>Ga0210388_10002400_pt1 | contig 14561 bp, 14 predicted proteins | sample IncBWC19OmetaG_FD_155485 | JGI IMG/M metagenome (GOLD analysis project Ga0210388, IMG submission 155485) | Forest soil microbial communities from Barre Woods Harvard Forest LTER site, Petersham, Massachusetts, United States - Inc-BW-C-19-O ...
TGCTGTCGTTCACGTTCTTGAAGCTGTTCACCGGCAGACGCAAGGAAATCAGCGCGCTGATCTGGGTGCTCAGCATTCTGTTCCTGCTGCGCTATGCGTTCCTCAGCGGCTCGCAGTAAGTATTTCGTATAGGTTTGAATGTGGCGCTGCGGCCTTCAGCGCGGCATCCGCCGCTGGCGCCGCGTCAGTAAGGGACCTTATTAGCCTGTTTTTCCCACGCGCGAAAACCTTCGATGGACTCATCGTGCATCATCTGCACCATGGGAATTTTTCGCTGGTCGAGCGGCACCGGGATTTCGTCGTAGATGAACGAATCGTCGAAACCAACCTTCGACGCGTCGGCGGCCGTATTGCCGTAATAAACGCGGTCTGGCCGCGCCCAGTAAATCGCCCCGAGACACATTGGGCACGGCTCGCAGGAAGTGTAGATTTCACAGCCCGTCAATTCGAATGCACCGAGCTGGCGGCACGCTTCACGGATGGCCAGGATTTCGGCGTGCGCGGTCGGATCGTTCGTTCCGGTAACGTTATTCGCGGCCTCGGCGATGACCTTTCCGTCTTTCACGACCACCGCGCCAAATGGCCCGCCACGGCCGGAGCGGACATTTTCGATCGACAGCTGGATGGCTCGCGCCATGAAAGGGTTGGGCATCGTCATCGCGTCGGATTGCTGATTCGAAGGGCTAGTATAAGCGGAAGAGCAAGACTCCGCGGCGCCAACTCCTATCGAAATTTCCACGCGGGACTATTTGCCGAACTGGCGCAGGTGATGGTCCATGTGCAGATAGCCCCAGCGCATCCAATCGGATTCGGCCATCGGGCCGAAAAACGGATGCGTCGCCACAATCGCGCGTGAATTGGAAACGAATCGCTCGAATAGCGATACGAGGCTTGCCACATCGGTCGCGAATTCCGTTGGCCGCGTTCCGCTTCCGTGCTGATCGATCTCCGGTATGGTTTTCAGCCCGTGCGGCCACCGCATCGGAAGCCCGAGCGCGATGAATTTCATGATTTTGGGCGGCAGCGGGGTTGGCACGGGATTCAGCGTCGTTTCGCCCAGAACTCCGCGAAAGGAATCCCCCAGGTGGCAGATCATCTGGTGCGCCGTCATGCGGCCCCATTGCCGCGGCGTGTCGGGCGCGACCTGACGCAGGCGGTCGCGAATCTCCCGTTGGGTTTCGGGGTCGCGTAGGGTCTTCATGCGCGGATTGTAGCAAGAGCCGATTCGCTGAACCCCAACCGGCGAACTGCTAAAATGAAATGGCATTCGGTCTTGCTGATCTTCTCAAACCCGGCTCGGACATGACAACTCAGGCCTACACTTCGCGACGAGTAATAACGCCGGAAGGCGAGCGGCCGGCGGCGATCGTTGTCGACGGTGAGAAAATCGTCGACATCGCCCCGATCGACCGCGTGCCAGCCGGCGCAGAAGTCCACGATTTCGGCAACGCAGCGATTCTGCCGGGGCTTGTCGATTCGCACGTGCACATCAACGAGCCGGGGCGCACGGAGTGGGAGGGATTCGAGACGGCGACGCGCGCGGCTGCCGCCGGGGGCTATACGATGCTGGTCGACATGCCTCTGAATTGCATTCCATCGACCAGCGACGTGGCCGCTCTGGCACTGAAGCGTGCAGCGGCGGTAGGGAAATGCCGCGTCGATTGGGGGGCATGGGGCAGTGTGGTCGCGGACAATCAGGATCACATCGAACCCCTCGCCGCCGCAGGTGTGTTGGGTTTTAAATGCTTCCTCATTCATCCGGGAACCGCCGAATTCACGATGGTGACGGAGCAAGAGCTGCGGGCGGCCCTTCCGCGCGTGATTCGCACCGGTCTGCCGCTGTTGGTACACGCGGAGCTTGCGGGCCCGGTCGACCGCGCGACGGCGGGGCTTTCGAATTCCGACTGGAGATCGTATGCGACGTATTTGAAGTCGCGTCCGGATGAAGCGGAGCTTTCGGCGATTCGCATGTTGCTTGCGCTCTGCCGCGAATTCGGATTCCGTCTGCACATCGTGCACTTGGCAACGCAACATGCGCTCGGTATGTTGCGCGAGGCGCGCGCGAGCCGATTGCCGGTGACGGTTGAAACATGCCCGCACTACCTGCATTTCGCAGCCGAAGAGATTCCCGACGGTACGACGCTGCGCAAATGCGCGCCGCCGATCCGCAGCCGCGAAAACCGCGAGAGCCTGTGGCAAGGCCTGCGCGATGGCGTAATCGACCTCGTCGTAACCGACCATTCGCCATGCCCGCCATCGATGAAGCAGCTCGAAACCGGAAGTTTCAAATCCGCGTGGGGCGGCATCGCGAGTCTGTCCCTGGCGCTGCCGGTGATGTGGACCGAAGCAAGCGCGCGCGGGTTCACGCTGCGCGATATCGCGAAATGGATGGCCGAGGGTCCGGCGAAATTGGCAGGATGCGGTGCGCGAAAGGGAAAGCTCGCGGCCGAAATGGACGCCGATTTCGTCGTATACGAGCCGGAAGCCGAGTTTGTGGTGACGCCGGGACGACTGCACTACCGGCATCCGGTTTCGGCTTATCTGGGAGAAACGCTGCGGGGAGTCGTGCAGGCAACGTATCTGCGCGGCAAGCCCGTCTACGCCGAAGGCAAATTTCCAGTCGAGCCGCCTGGAAGAGAATGCCGGCCGTAAAACTCCGATTTCACCGCAGGGGAGAGGTTGCAGACAAGGAACAACAGAACCGTTCAATTATCGGCGGTTTTCGGTCACAATAGCAGGACCGCACCATGCCAGGGCCCGCGACAATTGGGGTGTCGGCGCCGCGAAAAGAAGGGCGCGACAAAGTCACAGGACGAGCACGGTACATCGACGATATTTCGCTCCCCCATATGCTGTACGGTGCGACGGTTCGCAGTCGTATCCCCCGCGGGAAAATCGAAAAAATCGGCTTCGGCCCCGGAATACACTGGGATGAGTACGTCGTCGTCACCGCGAAGGATATTCCCGGAAAAAATTGCATCGCGCTGATCGAATACGATCAGCCGTGCCTGGCCGATGGAGTCGTCAACCATCCTGAGGAGCCCATCCTGCTGCTGGCGCATCCGGACCGGCACGCGCTGCCGAAGGCGGTTGCCGCCGTGGAAATCGAGTACGAAGCCCGGCCGCCGATTTTCACCATCGAGGAAAGCGAGCGGCGGAAGCAAATCATCTGGGGAGCGGACAACGTCTTCAAGAAATACCTGATCGAGAAAGGTGATGTCGACGAAGTGTGGGCGAAGGCCGACTTCATCGTCGAAGGCGAGTACACCACCGGCGCGCAAGAACAGCTCTACATCGAAACGAACGGAATCATCGCGACGTATGACGCGGAGCATGGCCTCACCGTCTCGGGCTCGCTGCAATGCCCCTACTACGTCCACAAGGCGATGGTTGCGCTATTCGGCCTGCCGGAAAACAAAGTGCGCGTGGTGCAGACAGAAACCGGCGGTGCATTCGGCGGCAAAGAAGAATATCCGTCGATGATCGCCGGGCATGCGGGGCTGCTGGCGATGAAATCCGGCAAGCCGGTGAAAATTATTTACGATCGGCTGGAAGACATGGTGGCGACGACGAAGCGGCATCCGTCTCGCACGCGCCACCGGACCGCTGTGCGCAAGGACGGCAAAATTCTCGGCGGCGAAATCGACCTGGTAATCGACGGGGGCGCGTACCTGACGCTGTCGCCGGTGGTTTTGTCGCGCGCCACGATTCACGCGGGCGGGCCGTACGAATGGCCCACGGTGCGCGTGCAGGCGAAGGCCGTGGCGACGAACGCGCCGCCGCACGGAGCGTTCCGCGGTTTCGGCGCGCCGCAGAGTTTGTTCGCTGTCGAGCGCCACATGGACCGCATTGCGAAAGTAGTGGGAATCTCGCCGGCGGAAATTCGCCGCGTGAATTTTCTGAAACAGGGAGCGCTGACGATTACCGAGCAGACGATCAACGAAAACATCGAGCTCGGGAAAATGCTCGACCGCGCGTTGGGACATGCGGATTACCATGCGAAAAAGACACGATTTGCACGCGAAAACGAACACAGCCCGATCAAAAAAGGAATCGGCTTCGCAGCGTTTCTGCACGGGGCGGGATTCACGGGTTCGGGCGAGCGATATCTGGCGTCAGTTGTCGGAGTGGAAGGGACGAAGGAAGGCCGCGTGCGCGTGCTCGTCTCGAGCACGGAGTTCGGGCAGGGAACGAACACCATTCTGAGCCAGATTGCGGCAGAAACCTTGGGCCTGCCCTACGAGGACGCGGAAGTCGCGCAGCCGGACACCTTCGACGTGCCGAACAGCGGGCCGACGGTTGCGTCTCGCACGGCGATGGTTGTGGGAAAGCTGGTGGCGTCGGCCGCGCGCGGTATCGAACAGACGCTGATCGGCGCGGGGCTGTTGGGCGAGACGCACACGGCGGAGGAATTTCGCGCAGCGTGCAGGAAACATGCCGCGGAACACGGGGCCTTTCGGTCGTTCGTGAAATACGAGCCGCCGGCGAATATATTCTGGGATGATCAAAAATATCGCGGGGAAGCGTATGCGGCATTCGGCTGGGCGATTTACGTCGCCCAAGTGTCGGTCGATACGCGTTCCTACAGCGTGACCGTGGACGATTTCGTGGCGCTGCAAGAAGTGGGCCGCGTGCTGAATCCGGTGCTGGCACGGGGGCAGATTATCGGAGGAGTCGCACAGGGCATCGGATTCGCGCTGTACGAAAAAGTGGAATGGCGCGAAGGGCGCATGCAGAATGGCCAGATGACGAACTACATCATGCCCACTTCGGCCGACGTGCCGGAAATCCGCGTGTTTTTCGAGGAGCTGGGCAACACGCATGGCGCCTACGGCGCGAAGGGAATCGGCGAGCTGCCGATGGATGGGCCGGCGCCTGCGATCGTGAATGCGATCGAGGACGCGCTGGGAATGCCGTTCGATTTCGTTCCGCTTCTGCCCGAAGATATTTTCGAGGCGATGAATTCCGCAGCGATTCGTGAGAGCGAGGCGCGCGCCCCGGCCGGAGTGCGATGACAAAACGAGGCGCCGCGAAGCGCGACATCTCCCTCACGGTGAATGGCGAGATGAAAACCGTCTGCGCGTATCCAATGGAGCGGCTTCTCGACGTGCTGCGGGAACAGCTCGGATTGACGGGAACGAAAGAAGGGTGCGGCGAGGGTGAGTGCGGCGCGTGTTCGGTGTTTATGGATGGCGCGCTAGTGGATAGCTGCCTGGTGCCGGTGCTCCAGGCACAGGGATCGAGCGTGGTGACAATCGAAGGACTGGCTGCCGATGCGCGCGCGCGAGCCGTGCAGGACGCGTTTCTGGAATACGGCGGTGCGCAGTGCGGCATCTGCACGCCTGGCATGATTCTGGCCGCGGTGCATCTATTGAACGCAAATCCCGCGCCGACGATGGACGACATCCGCGAAGCACTGGCGGGAAATTTGTGCCGCTGCACGGGATACCTGCAGATTCTAGAAGCGGTGGCCGCGGCAGCCGCGAAGCGCGGGGCGGCTCGATGAGATCCGATCCGGCGGAATTCAACCTCGTCGCGCCGTCGGATTTGCAGAGCGCGCTCGCGCTGATGACAGCCGAGGGTGAGCGATGGATGCCGATCGCCGGCGGAACGGACCTGATGGTGCAATATGCCGCGGGCGCGCTGCGGGCACGGCGGCTGATGAGCATCGCGCGTCTGCCCGAACTGCGGCGGATCAACGTAGCGGCCGATGAAATTCAGATCGGCGCGGGCTCTACGTATACGGACCTGCGCCAGCATGAGACGATCGCTCAAGAATTTCCGATGTTGGCGCAGGCGGCGGGCTGGGTGGGCGGCATCGCGAACCAGAATCGCGGCACGATCGGCGGCAATATCGTGAACGCCTCGCCGGCCGGAGATTCGCTGCCGGCGCTGCTCGCCTATGGCGGGGAGCTGATCCTGGTTTCGGTGCGCGGCGAGCGGCGAGTGCCGTACGCGACGTTTCACACCGGATATAAGAAGATGCAACTGACGTCGGACGAGTTGATCCGCGCGGTTTGTCTGCCGCGCCGATTCATCGGCTACGTGCAGCATGCGCGAAAAGTGGGCACGCGCAATGCGCAGGCGGTCTCGAAGATTGCGCTGGCGGCGCTGGCCCAGGTGCACGGCGGAATCGTGCGGGACGTGAGGATTGCGCTCGGGAGCGTCGCGCCCGTGCCCGTGCGCCTGGTGGACACGGAACAGCTTCTTACAGAGAAATCGCTCGATGACAGGTTGGTGGCGCTGGCGGCGAAGACCGCTGCCTGTGAGGTGAAGCCGATCGACGATATTCGGTCCACGGCACGGTATCGCGCGGCGGTGGTCGGGAACCTCGTGGTGGAATTCCTGGAGCGGCTGCGCGCAGAACCGGCGGCGACTGAAGCGAGCAACGAAACGCTCGCACGGTGGAACGCGTTAAGCGCAGACGCTGCGGCGGGCGAAATCCTCGCTTGCTGCAGTTCGCGGGCGTGGGCACGCGCGATGTCGTCGCGGCGGCCACTGGCGGACGAATCGGCGATGCTCGCGGCATCGGACGAAATCAGCGCGGCCTTGCGCGATGCGGATTGGCTGGAAGCTTTTCGCGCGCATCCGCGGATCGGCGAGAAAAAGGCCGAGGAGTCCGCGTCGCAGCAATCAGCTGCTTGGTCGGCGCAGGAGCAGAGCAGTGCCGCGGCTGCTGACGCGGAACTGAAGGCCGCGCTCGCGGAGGGGAATCGCGAATACGAGCGGCGGTTCGGGCGGATATTCATCGTGTGCGCCACGGCCAAGACCAGCGCGGAAATTCTGGCGCATTTGCAGAAGCGATTGCAGAATGACGATCGCAGTGAATTGCGCGAGGCGGCGGAGCAGCAGCGGCAGATCACGCAACTTCGCCTGAGAAAGTGGCTGCGAGCATGAGCGGAATTTCCACTCACGTATTGGACACGGCCCGGGGAAAGCCTGCGGCCGATGTGCCCGTGCGCCTGGAGTGCGAAGAATCAGCCGACCGCTGGAAGCTGGTCGGCGAAGGGCGCACCGACCAGAACGGCCGGTGCGGGCAATTGCTGAGCGGAGGCGCAAAACTGTCCGCCGGAAACTATCGACTGAGCTTCGACACGAAGAGTTATTTTTCGGCGCAGAAGATCGAAGGGCTATATCCGCTGGTGCAGGTCTACTTTGCCGTGGGGGCTGGCGAAGAGCATTATCACGTCCCACTGCTTTTGAGTCCGAACGGATACACGACGTACAGGGGGAGCTGACGGCGATGGCGCTGGCCGAAAATCGATACGGAAAATCGCGCGTGCGACTGGTGCGCGTGAAGAGGCACGCCGACCGCCACGATTTTCAGGAATGGTCCGTTCGGATTTTGCTGCAGGGAGATTTCGACAGCTGTTTCACCGAGGGCGACAACAGCAAGATTCTGGCGACCGACACGATGAAGAATACGGTGTACTCGCTGGCGCGCGATTCGTCCGCGAAATGTATCGAGGAATTCAGCCGGGAAATGGTTGATTTCCTGATGCGGCGGAATCCGCAGGTGTCGCACGCGGAGGTGAGCATTTCGGAAAAACCCTGGGAACGCGCCGTGACAGCAGGCAAGCCGCACGCGACCACGTTCGTGCAGTCGAGTGGCGAGCGCGCCACGACGAAAGTCTCTCGGTCGCAACACGGAAAAGCGGCCATCGAATCGGGAATTGAAAACCTGGTGATCATGAAAACCGCCGGATCCGGATTCGAGGGCTACATTCAGGACTCGCTGACGACGCTCCCGCCCACGGCCGATCGTTTGTTCGGAACGGCGCTTCAGGCAAATTGGGAATACGGTTCTGAAATCGTGGCGTTCGGTCCGGTGCGCGCGAAGATTCGCGAAATTCTGATCTCTGAATTTGCCGATCACGATAGCAAATCCGTACAGCACACGCTCTACGTAATGGGCGATGCGGTACTGAAAGAAATTCCGGAAGTGAGCGAAATCGAATTGACCATGCCGAATCTGCACTGCCTGCTGGTCGATCTTTCGCGATTCGGACAGACGAATCCGAATGAAATTTTCGTGCCTACCGACGAACCGCATGGATACATTGAAGCCACGATCCGGCGTCAGCGGTGAGTTTCTGGCGCAGATGAGCTACGAGAGCAGGGCGAACATCGCGATCGAACGCTGCCGGAAGCTCGCGAATTTCAGCGAGGATGCGGTCGGCACGCGCCGGACGTTTCTCTCGCCGTCCATGCGCGATTGCCATCGTGAAATCGCAGGGTGGCTGGCGCCAATGGGCGTCGAAGTGAGGATTGACGCGGCCGGAAATCTGCGCGCGCTGTATAGGGGACCTGATCGCGATGCGCCGCGATTGTTAATTGGGTCACACCTCGATACAGTGCCGAATGCCGGGGCGTTTGACGGAATTCTAGGCGTGGTCTTGGGCGTTGCGCTGCTCGAGTCGCTGGCGGGCAAGCGTCTGCCGTTTGCGATCGAGCTTCTGGGGTTTTCTGAGGAAGAGGGCGTGCGATTCGGCGCGCCGTTCATCGGCAGCCGAGCGCTGGTCGGCCGCCTCGATGCGGAATTGCTGAGCCGCACGGATGCAAAAGGGACGACCGTCCGGCAGGCAATTGAGGATTACGGGCTCGACCCGGGAGAAATTCGGTCCGCTGCTGTGACGGGCGATGAACTTGGTTATCTTGAATTTCACATCGAGCAGGGGCCCGTGCTGGAGGAAATGAATCGTGCGCTCGGTGTGGTGCAAACGATTGCTGGACAGAGCCGGCTCGAATTTGTGTTTGCCGGCAGCACGAATCACGCGGGCACCACGCCGATGAACTTGCGGCGCGATGCGATGGCAGGAGCAGCGGAATGGATCGGCGCGGTCGAGCGCGAGGCGCATCGCGTGGCGGAACTGGTAGCGACGGTCGGCAGCCTGGCGGTAAAACCAGGCGCGGTGAATGTGATCGCGGGAGAGGCGCGGGCTACGCTCGATGTGCGCCACGGCTCGGACGAATCGCGCCACGCGGCCGTCGAAACGCTGACTGGCGCGGCGACAGACATTGCGGTCCGGCGCAGGCTTTCTGTGCGGCACTCCGTGCAGTTGAATCAGCCTTCGGTGGCGATGGACCCGGCGCTCGCGCGCCAGGTTGAAGAGGCGATTCGACGCGCGGGCTGCGAGCCCCATCGCATGGTCAGCGGCGCGGGACACGACGCGATGATCCTGGCGGAGAAAATTCCGTCCGCTCTGATTTTCCTGCGCACGCCGGGCGGCATCAGCCACGATCCGGCGGAAACGGTGCGAGTGGAAGACGTGGCGAAAGCAATCGAGGCGGGTTCGCATTTTCTGGCGCATCTCGCGGCCTCATCGGCCGTGCAAAGGAGAACGCATCTTGCATAATCTTGGCGAAACACGCAGCGCCCGGTGCGCGGACCATCTGCTGCTCACGCCCGATACGTTTGTGCGCGCACCGCTGCCGGGAATGAAAAAGTGTATGGCCATTGTGCACGTGGGTCCGGCAATCGGTGCGGCGTTCACGCAATACACGGCGGAATTCGAAGCACGCGGTGAGCTGGGCGACACGCCCGCGCAACGATTTGTGTATGTGCTGGAAGGCGCCGTGAAAGTCGACGCCGCAGGGAAAAAAGGCGAGCTCGGCCCTCGCGGCTACGCTTTCCTGCCCGAAGGAGCGGCGCACGCGGTGGTCGCGACGAAGGCGAGCCGCGTGGTGGTGATCGAAAAGACCTATCTGCCTGTCGCATCGGTGAAGGCGCCGAGCTTGATTTTGGCGAATGAGGACGAAGTGAGTTCGCACGCTCTCGGAGACGATCCCGATCTGCAGGTAAAGTGCCTGCTGCCCGACGTGCCGAGCTTCGACTGCGCGGTGAACACGATGGTGTATCAGCCTGGCGCGGCGCTGAACATGGTGGAAATGCACATGATGGAGCACGGTTTGCTGATGCTGGAAGGCGGCGGGATTTACCGGCTGGGCGACGCGTGGTATCCGGTGACGGCCGGAGATTTCATTTGGATGGGTCCGTGGTGCCCGCAATGGTTCGGCGCGATCGGCAAAAAGCCAGCGAAATATCTGATCTATAAAGACTGGAATCGGCATCCGCTTCCCGAAAAATAATCCGGAAACGAAAAATGTCCCTCACGATCGATTCGACGCAGCTCTCGCGTGAAATCGACGAGCTCGCCGCCATTTCCGATGCCGAGCCGCCTGCGGTTACACGCGTTGTATTCACGCCAACAGATCTGAAGGCGCGCGCGTGGTTGCGGTCGCGCTGCGAAGCGGCCGGGCTGGCGGTGCGTGTCGACGCGATCGGCAACACGTTCGCGCGCTGGAAGGGTTCGGAGCCCGACGCACCGCTGATTGGCACTGGCTCGCACATCGACGCGATTCCGAATGCCGGGAAGTATGACGGCGTCGTCGGCGTGTTGGGTGGCCTCGAAGCGATCCGCACGCTGCAGCGCGATGGCTTTCGTCCACGAAACTCGATCGAGTTGCTGCTGCTCACTTCTGAAGAGCCCACGCGATTCGGAATTGGGTGCATCGGTAGCCGGATGCTTTCGGGCGGGTTTTCGCCGGAGGCAGCGCGCAAGCTGAAAGATAAGGAGGGTGCGTCGATTGACGAAGTGCGCCGGCAGGCGGGCATGACCGGCGAGCTCGAGCAGGTGCCGCTGGCGGCCGGCTACTATAAAGCGTGGGTCGAGCTGCACATCGAACAGGGACCGTTGCTTGAACGCGACAAGGTGCCGCTGGGAATCGTTACGAAAATTGCCGCACCTGCCAGTGCGCGGATCACTATCGAAGGTTCCGGAGGTCACGCGGGCGGCGTAGTGATGCCGGACCGGCGCGACGCGTTGTGCGCAGCGTCGGAATTGATTTTGGCGGTGGAGAACGCCGCGCGCACGACGGGCTCGATTGATAGCGTGGCGACGGTGGGAATTTGCGACGTGTTTCCCGGGGCCGTGAACAGCATTCCGAGCCGCGTGGGGCTGAGCCTGGACGTCCGCGACACCGATCTGGCGCGGCGCGACGGCGTGATACAGCAAATCGAGAGCGCGAGCAAAGAACTGGCCTCGAAACGAAAAGTTTCGATAAGTACGGAGCTACTGAACGCGGATGCTCCGGCCGATTGCGCTGCCATCGTGATCGACGCGCTGGCTCGCTCCGCTGAAAAACACAAGATCGCGGCGCAGCGCATGATCAGCCGCGCGTATCACGATTCGCTTTTTATCTCGCGCATCGCGCCCGTGGCGATGCTTTTTATCCCGTGCCGCCATGGATACAGCCATCGGCCGGACGAATACGCGTCGCCAGAAGACATCGCGCGCGGCACGCTCGTCCTCGCCGAAACTCTCGCGAGCCTCGCATCCTGATTTGCTATCGTCGCTTTTTCGCTAGTTCTGCTGGGCGGAAATGATCCGACGGATCAGTTTGCGCGGAACGGGAATGGAATCGCCGATGCGATAGCTTCGCTCCATGAGCGCTTTGGCCCGGCCGGCGCGCCCTTCGGAGTTGTAGTGCAGCGTGCAGAGGCTCTCGCCGAATTCGACGGGGTCGCCGACTTTCTTGTGCAGAACGATGCCGACGGCGGGATCGACGGAATCTTCCTTCTTCTCGCGGCCGCCGCCCAGAATCACGCATGCCGTGCCCACATCTTCGCATTGAATCGCTGCGACGCAGCCGCTCGAAGGGCTCGTGACGTCCATCGAAAATCTCGCGCGGGGTAATTTTGAGGGATCGTCGATCGCAGCCGCGTCGCCGCCTTGCAGTTTCACTAGCTCGCGGAATTTCTTGAACGCTTCGCCAGATCGAATCACTTCGACGGCAAGCTTTCTGGCATCGCCGATCGTGCCGGCCTGCACGCCCAAGTGAATCATCCACGCGGCCAGTTCGAGGGACAGTTCGCGCAAATCCTCGGGGCCCGTTCCGTTCAGAACGTCGATCGCTTCCTCGACTTCGAGCGCATTGCCCACCTTCAACCCGAGCGGCTGGTCCATGTCCGTGAGGAGGGCGACCACTGTTTTGCCCATGCGCTGGCCGGTTTCCACCATCAGTTCGGCCAGAAACGCGGCCTCTTCATCGGTTTTCATGAACGCCCCCGAGCCGGTCTTCACGTCAAGCACCAGGCCGTCGATGCCCTCCGCGAGTTTCTTACTCATGATCGACGCGCAAATCAAGAACGGACTTTCGACCGTGCCGGTCACGTCGCGCAGGGAATAGAACAGCCGGTCGGCCGGCGCGATTTCTCCGGTTTGTCCGATCATCGCGCAACCGCACGTGCGCAGAATTTCGCGGAATCGCTTCAACGAAAGTTTCACGTTGAAGCCGGGAATGGCTTCGAGTTTGTCGAGCGTGCCGCCGGTGTGACCGAGGCCGCGTCCGCTGATCATCGGCACATAGAGCCCGGCGGCCGCGACCAGCGGTGCGAGGACGAGCGAAGTCTTGTCTCCCACTCCACCGGTCGAGTGCTTGTCGATTTTGGCGGCGGGAAGATCGGAAAAGTCGAGCGTCTCGCCGGAGTGAAGCATTGCGTCGGTGAGCGCTGCGGTTTCCGTACGCGTCAGCCCCTTGAGCAGCGCGGCCATGAGCCACGCCGAAATCTGGTAGTCCGGAATCTTCCCCGCCGTGTAGCCACGAACGAGAAATTCGATTTCGGGGCGCGAAAGCTCGGCGCCGTCGCGTTTTTTGCGAATCACGTCAACGGCGCGGAAAGCGCCGTCGCCGGAGGGATCGGCGGCCTTGCTCACTTTAGACGAAATCCCTCGGGCAGCAGATCGGTGATCGGCAATTCGGTATCCTTCCCCGACTTGCTGCGGAAGAAAACCACGGCTTTCGGGCCGAATTCGTAAATCACCTGGCGGCAGGCGCCGCAGGGCGAGCACGGCGCGTTTTGATTATTCGCCACGGCGATGGCGCGAATCTCCATTTTCGACCCCAGCTGGGCAACAGCTGTGAAGATTGCGGTGCGCTCGGCGCAATTGGTCATGCCGTATGACGCGTTTTCGACGTTGCAGCCGAGAAAAATCTTGTCTGAAGTCGTCAGCAGCGCGGCGCCGACTTTGAATTTCGAATACGGCGCATGCGCGTTTTTCATGGCGCGCTTCGCCGCGGCTGTGAGCCGCGCGCGGATCTTGCCGTGGAAGTCCCGTTTGCCCATCGGTCCGTTCCGATTTCGCGCCGCGACCTGGATCAGTGCGCGGCAGCGAAAATCAGCAGATAGCGTAGTAACATCTAATGACTATGTCGAGCCGAAATTCGGAAATGAGCCTGAAAGTGGATGCAAATAACTGGCAAGCCGTGGCGAAGATCATTGACCATACGCTTTTGAAGGCCGAAGCGACCACGGAGCAAGTGGCGCGGCTTTGCGACGAAGCACGTGAATTCGGATTCGGCGCGGTGATGGTGAATGCCTGCAACATTGCGGATTGTGTTTCGAAACTGCGGGGTAGCGACGTGAAAGTGGGCGCCGTGATCGGGTTTCCACTCGGTGCGACACTCACCTGCGTCAAAGTTTTCGAAGCGAACGAATGTATGCGGCTGGGTGCGCGCGAAATCGACATGGTGATGAATATTGGAGCGTTGAAATCGAACAATCACGAGCTGGTTCGTTCCGATATTGCGGCGGTGGCCGGGGCCGTTCATGCGGAAAAGGCGCTGCTGAAGATAATTCTCGAAACCGGGCTGCTGACGGTTGACGAGAAGCGCGCGGCGTGCGAGATCAGCGAAAGAGCCGGTGCGGATTTCGTGAAGACCTCGACCGGATTTCTGGGTGGCGGGGCAACGGTCGAAGATGTTGCGCTGATGCGTCGAACCGTGACCATCGGCGTGAAGGCGTCCGGCGGGATCCGCTCGGCGGCCGATGCCCGCAAGATAATCGAGGCGGGCGCGACGCGGCTGGGCACGAGCAGTGGTGTGGCGATCGTGCGTGAGTTGCGTGGGGAAGCGGCGAAACAGCCGTCCTCGTCTTACTAGAGGTTGCTCATCCCGCCGTCGATAATGAGTTCGCTGCCGACCGTGAACGCGGATCATGTGTGAGCTTCTCTCCGTTCAAATCACTGGCCGTGTTTGACGGTCACAAGCCCCTCTCGAAGGAAAGCCGACGCGCTCGAATTGCGCCCGGGCTTGACAGGCGCAGGCGGGAAAAATTAAAATCCATAGGCGAAGAAAAAGCGAAATAGATTCGCCCCTCCCTTTCGCCTTCGCGGTCGCCTATGAGCTCCCGAGCTGCTGCGTTGCGCTTGCATGTCGAATCCGCGCTTGGCGCGCGTGTCGCAAGCCCGTTTGAATATCGCGACCGCCCATTGGTGGAAACCGTCCCGGCGGGAATTCGCTCTGTGGATCTTCTCACCGGAGGGTTTCCGCGCGGGAGCCTGACGGAAATTTATGGCCCTCCGTGTTCCGGGCGGACCAGCCTGCTGATTTCGGTGCTGGCGTCGCGAACGTCAGCGTCGGAAGTATGCGCGCTGGTCGATGCGCACGATGCATTCGATCCGATTTCGGCCGAAGCGGCCGGTGTGAACTTGAAACATCTGCTCTGGGTGCGCTGCAAGAACGTGGATCATGCGCTACGCGCCACCGATCTGCTGATTCAG
>Ga0210388_10002401_pt1 | contig 14557 bp, 9 predicted proteins | sample IncBWC19OmetaG_FD_155485 | JGI IMG/M metagenome (GOLD analysis project Ga0210388, IMG submission 155485) | Forest soil microbial communities from Barre Woods Harvard Forest LTER site, Petersham, Massachusetts, United States - Inc-BW-C-19-O ...
GGCGCAGGGCAACATCGATCAGGCGATCCGTGAGTACAAACTCGCGCTTAACGACAATGCAAAGCTGCCGCAGATGCACTACCGGATTGGACAGCTCTATCTTAAGAAGGGTGACGCCGACGCCGATCAGAAGGCGATGGATGAGTTTCGCGTCGAGTCTGCGGTCGATCCGCAGTCTGCTGTCTCCGCGCTGGCAATGGGCGAGATCTACCAGTATCAACATCAGCTCGATGACGCGCTGAGCCAATACCAACTCGCTTCGCGCCTCGATCCCGAGCTGGTAGAAGCGCGTGTCGGAGCGGCGCGCGTCTTGCTGGAGAAGCATCAGGTGGACGCCTCGATCGAAGAACTTCACGCAGTGACAAAGGATCATCCGGAAAACGCGAAAGCTCACTACGCGCTGATGCTCGCCTATCGAGAGCAAGGCAAAATGACCGAGGCCGGGCAGGAGATGGAGATATTCAAAAAACTGCAACAAAGCGACGCTGAACATTTTGAGAACCGGCTGAACGTGCTGCTGAACAACAAGACTCAATCCGATGGAACACATCCCTATTAACGGCCGCAATCTCGTTGGACGGAGCTGCGCAGGCGTCGGCCGCGGTGCTCGCGTCGCCGGAATGCGTCGGGATTAGTTTCCATGCCATGGTCTTCTCCAAGCAGGCGCCAGTTTCTCTATTCCGCCGGATTGCAACTCCTGAGTTTCGGATTGATGCCCCGCGGTATGGCCGCGAGGCTGCTTGGGAGTGCCGGAGCGACACAACCACCAGCGGGCGGCGGAACACCTGCTCCGCTCGGCTACAGCATTCGCGATGTCGCCCGCGAAGCGCGGCTGGACTTTCTCCAGGCCAGCGGCGGAGACAGCAACAAGAAATACATCCTTGAAACTACGGGTGCCGGCGTTGCGTTCATCGATTACGACAACGATGGTTGGCTCGACATTTTTCTGATCAACAGCTCACGGCTCGACAAAGACCCCGTGGGAAGCACTCCCTGCAACAAGCTCTTTCGGAACAATCGCGACGGCACATTTGCCGATGTGACAGAGAAGGCAGGATTGTCGCGATCGGGATGGGGGCAGGGTGTCTGCATCGGCGACTACGACAATGATGGCAACGCAGATATCTTCGTAACCTATTGGGGAGAGGATGTCCTCTATCACAACAACGGCGACGGCACATTCACGGATGTAAGTCACAAAGCAAAGGTTGCCGGCTCGGCGAAGCGATGGAGCACAGGTTGCGCCTTCGTTGACTACGATCGCGACGGATACCTTGACCTCTTCGTGACGCACTATGTTGATTTCTCTCTTGAGACGGCGAAAGACCCGGGCAGTAATCCTTACTGCGTCTACCGCGGCCTTGCGGTGAACTGCGGTCCACGCGGTTTGGTCGGCGAGACCAGCACGCTCTATCACAACAATCGCGACGGCACGTTTACTGACGTATCGGAGAAAACGGGAATCGGTAAACCACGCGGGAGCTTCGGCCTCGGCGTGCTGGTCGCGGACTTTGACAACGACGGCTGGCCGGATATCTACGTTGCCAACGACACGACACCCAGCCTGCTGTTCATGAACAACCGCGACGGCACCTTCCGCGAGGACGGCGCTCTGCGCGGCGTTGCCTTCAGCGAAGAAGGACGTGAAGAGGCGGGAATGGGTGTTGCCGCCGCCGACTTCGACAACGACGGCTGGCTCGATATCCTGAAGACGAATTTTTCCGATGAGCTCCCCAACCTCTACCGGAATAACGGAAAGGCAGTGTTCAACGACGTATCGGAAGCGGCGGGAATCAATCGCGAAACGCACTTCGTCGGCTGGGGTTGCGGATTCTTCGACCCTGACAACGACGGCCTGGCCGATATCTTTTACTGCAACGGGCATGTGTACCCAGAGCTCGAGCGCTTGCAAGTCGACACCACGTATCGAGAGGCCCGGGTTCTCTATCGCAATTTAGGCGACGGGCATTTCGAAGAGGTCTCATCGCTGGCCGGCGAGGTAATTACCGCTCCCAGAACCGGCCGTGGATGCGCCTTCGGCGACTTCAACAATGACGGTTGCGTCGACATCGTTATTAACAATCAGAATTCAAGCCCTTCCCTGCTTCAGATTACAAGCCGCAACAAGAATCATTGGATCAATCTTTATCTGGTTGGCGTGAAGTCGAATCGCAGCGCGATCGGCACGCGCGTCCGGTGCGTTGCCGGCACGTTCTCACAGATCGATGAAGTTCGCAGCGGAGGCAGCTATCTGTCGCAAAGCGATCTCCGTCTTCACTTCGGACTGCGCGAAAACTCCCGCATCGATCGGCTTGAAATTCATTGGCCAAGCGGGGCGTCGGATGAGTTGCACAATATCCCCGCGGACCAGTTTCTCCGTATCGAAGAAGGCGGCAAGGTTACAACGCTCCACCACAAGCCCTGAGCGTTTCGCGGCGGGACTGTTCTTCTCTTCACTTCGCCGTCATGCTGTAAATTGCCGAGGCATGCGGCGCGAGCTGCACGTCCATTGCTGCCGGCGACGGAAACTCTTTGCCGCTCCAGATGTCGTGAAGCTTTGCCGGTGCGGAAGGGATGCCTACCTGTTTCCAGTCGAGGTGAACATGGGTGGCACTGTCTCCGAGATTGAAAACAGCAATGTATCTTTTCGTACCCTTCGCGGATGCGGCAGTCCAGGCGCGGATATCTCCACTGCTGTAAGCCACCTTGTTGCCGATACTGTGCTGATTGATCTCAAGCAGATCCGCATTCGTAAGCAACGAGCGCGTATAGGGGTCGAGGGTAGCCAGATCACCGCCAAACATGAGCGGTGAACGGAAGACAGACCAGAGCGTCATCAGCGTCTGCTGCTCGTCATGGGAGAGACGCGAGAGCCGGTCGTCACCGCGTTCGGCGCGGATGCCGATGTGCCCCAGCGGAAGCATGTCAGCATCGGGCCAGTAACCCGGCTCGACAAGCGCAGCCCAGCTTTCGGCGCAAAAATACATAGCCTTGACCGATTTCCAGTTATCCCAGAGATCGTCTTCGATGCGCCACATCTGTGCGTTGGCACGCAGATGCGCCACTTCGTCGAGCGGCGCGGGCCCCGGAGAAAGGCTCAAGACAATCGGACGTCCCGACTTCACGATCGCCTTGTGAAGCGCTGCGATCTCTTCCTTGTGATAGGGCCTCGACATATCGTCGGCCTTGATGAAGTCGACGCCCCACTTCGCATACATCTGCACAATGGAGTCGTAATAGGCCTGCGCGCCGGGCTTCGACATGTCGACGCCATACATATCGGTGTTCCATTCGCAGATGCTCTGCTTATCCGCGATATCGGCCGCGTGTACATTGCTGCCGAAGATGAGCGCGTTCTTGGCGACCGCCTGCCTCGGAATGCCGCGAAGGATATGGATGCCGAATTTCAGACCTTTGCTGTGCACATAATCGGCGATCGCCTTGAAGCCCTGCCCGTTGGCTGCCGAAGGAAAACGATTGGGCGCAGGCGTCAGTCGGCCATTCACATCCATGCTGAGCTGCGCACCGGGCCGGTAACCATGCGCCTTCGCATTGGGCTCGTACCACTGGATATCGACAACGATATATTGCCAGCCATACTGCTTCAGACCGGACGCCATGGCGTCTGCGTTGGCTTTCACTTCGTCCTCGCGGATGGTGGTGCCGAAAGCATCCCAGCTGTTCCAGCCCATCGGCGGCGTGGGGGCAAGCTCGCGCTGCTGGGCGTTCGCGCTCGATGCCCCTGAAAGAGCGACGAGCGTGAGAAAAACCGAGTAGGCAAAACCTGCGGCCAGAGGAGCCCTCGAGCTCCCAATCTTTTTGCGGATGCGACCGATGATCACAAGCACTCCTGTGAACCGCATCGCGATTGAAACGGATGCGAGAACCTTTTGGGTGTGAAAATGAGCTGATTCAATCTGGAAGACGTTTACCCAGTTAACGATTAAACTGCGATCCCAATTGTACCTTCGCGCCAGATCTTCTCACAATCTATATCCGATAGCTGTACCGCGTCCGGGCGACGCTCACAGCACCAATCTTTGGGGGCCTCTCTGACCCAGAGAGCACGGCCACTCCTATTCCTGGGTGCTCTCCGCGCGGCTCTGTCGACACCTTGAGTTCCCTAGATTGACAGACGGCGGTTTCCGTTATTACGATTGCCGTGGTCTTCCGACACACCTTGGGCCCGCGCTGAAATGTGCTTTCGCTGCGACTGTACGCGGCTGCGGTAAACGTTTCATTTCAGCAAGTCTCACGAAGAAGAAGCCTTATAAGCCGATACTGTTTCCGGGTGCCTGCAACCATGCTCAAGAGCCTGCTCATCGCCCTCGTCCTCAGTTGTTCCCTTTGTGCTATGGCGCAGTCCAATGTCGACGGATATTGGGAGTATCGCGTCCCGAATGGTGGCGTGACCTTCTTTTCCTTCAAGCAATCCGGCGAGGCAGTCTCCGGATTGAATGAAGATCGCAAGCTGCCGTATACCGGAACCCTCAAAGACCAGGAACTGCACCTCACCGCCGACACGAAGTCGCATGGTGAGCCATTTACGATCACACTCGACGGCGTCCGTCGATCGGCCGACGAGTTCTCGGCCACAATGGTGACACCGGCAGTGCGTCCGCACGAAACATTCAAGATCGAAGGCGTGCTACGCAGAGTCGATCGCGATGCAGTCTATCCCGTGCGCCTTCCGTTGCCACCCTTACAAGACCAGCCGGACAACGGCCTGGTTCGTACGCCTCCTATGGGCTGGAACAGCTGGAACCACTACCATGACCATTTCGATGACGCGACAGTCCGGCAGATGGCCGACGCAATGGTCTCCAGCGGCATGGCTGCCGCAGGCTACAAATACATCATTGTGGACGAGGGCTGGTCGAGTTCGCGCGATGCGAACGGCAATATCGCAGGTAACGCACGCTTCCCGGACATGAAGGCGCTCGCCGACTACGTACACTCCAAGGGACTGAAGATCGGCATCTACACTTCCCCGGGAGCGCAGGTTTGCGGTGGCTACCAGGGCAGCTATGGGCACGAGATCGAAGATGCAAAGACATTCGCCGACTGGGGATACGACTACCTCAAATATGACTGGTGCGGTGCGCGGCGAATCTATCAAAGAACGCCGGTCGACCTGCAGGGCGCATATCAGAAGATGAGCCAGGCTCTTGCGAAAACCGGCCGCCCGATCATCTACAGCCTTTGCGAATACGGCTGGGGAGATGTCTGGAAGTGGGGAGCGAAGTCTGGTGGGAATCTGTGGCGAACCACCGGCGACATCTCGGATCATTGGGATTCGATGGATCACATCGGTTTCGCTCAGCTCGACATCACGCAATACGCGGGGCCAGGACACTGGAATGACCCCGATATGCTTGAAGTGGGCAATGGCGGCATGACGACAGAGGAATACCTCACGCACATGAGCCTCTGGGCTCTGCTGCGAGCGCCTCTGATCGCTGGCAATGACCTGCGCACCATGAGCGATGAAACCAAGTCGATCCTGATGAACAGCGAGGTGATAGCCATCGACCAGGATTCAGCAGCGCTGCCTGTGCAGCGGACTCCGCCGCAGGGCACATCCGAAGTTCTTGTGCGTCCGCTGGCCAACGAAGCGGTTGCCGTTGGATTGTTTAACCGCGGCTCTGCGCCCGCCGAGATCAGTTTTCGATGGGACAGTCTGCACCTTCAGGAGTATCTCGGCGGCAAGCAGCTCGAGGCTCGCGATCTGTGGAAGCATGAAGACATTCCCGTCACCGGAGACACCTACACAGCAACAGTTCCGCCGCATGGCGCCGTGCTTGTTCGGGTCGCCGTTAAGCCCTACGACATGTAACGGTTGGTCTTGCCACAGAAGTGTCACTTAAGGCAAAAGATTCCCTTGCTGGGCGAGCACCAAGATTCTCAGCCGTGGCTGATCGTCATGCTTCCCTTCGGGACCGAATCGCCGCCTAGCCGCAAGGTTGATATACTTCTTGAGGTTGGTCCTGACGCTGACCGTGCGATCCATTTAACATCCGGATTTCCACAGTCGGGTCATAGCGTCGATCATGAAATCGAATCAATGGCCGCAAGGGATTGATTGTGATGTGCGGGAGTAGTTCAGTGGTAGAACGTCAGCTTCCCAAGCTGAATGTCGCCGGTTCGATCCCGGTCTCCCGCTCCAATCAACTCAACAACTTGCCAAAACACCACAACCAGTTGAACACCGTTTGAACACCATTAGGCCAATGCCTGCTCAAGGCGATTCATTGCCTCGCGGCTGCTGTCGACCGACGATTGGCGGTAGACGTTCTCCGACACGTCTACACTGTGGCCGCATTGATCGGCTACGAGCTTACGCTCGACGCCAAGATCTCCCATCAGGCTCGAATGGGTGCGCCGCATCACTTGGAAATTGACCCAGTCAAGTCCAACTGCATCAAGTCTTGGACCGATGTTTCGGCGCCAAACGTTTTCCATTCTAAGCGGAGTCATCTGCTCGGATGGAAATGCCCAGGCTTTGTCATCGGTATCAACTGATACAGCCCGCCATGCCTCGATTTCGACCACAAGGCCCTCGGAGAGAGCGGCACGACGAACGGATAGGCTGGTTTTAGGCGTATCGATGACGCCGCGATACACCCGTTGCCGGATGTCGGCGAAAGACGCCGATAGCCGGCCCCAAGTAAGAGCGAAAATTTCACCCGGCCATATTCCACCGATGATCGCAAGTTTGGCAATTAGCCGCTCACGCTGAGCGAGGACGGAAAAGCAGATTTGCACCTGTTCGATATTCATAACGCGGCGTTCGGCACGGATGGCCGTGCGCGGCGTGAACAGGAGCAATGCAGGATTGCGTTCGACGTGTCCTTCAGAAACAGCGATGTCGAATATCTGCTTCAAATCCCACCTCAAATGATCGACGGTTGAGAACGAAAATTCTGACGCCTTCAGGTCTAGCAGGTCCTGAAGCACGTCCCGAGCGAAGCCCGTGATGTCGCGGTCATGAAAGCGTTCAACGAGATGTATCCCGATCCGGTTTTCATTGCTCCCGCGAGTTGAGAGTTTCCATTTGCGGCGATAGAACGGCAGGTAGACGTCTTTGACAAAGTCCCCGAATCTCCAGTAACGCTTCGTCTCAAGCTTCGCTCGCTCGGCGGCCACGATTTTCGCGACCTCCTCACGGGCTCTGCCTTTTGTCATCAATCAGGATGGTCAAGTGTTTCAAAAAGATCTCGGTGAAAAGACTGCTGATTTCGCCAAGGCCATAAATGAGTTCGATCCGGACGACACTTGGAATCCGGTTGCATGACTCTAGAGCGTGTTTCATAAACATTTGCGTAAGGTGATCCAGAGGCAGGCGAGATAGAAGAGGGCGCGGTAGGTGGTGAGGAGATGTTCATGACAGACGAGCAACCGGCGGAACTGTCCCAGCCATGCGTTGGTGCGTTCGATGATCCATCGGCGTTTGTAGCGCCGCAGTTTCCTACCGCCCTCATACCGTCTCACCTGGCTGTTTTTTCGATAGGGTGCGATCAGTTCGATGGCACGTCGCTTCCATCGCTTTCGCAGCGGGTCGGAGTCGTATCCGTGATCACGCGTTTCGGCTTCTGCCGCGGCCTCCCTTTTGACCTGGGGGCGCCGACTTCGGCGAGCGTGGCGTCCGCAAGCGTAACTTCTGCCGGAGAGGTACTTTCCAGCCGAACTCCCAGCGGAATACCTTGACCGTCTCCCAGTACTATCCACTTCGTGCCCTTGCCGCGCTTGGTTTTACCGACGGCCGCGCCCCCCTTTTTCGCCGGAGCGAAGCTGCCGTCCAGAAAGGCCTCATCCCATTTCAGAAGGCCCTCCGCGTCCAGAGCGCCCAGCAACATTCGCCAGGCGTTCAGCCAAACACCCGCGTCTTCCCACTGCTTCAGCCGTCCCCAACAGGTGGAAGGCGATGGATACTCGTCAGGCAAGAATCGCCACTACGGCCCGGTTTGCAGCACCCACAGAATGACTTGACACCAGCGCACTTGCCCTACCCCCTTCACGGAAGGGATGCTCACATTCATTTCGCGAAGGCTACAATTGAGCATTCCTACTCAGAACTCGAATTGCAGGATCTTGAGCTCGCGTTCCAGCCGTCACACTAAATCTGTTTTGCACTGTCACGTTTGACAGTAGAGGTCCACGACTGCGGCCGATATCTTTTCGGAGCGTCTCGTAAACCGCTAGTACGCTGAATCCTGGTGTTGACCCACCGGGACCTCCTTGCTGGAGAGGTCGCGAACACGGCAACATCGACGAACATTCTTCGCTGACTGCGTAGAAGTCACGCTGAAGATAATCTTCACTGGGTTAAGACGATGCTTGTTCTTCTAACTTCTATTCTGGTCTTGGCGGCCGCCGATCGGCTGTTCCCTATCATCGACACTATTAACTTGGGCGGCGCTGCTTCCAGCCTTCGTGCCGCCCTCGTCATTTGAAGGGCAAAGGTGTGCCTATGCGCGGCGGTTATCGATGAAGAATTCCATCCAGGAAATGCGCATCTCATCGCCAGCGTTTTTGCAAGCGCTGCTGAAGAGTGAACGACTCCGCATTCGAATCGTAATTGCAACAATTGGGGCTGCTTTTGCGATAAGAAGCCTCAGGACAGTAATCCTCTTCAGCCGCGCGGAACTTACCCTGTGGGCGATCACCAGCTTGTTCATCGTGATCGCGGCAATGTACGAGTTCTTAATGCTGTGCGCGGTGAACCGTTCAATACGGGGTGGTCGTGAACTGCCGAATGCCTTATGGATCACGAACATCGTTGTTGAAACCTGCATGCCAGCTTTGGCACTGGTATTTCTTTCCAGTAGAACTATGGAGCCGGCATACAAACCACTGGCGAATCCGGCGGTCCTCCTGTACTTCATATTTATCCTCCTTTCGACACTGCGCTTAGATCCCACCGTGTGCAGAATTTCTGGAATTGTGGCCGCAGCGAGCTACCTGTTGGCGTCTGCATATCTTGGCTGGCTGCCCAGATGGGGTGGCGGGACGTCCGTACTCTCTCCTGAACAGGCCGTATTTGGCTTTGCCCTCACGTTTATCGTCGGCGGATTCGTCGCCGGTGCAGTAGCCGGCGAGATACGAAAACAGGTAGAGGCGGCCCTCCGCGAGGCAGAGACGAAACGCCAAGCGGAACGGCTTAGGCATGACCTCGAGGTCGCCCGGTCGATTCAGCAGTCTCTACTTCCTACCACCACACCTAAGATTGAAGGGTATGAAATCGCAGGCTGGAACCAGCCCGCAGATCAGACGGGCGGAGATTACTATGATTGGCAGGTTCTTCCCGATGGGAGATTGTTGGTCGCACTTGGGGATGTAACCGGACATGGGATTGGCCCGGCTCTACTTGCTGCAGTCTGCCGCGCATACGTTCGTGCAAATTTCACACCGGAACATGAGATGTTGACAGCCATGGAGCGTGTCAACAATGCTCTCTCGAGGGACGTCGGGCCGAACCGATTTGTGACTTTTGTTGCGGTGATTTGCACTCCAAGCAGTTCACGCGTGGAGCTGCTCTCTGCCGGGCACGGGCCTCTGTTCCTTTACCTGCTGCGAGAAGACCTCTTTAATGCGATGCCTGCTCAAGGGTTACCACTTGGACTGATGGCTGATTTAGGTTCAGATCCGCCAAAACTCCTCGAGCTTGCCGCTGGCGACATCCTGGTACTTGCGACGGACGGCTTTTTCGAATGGGCCAACGCCGGAGACGAGCAATTTGGTGTAGAGCGCATGGAAGATTCAATTCGTGCGTCCAGAGAAAAGCCGCCTGCTGAAATCATTTCTGCCCTCTATAAGGCCGTAATCGAATTTTCCGGTGGCACCAAGCAAGATGACGACCTAACAGCCGTAGTCATAAAACGGATATAGGCCCGCAAGAAACACAATCGCCTCGGGTTGCGCGAGAATAACGTCCGCCTGGGAAGGGCAGCGAATCTCACGCCGCTGTCACTACTGACAGTTCCCAGCGGCCTTTCCTCGCATTGAAATAGCAATCGTCAGGACTGAGTGTGAACAAATTTCTCCGATTCCGAAGAGTCATCTGAATGCGGTCCCAAAAATAATAATGAAGAAACGATCATTCTTGCGAAGCCTTTTCCAATGAAAGCAGGGGCGATGACGAATAGGTCGATGAATCTGCTATGACGGTCCCGGCACGCACACTCGGTGCTCTTAGGCTGGAGGTGCGTGAGTCACTGATTGCGCGTACGGTACGGCTTCCTATTCAACAGTTCATCCATACGCAGGGCGTCAGTAGCGCCTTTTTACTGGCCGCGGCCGTCATCGCGCTGATCTGGGCTAACTCCCCGTGGCGCGACTCTTACTATCACATCTGGCATGTCGAGCTTAGGCTCTCTGGATTGCGGTTGCCGATCCATGCATGGATCAATGATTTCATGATGGCTCTTTTCTTTTTCCTTGTCGGCATGGAGATCAAGCAAGAAATCGTCCACGGCGAGCTAGCGAATATGCGTCGCGCTGCATTGCCCGTCTTCGGCGGTATAGGCGGCATGATTGCGCCGGCATTGATTTTCGTTTTGATGACTCACGGAAGACCGGGAGCGCACGGTTGGGGTGTTCCCATGGCGACAGATATTGCCTTTTCCCTCGGCGTGCTTGCCATGGTGCAAGGGATTCCTGCCGAATTGAAAGTATTTTTGCTCTCGCTGGCGATTGCCGACGACATTGGCGCCATCGCGGTGATCGCGGTGTTTTACACCGATACCTTGCATCTCGATCAGCTTTTGATCGGTGTGCTGTTTCTAGCGCTAATTTTTACTTTCCGACGCCTCGGTGTTAACAGGCCGATTGTTTTCGCAGTATTGGGGATAGCCTTCTGGTTGGCAATTCTTCGTTCTGGAATACATGCGACGATTGCAGGAGTGATTCTGGGAATGATTGTGCCAGTTCACTCTCGCGTTCCGCTGGACACGTTCGGTGAAGTCTGTGCCGAGACTCTGGAGGAATTTCGCGAGGCATATGCTTCTGGAGACAAAGCCATGGCCAATCGGCGGCTTGGTGCAATGGAATATCTGATTGCAAGCACCGAATCGCCCGCGGACCGGATTACTCGAAAGCTGCATGACTGGATTGCATTTTTAGCCCTGCCTCTCTTTGCACTCTCGAATGCCGGAGTCACCTTTTCCTTATCGACATGGCAGTCGTTGCTGCATAGCCGGCTTGCGTGGGGGGTTTTGCTCGGGCTCCTTGCTGGCAAACCGCTCGGCGTTTTGGGCGCCTGCTGGATTGCTGTCAAGCTGAGGATCGCACAGCTCCCGCAGACAGTAAATTGGAACCATATTGCAGGAGTCGGTGTTCTTGCGGGAATCGGATTCACCGTTTCTCTCTTCATCAGTGCACTGGCATTCGACGATCCTGCCCTGCTCGATGCCGCGAAAACAGCCGTGTTATCTGCTTCCCTACTTGCGGGAGTCGCTGGATATTGTCTCTTGAGTAGCGTAACGAAACCAAGGACTGCAGGAGTGCATCAACGGGATAGACAGCAGACACTCTGATAGATGTGGATGCGCATATCCATTCGACAGTGAAATGGCAAGAAGACTGAATTCCGGGACATGGATGCTTCCATGCATGCAAGCACAGCAATTCCAATCGAGGGAGCACTGGACGGCCGCGATCTCATTGCGCCGTCCCTAGGTGATAGGCCTTGGGGTGCGCTCGATCTTGATCATTTAGACACGGCGTTCTAGGGGGATCCATGCGAGGAATAGCACCTAGTACCTGGCTGACGCTGTTTGCGCTTCTGATCGCGCCCGGACTCTGTCATGCACAACTCGATCAGCATAGCGAATCGCTCGTTGTTAGCGGCCACACCGGACAACTGCCGGTGACCCAGATAAGCGGCCGATCCTACGTGGCGGTCGACGCGTTGGCGCGACTGATGAATGGATCCCTCGGATATCAGGGCAAACAAATCATACTGACACTGCCGGCGACCGCGAGTTCGGCGGGGACCGTTCCTCGGACCAGCCAGCCCGCAAGTGCAGGGTTCTCAAAGGATTTCTTGAACGCCGGCATTGAAACCATGAGCGAGGTCAGGGAATGGCGAAGCGCGCTCCTAAGTGCCGTTGAGAACGGATATCCTGTGACGGACGCCTCAATGGATCAGTATCGGGCGCAAGCTGCCAAGAACCTCCGCTTGACGTCGGTAGCGGCCACAACCGATTCCGATCGTAATGCTCTGCAGTTGCTAGACAAGGAGTTCGGTCACATGCAAGACCTCAGTAACAAGATTCTTGCGGCGCGAAAAAAAATGAACTACATCACTCGAGATAGCGTGAAGAACGATCCGTTGGATCAGAAAATCCTCAATTGCGCGCGCTCTCTTGCCGCGATGGCTGCCAGTGGGGTGTTTCAAGACGACGGTGTATGTAATTGAACTTCCGTACTGTTTCTCGCGACAGCCCAAACTCCCTGGCCACCGCCCGCTGACTCTGCCCCACCTGAACTGCTCGTCGCACCTGGCCCTAGATCTCCACGTTGTACATCTCTCCGGTGTTCGATGAATCACCTGTAAGGAAAAATCTCACTAAACAAGAATCCGGCGTTGAACCACTCTTGTTTCGCCGCAAAGCCACGCTCCCCCGACGCTCTGTGCTCTATTCTCATCTGGTGCGGCATACCTTTTCCTCGAAATCACACTACCAAGTGGTCCCAACGGTACGGACTCGTTCTTTGGTGAGCGGAATAGCGTTACGTATGCTCGCCGGCTGGCGATGGATCCGCCATCCTGCATATCAATGCGCTTGTTTCTTTAACTAAGCCACGCGATCGGAGCGAGTCGCCTTCCGGCTTTGTACAGAGTCTTATTGTTTTCAATTACTTACGATACAAAAGCCAGCCAGTTCATCCACTAAAGCAATGTTGACGCGAGTTTTGCCTGCTATGTGCGTTTACTGCTCCTCTAACCGGCAAATTTCACGATGGGCCAGTGGGAAATTACTACTAATTTCCTCCCCGAAGCGCTAGAATCCTGCTGCATTTCTCTCCAAGCCTCTTTTGCTGCGGCAGCTCTGTAGAGTATTCAGGTTAATTCCAGACTGGTCCGGGCCCCCCAAAGAAAAGCATACAAAGGCTGGCCAAACGAGCAGCCTGACGCACATATCGACAGGACTGCAAATCCCGTTCATGCGCAGAACCATCTATGAGGAACATGCGAGGCACGGCGCCATGTGATATCTCCTGGTTGGGTACTCGGGAGTTCCGTGCGCCTGTGTGGCTTGCATTTTTTGGCATGCTGCTGTGTGTGCTCACCGGGCGCGGTGCCGCTGCCCAGCCGAACGCGAAGAACGTACTCGTGTTGTACCCCTATGGCGAACCGCCGTCCTTCGCAATCCTTAAGTCCACGATGCAGGCTCATATTCCGGAGCAAATCAACTTCTATACCGTGACCATGTCGAATCGGCGATTCGGAGAAGAAGACTATCAGAAGAGCCTTGCGGAGACTTTCCGTCGTGGTTACTACGGGATAAAGCTTGATGTTGTGATTGCATCCACCTATCCGGTTCTTCAATTCGCGGTGCGATACCGGGACAGGATGTTTCCCGGTGTGCCCATCGTCTTTTTTGACGTTTACGCCAACGAACTGGAGGGGCAGAAGATTTGGCCGGGAGTGACGGGTGTGCTCGTTCCTCTGGCGATGCGGGAGACGATCGATCTTGCTCTGCATCTTCATCAGGATACAAATGCAGTTGCGGTGATCACGGGGACATCGGTGTGGGAGCGGTACTGGTTGGAGTTGGCACATTCCGAACTCCTTCGTCATCAGAATAAGGTGAGGGAGATCGATCTGATTGGTCCCCCAAACTCGCAGATGCTTGAGAGAGTTGCTGCGCTCCCTCCTCACACGGTGGTCCTGTTTCAGCTTGCGCCACACGATTCAAATGAGGCAACGTTCGGCTTCTTTGATGTCCTTGCTGCGGCCGCGCAGCGGCTGCCCACCTACTCTGTCTACCCGGGGCTCGGTTTGACCCATGGGGGAATTGGTGGGGCCTACCGTGACATTCCGAAAGACGTGAGGCTGACTGCGGAAATGGCGGCGCGGGTGGTATCAGGTGAGCAGGCCGAGAACATTCCCATTGTGCGCGACTCCAGTGTTCAGGTCCAGGTGGACTGGCGACAACTCCAACGGTGGCACATTCCGGAGTCATCTTTGGCGGCGGGCAGTGTGATCCTGTATCGACCACCGACGCTATGGGAACAATATCGAAGATACCTGATTACCGCGATTGCACTGAGCGTCGCTCTGGCACTCCTGATTGTCGGATTCCTGTGGCAAAGGGCGCGAAGACGGAAGGCGGAAGCGATTCTGCGCGAGGCGGAGAAGCGTTTTCACGTGATGGCCGATAAAACGCCTTCACTTATCTGGATGTGCGATCCGCACGGCAAAGTCAAGTATCTGAATGAGCGCCGAATCGCATTTACGGGACCGGACCCCAAGGCGGGTTATGGGGATTCGTGGATCGGATACGTGCATCCGGACGATGTAAAGGGTATTTTGGATACGCTCTCGGGGGCC
>Ga0210388_10002402_pt1 | contig 14557 bp, 14 predicted proteins | sample IncBWC19OmetaG_FD_155485 | JGI IMG/M metagenome (GOLD analysis project Ga0210388, IMG submission 155485) | Forest soil microbial communities from Barre Woods Harvard Forest LTER site, Petersham, Massachusetts, United States - Inc-BW-C-19-O ...
GAAGAAGAACGCCAACCGCCTCTCGGCCATGCAGTCGATACGCGCCGTGCAGCAGGCGGAGATGCAGTATTCTTCCACCTATCCGACCAACGGCTATGCCTGCACGGTTGCGGCACTTGGCGGCGATGCGAGCTCCGGAGCTCCATCGCCGGCAGCCGCGCAGATCTTGCAAGGCGACATCACCTCCGGCCACAAATCCGGCTATGTGATCTCCATCAGCAATTGCCAGAAGGTGACGGTGAACGGCACCGATCGTAACACCAGCTACACGGTGACTGCGGTTCCTGAGACCGTGGGCAAAACCGGCGATCTCGGCTTCTGCAGCGACGATGGCGGGCCTATCAAGTCCGACCCGACCGGTGGCACCAACTGCACGCAGCTTGTGCAATGAGGGCGAGCAAACTTTTGGTGAGGGCTCAGGTTTTCATCGCGTGCGAGAAGATGTCGTCGCGCGGATTTCCGGCTTTGAAAGGGCACGGCTTTAGCCGTGCCGATACTCGCCCAGAAGGGAATCCGGCTTTAGCCGCTGAGGAAATGCGGAGCGTGAAGGGGGACGTCCCTCAGGGGCCAAAGCCCAAATTCTCTTTTGCCGCTCTTGTGGCACAACTGAAGCCGTGCCCTTTCAAAGCGAGGCAGCTATTCCCACTTACACTGGCACCTTCGTGTTTGATTGCGGGGTTTCTGCTTGTAGCCTGTTCCCCATGCAACGCGCAATCGCCTTCCGCGCATGACCTGGCCCAACGCGTCGACCGCCATTACAACCAGCTCCACTCCCTCAAGGCCGGCTTCACCGAGAGCTATGAGGGCCTGGGTATGAAGCGCACCGAAAGCGGGACACTGCTCCTCCTCAAACCCGGCCGCATGCGCTGGGACTACAGCTCCCCGGCCGGCAAGCTCTTCCTCCTCGATGGCAAATACGCCTGGTTCTATTCGCAAGGCGACCCGCAGGTGCAGCGCATGCAGTCCAAGCAACTCGACGACCTGCGCTCGCCGCTTCGTTTTCTGCTCGGTCACACGGAACTTGAAAAAGAAATGGACACGTTGACCCTGGCGTCCGCCGCCGGAGGCCGCTTCACCCTCTCCGGCCAGCCCAAGGGCCAGGAGAAGCGCGTGAGCCGTCTGACCCTGACCGTGACCGCCGACGGAACCATCACCGGCATCGAAATTGAAGAATCCGACGGTGCGCTGACCCGCTTCACCTTCACCGGCGAAGCTGCGAATGCGGCGATTCCGGCGGAGCAGTTTCGGTTTACGCCGCCGGCCGGCGTGCCGGTGGTGGATGCGGCGCCTCCAGTGTAGGGGGCTGATCCCGTTACAACAAGACCATTCCAGCGGATTTTGCTGCACCGACATCGAACGTCATTGTTCTGGAGCAGCCGGCTGAGGCACAAAGCCGTTCGATGAGGCAGTCGGAGAAGTCGGCATTGGATGATTCAAATCTAAGAAGGGCTTGTGTCACGGCATCGTGGTTCTCGATAATCACCTGCCTCGATTCAAGCAGCCCTCTTACAAGCGCGCTGATTTCGTTCCTGGGCTTATTGTAGGTCCGGTCCATTACCCAAACGAGCTCGGCGAGGGTCACCAGGGAAACGTGGCCAAGTTCCGGGGAACCGAATGACTGAATTAGCGCTGCGGCGCGCGCGCTTTGGCTAGGATCGTCTTTCAAGTAGAACCGCAACAGAATGTTGGTATCGAGACCGATCATTTCTCGCCGCGTTCCAGATAGGCTGTATATTCCCGTTTAATTCGTGCATCATCTTCGCCAAGATGGGCTGCAATCGCTTCATCCATCTCTTCGATGGTGAGAGCCTTGCCTCTCCCCTTCAGAAAACCGTAAAAGTCCATCAAGTCGCCCTTTTTGGCTTTGACAGTGAATTCTCCATCCTCCCGTTCTACAAATTCAACCAGATCGCCTGAATTGAGCCGGAGCTTCTTGCGAACCGAGATTGGCAGCGTGATTTGACCTTTGGAAGTAACGGACGAAGTCGCCATCGGATTTTCTCCGATTTCCAGTATACGCCAATTCCTTACCCTAAGTAAGGAATTCTGGCAGGGTCATTCTCCATAGTTGTAGAACCCTCGGCCTGATTTGCGGCCCAGCCATCCCGCATCCACCATCCTCACCAGCAACGGGCAGGGGCGGTATTTGGGGTCGCCGTAGCCTTCCTGCAGCACGCGCAGAATGTCCACGCACACATCGAGCCCAATAAAGTCGGCCAACGTCAGCGGACCCATGGGGTGTGCCATTCCCAGTTTGAAAACCTGGTCGACGGCCTCCGGCGTGGCTACGCCTTCCATGACGGCAAAGGCGGCCTCATTGATGAGCGGCATGAGCACGCGGTTGGAGACAAAACCGGGCGCGTCGTTCACCTCGACGGGCGTCTTGCCCAGCTTGAGGGCCATCGCATGGACGGTTGCGAAGGTCGTGTCGCTGGTTGCCAGACCGCGCACGATCTCCACCAGCGCCATCACTGGCACGGGATTAAAGAAGTGCATGCCGATCACCTCCGCCGGCCGGTGGGTTTGCGCGGCCAGTTTAGTGATCGAGATGGACGAGGTGTTGGTGGCGAGGACGGCCGTCTCCGGAAGGATGCGGTCGAGGGCGCGGAAGATCTCCGACTTCAGCTCGAAGCGCTCGGATGCAGCTTCGACGGCAAACTCTGCGCCGGCCAGGGCTTCGCGGTCGATAGTGGGCGTGATGCGGGCAATGGTTGGCTCGATGTCCGCTTCGGGCAGCTTACCCTTGGCGGCCTCGCGGCCGAGGTTGGTGCGGATCTGCGCGAGCGCGCGGTCGAGGAAGCGCTGCTCCACATCGTACAACAGCACGCGGAAGCCTGCGCGGGCGAAGACATGGGCGATCCCGGAGCCCATGGTGCCTGCGCCGATTACACCCACCGTCTGAATTTCGGCCATTTCAAACCCTCTTGGCTGCAAGAGGGAGTTTAGCAGGCGAGATGTCTGAAGTGCCCTAGTTGCCCGTCATGGCCTCGGGCGCCAGGTAAAGCGGATCGGTCAACTGGAAGACCAGCGTGGTGCCCGTCTCCAGCGTGGCCTGCGGATGGCTGACAATCAGGTGAACGGTAACCGCGCCCGCACCGATGAGGCCGCCTGCCAATGCGCCGCCCGGCCCGCCAACAATGGCGCCCACCACCAACCCCGAGCCGACTGCGCCGCCGTATTCAATGCCATCCCGCTTGGCGCGCGAATCAGGACGGATGGTGCCTTCGCCCACCACGCGGGTCCGCGAGCCGGGGGTGGCCGTTACCTCAGCGCGCAGGCGATGCCGCGTGCCGTCCGGCAAAACCACAGTCTCTGGGTCAAGCCGCATGGTGCCGTGACCACCGGCATGTCCGGTGGAGACCTGAACCACGAGACCGTCAATCTCCGAGCCGGCCGGGATCAGCACCAGGCCGCCCTGCAGAACGTCGGTAGCTACGCGCGTGCGGAATGGCTGGCCCTTTTCTGAGTCCGCGGTCGAAAGCCGCTCCAGCAGATGGACGCGAATATTGGTTCCCGGCTGCAACTCGCCCGGCCGCAGCGGGCGCGGTTGCACAATATCCGCATCCGGATCGTAGGCGTAGGTGCGCCGGGCCAATGCCTGCGGACGCGGCTGGTAGCCCGGCCCGATCGCCACTACGCCGCCGTCGGTACCGTCCGTCGCATCAGGAACGGGGTAGTTGACCGAAGGGTCAACGGAGGTGGGCTGCGGCTGAACCTGTGCAGGCATGGGGGCAAGCTGCTGCGTGTCCACGGGCGGCTGCGGGGCATATTGGACAGCCGGCTGTGCGGTAGGCTGGACGATGAGCGGCTGCCCCGCCGGAGGCTTCGGGGCGGGAATGGTAGTCGTAATGATGATGTCGTCCGCGGGAGGGCGCGACACGCCCTGATACGTTGTCGTCTGGCTCGCATTCTGTGCACCCAACGCGGCTGCGGCTGCGCCAACAATAGCCAATACAAGAATCGACCGTTTCATCTGACCCTCCATGCGGAAACTTGATTGTCGCGGGCAGAGATTCCCTTATGCCCTTAGACCCTGCCTGAAGCGAAGAGTTTCGCGGACCACGGGTGAAAATCGCCTTGCCGCGTCGTCTCAAGCCCAGTCTCTCAATTTAAGGGTAGCTCTGCATGGAAGCCTGGCACCCTCTGCGCATTCCGGCAGGTTCCTCGCCCGGCACGAATCAACTCAGTCAACTGCTCAATCTGACCACTTTGCTCCGATGTATTCCTGAATCGAATGGCTTGTCTCTCTGTGATCGCCGCCACACCGCTTTCTATTGCCCGGTTTGCTAGAATCCATACGGTAGATCAGCATTTTTCTATATTTGGACGGAAAGGATTTTTTCCTGCGTGCACGAGTTTCTGAACACGATTCAAAGCGCTGCCGGAGAAACTCTGGCCGTGGATCGCCGTCCCAAACTGAATGACCGCCTGCAGCACCGCATTTTGAGGAGCAATATGACTGAGATTGTTGCCATTCGTGCCCGCGAAGTTCTTGACTCGCGCGGCAACCCCACTGTGGAAGCGGATGTGATTCTGGAAAGCGGCACGCTGGGCCGCGCCATTGTGCCCTCGGGCGCATCCACCGGCGAACATGAGGCCGTGGAGCTGCGCGACGGCGACAATAATTACTACATGGGCAAGGGCGTGCTGCAGGCCGTGGAAAATGTTGAGACGGTGATTGCGCCTGAGCTGGAGGGGCTTGACGCTGCCAATCAGCGGCTCATTGACCAGACCATGATTGCACTCGACGGCACGCCGAACAAGGCCAAGCTGGGCGCCAACGCCATTCTCGCTGTCTCCATGGCCGCCGCGCGCGCTGTGGCGCAGACGCTCGAGGTTCCGCTCTACCGCTATCTGGGCGGCGTGAATGCATGCATTCTGCCCACGCCCATGCTCAACGTTCTTAATGGCGGGGCGCATGCGGACTCAAACGTGGACTTTCAGGAATTCATGATCATGCCTGTAGGCGCGGAGCGCTTTAGCGATGCGCTGCGCTGGGCAGCGGAGACCTTCCACACGCTGAAAGGCGTGCTGAAGAAGAAGGGCTACAACACGGCGGTAGGCGACGAGGGCGGCTTTGCTCCTTCGCTCAAGTCGAATGCCGAAGCGATCGAGCTGATTCTCGAAGCTATTGAAGCGGCGGGCTATAAGCCCGGCGAGCAGATCGCCATTGCGCTCGATCCTGCTTCGAGCGAGTTCTACGACAAGGAAAAGAAGAAGTACATCTTCAAGAAGAGCGACAAGCGCGAACTATCAAGCGACGAGATGGTCAATTTCTGGGATAACTGGGTGCGGCAATACCCCATTGTTTCGCTTGAAGACGGACTGGCTGAAGACGACTGGGCGGGCTGGAAGGCTTTGACTGACAAACTGGGTGGCCGCATTCAACTCGTAGGCGATGACCTGTTCGTGACCAACGTAAAGCGGTTGCAGCGCGGCATTGAAGAAGGCGTGGGAAATTCCATCCTCATCAAGGTCAACCAGATCGGCACACTGACCGAGACCCTTGAAGCCATCGAACTCGGCCGCCGCTACGGCTACACCGCCGTCATGTCGCACCGCTCTGGCGAAAGCGAAGACACTTTTATCGCCGACCTGGCCGTCGCCACCAGCGTGGGCCAGATCAAGACCGGATCGGTAAGCCGCACCGACCGCATCGCCAAGTACAACCAGTTATTGCGCATTGAAGAAGAGCTGGGAAGCGGCGCGGTTTATCTGGGACTCGAAAGCCTGAACTATAACGACTAACCACCTGCGGTGGAACAGACGCTCGCGAATCGCTTGCACTAATCCGGGTGCCCCAGGTCTCGATTCTGAGACCTGGGATTTTTCTGCCACACTTCTATCTCCGGCGCTAACTCCGCCAACCTGATAGCGTCATCCCCAAGGAAAATGCCCGTGTCCACTTCAAAACGTCCTCTCGTTCTCACCATCCTCGACGGATGGGGTTACCGTGCTGCAACTCAAGACAACGCCATCGCACTGGCACGCAAACCCACCTACGACAAGCTGCTGCGCGAGTATCCCAACACGCTCATCCGTGCCAGCGAACACTTCGTCGGTCTGCCCGACGGGCAGATGGGCAACAGCGAAGTGGGACACCTGAACATCGGCGCAGGCCGCATTGTGCAGATGGACATCACGCGCATTGATGCCATGATCGCCGACGATACGTTCAAGAAAGATCCCGCAATTGTCCGCGCCATGACGCGCGCACAGGAAGGTGGCCGGCAACTGCATCTCTTCGGTCTGGTCTCCGACGGCGGTGTGCACTCGCACCAGGAACATCTCTACGCGCTGCTGCGAACGGCAAAGGAGCATGGACTCACGCGCGTCTTCGTGCATGCCTTCATGGATGGTCGCGATACTGGCCCCACATCCGGCGCGGGCTACATTGCAGCACTCGAACAGAAGATGCGCGAGTATGGAGTGGGCAAGGTCGCATCCATCAACGGCCGCTACTACGCAATGGATCGCGACAAGCGCTGGGAGCGCGAGCGAAAAGCATTCGACGCCATGGTCACCGGCAAGGCCGAGGGCGCCGCCTATCCCGACCCGGTCGCGCGTGTCAAGGAAAACTACAACAACGGCATCACCGATGAATTCCTGATTCCTTTTGTCGTGGTCGATGCCGCGGGGAAGCCCGTAGGCCAGATTCGCGATGAGGATGTCTGCATCAACTTCAACTTCCGCGCCGACCGCGCTCGCCAGATTACCCGCGTGCTGGCCCGCGAGAGCGGCCTGAACAAGAAAGGCGGTCGCGACCTCGACGGTTGGGAATCGCTCGACGAAACCATTCCACGCTCAGAGATTCCCAAGAACCTGCACTATCTCTGTATGACTCAGTACGACAAGTTATACGAGTTACAGTTAGTCATTCCGCCAGAATCCATGGATAACATCCTGGCCAATGTGTTGGGGCAACACCAGTTACGAAACCTGCGAACGGCAGAGACGGAAAAGTTTGCCCATGTAACTTACTTCTTCAACGGTGGCATCGAAGTTCCCTTCCCCGGCGAAGAACGCATTCTCATTCCGTCGCTCAAGGTTGCTACCTACGATCTGGCGCCGGAGATGCGCGCCGAGGGCATCGGCGACACGATTGTGAAAGCCGTCAACGACACGGCCTTCGATCTAATCGTCGCCAACTTCGCCAACGCCGACATGGTGGGCCACTCAGGGCAACTTGAGCCGACCATCCGCGCTTGTGAGTACGTCGATGCGCAACTGGGCCGCATCTACAAAGCAATCCGGGAACGCAATGGCGCGTGGCTCATCACCGCCGACCATGGCAATGCCGAGTTGATGAAGGACCCCGTCACAGGTGGCCCGCACACCGCGCATACCACCAACCCCGTGCCGATGATTTACGTGGCCGAAGACGCGCCTCGCTATCGCTTGCGCAATGACGGTTCCCTGCGCGATATCTCGCCCACGCTGCTCAACATTCTCGATCTTGGTCTACCCAAAGAAATGACCGGCGGCGATCTGCGCGCGCCGATTACGAAGTAACTTGGCACTGATTCAAATGAGAGAGTGGAGTTTCCCAAGTCTCAAAATCGAGACCGGGGCACCCAAGCTTTTGGAGTGAGCCCAGAAAGTGGGACGCGGCTTTTTTACCGCGGCCTGAGCGACTTGATCGCCGCCGGCAACCGCTCTTCCAGCAGCCGAGCGCGCTCCGCGGCAATCCCACCCAGATACGTAGGCACAGGCGTGGCCGTCAGCACCAGCACAAACGCGATCACCGAAAACAGCACGCCAGCCGTCGCTGCGGACATGAGCATGTGGTACATGTCGAAAATATCGAGGCCGAGGACTTTGAACGCAACATTCTCCAGCGGCTTGATGTGGTGGAGAACGGCTAACGCGAAGAGGAAAAAGAACACCGACAGCGAGGTCAGCACGGCCAGCGTTACATCCAAGCCACGATGGAAGCTTTGCCGGGCGCGGCAGTGTGGGCACTCGGCAAAATGATGTTCGTAGTCCTTGCGCATCTCCGGCGAGATCCCGGAGATGTCATACCGCCAGCTGGCAAGGATGGCGCCTGCAACTCTGTCCGTGCATCGGGTACTTACCATAACGTCAAAGACTCACTTTGCAAAGGATGTGATCATCCGCCAAATTGCTGTGCGGCCCACGTGGCAAGTTCAGGCCTTTCCAATTCAGATGCTGAATCTCGCGGTCGGTTTCAGATTCGCCCTGCTTTTACCTCGCCCGATCAACCAAATTTTCCTTTGGCCGCCCGGCGAGTCGCCCTTGCCAATTAACCTGGTACAGAGTGACGCTCGTCTCTTACCATTGTAACCGAACCGGGTTAAAAATATATAGACGCAAGCGGCTCATTTTGTTGAGCCAGCAGCAGCCGGTTGGCCAACAGGCAAGCTCGTCCGCTCAGCGCGCGCTCGGCTGCGACCCGTGCCAATTCGGGAAGGTTATTGCTTTCAGACAGATGCGCCAGAATCACATAGGCCGCCTGGCCGTCGTACCCGTTTTCAAGAAAATCCGCCGCCGCCTCGTTCGACAGGTGACCAACGCGCGAAAGTACCCTTTGCTTTACGCTCCAAGGGTAAGGTCCATCGCGCAGCATTTCCAGGTCGTGGTTGGATTCGAGCAGCAGCAGGTCGACTCCCTTCAACTGGGCCTTAACATTGGGCGGAATGTAACCCAGGTCCGTGGCTACGGCCATCCGAACACTCGCGGTTTTGAAGACAAAACCCACCGGATCGGCCGCGTCGTGAGGGATGGTGAAGGGGCTGATCGCGATGTCGCCGATCTCAAATGGCTGGCCGGCCTGAAAGTATTCCACAGAGGGTAGCCAGGTTGGTTCCTCTTTGCGCGAAGGTACTCGTTCTGGAGCTTCGGCATCTTCGTGTTCCCGAGAAACGGGCGGGTTTGGGTTCGAGGTCTCCCACCCTAGCCGCGGTGAAACTGCGTCGAGGATGGGGCACCCAGATTGTCGCGGCTCGACCTGTTGCGGCTCGGCGTCCTCCACATCCTCGGGCTCGCATGTGGCATCGTATTGGGCCGAATCGGCCTCCGCTTGCCGCTCCGCTGCCTGCTTGCGGCACTGCTCCGCCCACTGCGCATAAGTCATCTGCCGGCGAGGAGTCAGCCAGCGCATCCAGGCCCGGTGCGTACCCTCGGTAAAGTACACCGGAATTCCCAATTTTCGCGCCGTTACAGCCAGCCCACCCACGTGATCGGAGTGCTCATGCGTAATCACGATTGCGTCCAGGGTCTCCGGCTCCTCGCCGGCCAGCCTCATGCGCCGGAATAGCTCCCGGCAGCTCAGCCCGGCGTCGACCAGAATGCGCGTGCGGCCCCCGGTGACAACCGTAGAGTTGCCCTTGGAGCCGGAAGCCAGCACGGTGAAGCGGACCATGATTTGAGGATAGCGCGATGGGCTGTTGATTGCGCGGAGAGCCCGGTACCTATCTTGGCCCCCCAGGGGGCTATTGGTCTTTCGAAACTCATGATCAGATTTAACCGACAGGAATGGGCCATCAGTTCTCATCCAGGAGCTTTTTCCTTAGAGTAGGGTAAACAATTCCGTACTCATCCAGAAGCTCCTTTTCGTACTCATCCAGAAGCTTTCTCTTTAAGGCAGGGTCATCAACAACATAGAAATACGGCATACGATTTCCATGTTTGTCAATTTGGGCTTTATACCCTGTAATTTCTGGTGCGCCGTTTACAACATCAATATCGAAATTTCCCAATAGAGTCGATTTGCCACTTACCTCCGCCATTTTTTTGTATTTCTTCTGGTATAAGACGTATTTATCAACACCTCGCTGCGTTGGTTCCATGGCATAACGTATGACTGTAACGTCTGCGCGCGTGAGGCCAGGCGGGAGTGTGAACCATTTTGGCAGTCTCGAATCACTCGCTAAATAGTTGATTGAGTCAACACATCCGCTTATCGCAAAACATGAAAGACACATCGTAACGATAAGCAGGTACTTCCTGGTTCGTAGAAAGGATTTCAAAATTGTCTTTATCTCCACCTGCTTGGAAAGCGTAGCGAAACACCATTGCGACGAGCTCCGCCGTGGGACAGTTTCTTAAGTGTCATAGCTCCTTTTTCTCGGGAAGGTAGAAAGATCGCGTCAACCGGGCGCTTTCTCAAGTATGCTGGCTAGAAAGCTCTGCCAGGCAGGCGCGGATTGTCCTGGCAGCTCCGCAGCCGTTGTCCTTCGCCGATGGAGGCCCCAAGCATGACGACCAAGCTCCGCCGGACCAACCTCATATCGGCCAGCCTTGTAGCCGTGGCCATCGTCGCAACGGCCACCGCTCTTTCAGTTCAGGGGAATTTGCGGGTGATGGCTGCAGACAAGCCCGCCTCAGCCGCCACTTGGGATCGCCAAGCCGCGGCGCGCTACCTCGACGACCGCGAAGTCTACTGGCAGGGCTGGGACCGCGCGCAGAAAGACCACGGAACCCTGTGCGTCAGCTGCCACACGCAGGCTACCTACGGGATGGCGCGCCCATTGCTGCGGTCTCCGCTGGGCGAGAGCGGCCCCTCACCCGCCGAGCAGGTAATGCTGGCCAGCATTCAGAAGCGCGTAAGCATGTGGAAGGATGCGGTTCCCTTTTACAACGACGCCCAGTCCGGCGCAGGAAAAGAAGTGGAGTCGCGCAACGCCGAGTCGGTATTGAATGCTGTCATTCTTTCCAGCTACGACCAACGCGGCGGTCACCTGAGCGAGCCCGCGCGGACGGCATTCGCCAACACATGGGCGCTGCAATCCACGAGCGGACCAACCGCGGGCGCATGGGTCTGGCAGAACTTCCATTACACGCCATGGGAGTCGCCGGAGAGTGAGTATCACGGCGCGGCGCTGATGGCCGTGGCTGTTGCCAAAGCCCCCGATCATTATCGAGACGACCCGAAGATCGCGGCCAATCTGACTGCGCTCACCGGCTATCTCAGCAGCCACTTCGAGGCGCAACCGCTGCTCAACAAGGTGGTCGCGCTGTGGGCCTCGAACTGGTTTCCCGGCATGCTCACGGCGGCGCAGCGCGCTAGGCTGCTCGACGATATCTACGCGCGGCAACGCGCCGAGGGCGGATGGAGCCTGACCGACCTGGGCACGTGGAAGCGCGTGGATGACACCCCGCTCGAAACCCGTCCCGATGGCTATGCGACGGGACTCACGGTGCTGGTGCTGGAAGAGACCGGCGCGGCCAATCCCGGTATGAAAGCACGAGCCCAGAAGCCCATCTCAACGGGCATCGCATGGCTCGTGGTCAATCAGGACAAGACCACCGGCGCGTGGCCGGCATGGTCGTTGAACAAGAATCGCGATCCCAAAAGCAACACCGGCAAGTTCATGAGCGACGCCGCGACGAGTTACGCTGTGATGGCGCTTGAAGCGCGGCGACAGGACTGAAACCGCGCAGCATCCCGCAGGAGCCAAACCCCAGTCCAATCTCATGTATTTGACGCCTTGCTATGTCATCCGCTGACATACGGCGTGCTCTTAAATGCGACCCCAGCATCCTGCCCCTCTGTAACCCCAAAGTGGAATGGACTCCCCGCTCTGAAGTTGCAATCATCGTCTTTCCAAGAAGCCACTTAGCCTGCACCCGACATGTGCGCGATGGGCGCGCGGCAGGAACATCCGGCTGACCGGGGGACCACGAATGGGTTTCATTATCAGAAGAGTTGCCTACGCCATTGCCGCATTCATCGGCATGTTCGTCTACTTGTTTCTGCGCCCGTTGCCATTCGCGATGGATGTCGCGCTGTGCGTTGCCTACACCGTTGCGGTCTTCGGCATTATTCTCATGCGGAACTCAGACGTCTTGTTTTCCGATCGTGCCAAGCCGCTCAAGCAGGTCCTGTTGATCCACCTCGGCTTCCTCGCGGGCGTTGTCGCCATCGTGCGAACCATTGTTTTCCTCGCCCCATCTTTGTCACCCGGGTTTACTCAAGCCGACCCAATTCACCACACCTGCGAGATCATCGCGGTTATTCTGCTTTCCGCATGGGAGAGATGGCTGCTGGTCAAGAAGCCGAAGCCAAGTGCCGCACGGGCCATGGCAGACGCAAAGATCGACGAGTTGCTGAAGCCCCCTGCACCGCCGGCCGAGCAAGCGCCGGTCAGCGCGCCAGTCCGGTCCGCTGCACCCGCTCCGATGCAATTTGCCGAGCCCACGTGGACTCCGCTGACCATGTCAGCGGAGCAAGCCGCACCGATGCTGAACGGCGTGCCAATGGCCATACCGGCAGCGGCGCAGGTAGCCGCTCCGAGACTAAGCCCCGAGCCTCCATCGGCTCCGTTGGAGTTTGGCTCGAGCAAATCGTCTCTCTTCATGAACAGCACCGGCGAAGAGTACAACGAATTTCTCAAGCTCATGCAACAGGGGATAAGGCCGTTCCGCAAGCCGGGAATCTCAGTCAAAGATGAATTCGAGTTATGGCTGGCCAATAAGGCCAAAGGCCCCAAGGCAAAAAAAGAACGCGCCGGCCTCGGCCGCCTGGTGCCGTCCGGCAAAAGCGGGGATTGACACCTGCCTGATTTCTCCGGCAAAGATTGAGCACACATCTCGTTTTGGCTGGCGGCAAGGGCTGCGCTCTTTATTTCACCTTTTGCAACTGGTCATAGGCGTCGCGCATGTCCGGATCGTTCAGCCCAGTCGATTTGAGCTTGGCTTCAATGCGATCGCGGATGGCATTTGACTCCGGGAAATCCCTACCCGTCCAAAAGCGATCTTCGCGCCGGAAATACCCTGCCTCATTCAAGAACGAAACGCCGTAACTGTAGGCGTCTCCGGTGGTGTCATCCAGTTCGCTCACCTTGAACGATCCATCCGGCTGCAGCGATTGTGTCAGGCACCAATCGAGCATGCGCGAGATTTCCGCACGCGCCTGTTGCCGGGTTGAATCGTCCAGCACGGGCCAAGTCATCCGAAAGATCTTTACCACATCCATGTTGAGATGGTTCTCATAGTGCCCGTTGAAGCGAATGCCGGCAGGAAAGTTGACTCTGTCCAGTTGCAGAAGACGCTTGGCGATCAGGTCTTTGTGCTCCACGTCCCCTTGCAGATCCGAGACCACATGAAAGGTCATTGCCATGTCGTCCATCTTCCAGGTTCTTCCCTGCCGGTCGATCAGCCATTGGCCCCAGAAACCTGTCTCAGGATTCTGCCACCGGGCCACAAACTCGCGCAACGCTTCGTCGAGTCCAGGATCGAACACATAGCCGGTGCGTTTGTGTGCATAGAGCAATCGCGCCAGTGCCGAGAAGGTCTCGTCGGTCTCCTCGCGGTTGAAGATGCCGCTTCTTGTGAAGTCGTTGCGAAGATCCGCATCGAGTTGCGCTGTGAGTTTGTCGGGCGAGTTGATGCGATCAAGAAACGTGAGCGGATACTGGGGCGGCGCGCCTTTGCTACTGAGCCCGTCCTCGACAGAATAATAAAGCTTGAGATACCACACATTGATTCCCATCCCCCAGCTTCCGTCGGAAGCCTGCTGCTCGGCAGCCTGCTTTTGCAGTTCGGGTTGCGCCAAACTTCGGCGCAGGTCTTCGATCCTTGCCCGCGTGGCTTCCACATCGGGCGTGAAATTCAACCGCCAGCGAATCTCGCGGTATATGTGCATCGAATACTGCATTCCCTCGCCCGCCGCCTGGCGCCGCGCAATCTCCTTCACTAGCGGCTTCAACTCCGGATTGAGCAGCTTCAATCGTTTTTCTCTGGCCACACGAATCGCCGAAAAATCCCAATAAAACTGCGCGTTCGAGAAATGCCAGTGGAGTCGCGATTCACCAGGCGCGATGGGCGGCGGAGTTAAGGCGTGAGCGCGATAGATTTCGACGGCAATAGCCGCGCGCTCCAGTTGCTCGCGACCCGCGTACGCACCGAGCGCGAGCAACAGCAGGCACAGCAGCACAACCAGCCAAAGCTTGCGCCTTGTCCTGCGTGCCGCGGTATTTTGTGATGAGTTGCTCATCGATTTCCTTGCTGCCTTAATTCCCATCCGTCAGGTTGGCCGGAATCTCGATGGTCACCAGCGTTCCCCGCCCTGGATTGCTGACCACCTCAAAGCGCGCCTGGTTGCCGTAGAGCACCTCCAGCCGCTCCTGCACATTCTTCATGCCGATGCCGGCTCCGGTGCGTCGCAGCGCGGTCGCAGGCCGGTTGCCCATTCCCACTCCATCGTCGGCCACTTCAATGAACACGCGGTCGCCTTCCAGGCGGCTGCGCAGCGTGACCGTGCCGCCATTGAGGCGCGGCTCCAGGCCGTGCTTGATGCTATTTTCAATCAGCGGCTGCAGCAGGATGCTGGGCACCAGCACTTCCAGCGTGCGCGGATCGATCTCCTTCTCCACGCGCAGCTTTTCCACGCCGAAGCGAACCACTTCAATGTCCAGATAGTCGTCGGTAAAGCTCAGCTCGTCGCGCAGCGGGACGTAGGTGTCGTGGTCTTTCAGCAGCGCGCGCAAAATGTTGGCCAGCTTCACCGTCATCACGCGCGCCATCTCCGGCTTCACGCGCACCAGCGAAGCAATCGAATTGAGGGTGTTAAAGAGAAAATGCGGATTGATCTGCC
>Ga0210388_10002403_pt1 | contig 14553 bp, 14 predicted proteins | sample IncBWC19OmetaG_FD_155485 | JGI IMG/M metagenome (GOLD analysis project Ga0210388, IMG submission 155485) | Forest soil microbial communities from Barre Woods Harvard Forest LTER site, Petersham, Massachusetts, United States - Inc-BW-C-19-O ...
CCGGAGTTTCTCTACAAGTGCCAGGTTGCGGCTCAAGTTCGGCTCCTGAAACGGAGGCATCCGCCGGCGAACATCCTCTTCCGGCAGCGTTGCGATCCGCTCCCTGGTCATGGTTCCGCTCAGCAGGCCATTGCGCATCGGCGAATATACGATCACCCCGATGTTATGCGCTCCGCAGTACGGCAAGATCGATTCCTCAATGTCAGGCGTCACCAGCGAATAGGGTGGCTGCAAGGACGCTGGAACCGCAAGCTTCGAAATGCGCGCAAGCTGCGAAGCGTTGCAATTCGAAACGCCGATGTTGCGGACCTTTCCCGTTTCTTTCAATCGAACCAGTGCCTCCCATCCTTCCTCCAGATCCTCATCGGGCTCCGGCCAATGAATTTGATAAAGGTCGATCGTGTCGGTGCCCAGGCGCTTAAGGCTCGCTTCGCATTCGCGCTGAATCGAATCCTTCTTGAGGCTCTTAACGATATTTCCATCGGCGTCCCAGGTGCGCTCGCATTTGGTGAAGACATACGGCTTGGGAGAATATCCCGCAACGGCCCGTCCAACCACCTCCTCGGAATGCCCCAGCCCATAGACCGCCGCCGTGTCGATCCAGTTCAGCCCCGCATCGAGCCCGGCGCGAGTCGCGGCGATAGAATCGTTATCGTCCTGTGGCCCCCATGAAAAAGCCCATCCAGCGCCGCCCATCGCCCACGCGCCAATGCCGAGCGGCGTAATCTTCAAGTCGCTATTGCCGAGTTGTTTGGTCTGCATGCTCATCCAAAATAGCAAGCCACCGCTGGACCCGCCATAATTTCCGCTCCTCAGGCCCTCGACGCCCGGCAATTCCATCATTCCTTCCGCGCCGCGATCGGAGGAAGCGATCAGCACCTTCGAAACCATGCTTGTTATTCTTGGATGCATGCAGGTACGCCATTCGGTCTGCGCACTCGACTGTCCCGACGCCTGTTCTCTGCTTGTGAACGTCGAAAACGGCGCCGCGAGCAAGTTGCGCGGCAATCCCGACCATCCGGTCACGCGAGGATTTCTGTGCGCTAAAGTCGCGAAGTACCTGGATCGCGAATATTCCCCGCACCGGCTCCTGTATCCGCAAAAGCGCATCGGCAAAAAAGGTGAAGGCCGTTTCGAGCGAATCGGTTGGGACGAAGCCCTCGACACCATCGCGAAGAATTTGCGCGCAGTCGCCGATCGCTTCGGACCCGAATCCATCCTGCCCTACAGCTACGCGGGCACCATGGGACTGCTCAACACCAGCGGCATGGACCGCCGGTTCTTTCACCGCTTAGCAGCGTCGCGCCTCGATCGGACCATCTGTTCCGCGGCGTCCATGGCGGCGTTGACCGCGACTCTCGGGAATCGTTACAGCACGGAGCCCGAACAATTTCCGCACGCGAAATTGATCGTCGCCTGGGGAGCGAATATCCACGGCACTAACGTCCACCTGTGGCCCTTCATCGTCGAAGCCCGGCGCAACGGCGCGAAACTGATCGTGATCGATCCCGTCCGCACCCGCACCGCCGCCCTAGCCGACCGTCATCTGCGCATAAATCCCGGCAGCGATATGGCGCTCGCCTTGGGCCTGATGCACATCATCATCGGCGAAAACCTCCACGACACTGATTACATCCAGAAATTCACCAACGGCTTCGACGCACTGGCCGACCGCGCCCGCGCCTTCGACCCCGACCGCGTTTCATCGCTCACCGGAATCCCGAAAGACGATATTATTCGGCTCGCCCGCGATTACGCGACCACTCGTCCATCGGTAATCCGCGCGAATTTAGGCGTCCAGCGCAGCGAGCGTGGAGGCAACTCCGTTCGCGCCATCGCCGCCTTGCCGGCTCTGATCGGCTCCTGGAAACAGCTCGGAGGCGGCCTCCAATTCTCCACCTCGCACGCTTTTCAGTTCAATAGAAAAGCGCTCGAGTTGCCCGAGCTCGGCCCCACCGCGCGCATCGTGAACATGAGCCAACTCGGCTCGGCCCTAACCACGCTCGACAATCCGCCGGTGAAGGCCATCGTAGTCTACAACTCCAATCCCGCCGCGGTCGCCCCCGATCAGAATCGGGTTTTGAAAGGATTCCGGCGTGAAGATCTGTTCACAGTGGTCCTTGAGCAATTTCAAACCGACACCGCCGATCATGCCGACATCCTTCTGCCCGCGACCACGTTCCTCGAACATACCGATTTGTATCTCGCCTACGGTCATTACCATCTCCAGTTGGCGAGAGCCGCGGTTCCGGCTCCCGGCGAGGCCAAGTCAAATGTAGAAGTGTTCCGCGAACTCGCGCACCGTATGGGATTCGAAGACGAATGTTTCAACGATTCCGATGACGACATGATCCGCGCGCTCCTAAGTTCCGGCCATCCTTTCCTCGAAGGCATCACCTTGGAGCGCCTTGAACGCGAACATTCCGTACGTCTGAACATCTCTCCGGAAAACGCTCCCTACCTCCCGTTCGCCGAAGGAAATTTCGGAACCCCGTCCGGCAAGTGCGAGTTCGGAGCTGACGCCCTCGATTATCAGCCCCCCGCCGAATCCCGCTTCGGCGATGCGTCGCTGCGGAAAAAATATCCCCTCGAACTCGTCTCGTCGAAAAACGACGACAGCATGAACTCGACCTTCGGCAACCGCGATTCGGTTGATAAGCAAACTTCAGTTCTCCACATCGCCACCAGCGACGCGGACCCGCGAGGCATCCGCTCGGGCGACCTGGTTCGCGCCTTCAACGACCGCGGCAGCCTTGTTTTAACCGCCGAAGTAGACGGAGTCGTCGGCAGCGGAGTCGTTCGCGCCCCCTCCGTGCGCTGGGCCAAGCGTTCCGCCGATGGACGCAGCGCTAACGCCCTCACCTCGGAGCGGCTGACCGATATCGGCGGTGGACCGACCTTCTATAGTTGCCTAGTCGAGGTGGAAAAGTGCGGAGACTAATAGCAGCCGCCGTGCTGCTGACGTTCGTAATCCTGGCGCCTGCCAGTTGCCGTAGGAAGAAAAAAGGAAAAGCCAGGGAAGACGGACTCGCCAGCGTGATCAACGTAGCCGACCCGGCCGATTCCGCGCAGCTCGTCCGCGGATTCTCCAACGTCGAAGCCGACGCCTGGCGCTGGAGCACTTCGAAATTTGCCGTCGTCCTGCGCCCGCCGCCCAGCGCGGCCCAAAATGGCGCGAAGCTGGAGCTCCACTTCACCCTGCACGATGCGGTCGTCGGCAAACTGGGACCAGTCGCCGTCACCGCCACCGTGAACGGAACCCCCATCGCCACCGAAACATTTTCGCAGTCCGGCGATTGCGTGTATTCGCACGAAGTCCCGGCCGCCGCTCTCGCATCCGATGTCGTCACTGTCGAATTCTCGACAGACAAAGCGCTCCCCCCAACCGACACGGACAAGCGCGAGCTGGCACTGGTCGTGAAGACGATCGGCCTGGTTCCCAAACAATAAGTCGCTAAGTAACAGGTGCTAAGCTGAGAGTGTAGTTCCGCCATGTTGTACCAGCGTTTTCTCTTTTTTTCCTTCCTCGCCGCGAATCTTATCGCCGCAGGCTCGGATCCGCCCGAAAAGCTCCTCGTCATCGGATTCGTCGGCGGACGCGTCGCCCATACCAACGCCATTCACCAGGAAGTCCAGTTCGCCGCCCATCTGCGCGAAAAATATCCCGCCGGTCTCGACGCTGAGATTTTCGAGAACCACTCCGGCCCCCTCGCCGTCGAAGCGATTCGACGCTCCCTCGACGCCGACCATGATGGAGCCCTCTCCGCCGGCGAAAAACAAAAAGCTCGTATCGTCTTATATGGTCATAGTTGGGGCGCATCCGAGGCCGTCACCACCGCCCGGGCTCTTCAAAAGGATGGCATTCCCGTCCTTTTGACCATCCAGGTCGATAGCGTCTCCAAACACGGCGAGGACGACCGTCTCATCCCTTCAAACGTCGCGGAAGCGATCAATCTCTACCAGCTCAACGGATTTCTCCATGGACGGGAAAAAATCTTCGCCGCCGATCCCTTGCGCACCCGGATACTCGGGAATTTTCTCTTCGAATACAAATCTAAAACCGCCAATTGCAGCGCCTATCCCTGGTTCGCCCGAATGTTCATGCGCCCTCACATCGAAATGGAATCCGACCCCGTTGTCTGGGCCAGAGTGGAAACCCTCATCCGATCGAAACTAAATCAAGAAAAAACTTCCGTTAGTGTGCTTGATTTGCCGCGCTAAGAACGTCGCATTTGTCCTAAATAAAGGATTTTTCATAATGGCATTTGCATTGCTTATTGCCGCATGTGCCCGCGTCAATGATTCCGGCCGCAATGGCCTACCTCCAGGGTGCTGTGTCCGCATGGGGTCACACCATCGAAACGGTAGCCGTCCAAATCCTGTTGATACTTATTCTTACCTTGCTAGCTGTCCGTTGGAGCCTCAGACGGCCCCTCCGGCGCATGGCGCACTGGCTCGAAGATCTACGCACGGGTAAAACGCCGATTGACAGCGAACTGCCGAAAGATGGTCTTTTCCAGCCCCTGGCCAGCGAAGTCACCAAGCTCGCCACCACTCTCAAAGCCGCCCGCGCCGCCGCTGACGAGGAAGCGCATCTGCGCGACACCGCGCAAGCCCTTTGGACACCCGAACGTCTCCGCATTTTCGTTCAAAATAAGCTGAACGGCGCACGCCTCTTCGCCGTCTCTAATCGCGAGCCTTATATCCATAACAATCGAAACGGCTCCATTGAATGGACCGTCCCCGCCAGTGGACTCGTGACCGCCCTCGAACCCGTGCTCCAGGCCTGCGATGGAACCTGGGTCGCACAAGCCACCGGCGACGCGGATCGTGCCTCCTCTGACGAACACGGCCGTGTCCGCGTTCCTCCGGATCATCCTCAATACACGCTGCGCCGCGTCTGGCTCACCAAGGAACAGGATGCCGGATTCTACTTTGGATTCGCCAATGAGGGTCTTTGGCCCCTTTGCCACATCGCGCACACCCGGCCCATCTTTCGCGCCGAAGACTGGGCCGCCTATCAAATCGTCAATCAGAAATTCGCCGATGCGCTTCTCGAAGAAATCCAAGGTGAGGCCAACCCGGTCATTCTGGTCCAGGATTATCACTTTGCTTTGCTCCCGCAAATGATCAAGAAACAGCGGCCCGATGCCCGTATAGCGATTTTCTGGCACATCCCCTGGCCCAATCCCGAAGCCTTCGGCATCTGCCCCTGGCAAAAAGAACTACTCGACGGCATGCTTGGCGCGGACCTCATCGGTTTCCACATCCAGGCACACTGCAATAATTTTCTTGAGACCGTCGAACGCGCGCTTGAATCCCGCATCGATTGGGAAAGCTTCGCCGTCAACCGCGGAGACCAGGTCACCGTCGTGCGCCCCTTCCCGATCAGCGTGGCCTTCGTCAGCGATCCGACACCGACCCCGCGTCCTGACCCAGCCGAGCTCTTCCGCCAACTCGGTGTCGAGGCCTCCATCATGGGCCTGGGTGTCGATCGCATCGACTACACCAAAGGCATCGTCGAGCGCTTCCGCGGAATCGAAAGCTTCCTGGACCGCTACCCCTCCTATAAAGGAAAGCTGTCCTTCGTCCAAATCGGTGCGCCCAGCCGCACCCCGATTAAGCGCTATCACGACCTCATGGAAGAGGTCGAGGAGGAAGCGGAGCGCATCAATCAGCGCCTCCGCAGAGGCGAGTGGAAGCCCATTATTCTGCTCGAACGCCAGCACAGCCACGCCGAAATCACGCCCTATTACCGGGCCGCAAATTTCTGCCTGGTCACCTCTCTCCACGACGGCATGAATCTGGTCGCGAAAGAATACATAGCCTCCCGCCAGGACCAGGACGGTGTTCTGATCCTCAGCCGCTTCGCCGGAGCCAGCCAGGAATTGAAAGACGCTCTCATCGTCAATCCGTACGACACCGGGGAACTCGCGGAGTCTATCCACACCGCCCTCGAAATGTCCCCTGAGGAGCGAACTACGCGCATGAAACACCTGCGTAGTCAGGTCCGTGAGCACAACGTCTATCGCTGGGCAGGCGACCTGATCGGCGAACTCACCGCGATCCGTCTCCGGGTCATAGATCACCCTCTGCGCCATTCCTGGCACGAGCCGGAGCTTGAGGAGGTCGGCGTGGGTGCCCGGCGGCGAAAGGCATGAGGCGCCTGTTCGACTGCTGGTCCGAGATAGAGAATCGCATAAAGTCCGCCGCCTCCATTGCCCTTTTTCTTGATTTCGACGGTACGCTTGCTCACATCCAGCCGACTCCGGAGGACGTACACATCAGCCCGCCCATGCGTCACGCCATCAGCATGCTGGTGACAAACCATCGCACCCGCGTCTGGGTGATCAGCGGTCGCAGACGCGGGGATGTCCGCGAACGAACCCGCCTGCCCGGCGTCCATTATTTGGGGATTCATGGTTGGGAAGGCCGCTTTGGGACGGCGCTCGAACCTGCCGTCCAGCGCGAACTTGATCGCGCGCGGCGGCGCCTGGAAAAAGGCACGGAATATCTGCCCGGCATCTGGATCGAGGATAAAGGTCCATGTTTCGCCATCCACTATCGTGAAGCGGGCGAGGCCGAATCGAAACTTGCTCGAGCCTCCGTGCACGAAGCCCTCACCCGCCTCAACGGGGCGTTTCGTCTCTTGAGCGGCAAGAAAGTCTGGGAAATCCTGCCCCGCGAATTAGGCGACAAAGGCTCTGCCGTGCGCCGCGAATTGAACCGTTTCGCGCAGCGCCCTCTGCCCATCTACGTCGGCGACGACTCTACCGATGAGCACGCCTTCGCCGCCCTCCCGGACGGCATAACCATTCGCGTCGGCCCCCAATCCCTCACCCGGGCCCGGTTTCAACTCCGCGACCCCCGCGACGTGCTCCGTTTCCTCGAACAAATAAATCTATAGCGACTAAAGTCGGTCGCGGCTCATCAGCTCGGTTAAATTGACAACGACCCGCGACCGCGGAAGGGATCTGCACAAGTTTTTCAACAATCTCTTCCGTCCCTGCCTCCAGCAGTGGTTTCGGAATTATCTACTGGCTCTCAGGAGTTTTTTCCAGCCGCGCTCCGCCTCTGCAACCATCGAAAACCCTTATCTCTCATGGCGATGCCCTTAATGGAACATCGCGTGCAATTTCTTGGATCCGAAAGGAGCGGATATGCGAAAAATCCCATCACTACTTGCAGTCGGTTCACTATTCGCGATGCTCTCATTTGGCGACAACTTCTCAGGTAAACTGGTCGATGCCAATTGCTACACCCAGCAAAAGGACTCGGCCGCTTGCCCGGCGACCAGTGCGACCTCAACCTTCGCGCTGGATGTTTCAGGGAAGCTCTATACGCTCGATTCCACCGGTAATTCTAAAGCGGCGACCGCGATGAAGACCCGGGCCAATCGTACGTCGGATGCGTCGAAAGACGTCGTTGCGACCATAACTGGCTCACAAAGCGGCGGGACTATCACCGTCGATTCGATCGACGTTCAGTAAGAGATAGGGCAGGTCTCTGATCTGCCCTTCAAAAACATGAAACCTTTACTATGTCTTACCTGCGCTCTCCCGCTCCTGTGCCAGCAGACCACCCCGATCTATCAGGTCACGGTCATTGAACGCACCGTAAAAGCGATCAACTATAAATACCGGTCCGACCCCACAATGATCGATTTCCGCGGCACCGTCCTGCTCCCCAAATCGAAAGGGGAAGCGCTGGTCCAATCCAAGCAGGGCCGCACCGACATCGACGCAAGATTTCAAAATCTCACCGAACCCCAGCGCTTCGGCCTCGAATATCTGACCTATGTATTGTGGGCCCTCACGCCCGATGGCCGGCCGCACAATATCGGCGAAATAGTCCCCGGCACTTCCGATAAAGCCAAGCTGCACGTCACCACCGACATGCAGGCGTTCGCGCTGATCGTAACGGCAGAGCCTTACTCCGCGGTCCGCCAGCCGAGCAACGTCGTGGTGCTCGAAAACGCCGTGCGCCCCGATACGGAAGGCAAAATTGAGGAAGTCGAAGCCAAAGTCGAGCTTCTCCCGCGCGGCCTCTATTCCTGGCACGTCCCCGATAATTTCGATTCATCGCGCGTCAACGCTCCCAAAGTTTCCATGCGCGAATACGAAGCTATCTCGGAGCTCTATCAGGCCCAGAACGCCATGGGCGTCGCGCGCGCCGCCGGAGCGGATCGTTATGCCGCGAATACCTTCTTGAAGGCCCAGCAACTGTTGACGGAAGCGCAGCAGCTCCAAGCCAGCAAGCAGGATTCGGCACGAGTGGTCGAAACCGCCCGCGAAGCCGCGCAAACCGCCGAAGACGCCCGCGTCATCGCCGTGAAGCATCAGCAGGATGAGGCTATTCAAAGAGCACAGGCAGACGCCGCCCAAGCCCGTAAGACCGCAGTCGAAGCCGAACAGGCCGTCATCAGCGCCCGCGCCGACGTAGCTGCCGCGCAAGCCGCAGCGGATGCCGAACGCGCCGCTCGTCAGAGAGCCGAAGAACGCGCGGCCGAAGCCGAGGCCCGCCCCATTCCGCAGGCTCTGCAAGCCCCGCCTCCGCCGGCGCCGCCTCCTCCAGTAAGCGATTCATCGGCGAAAACCGTCCTGCGCAGCAGACTGCTGCAACGGCTGAACGGCTCTGCACCGACCCTCGATTCTCCCCGCGGATTGGTAACAACGGTATCGGGATTCAACGGCACCCAATTGGCAGCGGTGGCATCGGTCCTGACCGCTTATCCCGGTTTGCGAATTGAAGTCGAGGGCCATACCGATGCTCCCGACTCAGTGGCGGTTTCCCAACAACGAGCCGACGGGGTGCGCGAGTCTCTGATTCGCCGCGGAGTTCCAGCCAGTATGATTACCGCCCGCGGCCTGGGAAATTCTCACCCGTTAGCCTCGAACCGGACTGCGGCCGGGAGAGAAGAAAATCAGCGCATCGAAATTGTCATTTCGGGCGATGCCATCGGCAGCGTTCCCATCTGGGACCGCACGTATCCGCTAACGTCTCAATAGAGCGAAATTATGGTCGTTTAAGCATTCCCCGAGGCCCTTAACTGCTCATTTAGGGCAGAATAACGCTCGATAACGGAATGCAATCAAGCCAAGGAGCCCCAACACAGTCATTCCGATCGTTTGGGGCTCCGGAATGGCTTGGAGTTCGATCACGATGTCGTTGTAATCGCCCAGGCTCTCTCCAACCATCGCGTCGGCAGCCGTAAATCCCATCGCGTAATTGCCGGAAGCCAATAGGAACAGCGCGAAGTGATTCCAACTGGGCGCCCCGGGGGCGTTCCCGAAATTCCCGTTCCCGGTAGTGTAGGTTTCGCACACACCCGGTCCGTAACAGACGGTGGCATAAAAGCCGTAGGAATTGCCCGGCGTCGCTGGATCGATGGTCATCATCCCCGTGGGCGAGGTGGTATCGACGGGCGTGTACAAAGGAGTGTAAGTGCTGCCCACGTAATAGCCGAAAACGGTCCCCTGCACGGGATTGCCGGTGTCAAGACTGCTTTGAGCGAACAATAAGCTCAGGTAGTCGGCGGTTGCGTTGCTAATAAAGTCAAATGCAGTCGGGTCGGCGCCGCCGGCCGCGACGAGGTCCTCAGAAACGGTATCCGACCCCAAAACCGGAAGAGTGCCCTCCAAACCGCCGTCATCGTTCAAAACATAGCCGATATTCATCATGTGGCTGCCGCCGGCACCGGTATCGTCCGAGGGATTATTCCAGAAGGGCGTCCCGGTGGTTGCAGGCGGAGTGAATGCGCCGGCCCAGGCTGGCGTCGATGTGTTAAACGTAGTGGGAAACGGCGAAAAACTCCCGGTTGCGCTCGAAATTGAGTCCGCGAGCGCGCTGCCGCTCAGCGCCAACACTACGACCATCAGGATCTGCTTCATGTGGTCCTCCGACCAAGATATTCTACACTCGCCGCCATACAAATCGGCAGAAAAATTTCTAAACATTAATCATGCCTTACTTTGCCGCTGGTAGAAGCTAGCAGTCAGATCGCGGAGAGAACGAGGCGTTCGAGCCTGCCTTAACTTCGTGAGTAGACTGTCTTTATCCTCCGGACTCCGGTCCTGGCCAAGCTTGAACTTGCCCTCCAGAACCTCGATTTCCAGCTCAAAGCCGATAATTCCGCCCATCAGGCCGTATTTGTAGCCATCATCGACCTTGGCAAAATCGTAGCCGGTTCCCTCATAACGCTCGAATTTCGCAATCAGCTTGGAAAGTAAATCGTTCAGCTCGTTTTTCCCGGTCACCGGGCGCAGCTTCCCGCTGGCATGAACCACCGCGAAATTCCAGGTGGGGACCACATTGCCGGTTTTCGCGTACCAGGTTGGCGAAATGTAGCCGTGGGGTCCATGGAAAACGATGACCCCGGTCTGCTTGCCGTCGAAAGCCGCGCTTTGCGGATTCTGGCGCGAAATGTGGCCATGAATTGTTCCATAAGCACCGGCGGTTCGCTCCAGAAAAACGGGGATGTGCGTAATCCGCAGCGTGGGCGACACCGTTACCAGGTCAACGAAGGCAAACTCCTCCATGAAGTCGTGCAGGAAGCGGCGGTCGTCGACGAGTTGCGGTTTGGGGATGTAAAGCGACTCGGATTCGGGCGAGGGGCGGGTTTGCGCTTTCGCTTCCACGCTCGCAAAAGCGAGTCCGGCGAGGAGATCGCGGCGATTCATAAAGGACTCCTTGATTGGGTATTGATACAGTGTCGCTCAAAAAGTACCGGCCCTGCGCAACGTGACTCGCTAGAATACTAGAAGCTCGCCCCGCCGTCGAGCGAGGCAGCCGGGAGATGGCTCGTGAATCGAGAAGAATGCTCCGTGCGTCTTCGTCTCGCCGATGAATACAGCCGGTTGGTTACCGAGTTTAACGCTCTGTTGGACGTCTTGAAGGTGAGATCACATCCAATCAGCGACGTGGTTTGGAACGCGGCCGAAGCCGCCCGGACGTCTTCACAGAAGGCTTGGGAGGCGCTCGAGAGACACATCGTCGAGCATGGCTGCACAGATTCGCTCCCGGCCAGCCCGGGGCCGGACCTCGGAGTCCTGCGTGAGATGAACGAAGAAGAAAGCTGACCTTCAGTCATCTCGCCCCGCTAATCACCCTATAACCTCATATGGGGGTAGTAGTCCACAGAGTACCAAGATCTGTTAGACCCTTTTGGCAGGCCTCTAAGGCCTTCGTCGAATGGCTCAAACTGCTGATTCGACGAACAATGGACACATGAAGATTCGAGTCACTCTTGTTGTCCTGGTGTCTCTGCTGTGCGCCCAGGCGACAATGAAGGCGTCGACGACCTATTCTTTTGGCTCACCAACTCAGGTCCAGGTCTCGTTCGCAACGAATGCATATACGGCGGGCGTTTGGACGGAAAATTACACGGGCAGTCTGGCAAACACCACGGAGCAAATCGTTTGCGTAGTCGGCCTTACCGTCGCCGATGAACAGAATACTTGCGGCAACCCGGGGCCGGGCAACTCCGCGCACATCAGCGTCGACACCACCGGCGGTCAGCCGGGGAACGCGCCTGGCGCGCTCACCAATTACCTGGAGATCGACGGAGACCCGACCTGGGGCGCCCCGGTTTCAACGGAAATGACCGGCCTTACGCCGGGCGATGCTTACACTCTTACGTTCTACCAGGCGTCGAACGAAGAAGACGGAAGCAAAAAGGCCTACGTCGATCAATGGCTGGTTTACGCGATACCAAACGCCACGCAAGGGGTCTATATGTGTCCGGAATCCTATTGCACCACCATGGCGAATCCGGACCCGAACGATCTGATCTATACGTCCGATGGTATGAACAACGCCGGAGGGGTATCGACTCCGTGGGTGCAGGAAACGACTTACTTCACGGCTACCAGCGCAACAGAGGTACTCGAATTCGTGACGGAGGCGACGGGATCCGCAGGTTTCGCGCCGCCGCTATTGGATCTGGCCTTGGTCACGACGACACAAGGGACGCCGGAGGCTGGCACCTGGGTGCTGACTCTGGCTGGCCTCGGCGCGGTCTTCGCCGCCACCCGGCTGCGGCGCCGAAACTCGACCGCTTACAAGCGAGTTTTAGGCAAATAGGATTTTCCCGGCGGAATCCGTTTCCTGCGGTCGCGGCTCATGGCGTTTTAGTTTTCGGCGCTCGCCGCCGATAGTAGTCCATGGATATCCAGCGCCATTTCGTTTCCTTTGCGAGTGGACTGCTGGGTTTATCCTTCTGGCTGATTCTCCTGCTGATCGTATTCGTGCCGCTCGAGAGGATTTTCGGAAACCACTCTCAAAAGGTCTTCCGGAGGTCATTCGGCGCGGACCTCTTTTACTATTTCCTCAACGGTGTACTGCCGAAATTGCTGTTAATCATCCCGCTGACGGTCCTTTCGGCGGGGATGCATCGCCTGATGCCGCTGGGGTTCTACGAGGCCGCGGCTGGATTGCCTCTGTGGCTGCGTCTAAGCGCAGCGCTGGTGGTGAACGAAATCGGCGGATACTGGGGCCACCGGTGGTCGCACGAAATCCCGTTTCTTTGGCGCTTTCACGCCATTCACCATAGCGCCGAGGAGATCGACTGGCTGGTCACCTCGAAAGCCCACCCGGTCGACATGTTTTTCACCCGTCTTTGCGCTACTGTCCCCATTTACTTGCTCGGCTTGGCCCAGCCTCTGGGCAACAGAGTCGATTTCGTGCCGCTGGCGGTCACCGCCGCGACAACCTATTGGGCCTATTTTCTGCACGCGAACGTCAACTGGCGCTTCGGCTGGCTGGAGTGGCTGATTTCAACACCCGGGTTCCATCACTGGCACCACGCCAACGATTCCCCGGAAGTTATCAACAAGAATTACGCGGCCATGCTTCCCTGGGTGGATAAGTGCTTCGGGACGCTCTATCTGCCGCGGGAGTGGCCCGCGAAATATGGATCGGATACGCCGGTCGCGCCGGATTTAGAAGGGCAACTTCTCGATCCCGTGGTGGGATACTATCCCGCGCGATATGCAACTCCGGACGAAAACGCCATCAGTTAAAATTGGAGCATGTTTCGAATCGCGCTCGCCAATATTCGATTCCCGGCGAGTCCCGATGAATCCGTGACGTTGGCCGAACAAGCGATCGGAGACGCGTCCGCGAAAGGCGCAGGCATCGTCTGTTTTCCGGAATGCTACATTCCCGGCTACCGGTTGATGGGAAAGAAAGTCCCTCCACCCGACGCCCGCTTCCTGGAGCGCGCCTGGTCCGCAGTCCAGGCGGCTGCGGCGAAGGGGAACATCGCGGTGATTCTAGGCACCGAACGCATCCTCGATGGCGCGCTGCTGATCACCGCGCTGGTGATCAACCCGGATGGGACCGCCGCGGGTTTTCAGGACAAGACGCAAATCGATCCATCCGAGGAAGGGCTTTACACAGCCGGTTCCGGGAGGCGCGTATTCACGACCGGTCCACTGACGTTCGGCATCGCGATCTGTCATGAGGGCTGGCGCTATCCGGAAACCGTGCGCTTCGCCGCCCGGAACGGCGCCCAGATCGTTTTCCACCCGCATTTTCATGAAGCCGAGCCTCGCGGCTACGTGCCCTCCGTTTTCGCCGATCCCGCGAATTCATTCCATGAAAAGGCAGCCCTGTGCCGCGCGGCGGAGAACACCTGCTATTTCGCGATGGTCAATTGCGCGAGCCCGGGGTCGCCGACAACTTCAGCGGTCGTGCGGCCCGACGGGACGCTGCTCAGCTATCAGCCGTACGGCAAGGAAGGCTTGCTGATTGTGGACGTCGATCTGGCGGCTGCGACGGGGCTTTTGGCCGCGCGGTGCAAATCCGTTTAAAAGTGTTTTCAGGCGAATGCACGGAGAAAGAGAGAAAAAAGAACTCGATGTGTGCAAAACAGTACAGGTCCTGCGAATTTTGCTCTGCTCAAAATCCGATAACTTCTTGAAACGAGCCGCCGGAAGATGGTACTAAGGTTGCTTCGTCGGTGCCCATGGAACGCGTCATTGAATTCCCTAAATCTAAGACTCCGCAAAAAGCGATCGAGTTTCCTAAGCCGATCCGGACGAAAAAGATCATCAACATCGCCGACTGGACTCTGCGCTACCAGATCCATATCGCCAACAATAACGTCGATACCTGGCCGTTCTGCTCCGCGTAACAAGAGCGGGGGAATCTTTCCGCGCTTGAGCGCATCCACCATCTGATGCCCGGGCGCCCCTTGACCCCTCTGCCGCAGTTCCACCCGGCGGTAAGATCCTGGTTCCAGGCTGTTTTTCCCGCGCCGACCCGCCCCCAACTGCTGGGCTGGAGCGCAATTGGCGAAGGCCACTCGACCCTTCTGTGTGCCCCTACCGGCTCCGGTAAAACGCTCGCCGCGTTTTTGTGGTGCCTGGACCGGCTGATGTTCTCGGACCCTCCTCCGCCCGCTCAACGCTGCCGCGTCCTTTACATTTCCCCGATCAAAGCCCTGGCCATCGACGTCGAGCGTAATCTCCGCTCACCACTTACGGGTATCGCCAATGAAGCGAATAAACAGGGTAGCCCCGTCCAGGAACCGGCAATTGCCATACGAACTGG
>Ga0210388_10002404_pt1 | contig 14553 bp, 14 predicted proteins | sample IncBWC19OmetaG_FD_155485 | JGI IMG/M metagenome (GOLD analysis project Ga0210388, IMG submission 155485) | Forest soil microbial communities from Barre Woods Harvard Forest LTER site, Petersham, Massachusetts, United States - Inc-BW-C-19-O ...
AAAGGGCTGGCGCCATATCGATAAAACCCACATGGCTGCCCGAATCCAACGCGACCAGCACGGTATCTTTGTACTTCCCGGGAAGCGGTTCCGCGTGCTCCTTATAGGGGACGATTGCATCGGCGGTGCCGCCGAGATACATGAAAGGAATGTTGTCGCCCGCGAAGTAATCCGAGGTAAAGAACTGGGTGGGCCCCGCCATCGATATGGCCGCGCGAATTCTCGGGTCTCTCAACTTGGGATCAAGCCCTGCCAGTTCGGTAGTGAGGCCTCCCAGAGACAACCCGATGGCGGCAATTCGCTCGCCATCGACGGTACCGTGAAGCATGTTGTCCGGTTGCTTGGACCGCGCAAGCATTTGATCGATGAGGAAGGAAATGTCGCCGGGTTGATTGACTATGTCGGCGACGGTAGCGCCGCCCGGAGCCGATCCGCTGGACAGAGGAAAGTCGACACTCACTGCCACATACCCATGGCTGGCCAGAAAATCCAGAAGATAATCGCCCTCCTTGTACTGCGACATGTAGCCGTGGCTGTAAATCACGAGGGGGTAGGGGGCGCCTTCCTTGTCGGTCGGAAACCAGATGCGGCCCTTCAATTCCCGAGATCCACTCCCCTTGAAGGTGTGATTGGCCATCGTGGGCCGGGAAGTATCTACCCAGTCGATAGGCTGATAGTTGACCTGGTGTGGACCTCGCTTGTAGATCCGCTGACTGAGCGCTCCCGCGGGCACGTCCAAGGGCGGATTGAGGAGAACATAGACGCCGATGACCAACACCGCGAGCAGGGACAGAAGGATTTTGGATAGCGGTCGCACGGGTGTGACTATAACCAACATCCCCGGGCAGAGCACGCGCGCGGTGAAGATGCGTGGGGTCGAATGGACTAGGATGCGCCATGCCTGTTTCGACATCGAAGTTACTGAAACGCTGCCTATACGCGCTGGGTGTTGGGCTTGGACTGCTGATGATTGGCGGTGCGGTCGCCGTGTTTTCATGGGGGCGCAATTCCAAGGCGCAGGTGCAGGCCGCCGCATCCGCCGCCCTAGGGATGCAGGTCACGATCGGTGGTGAGTTGAAGGTCCGGGTATTCCCCGGTTTTGGCATGACGCTGCAGGAAGTGCGAATTCGAAACCAGGGCAGCGAGTTGGCCACGGCGAAGGAAGCCCGGCTCGGAATCGAATTGCTGCCGCTGTTGCTGCGCCGGCAAATACGGATTCCGGTGATCGTACTGACGCATGTGACGCTGGCGATTGAACAAGGCCGCGACGGCAAGTTCAACTTCGAAGTACCACCGTCAGCGGGGAGTTCGCGTCCCGAGGTCGATCCGACGGACGTATCCCTTGCCGACGTGTCGCTGGTTTACACCGACAAGCAAAATGGCAATGAATGGCGCGCCGAGTCCTGCGACATGCTATCCGGCCGCTTGCAAATATCGGCCGCGCAGGCCGCTGACCTGATAAACGGTCTCGCCATCACAGGGGCTGTGTCCTGCAAACAGATTCAGACCCGGAAGCTGACGCTGTCCGACGTCAAGCTCAAACTCGCTGCGAAACACGGATTATTCGACTTTAGAGATATCACGATGCGGGCGTACGACGGGCGTGGGTCCGGCGACGTGCACGCAAACTTCACAGGGCACGTGCCGACTTATCGTGTGCACTATGTGCTCGCGTCGTTCCGCATCGAGGAGTTCTGGAAGAACTTCTCGCAGAAGAAGATCGGCGCAGGCTTGATGAATTTCTCGACCGATCTGACGCTGAGCGGGTACACGGTGCTCGAGATGACCGCAAGCAGCGTCGGGGAGGCATCCCTGCGGGGCAGCAACCTGACGCTTGCTACCGGGGACCTCGACGGCGAATTGTCTCGCTACGAGTCCACCCAGAAGTTTAGCTTGATCGATGTGGGCGCATTCCTGGTCGCCGGTCCGCTCGGCTTGGCGGTGACCAAGGGCTACGACTTTGCGAGGGTGCTCGATAGTCCGGGCGGCAGCAGTGAGATCCCGAGTCTCGCCTCCGAGTGGCAAGTCGAGCATGGTGTCGCAATTGCCAAGGACGTGGCGATGACGACCGCCAAAAATCGAATCGCGCTGAAGGGAGCACTGGATTTCGTCAATGATCGATTCCAGGATGTCACCGTCGCGCTGGTCGATAAGCGCGGATGCGTCAGGGTGCAGCAGACTGCCCGCGGCCCGTTCAGCCAGCCGGACGTAGAGAAGCCAAACGTTTTGGTGTCGATGACCGGCCCTGTGCATACGCTGGTCAAGCAGGCGAAACATTTGTTGGGCGGACACTGCGAGGTATTTTACGCGGGCTCGCTGCCGCCGCCGCAGTGAGCGAAGAATCGCAATCCGGTCTATTTCAAGATCCCTTGCACGTGTTTCTGGATGTCGCCGAGCTTCGCTTGAACCTTGCCGAGGTTCTTTTGCAGGTTGCCTTTTGCTTGCAGCGCTTTGTTGCCCACAAGCCTCCCGCTGGCTTCCTTGATGCTCCCCTTCGCCTGTGCGACGCGCCCCTTAACTTGATACCTGTTGATGCTCATGACGTGCTCCTTTCTGGCCTTGGGCGGCCGGGTAGCAGTGAATTTAAGTCAGGTTGCCTCCTAAGTCTGTACGGAGCAGTACGGATAGGCGGCCGGATGCGGATACCGTCGGCGGCAGTTGCGGAATCCGACCTGAACGTATCCGCGCAATCCGCGAATCACTCTCAGCGCGTTTGGACTCCGAAGTCTAGAACCACGCTGGTAACGCCGGCCACGCGAAGAGCGTCGAGTTCCGCGCGTCTTTTGGTCGCAGGGTCACCAATCCGGCCAGCGAGTTTAACAACGCCCTGATGGACCTCGACGCCAATCGCGCCGGTGGGGATATTGTCGTCATGCTCGAGCTCGCTTAGAACTTCCTGCTGAATTTGCATATCGTTTTTCATGACTTGCGGCCTCCGTACTGCATTGGCCACCAGCATGCGGGGTTATGTGGGAGTTTGATGTCGGATGTTTCTTGGGACGGCGTAGGACAAACCCGCGAGTATGAGGAGAATTGTCCTATGGTTCACGCGCGTCTTTAGCGGGCGGCACCGCTACCCAGGTTAGAAGAACAAGCGCTGCGAAGGCCACGTAGGCTGCGGTAAACACCCAGGCCGGGGCCTCGTAAAACAGCAGCCGGTCAATCCAGCGTTCGATGAAGCCGGTCGCGATCGGTCGACCGCGCAGCCGGTCCTCCCAAATTGTCAGGGGGCACGCAATGCCCAATACCGACTCGGCCGCTATGACGAAGATGGCGCCAAGATGCAGAAGGCGCCAGGGCCAGCGTCTGACCCATGCCCAGCCGCGCGCGGCCCCCACATAAATAAGAGGAACCCCGGCCACCACGAACAGCACGATCAGAAAATGAATGACTACGACGGCGCCGGCGAGCATTTGGCATTAGACTCAGAAGCGAACATTCCGTGAGCGGATGGAGATGGTTCCTTGAAGACTCGAATTACTCAGCTTTTTGGCATTCAACACCCGATCATTCAGGGCGGCATGCACTACGTCGGTCTGGCGGAACTCGCAGCGGGCGTGTCGAATGCCGGAGGGCTCGGCATCATCACCGGCCTGACCCAGCGCACTCCCGAGGCACTGTCCGCGGAAATCGCGCGCTGCCGCAAGATGACCGACAAGCCGTTTGGCGTGAATCTCACCTTCCTGCCCGCAGTCAACCCTCCCGACTACCCCGGCTACATCAAGGCCATCATCAGCGCCGGTATAACCGTGGTCGAGACTGCCGGCAACAACCCGCAGAAATATCTGCCGGCGCTGAAGGAAGCCGGGATCAAGATCATCCATAAATGCACCTCGGTGCGACACTCGCTCAAAGCACAGGCGATCGGCTGCGACGCAGTGAGTGTGGACGGATTTGAGTGTGGCGGCCATCCCGGCGAGGATGACGTGCCCAATATGATTCTGTTGCCGCGCGCCGCCGAATCGCTGAACATCCCATTCGTCGCCTCCGGCGGGATGGCGGATGAGCGCTCGCTGGTGGCCGCATTGGCGATGGGAGCGGACGGCATGAACATGGGAACGCGCTTCATTGCAACGCAAGAAGCACCGGTGCACCCGCACGTAAAAAATGCGATCGTGTCGGCGTCTGAACTCGACACGCGCCTGATCATGCGCCCGCTTCGCAATACTGAACGCGTACTCGCCAATGCCGCAGTGGATCGGCTGCTCGCCAAGGAGCGCACGCTCGGCGATAAACTCACATTTGCCGACATCGCCGAGGAAGTGGCCGGCATCTATCCGCGAGTGATGCAGCAAGGCGACATGGACGCCGGCGGATGGTCGTGCGGCATGGTGGCGGGACTGATCCACGACATTCCGACCTGCAAGGAACTGATCGATCGCATCATGGCCGGAGCCGAGGCGTTGATCCGCGGACGGCTGGAAGGCATGCTGGCCGCAGGCTGAAAGAACATCCAAGAGGAAGCAACTGGGATGGCTGCATTCGACACCGCGATCACCGAGCAAGAGGGCGTGCTCTCGGGGCCCTACCGCAGCCCAAAACAAATGCTGGCGGTGCAAGCCTACGATGGGCACGCCTCGATCCACGACGACGCCACCGCGCAAAAGCTGGGTTTCAAGGGCGGCACCATCGAGGGCCCGACTCACTTCAGCCAGTTTGCGCCGCTCGGCTACGCCGTATGGGGCAAGCAATTCTTGATCGGCGGCTGCATCTCCGCGCACTACCGCGCGCCGGCATTCGAAGGCGAAGAAGTGAAGGCGTTCCTGCGCGCGCCGGGCGCGCACGGCCGTCAGGCCGAGATCTGGATGTTGCGCAGCGACGGTGTCGAGATTCTTCGCGGCACGGCATCGGTCGGCCCGGACTTTCCGGTTTCCGCACTCGATGCACGGCTCGCCACGCTTTCACCGCTCGCCGATCCGGTGATTCTCGCCGACGTCAAGGTCGGCATGCGCGCGCCGCGTGCGCCGGTAAGGATGGCGATGGATCAGCATATGGGCGCGCTCTACCCATTCAGCCTCGCGCAGAAGCTTGCCAAGATTACCGAACCGTCCTCGCTGTACAACGGCGCCGACAACGACTGGGGTCGGCCGATCGTGCCGCTGGAAATGATCAGTGTCCTGATGCAATACAGCTCACGCGCGAATTCATTCAGAACGCGCGGTCCAGCCGTCGGACTGTTCGCCGATCAGGAAATCCGGCTGCTGGATGGCCCGGTATTCGTCGACGAACCCTATGAAGTCGAGCGCGAGATCGTATCGTTGAGCGGCAGCCGCCGTACCGAGAGCATGTGGATGCGCTCGACGCTGTTTGGCGCGGGCGCGGCTCGCCAGGTGGCCTCGATGCTGCTCAACCTCGCGACCATGAAGGAAACCTACGCGCCTTATGCCAAGGAACATGCGGCTCTCTACGGCTGACCGCCCGCCCGCGGCGCTCTTGATTTACAATTCCAGAAAAGCAATATGTTCATTGAGCGTCCGCGCGGGTCGGTGCACAAGCAAAGGAGCGTTGAGATGTCGAATTCGAAAGACCTGACTCGCCGCGAGTTCGTGGTGGGCGCCGGCAAAGCCACAATCGGAGCGATGGTGGCGACTGCGCCCCTGATCCTGCCGAGCCGGGTGCTCGGGCGCGGCCAGCGCGCACCCAGCGACACGGTGAATGTCGCCATCGTCGGATTCGGCGGCATGGGAAGCCAGAATGCGCTCATTCTGGCGCAAACCGACCACATCGGCGCCGTTTGCGATGTCGACTTCGCCTACAGCGAAGGCAGAGTGAATGCGAAACTGGCCGATGCGCAGAACAAACCGCGGCCCGAGGGCTTGAAACTCAAGGAACAGTTCAGCAAGGCGAAGCGCTACAGCGATTTTCGCGAAATGTTGGCGAAGGAAAAGAGCATCGATGGCGTGGTGATTGCAACCCCCGACCATCTGCATGCGGTGATTGCGAAGGCCGCGATGGATATGGGCAAGCACGTCTATGTGCAAAAGCCGCTGGTGGCGACGGTGCATGAGGCGCGCGTTCTGCGCGAGCGGGCATTGGCCAGTCCCAAGCTTGTTACGCAGATGGGAAATCAGGGGCACTCGAGCGAAGGCGCCCGTCGCATCAACGAGTGGATCGGCGCGGGCATTATTGGACCCGTGCACGAGGTGCACGTTTGGACCAATCGGCCGGTTGTTTACTGGCCGCAGGGGCTGCCGCGCCCGACGGGTATGGCCCCGCCTGACGTGCCCGGCGCTTTCGGCAACCTGTGGACGTACCGTCATGTGCAGGATGTGCTTGCCGCGGCCATGGGCAGCGGCGGCGCGCCGCCGGCGGGACTCGACTGGAACATGTTTCTCGGACCGATTGCGGAGAATGTTCCCTATCATCCCATCTACCATCCGTTCAATTGGCGCGGCTGGCTTGATTTTGGCTGCGGCGCGCTCGGCGATATGGGGGCGCATCTCATCGATCATCCCTTTTGGGCATTGGGACTCAGTTATCCCTCGAGCATCGAGGCAACTTCGACGCAATGGGGCACCATGCCCGCGTCCGCAAATCCCGATGCCGGGTCCGCGCCAACCGGCCGCCCGTTGCGCGTCCCGGTGTGCTATCCGGTGTCGACTTGCGTGCACTATCAATTCGCGGCACGTGGTGCGCAGCCGCCCGTGAAACTCTCGTGGTTCGACGGCGGAATTTATCCGCCACGCCCCGACGCCCTGCCCGATGAGGTTGAACTGGCGAGCGAAGGCGGCGTGATTTTCATTGGCGAGAAGGGCATTCTGATGAACGATACCTACGGCGCCAATCCGCGGCTGTATCCGCAATCGCTGACCGAGGCAGCGGAGGCAATCCCCAAGAGCATGCCGCGCATCATGTGGAGCCACGAGCTCAACTGGATCAAGGCGATCCGCGGCGACGCGAAGGCGAGCTCGCCGATAGAGTATGCGGCACAGCTCACCGAAACGATGCTGCTGGGACTGGTGGCGCTGCGCACGGGGCAGGGGAAGAAGATTCTGTACGACGGCGAGCACGGACTGGTCACCAACATTGCAGACGCAAATCAATATTTGACCCGCGAATATCGCGCCGGATGGGCCATATAAAACACTGCGTCCGCACGTGCGCTTCACCCGCCTACGCTCGATTATCGCAGGACTCAGCCTCGCTCTCGCCTGGTGCGCACGCGGCGGTCCCGCCGCGGCCGATCCCGCCTTTCCGCCCGGGATCGAGATCGCCGGCATGGATCGATCGGTTGCTCCAGGGGCGAGTTTTTTTGCCTACGCAAATGGCACGTGGCTGCGCGCAAATGAGATTCCCCCGGACCTAAGTTCCTACGGTTCCTGGGATGTGATCGAGCAGCTGGTCGAGCGCCGGCTTGCCGATCTGATCCAGCACCCCGACAAAGGCGTCCCAACCGCAGGTTCCGCGATCCGCTTGATAAGGGGCTACTACGCGGGCTTCATGGATGAGGCGCGCATCGAGACGCAGGGCCTTCGACCGCTGGATCCCACGCTGAAGGCGATCGGCGCGATATCGAATCGCGTCGAGCTCGCGCGCTTTCTCGGCGGCACGCTTCGCGCCGATGTCGATGTTCTGAATTCCACCAATGTCTATACGGACAATCTGTTCGGGCTGTGGATCGCACAGGATCTCGACCATCCGGACCGATACGTGCCATTTCTTCTGCAGGGCGGACTCGGCATGCCCGACCGCAGCTACTACCTCGATCCTGCTGCAGCCATGGGGGAGATCCGGGCGAAATATTTGACGCATGTTGCCGCGATGTTGACGCTCGCCGGGGTTTCCGGCGCCGCAGCGCGTGCAGCGCGCATCCTGGATCTCGAGCATCGGATCGCGGCCGTGCATTTGAGCCGCGAGGCGACCGTGGACGTCCTGAAGGGAAATAATCACTGGCGGAGAAGCGACTTCGATACCAAGGCACCGGGCCTCAATTGGCGGGTTTTCCTTGCCTCCGCGCACCTGCCGCAGAATCAACGGGATTTCGTGGTCTGGCAGCCGAGCGCGGTGACGGGCATTGCGGCGCTGGTGGCGAGCCAACCGCTCGGAACCTGGAAGGATTACCTGGTGCTGCACGCAGTCGAGCACCGTGCGGCCTTTCTGCCTGCAGCCCTGGTCGCGGAACACTTCGCATTTTACGGCACCACGCTCAACGGTACCCCGGAGCTGCGCGTGCGCTGGAAGCGGGCGATCGATGCCACCAATGACGCGCTCGGCGAAGCGGTTGGAAGGCTCTACGTCGAGCGGTACTTTTCGCCGCAGGCAAAGGCCAGTATCGAAGAAATGGTCGAACAGCTGCGGGCGGCATTCGCGCGGCGCATCGACAGTCTCGACTGGATGACACCAGAAACCAAAACCGGCGCCAAGGCGAAGCTGGCCGCGCTCAAGGTCGGCATCGGCTATCCTGACCACTGGCGCGAGTACGCCGGACTCAATATCGTTCCGGACGACGCGTTTGGCAACGCCGAGCGAGCCGCAGCGTTCGAGTATCGCTATCAGCTGGCAAAGCTCGGTCGCCCGGTGGACCGCGCCGAGTGGGCCATGACCCCGCAGATGGTCAACGCAGTCAATCTGCCGGCGATGAACGCGCTGAACTTCCCAGCCGGTATGTTACAGCCGCCGTTCTTCAATCCGGGTGGTGATGCGGCCCACAACTATGGCGCGATCGGCACGATCATTGGTCACGAGATCTCGCACAGTTTCGATGATCAGGGATCGACCTTCGATGCGAGCGGCCGCCTCAGGAACTGGTGGGCGCCGGCGGATATCAAGCGCTTTCAAGCTGCTGGAGCACGGCTCGTGCAGCAGTTTGACGCTTATCACCCGTTCCCGGATCTTGCGGTGAATGGACAACTGACCTTGAGCGAAAACATTGCCGATCTCGGCGGACTTCTGGCCGCTCACGATGCTTATCAGCAGGAAGTTCGCGCCCATCCCGATAGCGTCGTCGGCGGATTCACCGGTGAGCAGCGCTTTTATTTGAGCTATGCGCAAAACTGGCGCGAGAAAGTTCGCGACCCAGCGCTGCGGAAAGGCGTCCTGACTGATGGTCACGCGCCGGATGAGTACCGTGCCAGCACGGTGCGAAATGCCGACGGCTGGTACGCAGCTTTCGACATCTCAGCCGGGCAGCCCCTCTATCTTGCCCCCGCCGACCGCGTGCGCGTTTGGTGATTAAGATCTCTTGAGTCCGTAGGCGTCCCGGATCAGGAATTCGGCGACGGCCTGGGGCAGCAATGGCCGCAGAGCGTTGAAGGTTCGCTGGACTGCAGTCGCGCGCGGATACCGCAGCGCCGGCCGGCGGGACTCAAGAATGGTCTCGACGGCACCAATCACCGGTGACAGGTCATGATTCGCTTGCTCGTCGCGCGCCATGGTGGCGATTGCCCGTGCCATCGAGTCGTAGTAGGGCGAGGCGGGAGTGCTGTCCGTGGTCAAGCTCCGGTTCGCGGTGAAGGAGGTCGCGAAGTCCCCCGGTTCGATCATCGATACCGCGATGCCAAAAGGCCGGACTTCCATGCGCAGCGCCTCGGTATAGGCCTCGATCGCGAACTTGGTTGCACTATAGAATCCTTGAAAGGGCAGCGCGATTCGCCCGGCGAGCGAACTCATGTTGATGATGACGCCGGCGCGCTGTGCGCGTAAGTGGGGCAGCACCGCTCGACAGACCCGGTGGGTACCGAAGAAATTGGTCTCGAACTGCGCCTGCGCTTCCGCCGCCGTCGTATCTTCGATCGCGCCGGCAATGCCGAAGCCGGCGTTGTTGATCACGGCGTCGATTCGCCCGGCGGTCCGCAGAACCTCGGAAACGCAGGCGGCCACCGAGACATCCTGCGTGACATCCAAGGTGAGGAGTGTGAATCCGTTCGATGCGCCGGATCGGGCAGCTCGCGCGGTCCCGAACACGCGGTAGTTCTTCGCGGCGAGCGCCTTGGCGATGGCGCAGCCAAAACCAGAGCTCGCGCCGGTAACCAGGACCACCTTTGGTGTCGTGCCCACGCTATTCCTTTGCGGCATACAGAGGCGCAATCATTCGATCAGCAACAATCCGCGCTTTTTCTGCGATCCTGTGTCGACCGTGTTCATGGCATCGTAGAGCCGAGCCGATTTCACCAGCCACGGACCGTATTTCCTGTTGACATCGAGTACCAGCACCAAGTCTTGGTCGGCAAGATATCCGGCGATGGGCGAATGGTGACCGCCGCCCGCGCCAAACAGCGGCCCACGCGAAAAATTGATCACGTAGCGCCGCGCCGGATCATTGGCGTGGCGCATCTGCTCGCGAAAGCTCACGAGATCCAGATCGCGCAACACGCTCACTTTTTTATTGAGTTTCTGCCTGGCGACGGCGGCCAGCTGATCCAGCGTAATGCCTTGCGGCAAAAACCCCAGTACGGTGGTCAAGCCCGTGCCCTGCAAGACCTGCTCTTGGTCGCCGGGTAGTTCAAACGAGTGCAAGACATTGACGAGGCTCGTCGGACCGCAGACGCTGGGATTACGCTGATAGTCGATGTCGCGTTGGTACAGCGACGCTACAGGCAGCCCCCATGCACGCTGCAGCAGCGCAGGATCTTGGTATTCCTGCGTGTCTTTGATGGAATCGACGTGGGGGTAGTCGGCGCGAGCGCCCGACAGCAGCGGGCCGACAAACGCCATCGGCCCGCCCAACAACAGTGCAAGTAGACCAATCGATACGACCTTTCTGCGCGATGGCTTCACTGGCCGAGTATAAGCAGAACTGCCGCTTGTTGCGCAAAGCTTGCGCCTCTAAGGACCGCCCGGCGCGAACGCGCGCACCTCGCACGTTCCCTCCCAGCCTGGCAAGTGATCCTTGTGAAGCTGCATGAACTCGACCGCCGACTCGACGGCTTCCTCCTTGTTCTTCAACTCAAAGACCGCATAACCGCCAATGACTTCCTTCGCTTCCGCGAATGGCCCATCGAGCACGGTGAGCTTGCCGTTCGCGATGCGCACCTGCGCACCCATCGCAATCGGCATCAGCCCGCCGTTGTCCAGCATGCGGCCCGCTTTGATCTCGCGGTTGGCCAGCTTGTGCATCTCCTCCAACAGCTTGGGTGTCGGGGCCGCCGTTTGAGCGGATTTGACGATGAACATGAATTTCATTTGCTCAATTCTCCTTAAAGCGAGTGCGCGGGCGATTGCCGGTGCTGAATTGCTCGCTAACTAACTCGACGAATCAGATCCCGGCAAATCGACACGAGGCGACTAAATTCGAGCGCGCCTGCCTCGCCCCGGCGCTTTGGGGCGCTTCTTAGCCTTGGTCGAGCGCTTTTTTGCCGGGGCGCGGCGCACGGACTTGACCGGCGTGACCTTCGGTCTCGCGTGGCGCGGTTGGTATACGCCGAGTTTCCCGCCGCCGGGCAGCGTCAGTTCCGTCAATAGTCCCCAGCGCTCCTCGCGCACCGGTGTGCAAGCGAGCGTACGGCGCTCCATTGCCTGGATAAAGGCTTGTACATCTTCACACATGAGATAGAACTCGTGATTCTGTCCATCGTCGCCGGGATGGAAGGCGATTTCCGACGGCGGTAGCCCAAAGATCAACCACCCGCCGCCCGCATCGACGTGAGAAAACTTGAGCACATCGCGGAACACCGCGCGATCGGCTGCCGCGTCGCGGCTGTAGACGATGACATGCGAGCCTACGATCATGATGCGCCCTCCGATTTTCGAGATTGTCATTCGAATTCTAGCCATTGGAGCGGCGGTGCGCGACAGACCGGACCGTTTCTCCAAAGATCCCTATTCATCCCCCATTTCGGTGGATAACCCGGTGCACATCGCAGCGCACTACGTCATAAGCAACCATCTATTCAATATCTTGCACCCACTGCTGCTTTTTTGACCACCCGCCAACGCGCGCACATACTGCGAAACTCAAGAACGGCATTACAACGGGAAGGAATCAGCTGATATGGTGAAAAACGCTGCGCTGCTTTTTGCACTTGCTGGGTTGGCTTTTTCTGCGGGATTTGCGGTTGCCGAGACTCTCGCGCAGACCGGTCGCGAGAGCCAATTCGAAAACGGCGCGGTAAAGGTGTGGAAATCTCTCGTGCTACCCAACAATCCCTTGCCTTTGCATCGACATGAACATCCGCGAGTGATCATCGCGCTGCGCGGCGGATCGATGAAGATTCTCGAGGAGTCGGGTAAGAGTGAAGTACAGGAGTGGCAGACCGGCAAGGCATACTGGCTGGGCGCCAACCCTCCCGGAACGCGGCATCAGGACATCAATGTCGGGGATAAACCCATCGAAGTCATGGTGGTAGAGCTTCTGAACGAGAAATAGAACCAGCAACGCCAAACAACCCGCGGCCGCTGAACGTCACGCGCCGCGGCGGTAGTCCGGCCCCTGGCTCATTTGCCTGTCGAGCCCAATCGCGCCCAGCATGTAGTGCAGCGCCGCCCAACCGTGCAGCAGCACCGTCACCAAGATGCCTTCGCGCGAGGACAGGGAAAGCGCCGCCCGGCAAGCCTCATGCATGGCATTTCCCGCGGTGGCCGATGCGCCGCCGCCCGGACAGGACAGTTGAAACGAGGCGCCGCCCGCGGCGTGGCTCGAGCGCATGAGCTCAAATGACTTGCTGACGGTATCGGCATCCGGGTGGTTGAAATTGAACTGCGCGAGATGATCAATCAGCCAGCCGGTGAACAAGGCGCCCCCGGCAAGCGCGACCACGCTCAATAGCACGTAAATGAGTGCAGTCGCAGTTGCGCGCCGGCGCACCGCGACGACATTCTGTATGACGCCGAAGGTAGGTCCGAAGGAAATGTATTGAAAGAATCCGGCAACCCCGAGAAGCACCGCGGTCGCGCGCCAATCGGACTGCAAAAATGCGCCGACATACAGCGGCAGGCTCATGCTCAGGGCCACGGCCGGAACCAGCGCATACCATTTTGCGCTGCGGCTTCCCAAGAAATCGGCGATGAATCCGCCGCACAGCAGCCCCACACCCACCGCCACCCCGCCGGTGAGCCCGCTGATGATGCCGATGGCCGCATAGTCGAGTTGAAAGCCACGATTGAAAAATGCCGGCACGAACGCCCAGCTGCCTTGGGCTGCGAAACTGGAGATGACCACGCCGGCAACGATATTTGCGGTTGGCCACCGGCATAAAAGCGTGCGCGCCACGGCAGCGAACTCCGCGAACTCCTCCCGCAGCCAGTTGGGGCTGCGCCGCGCGGCGTCGGCGCGCGGCGGCTCCTTCACGTACTGCTTGATGATGATTGCGACGACCACGCCAGGCAGTCCGACGACCAGGCACGCCGCCCGCCACCCGTAATGCAGCGCCACGTAGCCGCCCACCATCGCGCTGATGATGTAGCCGAGAGAAATTCCGCAGGAGTAGATCGACAATGCGGTGGCGCGCCGCGTTGCGTCGAAGTAATCGGAGAGCAATGAGTGCGCGGGCGGGGTGCAGCCGGCCTCACCAAATCCGACGCCGACACGCAGCAGCAGCAATTGCAGGAAGTTCGTCGTCAGACCGCACAATGCCGTCAAGCCCGCCCACAGCGTCATGACGATGAATACGATGTTGACGCGGTTGAATCGCTCCGCAAGGCGCGCGATGGGAATTCCGCTGAACGCGTACAGCGCCGCAAACGCCGGGCCCACCAACAATCCCAGCTCCGTGTCCGAGAGCTTGAGATCGACCTTCAGAGGCTGACCGATGATCGCGATCAGAGTCCGGTCCGCGGCGTTCAGCGTATACGCCAGCATCAATAGCAATGCGACGGCATACCTATATGTGTTTGCAGTCAACGCGCCATCGCCGCGGCTTGCGCCTCTTCCGTCCAGGTGGGCTCGATGTAAAACGGTCCCGGTTTCTCCCGCAGCTGCTCGTATTTGCAAATCTCGGGTTCCGGACCGAGTGGCGTGGATACGCCGCGGCGGAATGCCCACTCGCCGCGCTCGCTGTCGCCAGCCCGGACATAACTGCTGATCATGAAACGCCGATCCGAGTCGCTGGAGTTGGCGGCGGAGCCGTGCACGGTGTAGAGCGTCCAGAGCAGAAGATCTCCCGGCTCCATTTCGCAGGTCACCGCCGTCCCGGGATCCAGTCCCACCCGGCGCAGAGCTTCCGCCGGAGTTTGGCCGGTCATGATCGAGCCATCCTCCGAAAGTCCCAGGTAGCCGTTCAGGTGGCTGCGCGGGATGATTTGCAGCGCGCCGTTGGCGGCGGTCTGCCGATCGATCGCCAGCCCCGTGTTGATGTTTCCGTAAAGTAGGTTGCGCGTGGCCTGCGAATTGCGAAACCGCGCATCCTGATGGTAGCGATAGAAGGTGTATTTCGCGCCCGGCGGCTTCCAATGGATCTGATGCGCCATTTGTTTGATGTCGGCGCCGAGCAGGGGTTCGAGCAGCGTCAGATATCGAGGATCGCGCCGCATGCGCTCGAGGTACGGGCTGATCCATGCGCTCCAGTGAGCCTGCAGCACCACGCGGCGATTGGCCTTCGGATCATCGAGTATTTCGAACAGCAGGTTTTTGTGGCGATAGGTGGCGTGATGTTTGAGAGCAACGCTCTGCACGCGGTC
>Ga0210388_10002405_pt1 | contig 14553 bp, 11 predicted proteins | sample IncBWC19OmetaG_FD_155485 | JGI IMG/M metagenome (GOLD analysis project Ga0210388, IMG submission 155485) | Forest soil microbial communities from Barre Woods Harvard Forest LTER site, Petersham, Massachusetts, United States - Inc-BW-C-19-O ...
TGGCTTTCGGGGCGCTCTGCCCTGGACATTTGCCTGCTCAGGAAGCGAATTCAGGCCTCGATCTGAGAGAAACGCTTAGCGGCCAGTTTGCCGCTTCCAACGTATTCACCGAGGAGCCCAGGTCCGGAGCGCCTGTGGGCGTGGGCTTCCGTTCGGTCACTTATCCCACTCTTAAGTTCAGCGATCATTGGACCCTTACCGGCGCGTGGCAGCTCGCCTCACGTCCATATTTCAACAAAGACTTTTCAAATGCGGGCAACGGAGTAAACGGCAACATTCTGCAGGCTTCGCTGAATTATTCGCGGGTATCGGACAAAGGCTCCTTTATGCTTCGCGCCGGACAGCTTTCGACGGCGTTCGGTTCGTTCCTGCTGCGCTACGACGATGCCGACAACCCGGTGGTCGATCTGCCCATGGAGTATGGCTACTACGATTCGCCCGTATCCAATCTCAGCGTTGCCGGCGCCGAGATTGATGCAACGCGTGGCAAATGGGACGGGCGGGTGCAGTTCGCCAACTCCTCGCCGGCGAATCCGCGCAGCTTATTTGAGCACGATCAATACGGCAATTGGGCCGGCGGCGGCGGTTACACCGTACGCCAGGGATTGCGTGTCGGAGTCTCCGGGTATCGGGGTCCGTATCTCGACCGCCAATATGAGTACTTCAAGCCCGGCGAGGCGAGCCCAAGTATGCTTCCAGCCCACGCCCTTGGCCTTGACGGCTCCTGGGCGCGTGGTCACTGGAGCGTACTAGGTGAACTGCAGAAATTCGTGATGCCCTACACTGTGAATCCTATCTTTCGTGAGGAGGTGGGATATGCGGAGTTAAAGAGAGTGCTGAGCCCGCGCTGGTACGTTGCCGGCCGCGTCGGATACACAAGTGCGAACACATCCGGTAACGTGCAGAGTTACGAGGGCGCGGCGGGATTCCGGCCCAACAGACTTCAACTCATCAAAGTCGATTACGAACTTCAGCATTACAGCGTTGGCCCTAATTTCTATGAGAATACCTTGGCGATTCAATATGTCACTTCGCTCCATATTGGTTTTGCGAAGAATTAGCACAGCGCGCGGGGCTTAGCCCCCATCCTGAAAAGCGCCCCGCACTCCGCTCCGCACTTCGCCTGAGACATTCGAATTTCCTCTTGACAAAGTCTGGCCGATCTCGATACCGTTAGTTCGGTATTCGAACAAAATGTCTACCATGGTGAAATAACGACCCATCGGACGCCCGCGTCAGGCTCCAGGCGCCATCATCATCATCATCTGCAGCCCGGCGTCAACACTGCAAGCCATGAGGAGCGAAATGGGAAGCTGTTCGAGAAGAAGTTTTCTTGCCGGCGCGGGCATCGCCGCCACCGCCTCACTGACTCACTCATTGAAAGGCCTTTCTCAGGCACCCAGTTCACCCTTCCGCATCTCCGTCATCAACGATGAGATCTCCCCTGACTTCGATCACGTATGTTACGTCATCTCTCACGATTTCAGCCTCAATTGGATCGAACTCCGCTCCATGTGGGGCAAGAATGCCATGGACCTGAGCGACGACCAGATCGCCGAAGCGAAGAAGATCCTGGCGAAGTACAACCTGCAGGTCACTGACATCGCCAGCCCACTGTTCAAAACCGACTGGCCAGGCGCTCCACGCTCGCCCTACGGCGCCAAAGGTGATGTGTTCGGAGCGGCCGAAGTCGCATTCAAACATCAGGACGAATTGCTCGAGCGGGCTATCGCGCTGGCCAAGCAATTCAATACCGGTAAGGTGCGCTGTTTCGATTTCTGGCGTCTTGACGACATTGCGCCCTACCGTGCAGCCATCGATGAGAAGCTGCGCTCGGCCGCGGAAGTCGCCGGGAAGCAAGGCATTCTGCTCGTGCTCGAAAATGAGTTCGAGTGCAACACAGCCACTGGCCGCGAAGCCACTCGGACGCTGAACGCCGTGCCGTCGCCGCATCTGGCGCTCAACTGGGACCCGGCGAACGCAGTCATGCGCGGTGAGCTTGACGCTTTCCCTGCTGCCTGGGACACGCTTCCGAAGAATCGCATTCACCATTGCCATGTGAAGAACGCCGTCAAGAATGCGGATGGCAAAATCGAGTGGGCGCCGGTTGGCATCGGCCTCATCGACTGGACAGCCCAGTTCCGCGCGCTTCGCAAAATCGATTATCACGAGGCCGTAAGCCTTGAAACACATTGGCACGGTGCCGCGACTCCGGAAGAATCTACGCGCGTAAGTTGGGCCGGCATGAAGAAAGCTCTCCAGGATTCAGGCACTCTTTAGGGCGTCTTGAAAGCGCGCCTAAATTTCAACTGCATCACAACTACTCGCAGGATTTGCAGCCCTGATGGAGAAAAGCATTGGTTACACGACGTGAATTTCTTGACACCCTCGCAGTAGGCGCGGCCGGCTTGGCAATCGCGTCGACTGCAAAAAGTTACGGCCAGATTCTCGGCTCCAATGATCGCCTCAACTTCGCTGTCATCGGGCTCAATGGCCGCGCCTATGCGCATCTCTCGTCGCTCAAGGCCAACAGAAGCGCCGCGCGCATTTCCCATATCTGCGACGTGGAATCCAACATTCTCAAGAAATTTGCCGCGGAGACCGAAAAGGAAATGGGCGAGAAGCCCGCGACAGACAAGGATTTTCGCTCCATCCTGCAACTCAAAGAGATTGATGCTATCACTATTGCGACGCCCGACCACTGGCACGCACCTATCGCCATTGCCGGCCTGCAGGCGGGCAAGCACGTTTACGTCGAGAAGCCATGCAGCCATAACCCTGCCGAGGGCGCGCTGCTGGTGGAAGCGCAAAAGAAATATGGCAAGCAAGTGCAAATGGGGACGCAGCAGCGCTCGTCGCCGCACACCATCGAGGTCGTCGACAAGATCGGCGGCGGCCTAATCGGCCGCCCTTATTACGCAAAGGCCTGGTACAGCAACATCCGCAAATCCATCGGCGTGGGCAAGGAAGCGCCGGTCCCAGCAACGCTCGATTGGGATTTGTGGCAAGGGCCCGCTCCGCGCCAGCCTTACAAGGACAACGTGCAGCCCTATAACTGGCACTGGTTCAAGATCTGGGGCACGGGCGAAACGCTCAACAACGGCACCCATGAGGTTGACGTTTGCCGCTGGGCGCTCGGCGTCGATTATCCGCAGCGCGTTTCCTCTTCCGGCGGACGTTATCACTTCAAAGACGACTGGCAGTTCTACGACACGCTGCTCACCAGCTATGAATACCAGGACAAAATCATCGATTGGGAAGGAAAATGCTGCCAGGGCATGAGGTTTTACGGGCGCGACCGCGGCTCCTGCATCATGGGCACCAATGGCTCGGTCATTGTCGACCGCGGCGGCTATGATGTCTATGACCTCAAGGGCAACAAGACCTCGGAAGTAAAGGCCGGCAAGGCCGCCGATTCATCGGACACGCTGGGCCGCGACTCCATGACTGACATGCACTTCACCAACTTCATAGCGGCCGTCCGCAAGGGCGAGAAGCTCAATGCCCCAGTATCAGTCGGCAATGTCGCGGTCACCATGCTGCAACTTTCCAACGTTTCCTGGGAAGTGAGCCGAACATTATCATTGGACACCGCGGATGGCAAAATCCTCAACGACCCAGCCGCCATGAAGTATTGGGATCGCGACTATGAGCCGGGCTGGGCGCCGCATCTGTAGTCGACCTTAACGCGCAAATCGACATTCCAACTCAACCGAAAGGTTTCCGCCGATGAAATCTGCATTCTCCCGCCGTAGCTTCGTTCAATCCAGCGCGCTCATTGCAGCTTCGTGCGCCATTCCATCTCTTGCTGACCCTTCGCACGCCACGGGCAAACCCTCGCCAATCAACTTAGGCCTGGCAAGTTACACCTTTCGCAACTTCACACGCGCGCAGATGATCGGCTTCATGAAGCAGCTCAACGTCACCGCGCTGAACCCCAAGGACGCGAAAGACCATTTACCCATGGACCCCGCGGAAGAAGCCAAGGCGCTCGCCGACTATGCCGCCGCGGGAATTGCTCTACACGCAGCCGGAGTCATTTACTTTCCCAAAGATGAAGACGACGATATCCGCAGCAAGTTTGAATACGCCAAGCGCGCCGGCATCTCCCTCATCGTTGCCGGCGACCCGGCTCCGGCGACTCTGCCGCGTATCGAGAAGTTCGTAAAGGAGTACGACATTCGAATCGCCATACACAACCACGGCCCTGAGGACAAGGTGTTCCCCTCCCCGCTCGATGTGCTCAAAGCGGTCAGGAATATGGATCCGCGCATGGGCTGCTGCATCGACATTGGTCACGCGGTCCGCGCGGGCGCTGACATCGTCGAGTCCATTCGCGAAATCGGACCGCGGCTTTTCAATATGCACGCCAAAGACCTCACCGACTTTAGTAACAAGGACAGCCAGGTGGCCGTTGGCCGCGGAATCATGCCGTTCCACGAGATGTTTGAAGCGCTCATCAAGACAAATTACAAAGGGTTCGTCGATCTCGAATATGAGATCCAAGGTGACAATCCCATGCCCGGAGTTATCGAGTCTTTCGCCTACATGCGCGGCGTTCTCGACGGCATGGGCTACCGAGCCTGACGCAGAGCCACTCTTCCTTGAAAGACAGGAATGAACGATATGTTGATCCATGAAGACCGTCTGTTCCCCGCCGAACCCGCTGCACGCGCACTGGCGAGAGCGCTTTATGCGAGCATCGAGGCTCTGCCCATCGTGAGCCCTCACGGCCACACGCAGGCTGCATGGTTCGTGAAGAATGAACCCTTTCCCGATCCCGCCAAACTTTTCGTCCAGCCTGACCACTACATCTACCGCATGTTGTACAGCCAGGGCGTCACGCTTGAAGACCTCGAAATAGGCCAAGCTGAGTTGAAAGATCCGCGCAAAGTCTGGCGCATCTTTGCCAGCAATTACTACCTCTTCCGCGGAACACCCACACGCATCTGGCTTGACTTCGCCTTCAATCAGCTTTTCGGCCTTACCGGAAGACTCTCTGAAAGCACGGCCGACCATTACTACGACACTATCTCCGAAAAACTCCGCACTCCCGAATTCCTGCCGCGCGCCCTCTACAAGCGATTCAATCTTGAAGTCCTGGCCACTACCGATTCTCCGCTCGATTCGCTCGCCGATCACCAGGCCATCCGCGATTCACACTGGAACGCCCGCCTAGTGCCAACTTTCCGTCCCGATTCTGTCGTCGATCCCGAGTTCGCCGGTTTCGACGCGAATATTGCAGAACTAGGCCGGCAGACAGTTGAAGACACCTCGACATGGTCCGGCTATTTGAACGCCCTTCGCAAATCGCGCGATCGATTCAAGGCGCTCGGCTGCACTTCCACCGATCACGGCCATCCCACCGCACAGACCGCCGATCTCTCCACCCCTGAAGCCGAAGCGCTCTTCGTCCGCGTCCTCTCCGGCTCGGCCGATCTTCAACTACAGGAACTCTTCCGCGCCCAGATGCTGACCGAGATGGCGCGCATGAGCCTCGATGACGGCCTGGTCATGCAGATTCATCCAGGCAGCGTGCGCAACCATAATCTCTCTCTCTTTCACCGCTACGGTCGCGACATCGGCGCGGACATTCCGCAATCGACTAACTATGTGCATGCTCTGCGTCCCTTGCTCAACCGCTTCGGAAATGAGCCGAATCTAACTATCATCCTCTTCACGCTCGATGAGACCACGTATAGCCGCGAGTTAGCACCATTGGTCGGCCATTATCCATGCCTCCGTCTCGGGCCGCCGTGGTGGTTTCACGATAGCCCCGAAGGCATGATGCGCTTTCGCGAGCAAGCCACGGAGACAGCGGGCTTCTATAACACAGTAGGTTTCAACGACGACACTCGCGCATTCCTTTCGATCCCAGCCAGGCACGATGTAGCCCGCCGCGTCGATTGCGCCTTCCTGGCCAAGCTTGTTACTGAACATCGCCTCGGCGAAGACGAAGCCTTCGAAGTCGCATATGACCTGACTTACCGGCTGGTAAAAAAGGCCTACCATCTCTGAGAGAGTTACAAATGGCGAACAGATCCATTTCCAGCACGCTTGATGACGATGCCTCTTCCTCCGGCGCGCGTCTTGGCCGCGTGCGCTGGACCATCTGCGCCATGCTGTTCGTCGCCACATCCATCAACTATATGGACCGCCAAGTTCTTGCCATCCTTAAACCCACTCTCATGAAGCCCATCGCCGAGCACGGCATCGGCATGACCGATGTGGGTTACGGCCATATCGGAGCCGCCTTCATGGTCGCGTATGCAATCGGCCTGGTTGTCGCGGGGCGCTTCGTCGACAAAGTGGGCACGCGCATCGGCTACATGGTGATCATGGCCGTCTGGAGTCTTTCCGCCATGGGTCATGCGCTCGCCAACTCTGTGATTGAGTTCGGCATTGCGCGCTTCTCTCTCGGACTGGGTGAGTCGGGAAACTTCCCTGCCGCCATCAAAACAGTAGCCGAGTGGTTCCCGCAAAGCGAGCGCTCATTGGCAACCGGCATCTTCAATTCCGGCGCCAATGTTGGAGCAATCCTCGCCCCGCTCATCGTTCCCTGGGTCACCATTCGCTACGGCTGGCACGCAGCTTTTCTTGCCACAGGTATCTTCAGCGCCATGTGGATCATGCTATGGTTCAGCAAATACCGAAAGCCATCTCATCACCCCACACTCACCGGCGCCGAACTTCGCCACATCTATCGCGAAGCCGCCGAGCAGATGGGCCCCTCAACGCCATGGTTGAAACTGCTCAACATAAGGCAGACCTGGGCATTTTCAATTCCGAAGTTTCTCACGGACCCTATCTGGTGGTTCCTGCTTTTCTATCTGCCCTCTTACTTCAGCGATAAGTTCCATCTCGACCTATCTCATCTTGGGTTGCCTTTGATCATCGTCTATAGCGCCTCGACGATCGGCAGCATCGGCGGCGGCTGGCTTCCCTCGTTCTTTGGCGGTCTGGGGCTTTCGGCCGCACGCGCCCGTCTGGCGGCTATGCTGCTCTGCGCATGCCTCGTTGTTCCCATCTTTATGCTCAACTATCTCCAGTCCGAATGGATCGCCGTTGCGCTCCTCAGCATGGCCACGGCTGCTCATCAGGGATGGTCCGCCAACCTGTTCACAACTGCATCGGATATGTTTCCCCGAAGCGCAGTTGGTTCCGTCACGGGCATTGGCGGAATGGCAGGAGCAGTGGGAGGCGCGCTGATGGTGAATTATGCAGGCTACATTCTGCAGCTAACTCATAGTTATGCCACACTCTTCGCAATTGCCGCCAGCGCTTATCTCATCGCCTTGCTCATCCTTGTAACACTCGCTCCCGGACTTAGGCGCGTGGAGCGAATCTCATGAGTCTTTTCTGCGCCGTCGGGGGTGTCGAGACAGATCTCGCGCCGCAACACCTACAGCAATTGCTTGATGAGGCATTGGCCAAGCTCGGCCCTCGCAATCGCGTTCTTGTCGTTCCTCCGGATCAAAGCCGTGAACATTCGCGCGCCGGAGACCTGACAAACTGTGCATGGCAATACTATGGAGAACGGTTCAAGGCCGTGCTGCCTGCTCTTGGAACGCACACCGCAATGCGCCCCGATCAGCTTACACAAATGTTTGGCGACGTACCGCAGGAACTCTTCCACGTTCATAACTGGCGCACCGATGTGGAGACTCTTGGCGAAGTTCCCGCCGAGTTTATCCGCGAACAATCGGAAGGCACACTGAACTATGCATGGCCCGCGCAGGTCAACCGCCTAATCTCCCGCGGTGGTTTCGATCTCATCCTATCGATCGGCCAGGTTGTGCCACACGAAGTTATCGGCATGGCTAACTACACTAAAAACATTCTCGTTGGAACGGGTGGCCGCGAAGGCATCAATCGAAGCCACTATCTGGGCGCTGTTTACGGAATGGAGCGCATCATGGGCCGCGCTGAAAACCCCGTGCGCGCAGTGCTCAACTATGCCTCAGAGCATTTCCTCAGCGATCTGCCCATTGTCTATGTGCTCACTGTGGTCGCGCGCCGCGGGAGCGGAGGGCTGGCTGTGCGCGGTCTCTACATCGGCGATGACGCGGAGTGTTTCCATCTGGCCTCCGAGTTGAGCCTGAAAGTTAACTTCGAAATAATCGACGAGCCCATTCGCAAAGCCATCGTCTATCTTGATCCGCACGAGTTCCATTCCACATGGCTCGGAAACAAGGCTGTCTACCGTACTCGCATGGCGCTGGCCGACGGCGCGGACCTGATCGTCCTCGCACCTGGCGTGAAGGAATTCGGTGAAGACGCGACCATCGATGCATTGATCCGCAAATACGGTTATTTCGGCACTCCGGCGACTCTCGCAGCTGTCGAAGCAAACGCCGATCTTGCCAGCGACCTCAGCGCCGCCGCGCATCTCATCCACGGCTCCTCTGAAGGCCGCTTTAACATCACGTGGTGCCCTGGACGCCTAACTCGTCAAGAGGTCGAATCCGTCGGCTTCGGCTTCGCCGATCTTGACTCCATGCTTCATCGTTACAATCCTGAATCGCTTGCGCACGGCTACAATCATATCGATGGCGAGGAAATATTCTTCATCGCCAATCCGGGCCTAGGACTTTGGGCGCATCGCAGCCGGCTCTGAAAAGGACGTTCAAATGGGTTTCAAGCTTCTAAGTCTTGAAGACAAAGTTGCGGTCGTCACTGGCGGAACATCCGGCATCGGACGCGCGCTCTCGATTGGCCTCGCCGAGGCCGGCGCTCATGTTGTCGCCACCGCACGCCGCCAGGAACAAGTTGACGAGACCGCCATTGAGATCGAAAAGTTCGGCCGCAAAACGCTTCGCCTCACTTCCGATGTTTGCGACCGCTCAACACTCGAAGCACTGCTCGCCGCGGTACTTCACCAATTCGGCAAAGTCGACTTTCTCGTCAATTGTGCCGGACGAATCAAGCGCACCCCCACGCTTACCATGCCGGAAGAGGAATGGACCGCCATTCTCGACACCAATCTCACCGGCACTCTACGCGCTTGCCAGGTATTCGGACGGCCGATGCTCGATCGCGGCTACGGCCGCATCGTCAACATCGCGTCGCTCAACAGCTTTGTCGCACTAAACGAAGTGGCCGCCTACGCAGCCAGTAAGGCCGGCGTTGCTTCGCTCACCCGTTCGCTGGCCGTCGAATGGTCGAAGCGAGGCGTCACGGTCAACGCGATCGCTCCCGGTGTTTTCCGCACCGAACTCAACGCTCAATTGCTTGACAGCACGCCGCGCGGCCAGGAACTGCTGATGCGCACACCCATGGGGCGTTTCGGCAGAACGGAAGAGCTGATCGGCGCCGCAATCTATCTCGCCTCGGACGCCGCATCCTTTGTTACAGGGCAAACTCTGGTTGTCGATGGAGGATTCCTCGCCAGCGGAGTTAACCAATGAACTCGCACTAACTGCATCAGCACGAATTCGGAGATTTTATGCCAGACGCATCGTGTGATATCGGCCTGATCGGCCTCGCCGTGATGGGACAGAACCTCGTCCTCAACATGAATGACCACGGTTTCAAAGTCGCCGTCTTCAACCGCACGGTCTCAAAGGTCGACGACTTCGTGGCGAATGAAGCGAAGGGCACGCAGGTCGCTGGAGCCCATTCCATTGAAGACTTCGTCGGCCTGCTCAAACGCCCGCGTCGCGTAATGCTCATGGTCAAGGCTGGAGACACGGTCGACCAGATGATCGACCACGTGGTTCCCTTTCTTGAGCCCGGCGACATCATCATCGACGGCGGTAACTCGCTCTTTACCGATTCCAATCGCCGCACGAAAGACCTAGCGGCAAAGGGTATCCTCTTCATCGGCACCGGCGTTTCTGGCGGTGAAGAGGGCGCGCGCTTCGGTCCATCCATCATGCCGGGCGGAAATCCCGCTGCCTGGCCGTATGTCAAGGACATCTTTCAATCCATCGCCGCCAAAGTGGAAGATGGGACGCCCTGCTGCGACTGGGTGGGCGAAGACGGCGCTGGCCACTACGTCAAGATGGTTCACAACGGCATTGAATACGGCGACATGCAACTGATCTGCGAAGCCTATGACTTGCTGCAGCGCGGCCTTGGTCTCGGCGCGGACGAGTTACATCAGGTCTTCACGGATTGGAACAATGGCGAACTCGACAGTTATCTCATCGAGATATCGAGCCAGATCTTCGCCAAGAAGGACGACGACGGAGAGCCGATTGTCGACAATATCCTCGACACCGCTGGCCAGAAGGGTACTGGTAAGTGGACCATCTTCAGTGCGCTCGATCTTGGTCAACCCGTAACACTCATCGGTGAGTCCGTCTTCGCGCGTTGTCTGTCTGCACTCAAGGAAGAACGCGTCACTGCATCGTCAATTCTTAACGGTCCGGCCGCGAAGGTGATCGAGAGTGACCGCATCGCCTTTATTGAAGACGTGCGCCGCGCACTTTATTGCTCAAAGATCATCTCCTACGCGCAGGGCTACATGTTGCTGAAGGCTGCCGCCAAAGAGAATGGCTGGAACCTCAATATGGGCGGCATCGCGCTCATGTGGCGCGGCGGATGCATCATTCGCAGCCGATTCCTGGGTAAGATCAAAGAAGCATTCGACAACAATAAGGATATCGATAACTTGCTTCTCGACAACTTCTTCTCCAGCGCACTCAACGAGTATCAGGCATCATGGCGCAGGGCGCTCATACATGCAATTGAGTTAGGCGTGCCCACTCCCGCGTTTTCAACTGCGCTCGCATTTTTTGACGGATATCGCACTCTGCGTTTGCCGGCCAATCTGCTTCAGGCACAACGTGATTTCTTCGGCGCGCACACGTATGAACGCGTTGATCGGCCGCGCGGGCAATTCTTCCACACTAATTGGACCGGCCGTGGCGGACGCGTTTCATCCTCCACTTACAACGTTTAGCCCTTTGCCACTTGCACGGCGTAAGTTTCGTGCAAGCGCTGGGCCTAGAACTCAATTGTCTTTTGCCGCGCTTGTCTGGCCTGCAAGCCATCGCGGCTCAATTCACACTCGATAGGTTGCTTGACATGCCAGACACATCGGAGAGCCGGACAAAGTCGCCAGCACCACGCTTCTCCTTCACAAACAAGGTAAGCGCGTCAAACAAGATACCGCGTCAGATCAACCGCAATCTGATCTTCAATCAGATCCGCACGCGTCAACCCATTTCTCGCGCCGATTTGGCCCGCGTATCCGGTTTGCAAAGGAGCACGGTCTCTTTGATCGTTGAAGAACTGCTTGCCGAACGATGGATTGTTGAGGGGTCCATGGGCCGCCTTCCCCGTGGCCGCAGACCTACGTTCCTCAACGTAAACGGTCAGCGGGGCGTGCTCGCTCTCGATATCCATCCGTCGCAGACCACGCTGGCGGTTACGGATCTGGGTGGCAGAATAATTTCGCAGAACCTCATCGCCCTCCCGCCTGATCCCCAGATGGTTATCGGCGTAATTCTCGACGCGATCCGGGAAATGATCGCGGCAAACAAGGACCGCTCCTTTGACGGCATCGGCATAAGTTTGCCAGGCCGTCTGGATCTTAGTTCATCTGGATCCGCCGCTGGTAAATCGCGCGCAACCAAGCCGATCTTCGCACCCAACATCCGCTGGCCTATTGCGCAAATCAAGTCTCGCGTGGAGCAAACCACCGGGCTGCCCGTTGTGGCCGATAACGTTGCCAACGCCTGCGCTTTATCTGAGGTCTGGTTCGGCGACAGCGATGGAATGCATGACCTGGTCGTCGTCAATGTCTCAGAGGGATTGGGAACAGGGATCTTCGCCAATGGCCGCATTCTTCGCGGAGAGAGCGGCTCTGCTGGGGAATTCGGCCACGTCCAGATGGATCCCAATGGGCTGCCATGCGGTTGTGGAAGCAGAGGGTGCTGGGAAACACTCGCCGCAAACCCTGCCGGCCTACGCTACTACGCCGAGGCCGCCAACAATGCCGCGCCAACCTTTGAGGACCTGCTTAAATTGGCCGAAACTGGTGATCATGCGGCCGAGACCGCAATCGAGCGAATGTGCGCCGCACTTGGTCGCGGCATGCACATGATTGCGTCGGCTCTGGCGCCCTCTGAAATCATTGTCGTGGGGGATATTACAACTCTTTGGCATTTCGCGGGCCCCTTGATTGACAGGGAAATGCGCCGGCATCCAATGGCCATGGTTCCCCGTCTCCGGCCCGCGCAAGAAGGAAACAAGGCGCGGCTGCGCAGCGCCGTTGCTCTTGTCATGCACGAGACACTGCTTTGAAGATGAACCGGTAGAAGGCCGCCATGCGAATCTGTTTTCTGCTGAGGGTCCGGAGTGAAATGCTCGATGAATACAAGCAGCGTCACGCTCAGGTCTGGCCGGAGATGCTCGAAGCGCTCCGCGCGACGGGCTGGCATAACTACTCATTGTTCTTGCGGCCTGACGGCCTGCTTGTCGGCTACCTTGAAACCGATGACTTTGACCGGGCTTGCACAACTATAAAGAACCATCCCGTGAATAGCCGATGGCAAGCAGAGATGTCTCCCTTTTTTGAAGCACTTGAAGGCGACGCGCCCGATGACCGCATTTTTCCGCTGGAAGAAGTCTTTCATCTGGATTGATAACAAACTCAGAAACGCGAATCGCCAAGTAGGCATGGCGATTCCGGGGTTTCCTCTTGGAGAATCAGTTAATGCAGACATTCAGTTCAATGCGCCGCGATTTTCTACGAACTGGCAGCCTCGGAGCGGCGGCCGCCGCTATTCCCGCGGGGTCTTTTGCGTCCGCCCAACTGGGCGCAGCTGTGCCGTCGCCCTCGATGGGCGCCTACGATGTCCGCACGTATGGTGCGGCGGGCGATGGCAAGACTCTTGACACGGCGGCGGTCAATAACGCGATTGACGCTGCGGCGGGTGCGGGTGGTGGAGTGGTCGTGTTTCCGGCGGGCTCGTACCTTTGTTTCTCCATTCACCTCATGAGCCACGTTCACCTGCACCTGCTTCAGGGCAGCGCCATTGTTGCTGCCGATTCACCGCTTCCTAATGAGCCGACCGGTTATCGCGGAGGCGCCTACGATGCGGCCGAGCCTAAAACTGAATGGGATGCATACCAGGATTACGGCCATAATCACTGGCATAACTCGCTATTGTGGGGCGAAGATATTCATGACATCAGCATCACGGGTCCCGGTCTTATCTGGGGCAAAGGTCTATCCAGTGGCCGATCGCAAGGGGATCAGGGCGGCGCTTTTGTCGCCGAGCAGCCGGGCGTTGGAAACAAGGCCATCGCGCTCAAGAACTGCCATAACGTAATTCTGCGCGACTTCTCCATTCTCAAGGGAGGACACTTCGGCCTTCTGCTCACAGGCGTTGATAACCTTACTATCGACAACCTCAAGATCGACACTGATCGTGACGGCATGGATATCGATTGCTGCCAGAACGTGCGCATCTCCAACTGCACCGTCAATTCGCCGTGGGATGACGGTATCTGTCCAAAATCGAGTTATGCCCTGGGTTATGCGCGCGCAACCCGCAATGTCACAATTTCTAACTGCTGGGTAACTGGAGATTATGAGCTCGGCTCGGTGCTCGACGGAACATTCAAGAGATTTTCGGAAGGTTCGCGTGCCTGGCGTACGGGACGCGTCAAGTGCGGCACCGAATCAAACGGCGGCTTCATTAATATCACCATCTCTGATTGCGTGTTTGAGGGATGCCAGGGTTACGCATTGGAATCTGTCGACGGGGCCGTGATGGAAGACATCACCATTACGAACACCACCATGCGTAATCTTGTATCTGGCCCAATTTTTATGCGGCTCGGCTCCCGGCTTCGTGGACCTAAAGAAAGCACGAAGGTGGGAACGATGAAGCGCATTCTGATTAGCAATCTAACCTGCTACCAAGCGCCACAAAAAGTCAGTTCGATCCTGAGCGGTATCCCAGGCTATTCCATTGAAGACGTCAAGCTTTCCAACATATACATCGAATCGGTCGGCGGCGCGACGTCTGAGGCAGCACGGATCGAACCACCTGAGCTTGAAAACAAGTATCCTGAGCCAGGCATGTTTGGCCCCATGCCGGCGAGCGGCTTTTTCCTTCGTCATGTGCGTAACATTGAAATGAGCCACATTGAAATCGCCACAGCCAATCCCGACGCACGCCCCGCATTTTATTTGAAGAATGTCGAGCGCGCTGACTTCTTTGCTGTCACTGCGCCACGCGGCATTGGCGGCGCTTTCGCGTTGCATGACGTGAAAGACGTGCGCATCGGCTGGAGCCGCGCGGCGCCCGATGCAACCCTGGGCATCATCGACAACAAACTCTTGTAAATACTCATGGAGAAGCATCTTTGATACTCGACTCCTTTCGACTCACTGGAAGAAACGCGCTTGTTACCGGCTCGTCCCGCGGAATGGGCGCTGCCATCGCCGTCGCTCTTGCGCAGGCTGGCGCAAATGTCGCACTCCACGCCTCGCAATCGGTGCCCGACGACGTTGTTCAAAGAGTTGCTAACACCGGCGTCCGCCACGTCGCGCTCACCGCCGATCTGACCCATCCTGATCGCGCATCCAATCTC
>Ga0210388_10002407_pt1 | contig 14548 bp, 9 predicted proteins | sample IncBWC19OmetaG_FD_155485 | JGI IMG/M metagenome (GOLD analysis project Ga0210388, IMG submission 155485) | Forest soil microbial communities from Barre Woods Harvard Forest LTER site, Petersham, Massachusetts, United States - Inc-BW-C-19-O ...
TGCCGCTCGCGCCGCCGGCACCCGCCCCGCCGCTGCCGCTCCCGCCCGTCCCTTTCGTTCCGCCCGCGCCCGTCGTCGTGCCGGTCGAACCGCCGGTGGCCGTCGTGCCACCGGTGCCGGTCGAGCCGCCGGCGCCCGTGGCGCCGCCAGCGCCGCCCACCGATCCACTGCAACCCGTCCCGATCTGGACCGCGCTGGTGGCGGCTGCCCCGACGGCCAGGGAGATGACGGTCGGCTTGCCGCTGGTCGCGGTCACCGAGGCCGCGCTGGTGCCCCCGACGGTCACCGGATAGGTCCCGGCCGCAAGGCCGACCACGGTCAGGGTCGTCGTGTGCGCGTCGCCGGTCTGATTCTGCAGGGTGAAGCCGAGGTAATCGTTGGTCGAGCTGATCGTGGCGGACATGTAGCGGTCCCGGTTCAGGCTGAACGACAGCTTCTGCGAGATCATGTTGAGCCGCTTGAATACGCCATCAGTCGGGGTGATCGCGGTGCAGCTCCCGGCCGTCGACACGTTGCAGCCGTAGCCGGTGAGCCCGAAGATCGGATCGACGGAGACGTCGGCGCTCAGGATCCGCAGCGCGCCGAACAGGCCCAGGTCGGCCTCGCCGCTCATCTGCCGCCAGTCGTTGTGCAGGTTGCTGTTCGCCGGATCGAAGCTGTTGACGTAGACGTTCCCCTTCATCCCCTGATACGTCCAGCTCACCGTCCCCAGGTTGGCGGCGTTCGAGTCAATCTGACCCGAGTTGATGGCGTTGACGTTGGCGATCTTCGCGGCGTACGACAGCCGCTCGTCGACCTCCGGCGTGGTCGACTGCGTGCGGACGAAGTCGTCCATGCACGAGCCGGCCAGCGCGGCGGTGTACTGGAACTGCCACCAGTTCTCGCCGTTGTTGGTGACCGGATCGGAGTAGTAGTACCAGACCGGCTCCTGCCCGCGGCAGGCGCGCGTCTTGGCGTTGACCTTGGAGAGCACCGACGTGTCGTTGTTCTGCTTGGCCGCCATGTAGACGGCCTCCTCGCCGGTGTTGTCGTAGGTGTACTCCGAGCCGTACGGATACTTGCTGGCGGAGAAGGCGTTGTAGAGCGAGGTGATCGCGCTCGTGACGAACGCCGCCTCCGTCGTGTGGCCGCCGGCGGTCAACGCCGCGGCGATGTCGGGGAGCGTCTGCTCGCCCATGTACCCGGTCCCCGTGCTGCCGTGACCCGAGTAGAGCGTGTGGATGATGTCGTAGGCGCGCAGCAGGTAGGTGTCGGCCGTCTGCTGGTAGGTGATGAGCTTGGGGTACTGGCTGGCGATCTTGTACATCGAGAAGTAGGTGTTGAAGGCGTGCGGGTAGGCGTAGGCGCGGTCGTAGTAGCAGCCCATGATGTTCGTGGCGCTGGTCCCGACAGGACACCACCAGTCCTGCACGATGTACGAAGTGGGATCGATCGCTCGCCCCCAGACGGCGGCGAGGTAGGTGTCGAGCGCGGTCACCTCGGAGGCCACCGGCGTCTGGGCGTTCTTTTCGGCCAGGAACTCGCCGTGTGTCCAGCCCCAGTCGTCCCCCCAGCCGCTGCCCCCCTCTGCGCCCCGCTTGGCCTTGCTGTCCATCATCCAATCGTCGAAGAGGCCCTTCATGTCGCCGGTCGTCCACTGCTGGTTCGCCACCATGAACGTCGCGTGCCGCTGGAGGGCGGTCTCGATCGGCTCGATGACGTAGAACTGCAGCGTCGTCGTCAGGCCGGTCCCGTAGCTGACGGTGACGTTGTTCTGACCCAGCTGGCTGAAGCTCAGCTGGTAGATCTTGTGGTCGGTGGCCACCGTGCCGAGCGAGGTGATCGTCGTCTGCGACGCGTACTGCGGGGTCAGCGAATTGATCGTCTGCGAGGTGTGCAGGTCGACCTTGGCCGTCATGTTGGTCGGCACGATCATGCTGGGGACGACGCTGACGTCGATCATCCCTTCGCTGTAGAGGCGGTTCTCGACGTCGGTGTGGCTGGCGACGTTGAAGAACTTGAAGCTGTAGGTCTGGCTGGCGCCCGGCGCCAGCGTGAGGCTGGTGTTGGGCAGGTAGCCGCGGTTGGTGCTCTTGATGACGTTCGAGTGGATGTAGAAGACGTCGAGCCCGTTGGTCCAGGAGGGGGTGCCGCCGCCGGCCACCCAGGCGCTGCCGGAGTGCTCGCTCTTCACCCAGTTGTCCATGTACTCGAACCCGGCGCCGGTCGTCTGATCCGGCGTCATCAAGATGAAGGGGCCGACGCCGCTCGGGCGTTCGACGGTGAGGTAGGAGTCGTTGTTGCCGGTGAACGAGTGGTAGACGGTCCGCGTCTCGTAGATGACGTCATTGGCCTGGTTCCAGTACTCGTTGAACGGCAGCGGCAGCCCGATGTCGCCCATCTCCATCGTCTGCGTGCTGGTGTTGGTGATGGTGATCTGCCAGGAGAGATAGTCGTTCACCAGCGCGTAGGTCTCGACCAGCTTGAAGTTCTTGACCCCCTTGGCGTTGGCCGAGCTCTGGTAGGTGACGGTGACCGAGTTGGTGCCGCTGGTGATCTCCCGGACGTCCGCCGACTGGTTGGTGAGCGCGGGGGTCCAGGCGCCGCCGTTGAGCCGGTAGTTGAACATCAGCTCGCCGACCCACTCGTGGTCGGCGGTGTTCTGCCCCACGGCGTTGGTCGCGTTCAGCACGTAGTTGGTCGGGAAGGCGTCGCCCGTCAGCTGCAGCGACGAGATTTCGCCGTTGGTGCCGATCTGCGCCTTGAAGTAGCTGTTGGAGAGCGTCTGCGCGCCCGCCCCGGTGGCGAACGCCAACAGCGATACCGCCGCGACGGCCGCGGCGGACAGTTTCTTCATCGCACTCTCCATCGAATGATTCGCCATGCCCGAATGAAGTGACGCCATCCCACCCCCACGGCTCGCCAGATCCGCCGGTCGCTGGCGCGCGGGAGGCGAGCGGGAGACGAAAATGACCGCTCCACTTTTGTGAGCCGTTCGGGCTCCGGCCCGTCACCTATGACGGACGCAGCGGGTCACGCCGCAGGCGGCCGCTCGAAGGCGCGGATGGCAGCGTGGTCGCCGGTCCGCGTGCGGTCGAACCCCGACCGCGCGAGCGACATCGTCAGATCGGTCTCCTCGTCGATGAACTGGCGCGCCTCCGGACCATCATCGATCTGGTAGCCGAGCTTCTCGAACAGCCGGCGCGACGCGGCGTTGGCGGGGATCACCGAGATGTAGATCCGCTCGAGACCGAGCACGTCGTAACCGAACAGGTGCAACATCAGCCCGAACCGCGTGCCGAGACCGCGCCCCTGGCTGGCCCGCGCGCCGATCATGATGGCGAACTCGCCGGTGCCCTCCTCGATGTTGCGGAAGTCGGCGTCTCCCATCAACACACCGTCCCTGTGAAGGAGGAAGGGCCGTCCCCCTTCGAGCCGCAGCTCCCGGTAGTAGGCGATCACGTCGGCGGCAGTATGCGGCTCGGCGTCGTGCCCCATCATCAAGCGGTTGTGGCTGTCGTTGTAAAAGGCGGCCAGATCAGCCGCCGCGCGCCGGAGCTCGTCGTCGGTCGGTTCGAGCGCCGTCAGCGTCTCGCCGCCCCGCACCCATTCGACGGTCCAGAGCCGGGCCTTCTCCATGGCTCTAGAGTATTCGATCAGAGCCGCGATATCCTTCCACCGTGACCCCCTGGGAGCAGTTGGAGGTGGAGGCGCGGGACGCGTTCGCCGGCGAGGGGCGGTTCCCGCTGCCGGCCTATTCGGAGTACATGCCCGCGCCCTACGTGGTGTTGAAGCCGTACGACGGGCGGCGCGCGGCAGGCGCTGCCTCGGTGGGCGCCAGCGGCGACGCCGCGATGGACGTCACCGAGCACGAGCAGGCGCACGAGCTGGGGCCTGGGTTGACCAAGGTCGCGGGGCACCTCTTGACCGAGCTCGATCGGCTGGTGCGGGGGACACCGCACGAATTCTCGCGGACGTTGCTCGAGGACAACTCCGCCTGGCCGCGCGCGCTGGCCGAGTCGGCGCCGGCCCGCCGCGCGGCCGGCGAGCCGCTGGTCGTCGCGCTTTCGCTCTCTCTGTCGCGAACGCAGGACGACAAAGGGAACGTCCGCTGGACGCTGTTCGGCGTCAGCCACGACGGGCCGGGCGCGGCGTTCTGGCGCAGCTTCGCCGACGACGATCGCGCGCGATTCGCCCGTTTCGTCGGCTGGGCCGCCGAGGTGGCGCCGGGCCTCGACGGCGTGCGGATCGTCGCCGACGCGGGCGAGCTCCCCGCCTTCGCCCGCGCGCTTCGCCTCGAGGAGCCCGCGCCGCTCGACGGCGTCGACACCGTGGTGACGTTCCGTCCGTTCGCCACGCTGCCCGCGGCGCTTCGAGAGGGATATCTCGCGGGCCGGCTGCGGCTCGTTCCGCACCCGGCCGGCTTGATCTTCTTCGAGCACGCCGGCTACCGCAAGCTCTCCCGGGCGCTCCCGCGCGCGACGCAGATTCCGCTCCTGCATCTCTTCTCGCACCTCGCCGACAGCGCCCAGCTCCGCATCCCTCAATCGGGCTGGCTCGACGAGCTCGACGACCTGAAGGCCAAGCACACGCACCACACCATGGTCCGCACGGTCACCCGCTCGCACCGCTGGCAGCGGATCGCCCGCGATCAGAACGCCAAGGAGGTGATGAAGTTCGAGGACCAGGTCTCGGTCGCGCTCTTCTCCACTGATCCGGACGATCTGGGCCTCTACGGCAAACCGATGGCGCGCAACGCGCAGATCTGGAACGAGGACTACGCGCTGATCCTCGATGGGCCGCGCGCCACACCGCTGGAGATCGCGCGCGCGGCGGCCACCGTCAATGGCGGCGGGCGCTCCGGCTACCGCTTCTACTACCCGCCGATGCGGGCGGGCCAGCGGGAGATCTTCTGGCACCTGCCGCTGGTGGCGCGGCTGCGGGGGAACGCGGTCGCCCAGACCTCTGTCGAAACCTGGGACGATCCGCAGCTCCTCGGCTATGCGCAGGCCGAGGCGCCGGCCACCACCCCCGAGCGCCCGCCGATCGCGCTCGTTCCGACCCTCCTGGGCCGGCCCGGGTACCTGGAGGCGGCCGAGATGGTCGGCACCGAGCCGGGGCGCGCGCGGTTCGCCACCACCCACAACGTTCAGAAGCTGCTGGCGTTTCGCGAGCTGCTCGGCGACGCGCTCCCCCCCTCCTTCGCACGCGCGCTGGTCCACGCCGCCAAGCACGAATCGCTCGACGCCTGGTTGGACGCGGTGGCTCAGCTGGGTGGCGGCGCCAAGGGAGCGCCGGGGGCTCGCTGCGCCGCGCTCCTCAAGGAAGTCGTCGCCGACGCCGAAGCCGACGGCCGAGCTGACGCCGGTCTCGACGCCGGCTTCACCTTGGCCGGCACACACTCGCGGGCGTTCGAAGAAAAGCTCTGGAAGACGATCGCCGGGCTCTGCGAGGGCGAGTTCAGGATGAAGGAGACCGCCGACAGCGTCACCACCAACAGAGGAAAAACCGGCGGGCCCGCCGCGAAAGCTGCTCGGCTCGAGCTGGCGCAGCGCCGCGATCTCGAGCGCCTGGGCGATCACCTTCACGAGCGCTACCGTGCGCTCATCGCGGCTTACCAGATGACCGGCCGCGCCGAGGTGGTCGACCAGGCCTTTCGCTGGGAGACCGACTTCCCCTTCCGCTGGTCGGAGGGATGGAACCGCAACCAGTCGCACGAGGCGCACGAGCGCAACGTCGTCCTCATGATCCCGGGCCGTGACCGGGGCGAGGCGGTGATCATGGCCGACCACTACGACACCGCCTACATGGAGGACGTGTACGAGAGCGATCGCGGCGGCGACGGACTGCGGGCGGCGGCCGCCGGCGCCGACGACAACCATTCGGCGACCACGGCGCTGTTGCTGGCCGCCGAGGCGCTGTTGCCGCTGGCCCGCGACGGGAAGCTGGCGCGGGACGTCTGGCTGGTGCACCTCACCGGCGAGGAGTTCCCGTCCGACTGCCTGGGCGCCCGCGCGTTGGCTCAGGCCCTCTGCGAACGGCGGCTCCGGTTTGCCGCCGAGTCGGGCGCGATCGTCGACGTCTCACGCGTCCGGGTGACCGGGGCCTACGTGCTCGACATGATCGCGCACAACAACGAGCGCGACCGCGACGTCTTCCAGATCGCGCCAGGGGAAGGGGTGGCCTCGGCGCGGCTGGCGCTGCAGGCGCACCTGGCCAACGAGCGCTGGAATCGCCAGGCGGAGCGCTTGAACCAGGCGCCCGACCGAAACGGGAAAGGGCGCGCCCAGCGGATGGAACACGGGAGCACCTTCCCACCACCGTTCGCGCATCTGTCGCTGCGCGGTGAGATTCGGCCGGAGTGGGATCCGCGCTCGGCGCTCTACAACACCGACGGACAGATCTTTTCGGACGTCGGAATTCCGGTGGTGCTCTTCATGGAGAACTACGACATCAGCCGGACCGGTTACCACGACACCGCCGACACGATGAAGAACATCGACCTCGACTACGCGGCGGCGCTGACCGCCATCGCAATCGAGGCCGTGGCGGCCACCGCTTCGGCCCCCTGACAGCGCGCGGCTATCGGCACCAGACCGCCACGTCGGCACCCTGGGTCGTGAACAGGCGGGCACCCGAAGGGTTCGAGAGCCCGCTCGGCTGGGTCCCCATCGTCGCCCCGAACTGGCGCAGCAACGCGCCGGTGGCGCTGGCGGTGACGCCGAGCGCGTCGTAGTTGGTGGCGTGGTCGTGGATGACGAACGCCGACGAGACGGTCAGCGTTCCGTCGCTCGAGGTCGCGGTCTGGTTCTCACCGGCCGGCCCGGCCGTCCCCAGCGACGTCAGCGCCGGCGCGGTGCTGCCGTCAGCCGGCGGCCCGCAGAGCTGCACGTCCTCGGCCTCACGCCAGAAGTGAAACAGCGTGGTCGGATCGCCGGTGCCGGCGCCGAAGCGGCCGTCACCCGACCAGGTCGCGGCGGCCAGTGAGTAGCCGGAGGACCGCACGATGGCACCCGTGGACGGGTCCCACCAGGAGGTCGAGCCCGACACCGAGCCGACCAGCTCGCTCGCGGGCGAGACGCCCAGAAAGGCGACGCCCGCCGGGACTGTAAATTGACTGATCGGATGCAGGTCGGCGGCGCCGACGACCGCGACGGTGGTGCCGGTCTCGGTGAAGAGCTCCGCCCCGTCGTGCGAAAAACCAATGATGGTCCCCGCGAAGCTCGGGTCGGATGCCAGCTGCGTTCCGCTGGTCGCGTCGAAGAGGGTCAGACCGGCAAGGAAGCCCTGCGCGGCAGCCTCGGCGGTCGTCGCGCGCGCCACCGTCCGCCCGTCCGGCGAGACGGAATAGCCGAGAAGACCGCGGCCGTAGAAGTCGTAGAGAACGATCTGGCCGCCCGTCGCCGGATCGCGCAGCTCGAGGCGCGTGCTGGTCGGCGAATTTCCGATCTGATAGTCGGTCTCGATGAAGAGCTTGGCGTCGCCGGCGGTGAAACGGACGAGCGGGATGCCGCCCCCCGCCGCGCTGAAGCCGAGGTTCTCGGGATTGACTGTCAGCGTGAAGCTCTGGGGGGCGCCGCTCTGCCAGCTGCTCGTCACCCCGCTGGCGAGATCGATCACCGTCCCCAGCGACGTCGCCAGCCGGCCGCCGTCGGAAGAGAACGCCAGCGCCGAAGCGGTGGTGTCGACGCCGGAGGCGGCCGGTCCGGCGAAGCTGCGCTGAAGGCTCCCGTCGTGCGCGCTCCAGAGCGCGACCTCGCCCATCTCTGCGGAGAGCGTCGCCAGCGTGCTGCCGTCGGGCGAAAAGGCGGCCGCGTCGATCGCCCCCAGCGGCGATCCGAGCTGCGCGATCTCGGTCCAAGTATCGGTCGCCAGGAGCCTCAACGTCCCCGCCCCCGTCCGCGCCGCCAGCCGATCGCCCGTCGGCGAGAGCGCCACCTGCCAACCCCCTTCAGGACCGAGTGTCTGGCAACGGGCATAGCTTTGCCCGGCCGCCGCCGGAGCCAGGACGATCGTCGAGCTCAAGCTCAAAGGCCCGCAGGCGACCCCCGGTGCGGCCCCCTGACCACCGCCGCCAGAAGAAGCGTCTGGCGCGCCTCCCATGCCGCCGCCGGCCCCCGCGTCCGGAGGTGGCGCCGCGACGGGCCCTCCCTGGTTTCCGTCGCCGCGCCCACGCAAGAGCTGTTCGAGAAGACCGTCGTCACATCCCAACCCCGCCACCGCCAAGATCCCCACGAGCAGGCAGGCCACGCGCATTTCCGACCTCCAAACCAACCAAGAGAGTTTCGTGGTTCAAGGTAAGGCGCTGGCGCACGGCCACCAGAGCGCCCCGGCCGATCAACCCTCGGCGATGAAGATCATGATCAGGCTCCAGGCGCCGAGCGCCGGAACGAACAGCAGAAACTGAAGCGCGACCGGCAGCGCATAGATGATCGACACCATCGGGATCCAGAACAGCCAGTTGGGGACGATGAGCGGCAGGACGCGCGACTGGTAGAAGCCACGGCCGACCGCCGGACGCATCGCCGCCCACGAGTAGCCGCGCTGGCGCCAGAGGAACAGCAGCACGATGAAGACCGACCACAGCGGCGAAAACACGAACTGATCGAAGGCGACCTTCTCCACCACCGTGAGGAGCTGCGCGTCACTGCCGAAGAGGCGCGCTTCGCCGCGGTAGAGCAGATCGATCACCACCCCGTCGAAGGCGAAGAAGGCGCTGTTGAAGAGGACCTCGCCGCCACGGCCCCGCAGCGCGCTGCGGCCGCGGTCGGCCACCAGCTTGGCGAGCTCGGGGAGAAGCCCGCCGGCCAGCGCCGTGGTCGCGGCCGCGACGGGAAGCCCTCCCGCCATCTTCCAAGCGGCCGCCACCGCGCAGGCATGCCGAAAGGGCACGCTCACCCGATAGGCGATCGCCAGCAAGGCTGCGCCCGCCTGGATGAGCAGGAACGGCCGCCAGAACCGCCGCAGCGCCGCAGCCCCCGCGGCGAGCGGAGAAACTGTCACCTGGTTGTCGATCGCCGTCATCTCGCGACGACCAATCTATCGGGCAACCTCGGGCGGACGGGAAGAATCTGACCTCGACGGGCGTTATGAGGGGGGAAAATGCGAATCTCGTTCTCCAACCGGGTGGCCGCCCGCGCCGCCGCCAGCCTCTTCGAGCAGTACGGCTTCTCCGCCAAGCTGATCGACACCGAGGTGCTGACCGACTGTCCGACGCTGCTCGCGGCCCCCGCCATCGAGCGAAGCATCGGTCTCGAGCTGGTCGAACGGATCGACCTCTCCAGCCGCGGCTGAGCGTCGTCACTGCTGCGCGGGGCGCTGCGGGATCTGCCATTCGCCCGGCGGGAGGGTGGGATCTCCCGGCGGCACCGAGGGCGAAATCTCCACCTCGACCTTGGTCGTGTCGACGCTGCTCAGCTCTTCCGTGGCACAGACCCGCGCCGCCCGCCCGAGCTCCGCCGAACGTTCCACCAGAAGCCGCAGCCGTCGCGCGGCATAGTCATTCTCGGCGGCGTCGTTCCCCGCCAGCCCTTCGTCCAGCCGGGCCAGCTCGGCGGCGGCGATTTGCAGTCCGGCGCGTGCTTCGGCTAGCTTCTCGTCGACGCAGCTTCCGTCGAGGGCAGTCGCAGGTGTCTTCGCACGGATCCGCTCTATCTGTTGAATGCCGGCCACCAGTGTCCTCACCTGCGCGCGCGCATCGACCCGTCGATCGGGCGGCGGCGCTGTGGGCCGCGCGGCGATCGCGCAAAACGAGGACATCAAAGCGATGAGCAGCCACATCCCACACCCGCCGTTCCGCGTAGAAAACTGGTCACGCGGTGGCCCAGCCGCAACTGGGCATCTGCGGGAATGGCGTAGGATCGTGTGCCTGGCGCTGACGCTCTTCGCGGCTGGGTGCGGCGCGACCTACCGGGCGGTGCGGCCGACCGAGGCGGTCGAGGCAGCCCGGGGGACCGTGCACGTCGAAGTCCAGCGTGTCTTTCTGACCGACGACACGATCGAGAACGGGATGGACGACGGAATGGCGATGGTCGTCGAGCTGACCATCGCCAACGGCGGCCCCGCCCCTTACACTCTGAAACCGACGGCCCTCTGGTGCCTGATGCAGGTCGATGCGCGGAAGCCGGCCGAGACGCGGCTCTTGCCGCCGTCGGTGAACGGCGACGGCACGTTTCCCGGTGCGCCGCCGGAGGGGGCCGACCTGAACCAGATCGACGTCGCACCTGGACAGAGGCGAGCGTTCTGGGTCCTCTTCCGCGGCTACCGGTTCGCGGGGAGCGAGATCCCGCGGCGGATCACGCTGACCATGCCCGACGCCGAAGGACGCGCGCTGGAGCTGGTGCTGGCCGATCCGGCGCGAGCCGATCTGCGGTGGGAGGTGCCGCCGACGCGCGGCGCCTGGTACCTCGGCGTGCAGAGCGGGTCCCTCTACGGCGGCTACGTCCAGGCCGACAGCCTCTCGACCCGCATCGCCCGCGTCACACGGGTCGGGCGTTTTCTCTGGGACGCCGGGCTGGTCTCCTCGGTCCTGGTTCAGGTCTCGGGGTCGCTCCGCTCGTCCAGCTCGTCCTTCATGGGGACCGGGCTCGACACCCACTTGACCCTCCCCCTCTATTCATGGGGCGATCCGCTGCAGCCGACCCGCCTCGGTCCCTTCGTCGGCGGCCAGATTCAGACGTTGATCGCGACGGAGCCGACGCCCAGCAAGGCGAACCCTCAGGCGCCGCCCGCCTACGGCCAGGGGGGACCGGAGGTGGGCCTCGAGCTCGACGTCGGTGCGTTGCGGAACGCCGCCACCCCGTTCCCGCTGTCGCCGGCCGGGAGCAACCCGTTGCCACGCTGGCTGGTCAGGGTCGGCTACATCCACAGCTGGATCGGCCACGGGACGGCCGATGGCTACACGACCAGCGTCCGAATGGTCTGGTGACGAGCCGGCGCGGTGCCGGTCTTCACTGCGATTTTCGCGGCTACTTGCCGGACGCCTTTTCCAGGTGGCCGCCGAAGCCGTAACGCATGGCCGAGAGGATCCGATTCTGAAACTCGGCCTCCCCGCGGGAGCTGAAACGCTCGAAGAGCGACGCCGCCAGCACGTGCGCCGGGACCCCTTCGTCGATCGCCGCGTCGAGCGTCCAGCGCCCCTCGCCCGAGTCCGAGACGCGCCCGGCGAAGTTGGCCAGCTGCGGATCGCCCGCGAACGCCGCCGCCGTCAGATCGAGCAGCCAGGAGGAGATCACGCTCCCGCGCCGCCAGACCTCCGTGACGTCGTCCAGCGGGAAATCGTACTGGTAGTACTCGGCCCCCCGCAGCGGGGTCGTCTCGGCGTCGGCCTTCTCGGTGCGACGGCCGATGTCGGCGTGCTTGAGGATGTTCAGACCTTCGGCGAAGGCCGCCATCAGGCCGTATTCGATCCCGTTGTGCACCATCTTCACGAAGTGCCCGGCGCCCGAGGGGCCGCAGTGCAGGTAACCCTCTTCCGCCGTTCCGGCCCGCCCTTCCCGCCCCGGCGTGGAAGGCACCGACCCCCGACCCGGCGCCAGCGTGGCGAACAGCGGATCGAGCCGGCGCACCACCTCGGGCTCGCCGCCGATCATCAGGCAGTAGCCGCGCTCCAGACCGAAGACGCCGCCGCTGGTGCCGCAGTCGACGTAGTGAATTCCTCGGCCGGCGAGCCGTTTGGCCCGGTCGACGTCGTCCCGGTAAAACGAGTTGCCGCCGTCGATCACCACGTCGTCTTTCGCCAGCAGCGGCGTCAGGTCGGCGAGCGTCGCGTCGACCACCCCGGCCGGCACCATCAACCAGATCGCGCGCGGCGGGGTCAGCTTGGCCACCAGCTCCTCGAGCGACATCCCCGGCGCTGCTCCCTCCTTGGCGAGCGCACGCGTCGCCTCCGCGGAGACGTCGTGCACCACGCAGCTGTGACCGCCGCGCATCACCCGTCTCACCATGTTCGCGCCCATTCGCCCGAGCCCAATCATTCCCAGCTGCATCGCTCCGTCCTCCTTCGTCGAATGTATAGCCCAAGAACGATCGCCGATCTGCGATACGGTAGGCCGCGATGACAGCGGAGGCCCCCCCCTTCGAACCGGAACGCGACCACCCCGGCACCCGGACGCGTGCGCTCCTGGGGCTGATCGTGATCGGCGCCTCGGTGGCGCTGGCGCTCGGCCAGCTGGCCATCCCCGACCTCGGCAGCTTCGTGACCCAGAATCTCCTGCCCGCCCCGCGGCGAAAGTTGATGTTGGGCCTCCTGGCGGGAAGCTTCCTGCTGTCGGCCGCGGCCATCGCCTGGATCTGGCGGCGATCGGCGGCGGGCTTGGCGACGGCACGGCTCGATCGCCTGGCGCGGCTCGGCGCGCCGCTGGCGTTGGCGGCGGCCGTTCCCGGCCTGTTCGCGATGAACCCCTGGTCCGAGGGCCTCACGCTGGCCATCAGTCTGGGCGCCTTCGCCCTGGCGATCGAGCCGCTCTGGCGGCTGCACTTCGGCGCCTATCGCCCGGGTGCGCAGCGCGCAGATTCCGCCAGCGACAGCTCCACCCTCGCGGAGGCCAGGCGCCGTCGCTGGTGCGCGGTGATCGTCGGCGTGGCGGTGGCCGGTTACGTCGCCTACATGATCTTCTTCACCCTCCGCCAACACGCCAGGTTCAACACCTACAACTGGGACCTCGGCCAGCTCGACAACGAATTTTACAACGCGCTCCACGGCCATCCGTTCCGCTGCACGCCTCTCTTCCGGGAGCCCAACAACTGGGTCGAGCTGCGCGACCACGCCACGTTTTCGGTCTACGCGCTGTTGCCGCTCTACGCGCTCCACCCGGCGGCCAGCACCCTCCTCGTCTTGCAGTGCCTCCTGCTCGGCCTGGGGGCGATCCCGCTCTACCGATTCGCGGCGCGGCGGCTCTCCCCCCCCCTGGCCGTCTTGGTGACGCTCTCTTACCTCGTCTATCCGCCGATGCACGGGGCGCAGTTCTTCGATTTTCACTTTCAGCCGGTCGCCGCCGCCTTCATCCTGGCGGCGATCGATGCCTTCGACGCCAAGCGGATGCGGCTCTTCTGGGTTTTCTTCGTCATCGCGCTCGGCTGCCGGGAAGACGTCTCGATCGGGTTCGCCATCCTCGGCTTGTTTCTGGTCGTCGCGGGCTACCGCACGCGGGAGGGGGCCGTCGTCGCTGCGGTCTCGGCCGTCTACTTCGTGGCGTTGCGATTCTTCATCATGCCGGCCGTGGGCGCCTGGGGCTTCTCCGACATCTACAAAGACCTGATCCCGGCAGGGGAGTCGGGCTTCGGACCCGTCGTGAAGACGCTGCTGACCAATCCCCTCTACACGCTCCGCACGCTCCTCACGCCCGAGAAGCTGAGGTACGCGCTGCAGATCGTCGCCCCGCTGGCGTTCTTGCCGGTGCGACGCCGCTGGCTGGCGGTCTGGCTGATCCCCGGCGCCATCCTCACCCTGCTGACGACCGGTTACGGCCCGACGCTCGACATCGGCTATCACTACGGCGCCGACTTCGTCCCCTACGTTTTCCCGGCGGTGGTGCTGGCGCTGGCCGCGCTCGGCGGCGCCACTGCGGCAGGCATGGCGACAGACACGACGGCGGCCCCGACGGCAGGCACCACGGCAGGCACCACGGAGGGGACCTCGCGGCGCCGGGCTGCCGCCGCGACCCTGGTGTTGGCCTCGTTCATCGCCACCGCGAGCTGGGGCGCCATCCCCCCCCGCCGTGTCTTCCATTCGAGCTACGGGGTCATCAGCTTCGCTCCGCCGACCGCGCAAGAGCGGCGCCGTTTGCAGGCGCTCGACGCGGCGATGCGCCTGGTGCCCAAGAAAGCGATCCTGGCCGCCAGCGATCGCGAGCTCTCCCACGTCTCGAACCGGATCGAGTGCTGGAACCTCGCCGTCGGCACCCAGGGCGCCGATTACGCCCTCTACACCAAGATCGATCCGATCCCGCCCGATCGAGCCGCGGTGGCGAATGCGCAGGCCGCCGGCTGGGTCACGGTCTACGACAGCCCGGAGATCGGCCTCCTCAAACGCCCCGGGCTCTAAAGAGCCGAGACGATCAGAAGTTGATGCCGACGATCGTCCGGGCCCAGACCGCGCCGTAGGGATCGCCGCTGCCGATGGCCGGCGTCGTCAGGCCGTTGAGCCGGAAGTAGAATCCGTTCGACCACCAGATCTTTCCGAACTGAAGGATCAGCGTGGGGCCGAGGTAGTGCTCGGGGCCGACCACCCAGCCGCCGCCGTCGGCGTGCTCACCGTGCATCCAGTACTCGATCCCCGGCTGGGCGGTGATCCACTTCTCCAGCACGACGCCGGCGGTCGGGTTGAGCACCCACTCGCGCGCGCCGCTGAAATAGAACTCGCGCTCCACCCAGGCGTTGGCGGCGATGCGAAACGGGCCCAGGCGCCGCTGCAGGATCACCTTCCCTTCGAGCTCGATCTCACGCTGATTCTCGGTCACCTCGCCGTAGACCGCCAGATCGATCGGCCAGCGTCCGGCGTCCCCGAACCGATAGCGCAGCCGCTGCTTGACGCCGGTCCCTTCGGACATGTTGGGCGCGAACATCACGC
>Ga0210388_10002408_pt1 | contig 14547 bp, 6 predicted proteins | sample IncBWC19OmetaG_FD_155485 | JGI IMG/M metagenome (GOLD analysis project Ga0210388, IMG submission 155485) | Forest soil microbial communities from Barre Woods Harvard Forest LTER site, Petersham, Massachusetts, United States - Inc-BW-C-19-O ...
TTCCCTTGCGTCTTCGCGGGACAATCAGAATGATTGATGAAGCAATACTCAAGAATTGGTTCTTTACCGAGATATTTCCTCTCGACGCAGCATTGACTCGCTTTATCCGTCGCAACTGGCGCAACGAAGCCGACGTGGCGGACCTGCGTCAGGATATTTATGCACGTGTCTATGCCAGTGCCAGCGAACGCCTGCCACTGCAGGCCAAGCCATTCTTATATATTACCGCCCGCAATCATCTTATAAATTGTGCCAAACGAGCGAAGATAGTCTCGTTTGAACACGTCGCCGATTTGGATTCGCTGGGGTTTCCCCACGACGCCATTACGCCAGATCGCCAACTCACTGCCCGAGAAGAGCTGTACCGAGCACAGGAGGGATTGGACCGTCTACCACCGCGATGCCGCGAGGTTGTGATGCTGAGGAAAATCGAAGGTCTCTCAACGCGTGAGACCTCTGAGCGGCTAGGCGTGGGAATCGACACGATTGAACAGCAACTGGTACACGGCATGCGGGCACTGGTTGATTTCATGTTGGGCGGCAGTGGAAAGATCCGCCGCAAAGCCGCGAAACCGCGGGTCTCCATCAAGAGAAACCTATGAAATCTGCTCTCAGTCGGGAACACACCGCCACGGCCTGGTTGCTTCGTCGCGAGGAGGAGGGCTGGTCCGCTGCGGACCATGCGCTGCTCGAAGCGTGGCTCAATGCCGATCCGCGCAACCGAGTAGCCTATTACAGGATGCAGTTCGGATGGCAAAAGGCCGATCGACTCGCTGCGCTTCGTGAGCCCGTTGTGCCGGTGCGGGCGGACAGCGCGCGGACGTGGTGGCGTCGGGGCGGTTTCGGCCCGGCATTCGCGATCGCCGCCTCTCTGGCGCTTGCGGCGGTCATCGTATGGCATCTCGGCGTGTTCGATCGGCACACGTACACCACCTCGGTAGGCGGGCGCTCTGAGGTGCCCCTATCGGACGGAACGAAGATCGAATTGAACACGGACACGCGATTGCGAACCGAAGTAAACGCGAACAGTCGTACCGTATGGCTCGAGAACGGAGAGGCGTATTTCGACGTCGCACATGATGCGACACGTCCATTTGTCGTTCACGGCGGCACACGCGATATCACCGTTCTTGGCACCAAATTCTCGGTTCGTCGAGACGGCGATCGGGTCGATGTTGTCGTCCTGGAAGGGCGGGTCAGGGTCGATGATCTCAGTGCCTCACCGGAGCCCACGATTGTCATCACTCGAGGCGATATTGCGGTCTCACAGGGCGCCGCACTGAAAATAACGCATTCCGAGGAGCGTGCCGTTGATGACTTGAGCTGGCGGCAGGGGATGCTGACTTTCAATGAAATGACGCTGGTTGATGCTGCGGCGGAATTCAACCGGTACAACCACAAGCAACTTGTCGTTGTGGATCCGCGTGCGGCAGCCGTGCACATCGGCGGCAGTTTTGACGCCACCAACGTCGAGGCGTTCGTGCGACTTCTTAAGCAGGGCTTTGGATTGACGGTCGAGGATGAAGGCAACGTTATAAGAATTTCCCGCTAAAGCTGTTACGGAATGTAGCCGGTCTGGTGTCTTAGCTTCAAACGGCAGAGATAATGCCGTAACTTGGGAGACTTCATGACCAAAGCCAACGGGCTCGCAGCTCTTATCTTCGGCGGCCTTTGCATTTTGATGATCAGCGGACCTGTCTTGGCGGACACGCGCAATTTCGATATTCCGGCCGGCGATCTAAAGGCAGCACTCGACACCTATATTCGCCAATCCGGCACCCAATTGATTTATCGAGTCGATGACGTGCGCGGCAAAAAAACGCGCGGCGTGCATGGCGTTCTTGACTCCGAGGAGGCGCTCAATCAACTTTTGTCTGAATCCGGTTTCAAGGTGGTGCGTGATGTGCAAGGCGGCATGGTCATCACGCCGGTACCGCCCGCCAAACCAGGCGCATTGGAACAGCCGAACAATGAGACCGCGCTCCAGGAAATCATTGTCACTGCGGCCAAGATTGGTTTGCCCGCCCGCGAAATTGCGGGATCAATCACCCAAGTTACCGGAAAAGAACTCGAGGAAGTGGGGGCCCAGAGTTTCGCGGACTATCTGACAAGAATTCCCGGTGTTGTTCTCAACGCGGGAGTGCCGGGCCTCTCGACGGCGACCATTCGCGGAATTTCGACAACGACCGCGCTCGATCAGGGTCAGGGAACGACCGGTTATTTTCTGAACGACGTGCCGCTGACCGAACCGAACTTTGCGCTCGGCATTGCGGACATCGATACCTTTGATGTCAACAATATCGCGGTCCTTCGGGGTCCCCAGGGAACGCTGTTCGGCTCGGCCTCATTAGGCGGTGCGATCAACTATGAGGCAGAGCGTCCTAATTTGCGCGAATTTCAGGCCCGCGTTCAGACAACCATCGCGACCGCGAGCGTGGGGGCGGCCAGTGAATCGGGCAAACTGATGGTGAATGTGCCCATCGTGACCGATCAACTCGCGGTTCGTGGCGTATTCGTCTATCGAGATGACGGCGGATATATCAGCAATATTGGTACCGGAGTGCGCAACTCCAACGACACCACGATCGAGGGGGGTCGTATCGAGGTCACCTGGAATCCCACTGACCAGACCCATTTCAATTATCTTTACCTGAAGCAACAGGAAGATACCCGGGATAACGGATACCAGGAGCCCATTCTCGCCGGTCCTCTCGAGAAAAAAACCTTGATTCCCGAACCGGCTGATTTCACGACGGTCATCAACAATTTGCGGCTCGATCAAGATTTGCACTTCGCCACGCTCACGGCAACGGCGACCACGCATCGAAAGACGCAATTCAGCGATGAAGACATCACAGCAACGTTTGGTCCGTTGTTCGGTAATCAACTATCGCCGGTCAGTGCGCCGCAAGAAGCCTATTCAACGGGTACCACCTTTGAGGTGCGACTGGCCTCGCCCATCGGGCAGCGCTTCGAATATGTCGTCGGCGCCTTTCACGACACGACCCACGAGTTCTTTTTGGATTTATTCAGCGCGCCGGGCGCGGAACAGTACGCGACGAACACCTACGACCCGATCTTCGGCGCAGGGTTTGGCGCAAAGGCAGCGCCCAACGATATTTTATACAACGCCACGCTCGGCGCCGTCGGCTATGAGAGCGCGCTGTTCGGCGAGGGAACTTTTCACTTCAACGATGCGTGGAAGATTACCTTAGGCGGACGCGAGTACTACGAGAAGGTTGTCGGAACGACATCCGCCGCCGGGCTGCTTGAATACCTATTGACGGCTCCAAACGTTCTGTCGTTTGGATATTCCAGCGATCAAACCGCCCACGGATTCACTCCAAAAGCCTCCGTTACGTGGACTCCGAGCCAGGACATCATGGGATACGCGCTGGCTTCGAAAGGATTTCGGTTCGGCGGCCCCAACGTCAACCCGCCGTCCGCACAATTTCCGTTCCCGCCCACCTACGGACCGGATAGCCTCTGGAATTATGAGGTGGGTACGCGCACCAATTGGTTCGATCAGCGAGTGCAGGTGGACGCGACCGTGTTTTACGTCGACTGGAGTGATATCCAGGTGCGTCTCGGTACAGCCTCCGGCCTCGCCTACGCGACCAATCTGGGCAAGGCGAAAAGCTATGGCTTTGAGACCACGGACTCGTGGCACGCGACCTCCGCGTTGACCTTGCAAACGAATCTCACCTATACCGATGCTCATTTGGTCGACGGGTTTACATCGGGCACCACGATCGGGCTCCCCGGTGCAACCTTGCCTGGCGCAGCAAAATGGAACGCGTCGGCTAGTCTGCGCTACGACTGGGCCAACCTGCCGCTGAGACCTTCGCTTGTCATCTCCGATCGGATCATCTCCAGTGCACCCGGGAACTTTGGTCAGCTCGTGCCGCTCACGATATTCGACTACAACCTGCTCGACGCGCGCCTTGCAATGCGTGTTAAGACCTTGGATGTGACTTTGTTCGTCAACAACGCCGCCGACAAACGCGGTGTTTCCAGTGCCAGCTACTTTCCCGGTAGTCCATTCGAGCAGTATCTCGTACGACCACGAACGGTCGGCATTACGCTCGATTACAGGCTGTAACCAGTTCAGATCGAAAATGGCAGATACTTCCGACATGGGCACTTGCAATATTCAACTAAGGAATCCCCGATGCGCTTTCGCCGCGAACTGCTTTGTTTGATTTCAGTCGTCTGCATTGCGACTGCCACAGCGCGAGCTGCGGAGCGCGATGATCTTCTATGGTTGGAGGCGCCTAAAAGCGAGCGCGCCCTCGACTGGGCACGCGAGCAATCGCGTGAAACCAAAGATCGCTTGAGCACATTGCCGATCTACGGCGGAATTGCCAAAGAACTCGACACGGTCCTGAAACAAAGCACTCCCAGCCCGGAGATTACGCTCCTGGGCGCCAAGGCGGTCCGCCTCCTGCGCGATGCCGCGCGACCTCATGGTGTTCTGCAAGTGGCTCGCCGCGGCGCGGATGGGGCGATCGGTCCGTGGAAAGACGCGCTCGATGTGGGTGCGCTGCGTGAGCGCGAGGGCAAGCCATATGAGCTTCAGTGGTACGATGCGCGAAATCTTTGTCTGCCACCGGCATTCGATCGCTGCCTGCTTCGACTCTCGCCGGGCGGCGCGGACGATGCGGAACTGAGGGAGTTTGACCTCTCGACTGGCGCTTTCGTCGCAGACGGTTTTAAGGTTCCAGCATCGCGCGAGTTCGCCGTTTGGCTCGATAACGACCATCTACTCATTGCGCATTCTCTATTTGGGTCGGCCAAAACGGCGGCGGGATGGCCGGCGATTGCCCGCCTTTGGCACCGGGGTGAGCCGCTGGAAGCGGCCCGGTCGATTTTCGAAGCAGCGCCCACGGATGCGATCATGCAAATATCGTCGCTCGGAAGCGGCAACACGCGCCGCGGGATTTTAATTCGCGCCTTGGACTATTCGACGTTTGAGATTTCACTGGTAAACGCAGCGGGCAAGGTGAGCGCGGTGGACCTGCCCAAGGCGCTGAAGCCTTTTGGTGTTCTCGCGGCCACCGACCGAGATCTGATCGTCCAACTCTCCGCACCGGCATCCGTTGACGGGACAATGTTGCCGGCGGAGACCTTGCTTGCGTATGACGCGAATCCCCCGCGCGGCTCGAAGCCGCGGGCGGAGGTGGTCTATCTGCCGCGGGAAGGGGAATTTCTCGACGCTGCCTTTAGTGGGCTGGTCGCAACCCGCACGGGCCTGAGCTTTGTGGTCAACCAGCATTTGACGCAGCGTTTGATTTCCGCGACGCCCGCCGCGACCGGCTGGCGCATTCGCGACGGGCTGCATGCACTTCCTGGAACAGCGCTGCGCGTCGCCGGGGGTGATCCCATGGGTGAAGATTTTGTGTTGCAGACTACGGGTTTTCTCATACCGACCAAGCTTGAACTCATGCGCCCCAACACTGAGCCTCGGTTAATCGAGTCTGAGTCGCCGGCTTTTGACGCATCGCGCTTCATCGTTGAGGTCAAATCGGCCGCGGCAAAAGACGGAACGCTGATCGATTACTATCTGCTTCGGCCGCGCAACACTGTGGCGGGTCAACCCGTTCCGACTTTGATGACCGGCTATGGCGCGTTCGGCGTCAGTCTGCCCCCGGGATATTTGGACTTTGTCGTCGGTGGACGCGCGTTCAAGCTCTGGCTGGATCGAGGCGGTGCACTTGTCATGCCAGCGATCCGCGGAGGAGGCGAGCGCGGCGATGCGTGGCACAAAGCAGCGATGCGTGAGAAGCGTCAAGTGTCCTACGATGATTTCATTGCAGTTACCGAATCATTGATCAAGAGTGGATTCACATCTCCGGCAAAGCTGGGAGTATTCGGTAGTTCCAATGGCGGCCTCTTGGCGGCGACCCTGGGTACCGAGCGGCCGGACCTGTTCGGCGCTGTGGTGAGCGATGTTCCGCTGACCGACATGCTGCGATACCCTGAGATGGGCATGGGCGCGGCGTGGATGGACGAGTATGGGGATCCAAGGGATCCGAAGTATCAGCCTGTCCTGCGCAGTTACTCACCCTTCCACAACGTAAAGGACGGCATGAAATACCCGCCTTTTTTCATCACCGTTTCTTCTCAAGATAACCGGGTGGGTCCGGGACACGCCCGCAAACTCGCGGGCCGCCTCGAACAAGTGGGTGCGCCCGTTTATTTCTTCGAGGACAGCGAAGGCGGCCACGGAGTCAGTGATGCACTCGAGCGTCCCGATCTGATGGCATTGCGCATGACATTTCTCATATCAACCTTGATGGCCACGCATTAGGAACGCCTGCCTTCTCCTCGCTCGTTGCCACTACAAGAGCGGCGTCACATTCGTGTTCGTCAGGTTCAGCGGCAGAATGAGATGCTGGGAAACATCGAGCGCCGCGCTGAACACGGTTCCGGTGGTTTCCGAGATAAATTCCGCCACGGCGATGGTCGTGCCGTAAAACCCGGTCGTGCTTAGCGCGTTGCCGGCCGGCACCACAAAGCTCGTGCCGCCCGGCGTTGTCAGGGGAATCGGCGCCGCGCTCAGTGAAGCCACATTCATCAAGTTCAGCGTGGCTCCGCCAAAGCTGCCCGTCGTGTCTGTAATGCCGCTGATCCGCAAGATATATCCCGACAATTCGGTGCTGAACACGCCGAAGGACTGCCACACGGCAGCACTGGATGACGGCAAAATTGGGCTGCCGGTCGAGCTCAGCACCTGGCTCGAAAAGCTCGCTGTCGTGACGTTGTCGGTGGTGGTGGGATTGTTTTCGCTCAAGAACAAGAGGTCATTGCCGGCGGGTCCCGCGGACGGGCTTGCGAGAAAAGCGGTGACGAGCCCGCCGGAATACGGGCCGCCAATGGTGGTGGCGCTCGTTGAGGTCGCGCCGAGCGGCACCGTAAATAGCGTCGAACTTGCAGCGCCGCTTCCGGATACGGTGTAGTCATCAAAAATCAATACCGATCCGTTCGAACCCACGAGCGAATAGAGCGCGGATTCGCTTGCCAGCGGTAGTCCGCCGAGCAGAGTTTGCGGCGACGCGGTGGTGCTTAAGGGTTCTTGGTAGATCGCCTGGGTCGAGCCGCCGGCGGGGGTGCCGAGGAAGTAAAGATTGTTCGGGTCACTGACGCAGGACGCTGCGAGGCCGGCGAAGAATTTATCTGCGGCGCCCGCAGGGGTGAATCTGTATGCCGAAGTTCCTGACGCTGTGGAGACATTGGCGATGTAGCTGCCACCGAGATATTGTGCCGCACCGTTGGTCACGCTGTTGACGCTCACACATGCCGCCGGTGTAGCGGTGACGCCGGTCAGAAGCGTCGTTGAACTGGTAAAAAGCGCGTTGGAGTAGAAGTTCTCATCCTGGGTGGTTGAGTCCCAGTACAAGAGGCCCCCGAGCACGCCGGTGTTTTGATACAACGGCGCGAAGTTTCCATCGTTTGCCAGCGCGGGCAACGACGCGCTGCCTCCCGGGATGCTCGTCACCGTCGGGGCGGTGGTCGGTGAATCCGTATAGTTGATGACATAGTACGTACCACCGGTCACTCCCGCGCAATATCCGTTGGTACCCGGCGTTGCGCCCGATACGGGAGTGGCAACATACACCACGACTTGCAGCGTGTTGGGCATTGTCCCGTTCGTCTGGGTCTCACCGCCGCTGCAAATGTTTTTCGATGCGGGCACCGATAAATTGGTGATCTGAGTCGGCGTGGGAATGGTGCTCGAATTGGAGGGATTTGCCAGGTTCAGACCGTACACGTGGGTATTTCCATCCGTTCCCGCGGCGGCATACATGATCAGCGCCGGCGTGATCGTGGTGGGCGGAGTCGACCCGTACGTCGCGCCTTGAAACGCCAAACCCAACAGCGTCGCAGGACTGGTCGTAACGAATTGAGGGGCGGGGGAGGAGCTGATCGAATTCGAGGCGATCAGGAACAGGCCCGTTTTGCCGCCTGAGGTGCCGGATACTGGGGCCGCGGAAAACGGCATCCAGAATCCTACACCGCTGCCGGGTCCGGTGCCGCTCGCCGCGCACGCCACCGCGACATTGGTGACATTCGCGGATCCGACCGTACCCGATCCGTTGCTGATCGTGCAGGTTTGCCCGCTGGGCTGGGTGAGAACGCTCACCGCATACGGAGCGGCCGCCGCAATGGCAGTCGTGAATGTAAATGCGCCGTTGGCGGTGAGCGTCAGGTTGTTCGCACCGTTGTCCTGCAGCGTTACCGAGCCGCTCAATCCCGTTACCGTTCCGCCGATGGTGTACGAGGCTGCGACGGGAGCCGTGCAGCTCACTGCGATGTTCGTGACGTTGACCGAGGCGACCGTGCCGGATCCATTGGTCACGGTGCAGGTTTCCCCGCTCGATGTTGCGGCGGTCACCGCGTAGCTCGCACCGGCTGTCAGGCCGTTCGGGAGCGTGAACGCGCCGTTGCCGATGGCGCCGGAGCTACCGGCGTGGGTATCGCTCAAGGTGACGGTTCCGGTGCCGGTCAGGCCGGAGACTGTCCCGCCGATGGTGAAGGTCGGCGCGGGTGGGGGAGGCGTGGGGCCGGAAGGTGGGCTCCCGCTGCTGCAGGCGGCCAGAGCGAGAAGTGCCGAGCAAGTGATGAGCGTGCGCAAGCGGGTGGCCTTTTCCATCGTATTCCCCCTTCGGTTAAATGCCGTGTCCTGATGGGGAAATGCGCAGACGGCCGGCGAATCGCCTCATGAACAGAAAATAAAACTGCCGATCCTGGAATCACGCGCCGATTGACGGGCGCCATGGCCGCGAATAAGCTGGCTTTTCACCTATAAATACGCTGCCGGCCTCGCTTGGGAAGAGGCAACCGAGGCACCTTTGACCGAAGACGGGACCGGTCAGATCACCGCGCTTCTACAGCATTGGATCCAGGGCGATGAGAAGGCCCTCGGTGCGATGGTGCCCGTGGTGTACAAGGAGCTGCAGCGACTTGCGCGGCAGCATCTGCAATCTGAGCGGCCGGGCCACACGCTGCAGAGCACTGCCCTGGTGCACGAAGCCTTCCTGCGACTCGTGGGAAGTGAACCCATCGAACTGCAGAACCGAGCGCATTTCATCGCGATCGCTTCGCGGGTAATGCGCCAAATTCTCGTGGATTATGCCAGCAATCGCCGCGCGTCCAAGCGGGACGGGGGCCACAGGATCGCCCTGGAGGATTTGGCTGAACTGCCGGTCGATGGTGACGCCGAGCTGGTCGCATTGGACGATGCGCTGCACGAACTATCCCGGGTCGATGAGCGACAGGGCAGGATTGTCGAGATGAAATTCTTCGGCGGCCTGTCGGCGCCGGAAATTTCTCAAGTGCTGGGTGTGTCGCGCGCCACCATAGACCGCGACTGGGCCACCGCTCGGGTCTGGTTGTATCGGCATATCAGCAAGACGGCATTGCCATGACCGACCAACATTGGGACCGGCTCAAAGAGCTTCTGCATCGCGCCATGCAACTCACACCAGAGCAGCGCCATCCATTCGTCGAGGAGGTGTGCGCCGGCGATGCCGCGCTGCAGGTCGAACTGCAGTCGCTGTTAGCGGTGAACGAGCAGGTTCCGCTGGATTTTTTGAAGGCATCGCCGCTCGCGGATGACGGGGTGGGCGCGCCTAAGGATGAAATCGACAGTGCGATGCTCGAGTGCGGCCAGATTTTCGCGCAGCGTTACAAACTCATCCGCATGCTGGGCGAGGGCGGGATGGGCCAAGTCTGGTTGGCCGAGCAGAACGCACCCGTGCGCCGACAAGTTGCCTTGAAGCTCATCAAGGCGGGGATGTACGACGCAACCGTGGTGCAGCGCTTTCGCTCCGAACGACAATCGCTCGCGATCATGGACCATCCGGCAATCGCCAAGGTATTCGATGCCGGCGCGACCCCGCTGGGGCAACCCTACTTGGTCATGGAATATGTGCCGGGGCTGCCGATTACCGAATATTGCGATCAACACAAACTGACCATTGCGCAGCGTCTGCAGCTTTTCATTCAAGCGTGCGAGGGCGTGCAGCACGCTCATCAGAAAGCCATCATCCATCGCGATCTGAAGCCGGCGAACATTTTGGTGATCGAGGTGGACGGAAGGCCTACGCCACGAATCATCGACTTTGGACTCGCCAAGGCCATCGGGCATGAATCCTCCGAGCAGAATGCGTTCACGCGGTTCGGATTGTTTTTGGGCACGCCCGGATACATGAGTCCCGAGCACGTGGATCCAACGGTGAATGATGTCGATACGCGCAGCGACGTGTACTCGTTGGGGGTCGTGCTGTATGTGCTGCTGACGGGATTGCAGCCGTTTGGGACGAATCGCGCGGACCAACCGGTCCATGAGTTGCTGCGCAAATTGCGCGAAGAGGATCCGCCGAGCCCGAGTGCCAAAGTGAGCACGGACCGAGAGACGTTGGCGACAACCGCGCAGGCTCGCGGCACGGAACCGCCACAGCTCGTGAGCCTACTGCGCGGCGATCTCGATTGGATCGCCATGAAGGCCTTGGAGCGCGACCGCGCGCGCCGCTACGGCACGCCGCTCGAACTGGCCGCCGATCTGCAACGCTACCTGGACCATGAGCCCATCTTGGCTCGCCCGGCGAGTGCCGGCTATCGCATCCGAAAGTACGTGCGCCGGCACCGCGTGGCCGTGGGGGTAAGCGCGGGTTTGCTGCTGTTGCTGACGGCTTTTTCGCTGCTGCAGGCGTTGGAGTTGCGCCGCACCACGCAGGAGCGCGACCGCGCCAATCAAGAGCGCGATCGCGCCGCCCGCGTCACGGATTTCATGACCGGCATGTTCAAGGTGGCTGATCCCAGCGAAGCCCGCGGCAACAGCGTGACGGCCCGGGAAATCCTGGACAAGGCATCCAAAGAAATGGCCAACAGCTTATCGCGGGATCCGGAGGTCCAGTCGCAGATGATGTATGTGATGGCGAGCACCTACGTAAACCTTGGGCTCTACGCGCGCGCCGAGGAACTCGCCACGAGTGCTCTGGATGCGCGGTTGCGCTTGTTCGGGCCGAATGATCGCAAGACGCTGCAATCAAGGACTCAACTCGGGGCCATCCTGTATCGCGAGGGGCACTACCCTCAATCGGAAAAGCAGACACGCGAGGCGATGCTCACTGAACGCCGGGAGCTCGGCCCTGAAGATCCGCTGACCCTCGAAACGATGGCTCACGATGCCATCAACCAGCTGGAGCAGGGTCATTACGAAGACGGTGAAAAGCAGCTCAGCCAGGTGCTCGACGCCGACACTCGCGTACTGGGCCGGGAGAACTCCCAAACTTTGAATGCCATGTTCGATCTGGCGACGGCGCTCTGGCTGCAAAGCCGTAATGCCGAGGCTGAAGTCCAGTATCGCGAATTGTTGAACATCGAGCGACGCGTTTTGGGGCCTGATCATCCGGAAGCATTGAGAGCGCTCGCGAATCTGGCCATGGTCGTACACGCGCAGGGCCGTTGGGCGGAGGCCGAGCCGCTGTATCGCGAAGTGGTCTCGACCGAGCAACGCATCGTGGGGGCCGATAACCCGCAGGTCACTTTCGCCATGGCGAATCTCGCGGCGCTCCTCGCAATCGAGGGCCGGCTGGCGGAAGGCGAAAAGATTTATCGCGAAGTGTTGGCGATTCGCCTGAAGAGCGTTGGACCGGAGAATCCGGGAACCTTGTTGGCGCAGGAAGACGTTGCAGACCTCCTGCTAAAGCAAGGCCGCAATCAAGAAGCGGAACAGATGCAACGCGACACGTTGGCCGTGCAGCTGCGCGTCCTCGGACCACTGCATCCCAACACGTTACTCTCTCAGGCACACCTTGCGGGAATACTGATCGCGGAGAAGAAATATACGGAGGCCGAAAAAATCGCTCGAGAGAGTTTTCAAGTCGAACTCAAGGCCCTGGGACCGCAAAACCCAGTGACGCTCAACACCATGCGAAAGCTGGGCCGAGCCATGGCGTATACCGACCGCTATTCTGAGGCACGCAAGCTGTTTCTCGATCTGATCGATAGGCAAAATGCGTCTGGCGGAAAAGGCAACCGCTGGTCGGCGTGGTATGGCCTCGCCTGCGTGGCCATGGCCGCCAATCGTCCGGACGATGCACTCCAGTATCTGCGTGAGGCGATCGATCACGGCTATAAGAATACCGATCGGTTGATCGCGGACGATGATCTAAAAGACCTTCGCGCCAATCCCAGATTTCAGCAACTCGTCGCCGAACTTAGGCGTCCGCAAGAGAAGGTTCAAACCCAATAGCACCCGCCCGAAACGACGCGGAATGCTCATCGCAGCCTCGCACCGGTCGGTGCGACGTCATTATTTCGTGAGGCAATGAGGCGTTTCGAGTGCGCTTTTCGCATCTCCACCTTAGGGCACTGTCGTAGCCGCCCAGCCGAGAGAGGGAGTGGGGATGAAAATAATTTATCGTTACGCGAAGGTTGCCGTGTGCCTGACGTCCATCGCGGGATTACTCGGACCTATTCCAGTCCGCGCGCAGGCCGTTGGCACCGAAACCACTGTCTATACATTTACCGGCGGCACTGACGGGCAGAACCCCACGGATCTCGTGCTCTACACGGATGGAAACTTCTATGGAAGCGCAACCAACACCTTATTCAAGATCACCCCGGCGGGCGCATTCACGACGCTCTACACCTTTTGCCCGTCCTGTCCGACGTCCCCGCCAGATGCGGCCGGGCTTGTCGTCGGCAGCGACGGGAATTTTTACGGGCTGACGGCCGCGGCCGACAGCATGGGGGCGACCTTCTTCAAGATGACTTCGGCCGGAGTCTTCACCTCGCTGAACTCGTCGGTACCCGGGAACCCGGCCGATAGCCTCTACGAGGGAGACGGCAGTAAGTTGGTGTTGGGGACCGATGGCAATTTTTACGGCGCCAATAGCGGCATCGGCACCTCTGGATCGGTCTTCAAGATTGCGCCGGATGGAACCTTCACCACGCTCTATACCTTCAGTGCAACGGGTGGCACGAATGAGACCAACAGCGACGGGGCGAATCCCTACGGCCGCCTGACGCAGGGCAGCGACGGCAATTTCTACGGGACCACCCGGCTCGGTGGCGCATACGGTTCCGGCACCGTGTTTCAAATCACGCCGGCCGGCGTACTCACGTCGCTGTATTCCTTTGGCGCAATCGGCACCGCCGCGGGAACGCCCGGCCAGAATCTGGATGGTTTGTTCCCGGTTGCGGGGCTCATTCAGGGCACCGATGGCAATTTCTACGGCGGCACGACATCGGGCGGCCAGAATGGCATTGGTACTTTATTCAAGATTTCGGCGGCAGGCGCACTGACAGCGCTGCATCAATTCAGCAGTGCGACCGCGGGCACGCTGACTCTGTCCATTAACCCAACCACCATCACGCTGGGTCAGACCGCGACGTTGACTTGGACTTCGAGCGGCGGTCAAAGCGAAGGCGGTGGCCCGTTGCATTCGCTAACGTTTGGGCAGGATGGAAATCTATACGGCTTCGGCGGCGAAGTCGCCAGCGCAACGGACACGGTATTCCAGCTCACGCCGGAAGGCCTCGTCACGACAGTGGTTCCCGCCTCAACCAGCAACGCGAACGGCGGCGATCCGAATAGCCTGTTCCAAACCAGCGATGGCAGCTTCTACGGCACGACTCGCTACGGTAATGACAACGGCCCGACACCCGACGGCACCGTGTTCAAAATGGTGTTGAGCACCGCTTCGTCGAGTCCCTGCACGGCATCGACCAACCCCACCACCAACGGCGGCCCTTGGGCCGGCGCCGAAGTTGCCAGCGGTACCACGACGGTGACGCCCACGGCGACTGGCACCTTCGTCTACTCACTATCCTGCGCGTATCCGCTGCCCACCGGCACCGTGGGTCCCCAATCGGCCCAACTCATCGTAAACGCGGCAGCTACGCCGGCGCCGACTGTCACGCTCACCGCGAGCCCGACGTCCGTGACGCTGGGTCAGAGTTCAACCCTAACATGGACCTCCACCAATTCGACCAGCTGCGCGGCGAGCGGCGCCTGGAGCGGCAGCGAGGGGCTTGGCGGAAGCTTGGTCGTTACGCCATCGGCGGCGGGCGTGCAATCCTACACATTGACATGCACCGGCGCCGGCGGCAGCGCCAGTGCGTCGGCATCGCTCGCTGTCAGTACAGCGCCGGCTCCCACGTTGACGCTGTCGGTGAGTCCCGCATCCATCACGGTCGGCCAGAGTGTCGTCGTGACTTGGTCTTCAACCAACGCCACCGCCTGTGCCGCCAGCGGCGCCTGGAGCGGGACGCAAGCAACCGCCGGCAGCGTCAATGAAACGCCGAGCGTGACCGGCACGGCAACCTATACACTCGTCTGCTCCGGAGCCGTCAGTCCTGCCGCAACGAGCAGCGCGATGGTCATCGTGCAGGCGCCTGCGGGCACACCGACCCAAACGAATCTCTCAGGCAGAGCGGGCGGCGGCGGTCTCGGGTGGAGTAGCCTGGTCGGCTTGGCGCTGCTCGTTGCGCTACGTGCGCGTGGCGCCCTGCGCGCACTGACGGTGAGTGCGTTGG
>Ga0210388_10002409_pt1 | contig 14546 bp, 11 predicted proteins | sample IncBWC19OmetaG_FD_155485 | JGI IMG/M metagenome (GOLD analysis project Ga0210388, IMG submission 155485) | Forest soil microbial communities from Barre Woods Harvard Forest LTER site, Petersham, Massachusetts, United States - Inc-BW-C-19-O ...
GAGACGCCGCGGCTGATGCCCGTTCCCAGTGCCTTTGCGCCTGCTTCTTTGGCGGCAAACCGGGCGGCAAAGCTCTCCGCGGAATTGCGTTTGCGCAGGCAGTAGGCCTGCTCTCCCGGGGTGTAGATGCGGTTGAGAAACCTGTCGCCATAACGGTTAATGGAATGACGGATGCGCCCTATTTCTGCCAGATCAATGCCGGAACCGACGATCATACTGTCTACCAAGCTACAGCAGATTCGACGTCTGCGTAAGCGTCTTGAGCGTGGGGAGCGGGTTTTCCCATATTTGGACAGCCAATTTGAACATGCCCATTTTGGCGCCCTTCTTCTGCCCGTGTGCTAAATCGAACTGCGCTTTTGCGGGTTTCCGGATACGGTTGTAGGGGGCGTCTGCGATCAGCGGCTTTTTCCTTTCCGGATTCGCCATTCGGGGGTGCCGGGGTTGACTGCAGCGGCCGTTTTGCGTAGAGGATTTGGGGCATCAAACAGCAGCAGAGGGGAGCGGCAGGGGGCGAATTGCATTACCGGCGATAGGTGTATTGGGTACTTTCAAGGCGGAGATGTCTCATCGGCGGACAAATACCGTGTCACTCCGGGACATTGATTATGCCGTTGGAGCCGGTTCCGATAAGAGCGGTGTGAGGATGACGATGCCAGTTCAAGACGCTGTACGAGGGATGAGCATTCCGTGGGCCATGGAGATGAAGGCCATTTCGGCCGGTGAACCATCACGATTGGTACAAACCCTCACGGGCGCCATTCTCGCCTCAGGCGGCTGGGTTCTCAGCCGGGGCGCAAACGATTCGGGAACCGTGAGCATGCTGTTCGAATTTGAGCGTCATGCCTGCGTGGAGATTTACAGCCTGCTGATTGCCGCGGGGCTGGAATTGAGCCAGAACGGGCATATCCGCTTCACCGAGCTCTGCCAGTGCACGCGCAGCCAGCCAAAGGATTGCGGCAAGGAGATCGCCAGCGTCGACCTGGAGATTCAAACCTTTCCCATGGAGATGGCGCATGGCTCCTCGGTCAAAGCAGCAGCCTGATTGGAAAAGGAACAAGCTCTTAACCAGCTTCAACAAGCCCATAACGGCGCTGCCACGCTTCTTTGAGCCGCGCCCAGACGCGTGCACGCTCGGCCTCGGTCACATCGGCAGCGGCGGTTTGATCGGGGTTGGCGAAGCGGGCGGCTTCCAGTTTGGCCAGTTCCAGCAGCTTGCGGTCGCGCAACAGATCGGCTACGCGGAACTCGGGCAGGCCGGCCTGGCGTGTGCCGAAGAACTCGCCGGGGCCGCGCATGGAGAGATCGAGCTCAGCAAGCTCAAAACCGTCCTGGGTGCGGACCATGGCGTTCAGCCGCTCTTCGGCGAGCGGTGAAACGCGCGGTCCGGTGACCAGGATGCAATAGCTTTTGGCTGATCCGCGGCCCACGCGTCCGCGCAACTGGTGCAACTGCGCCAGGCCGAAACGCTCCGCGTGTTCGACCACCATGACGGCGGCGTTGGGAACATCGACACCGACCTCGATGACGGTGGTGGCTACCAGCACATCGATATCGCCGCGCTGGAAGCGGCGCATGATGATCTCTTTCTCATCGGCGTCGAGGCGGCCATGGAGCAGGCCCACGCGCAGGCCGGACAGCGGGCCGCTGCGCAGCTTTTCATGCATTTCGACGGCGGACTTCAAGCCGGATTTCGCGGCGGGGTTTGCTTCCTGCGCAGCCTTTGGAAAAAGCTCCGCCGTTTTTCCTTTCCGGCTAGATTTGGGTGCCCCAGATCTCGCATTTGAGACCTGGGATGCGAGGTCGGAAGCAAAACCCAATGAAGTCTCCGGGGCATCGTGGGAGAAATCCAACTCCGGCTGGTCGTCTTTGGTTCCTTCGATCACCGGGTAGACGATGTAAGCCTGGCGGCCCTTCGCCACCTGCTTGCGGACGAAGTCCCACACCTTTTCCGCATCGTCGCCGGGGACACGGCGAGTGACAATGGGCGTTCGTCCCGGCGGCAATTCGTCGAGAACGCTCAAATCCAGATCGCCGTACAAGCTGAGCGCAAGAGTCCGCGGGATGGGCGTGGCCGTCATTACCAGGACGTCCGGCTCCGGCTGGTTTGGTTTCTTCATCAGGCGGAAGCGTTGCATCACGCCGAAGCGGTGCTGCTCATCGACGACGACCAGGCCGAGGCGATCGAACTCGACCTTCTCTTCAATCAATGCATGGGTGCCGATGACCAGTTGCGCCTCGCCCCGATTGATGAGGCCGCGGGTCGAGCGCTTGCGGTCTTCGTCGAGCGAACCGGTCAGCAGGACTATTCGATATTTGCGAGAGGACCGCTCCAGGAGTTTGCGTGCGGCCAGAAAATGCTGCGTGGCCAGGATCTCGGTGGGCGCCATCAGGGCCGCCTGGTAGCCGTTCTCCAGGGCGACGAGCATGGCCTGCAACGCGACGATCGTCTTGCCCGAGCCGACATCCCCTTGCAGCAGGCGGCGCATGGGGCTTGGCTGGCGCATGTCGGCGACAATCTCGCCGAGGGCGCGCTTCTGCGCCGTGGTGGGATGGAAGGGAAGTACTTCGCGAATGGCTTCGCGCACCTTGTCGTTGGTGGCGAACGCGACGCCGGCGCGCTCCCGCATGCGGCGGCGTTTCAGCTCCAGGCCGAGCTCGAGAAAGAACAACTCTTCGAAGATCAGCCGGCGGTGCGATGGAGTGGCGGAAGCCTGCAACTGCGCGAACGGCGTGCCTTCGGGCGGATAATGAACTTCGCGCAGCGAGGTCTCGCGGTCGGGCAGGTTGAGCCGGACCAGCATCTCGCGCGGCAGGCATTCGGGCACCGCGGCGCGCATGGATTCGAGCAGGTTGAAGATGGTTCTGCGCTGCCAGCGCGACGCCAGGCGGCTGCCGCCCAGGGATTCGTACACTGGCGTGATGCGGCCCACTTCGAGCAGCCGCGTTTCGGCGTCGTCGCTCTCGTCCGGCAGCAGCTCAAATTGCGGCTGAATCATCTTCATGTTGCTGGTCGAACGTGACGGCTCGACTTTTCCGTAGACGGCGACGGTCTGTCCGGCGTGGAACTTGCCGTTCAAATAAGTCCCGTTGAACCAGATGCATTTGAGCGCGTGACGGCCTTGGCCGACGGTGAGTTCGAAGATGGGAGCTTTTCGCGTACGGAGCAGGATCGAGCCGCGCACCTCGGCGATGACCGAGGCCATTTCGCCGGGCTTCAGTTCATCCAGGCTGCGCGGATTCTGGCGATCCTCATAGCGGAAGGGAAGGTGATAGAGCAGGTCCTCGGCCGTCTGGATGTTTTTGGCGGCGAGGATCTCCGCCACTTTCGGACCAACGCCGCGCACGTACATGACAGGAGTATCGAGGCCAGGCACAGTAAGGATGCTAAAGCATTGTCCCCGCTACGGCGGTGCGTGGGGACAAAACCTCTTGGTTGGAGACCGCATCCATGCAGGTTATGCGAAAAATCCGTGCAAATCACGGCCCTTAGGCCGCATTCGATTCGAAGACAGGCACCTCTGCTTCAATGGTTTTGGCCAGAGCGAGTTTGGCTTTGGTTAGGTCGTGCATCTGTTGAAGATTGAGCCAGAACTCCGGGCTGTTATCGAAGAAGCGGGCCAGACGCAGAGCCGTGTCGGGCGTGATGGCACGCTTGCCTCGAACAATCTCGCCGATGCGCGTCGACGGCACGCGAATGCTCATCGCGAGCCGATGCTGGCTCAGGCCCAGCGGCTTTAGGAACTCCTCTGCCAGCATTTCTCCTGGCGAGGTGGTCACATACTGGTAGTTCCATCCATGTGCTGGACGTACCAGGGGTACCTTATTTCCCGCCTTCCCGTTCCCGGCGGGTTTCGACGATTTCAACGTCATACGCTTCATCCTCCTTCCATTCTAAGCCGTTCCGAAACTTATCATTGACGACACGCTCCCCGGGGTCCATCAGAACGTCAACGGCGGCGCGGTGTATGTTTGTATGCGGCGGGAAATTATTGAGCGGGAGGGGTTGCAGTGAACGAGTTGAATCGGAGGAATTTTCTCAGGGTTGCGTCTGCGGCGTCGGCGGGGAGTTTGCTCGGTCCGAATTTGCATGCGCTGCCGGCTACGAGCAGCGTGTTGCTGCAAAGCGAGACGGCCAAGCCGGTTGCGGCCAACGACAATATTCAGATTGCGTTGATCGGCGCGGGCGGGCAGGGAATGGGCGACACCAAGGTTGCCTTGCAGGTACCCGGCGTGAAGCTGGTGGCCGTAGCTGATTGCTATAACGGACGCCTCGAGCGCAGCAAGGAGATCTGGGGCGACGACATCTTTACCACTCGCGACTACAACGAGATTCTGGCCCGCAAAGACATTGATGCGGTCATCATCGGCACGCCCGATCATTGGCACAAGAAGGCCAGCGTGGACGCGATGAAGGCGGGTAAGGATGTGTATTGCGAGAAGCCGATGATTCATCTTTATTCCGATGGGCCGGAGATGATTGAGGCGGCTCGCGCGACCAACCGCATTCTGCAGATCGGCAGCCAGCGCGTGAGTTCGGTGATTTATGCGAAGGCCAAAGAGCTGCTTGCCGCCGGCGCCATTGGCCAGCTCAACATGGTTACGGCGCGGTGGGATCGCAACTCGGCCATGGGCGCGTGGGATTATACAGTTCCGCTGGATGCGTCGACGGACACATGCGACTGGCCGCGGTTTCTGGGCACGGCGCCGAAGATTGATTTCAACGCCGAGCACTTTTTCCAGTGGCGCAAATGGAAGGCTTATGGAAGCGGCGTGGCGGGCGACTTGTTTGTGCATCTGTTCAGCGGCACGCATTTCATCACCGGATCGAATGGTCCAACGCGCGGCATGGCTACAGGGGCAATCCGCTTTTGGAAGGATGGGCGCGACGCCGATGACGTGATGCTGGGACTGTTCGACTACAAGGAAGGCTTCAACCTGAGCCTGCGCGTGAACTTCGTGGATGGAGGCGAAGAGAGCGAGGGATTTCTCTTTACGGGTTCAGAGGGAACGATGGAGATCAATGGAGGCGCTGTTACGGTGACGCGCGTGCCCACGGAAAAGGCGCCGGGATACACCATCGACACCTTTACGCTCGCGATGCAGAAACAGATTATTGAAGACTACAAGAAGAAGTATCCGCATTCGCGCTCGACCACGGAGGCGCTGGGAGGGAGCGAGAAGTACGCTGCGCCGGCGGGATACAGCGACAGCTACGATCACTTTGGGAACTTCTTCGATGCTGTTCGCACGCGGAAGCCGGTTGTGGAGGATGCGGTGTTCGGTTATCGCGCCGCGGGAGCTGCGCTGTTGAGCAATTTGAGCATTGAGCGCGGGACGGTTGTGCACTGGGACCCGGATGCGATGAAGCTGGTGTAAGGGCCAGCTCGTGTCTCACGAGTTCGTTGCGTTGAATGGGGCCCGATTGAGGTTCGAGGTATCCCACCCTAGCCGCAAAAACAAGTACGGGGTGCCCAGAGGGCTCCCAGATGGGGCACCCAAGATTTGTGGGGCGACTGGCGACGGACTTCTTACGACTTGGCGAGGAAGTACGCGTCGATGGCCTGCTGCAGGGTGTGACGGTCGATGTGCGGTTTGCGGCCTTCGTAGCGCGCGCCCCAGCAGATCTGGTTCACAATGTCGCGCGGATAACATTGGCGCAGTTCCTGCTTGAGGCTGACGCGGATGAACTGGATCAGCTCGATGGGAATGCCCTCGTCGTAAGGGACTTGATTGTCGGCTGCGACGCGGCGAAAGATTTCGCAAAACTGGTCGTCTGAAAGTCTGCCAATGTGAATCTTGGTCTGGATTCTGCGCAGGAAGGCGGGATCGACCAGTTCCGCGGGGTCCATGTTTGACGCGAATACGACCAGCATCTCGAACGGGACTTCGATCTTTTTGCCGCCAGCAAGGGTGAGGAAGTCGATCCTGCGGTCGAGGGGGACAACCCAGCGGTTGAGCAGCTCCTCTGGGCGCAGGCGCTGCCTTCCGAAGTCATCGATAATGAGAACGCCGTTGTTGGCCTTCATCTGCGCGGGGGCCACATAGAACTTTGAGATTGCGTTGAACTGAAGGTCGAGCATCTCGGCTGTCAACTCGCCGCCTACCAGGACTGAGGGGCGCTGGCAGAGCACCCAGCGCGCATCGCGCTCCTCCGGCTCCGACTCCTGAATGCGTTTATGAATGGATGGATCGAACACGGTGATGATCTGGCCATCCACTTCAATGGCATATGGAATCCACACGTCATCCGCGGCAAGCACGCGGCACAGGGTCTCGGCCATGGTGGTTTTGCCAACGCCCGGAGGGCCCCACAGGAAGACTGAACTGCCTGAGTTCAGCGCCGTTCCGCATTTGCGCAAGGTATCGCTGTCGATGACCAGATGGGCGAAAGCGCGTTCGACGTCCGCAGCATGCACGTCCGTCTTGCTTTTGCTTTGCTTGCGCGTCTGTTCCACGTAGCTTTCAAACGCCACGGGCGAGGGGCCTGCATAATGGCAATGCGTGAGCAGTTCCACGGCGCGCGACCGGCCCTGCGCGGTGATGGCAATCTGATGCACATGGCCGGTCATGCCGGTCACCAGGCAGAGCTGCTCCGCGCGAAGCTGGCAGAAAAGCGCGTCTACCACTTCGTAGCTGAGACACATTCTCTCCGCGAGCTCAAGAAGAGAGAGGGAGCCGGAGAGATAGAGTGTTTTCAGCGCGATTTCTTCGAGGACTGACTGACGAACGTCAAGCTGAGAGAGCTTTTGCGGCCTGCGTGCCGGCCCTGGCGCTGGCGCCGGCGCGTCGGTTCTCACGAAGTCGATATCATTCTCATAGTCATACATAGATAGCAACGTTGCCATGCCATGCTCCGACGTGCATCCTTCACTTTATCTCTCCAGGCGCGGCGGACATCTCCCTCTTTGGTGACTGTTGAGATGACCCTTTAGTAGCAGATTGCGATGGTTATTGCGGGAAACTGGCTGGGGATGGGGGACGGTAAAGATCTGGTTGAGTTGGCTGTGCCGGAAGGTTGAACGCCGCAGGCGCTTCCCTCGTATTCGGTCAAATTCGGGCCAGGCGGGGGGCTTGGGGGTGGGCTTTGCTAGACTTCTCGCAGGCCGATCACGGCTCGCCAAGCCACGGGAAATATCAACAGCAGCGGGAGAACTCATGCCAGTTGTAGAACTCTCGGGAGTGACCAAGGCCTACGAGACCAAGGTTGCTGTCAACAATCTGAGCCTCGCCATCGATGCCGGACAGATGTTTGGGCTGCTGGGGCCGAACGGTGCGGGCAAGACCAGTTCCATTCGCATGATGATGGGCATTACCATCCCGGATTCAGGCCGGATCAGCCTTTTCGGAAAGCCATTCGAGCGCAAGAGCCTGGAGCGCGTGGGCTACCTGCCTGAAGAGCGCGGCCTTTACAAGAAGATGAAGGTGCTGGAGCAACTGGTTTTCTTCGGACAGTTGCACGGGCTCACGGCCGACGAGGCTGCCAAGCGTGCGACCGCTTGGGCCCAGCGCATGGAGATTGCCGACTCCCTGGGCAAGAAGACCGAAGAGCTTTCCAAAGGGATGCAACAGAAGATTCAGTTCATTGCTTCGCTGCTGCACGACCCGGGGCTGATCGTGATGGACGAGCCATTCTCGGGCCTCGATCCAGTCAACGCCGTGCTGGTGGAGAAGACGCTGCTGGAACTGAAAGACCAGGGCAAGGCCATTCTTTTTTCGACGCATCGCATGGACCAGGTAGAGAAGCTGTGCGACTCCATTTGCCTGATAAACAACGGACGGGCTGTGTTGGCGGGCAAGGTGCGCGAGATTAAGGCCACTTACAAGCGCGACCGTGTGGTGGTGGAGTTTGAAGGAAGCTCTTCGTTTTTGAACTCCGCGGAGATTGCCGAAGCGAAAAACTTTTCTGGCCACGCGGAGATCAAGCTGAAAGAAAATGGCGACGCGCAGAAACTGTTGCATGAGGCGGCGGCTGTTGCCACCATCTACAGGTTTGAACTGGTAGAACCCTCGCTTGAAGAAATCTTCATCCAGACGGTGGGAGGCAAGGCCGATGCGTAACATTTTTCTCATCGCCAAGCGCGAATACCAGGAACAGATTCGCAGCAAGGCTTTCAAGCTTTCCACCATCGGCCTGCCGGCGGCACTGGCGATTGTGTTCTTCATCAGCTACCTGTCGTCGCTTGGGCTGGGAGCGGGCAAGCATACCGTCCTCGCCTCCAATGACGCGGCTCTTGCTGAGACTCTCAAAGGGCGTCTGACAAGCGACAAGGACTCCAAGGCCCAAGTGGACGTGGTAGCTCCGGCCAAGCCGGAAGACCGCGCCATGCTTACGGAAGAAGTTCGCACCAAGGCCATTGACGGGCTGATATGGATTGAAACAACGCCTGGCGGAGTGCCTGCCGTAACCTACTATTCCGCGTCCGCAGGGGATTTTATGACTACGGCGCGTCTCAAGGACAAGCTGGACGAAAGCCTGGTGAGCGAACACCTGACCGGCGCGGGGATGAAGCAGGCCGACGCGGATGCGCTGCTCAAAGGCGTTCACATCGACAGCTACCAGGTGAAGAAACACGGCGAGCTGGTCAAGAGCAATGCGATGGCTTCTTTCTGGAAGGGCTACGCCATGGCGCTGCTGCTGACCATTACCACCATAATCTACGGCATGAGTGTGGCTCGATCGATCATCCAGGAGAAGACGTCGCGCGTGTTTGAAGTGATGCTGGCGACCGTGAAACCGACCGACATGCTGGCCGGCAAGCTCATCGGCGCCGGCGCAGTGGGCCTGACGCAGATTGCGATATGGCTGGTTACCGGCGCACTGATTCTGGTGTCGCCGCTTGCGGCCGCGGCACTCAGTGGAGACTTTGTAATTCACTTTTCATGGGTGGAGTGCGTGCTCTTTCCGGTTTACTTCGTGCTGGGCTTCCTGCTGTTCAGCTCGCTGTTTGCGGGCCTCGCGGCAACCTGCGAGACCGAGCAGGAACTGCAGATGTACATGCCGCTGGCCGCCGCGCCCACATGGCTCAGCTTTGCCATGATCATGCTCATCATCAACGATTCGGATTCATTCTGGCCGGTGGCGGCGTCGCTCTTTCCGCCCACTGCGCCGATTGTGATGTTTCTGCGCATGGCATCGCAGCAGCCGCCTTTCTGGCAGTTTGCGGCTTCGATTGGGCTCATGGTCGTCAGCATCTGGGGCACGCTGTGGTTCTCGTCTAAGATTTACCGGGTGGGCATTCTGATGTATGGCAAGCGGGCTACGCTGCCTGAGTTGCTGCGCTGGCTGCGGTATTCCTGAGCTCAGCGGCAAATCTGTGGTTTGCGTGCCTGCACTAAAATTGTTTAAGTGACCGATGAGACCAGCAGGGTGCGCCAGGTTTCGACTTTGAGGCCTGCGATAGCGCGATTCACTTTCGGCCAGCGCCTTGTTCTGGCTTTGGTTCCGCGCGTGGTGTGGGCGCTGCTGCGGCTCGTCAGCCTTACCTGGCGCTTCGAGGAGATTGCCGAAGAGGGCGTTACGCCACTCATTCGCGGACGCGGCGCGAAGGCTGAGATCTTTTGCTTCTGGCACCAATGTGTGCTCCCCTGCGCAACCTACTACCGCACCACCGGCGCCACCATTCTCATCAGCCGCAGCTTTGATGGTGAGTTGATCACGCGGATTCTTGGGCTCTTCGGATTTCATGCGGTGCGGGGTTCGAGCTCCCGTGGCGCGCGCGAGGGGCTGCTGGGGCTGAAAGAAGTGATTGAAAGCGGCGGCCCGGCCATCTTTACAGCCGATGGGCCGCGCGGGCCGATTTATCAGACAAAAATGGGACCCATCAAACTGGCGCGGATGACCGGCGCGCGGATCGGCGCATTCCACCTGCAACCCGAGCGCGCCTGGACCATGCGATCCTGGGACCGGTTTCTAATTCCGAAACCTTTCACGCGTGTCTGCGTGAGCTGGGCGCGGTGGACTCAAGTGCCCACGGATCTTCCTCCGGACGAATTCGAATCCAAACGCGAAGAATTGAATGCAGCCCTTGAACGCGCGCGGCTGCGGTCGCTGGACTATTTCAAAAAGGCCAAGCCATGAGCGACGCCGAGCAACGAGCGACAGGCCTGCGCGTGGATGACTTCGATTTCGAGCTGCCGCATGAACTGATTGCACAACAGCCTCCGCCAGAGCGCGGACAGAGCCGCATGCTGGTGATGAATCGTGCGACCGGTGATTTGCGCGATGCGAGCTTCTCCGAATTGCCATCGCTGTTGGAACCGGGCGATCTGCTGGTGCTCAACGACAGCCGGGTGATTCCCGCGCGCCTGTATGCGCGCCGGACCGTTCGCCGTGATCATGGGAAGCCAACCGGACGTATTGAAGTAATGCTGACCGAGCCGGCGGGCGAGAATCTGTGGCGGGCGCTGGTCAGGCCGGGAAAGAAAGTCGGCGTCGGCGAGAGGCTTGTCTTTCCGGCGGCCTCCGGCGAAACGTTGCTGGAAGCAGAAGTTCTTGAGCGCGGGGAATTTGGCGAGCGGCTACTTCGCTTCGAGCCTGTGGACGATTTCTTCGGCGTTCTGGAACGCATTGGTCATATTCCATTGCCGCCCTACATTCGTCGCGACGACGCACTCGCGGATAGGGAGCGTTACCAAACCGTATTTGCGCGCGAACGAGGGTCAGTCGCTGCGCCGACAGCCGGGTTGCACTTCACTTCGCATTTGCTGGACACGTTGGCTGCGAAAGGCGTCGAGATTGCGCGCGTCACGCTGCATGTGGGGCTCGGGACGTTTGCGCCGTTGCGCGTTGACCGAGTGGATGAAGTCCATCTTCACTGCGAGCGCTACACCATCGATGTGGCTGCGGCGGATGCAGTAAACAGAGCTGAGCGCGAAGGGCGGCGAATTGTTGCTGTCGGCACAACGGTGGTGCGTACGCTGGAGTCCGCCGCCGCGAACGCAGCTCAAAACCAAGGCCGCGAACTGAGGCCGCATTCCGGCGAAACGCAAATTTTCATCTCTCCAGGATTCAATTTTCGCTTGGTGAGCGCGCTGCTTACCAATTTTCATCTCCCGAAATCGAGCCTGCTGATGCTGGTGAGCGCCTTCGCGGGGCGCGAGCAAGTGCTGGCGGCTTATCGCCACGCGGTCCGGGAAAAGTACCGCTTTTTCAGCTATGGGGGTTGCATGTTTCTTGCTTGAAGCGACGCTGATAGACTCGGTTACGTGCCTGATCCTATCGTGTCTGCCCAAGCCAAGCCGCCCGTCTTTCTTCTCGATACCATGGCGTTCATCTTTCGCGCTTACCACGCCATGCAGCGGAGCCGGCCGATGTCGACGCGCGGCGGGTTGCCTACGGCTGCCATCTACGTCTTCGTCAACATGATCAAGAAGCTGCGCCAGGATTTTTCTCCGCAATACTGCGCCGCGGTGTTCGACGTGAGCGGGGAAGTGTTTCGCGATGGGCGCGCCAAGACCATGGGCCCGCTGCGCAAGTGGGACCCGAAAACGCAGAGCTTTCAGGACGTGAGCTACGAAGGCTACAAGGCCAATCGCGCGTCGATGCCGGAGGATCTGGGGCGGCAGATTCCCTACATCCGGCGAGCACTGGAGGCGCTGCGCATTCCGATTCTGGAAGCGGTGGGGTTCGAGGCCGACGACGTGATTGGCACGCTGGCCCGCGAGGCGGCCGAGCGCGGTCACGAGGTTTTCATCGTCTCGGGCGACAAGGACATGATGCAACTGGTTACGCCGCATGTGAAGATTCTCAATCCGCAGAAAGACAACCTGATTCTCGATCCGGAAAAGGTGAAGGAGACGCTTGGCGTTCCACCGGAGAAGGTGGTGGATGTGATGGCCCTGCGCGGCGACTCGGTGGATAACATTCCCGGCGCGCCGGGCATCGGAGACAAGGGCAGCGTGGATTTGATTATCGAATTTGGCAGCGTGGAGGCGGTGCTCGATCGCGCAGCCGAGGTGAAGCGGAAGAGTTATAGGGAGTCGCTGGAGCAGAACCGGGCGGCTGTGCTGCTGTCAAAGGAGCTTGTCACTATTGATTGCCATGTGCCGCTGGAGCTGGACCTGCACGCCATGGAGACGCAGCCGCCGGACCTGGAGGCGTGTCGCGATTTGTTTACGGAACTTGAGTTCACCTCGATGCTCAAGGAACTGGCCCCTGCGGAGGGCGGAACTTCGGTTGAGCTGATCGACGATCCCACGCCGGAGCAGGCTGCTGCGTTTTACGCGGCAGCGCGGGAGAATGGGTTTGCGCTTGCGCTGGACGAGACCGCGCCTTCGCCGCAGGAAGAAGAAGCGGACGATGCGCCGCGGATGCTGTCGCTGCTGGATGTGGCTGAAGCCGCGGAAAAGCAGGCCGGGTGCAGCGTGGGCGTTTGCGCAGAGGCCGGCACGGCGTTGCGGCTGGCGCTTACGCCGGAACTGCGCGCGCTGCTGGAAGACTCAAGAGTGCCGAAACATGTGCACGATTGGAAGCTGGCGCTGCATGTGCTTGGCGGTCAGGGTGTGCAGTTGCGTGGGGATGTCGAGGACACGATGCTGCTGTCTTACGCGCTGAATCCTACTCATGCTACGCAGGCGCTGGCGGATGTGGCGGCTCGGCATGGGCAGCCGGTTCCATCAACGCTGCCGGCGGGAGCGGCGGCGGTTCTTGCGCTGGTTCCGGCGCTCAAGGCTGAGGCGGCCAAAGCGCAGGTGGAGCGGATTTATCGCGAGATCGATCTGCCGCTGGCGCCGGTATTGTTTCGCATGGAACAGGCAGGTGTGCGCATCGATAAGGGAGCTTTGGACGCGCTTTCGCAACGATTCAGCGCGGAGTTGGAGCGGGTTGGCGAACGCATCTTCGAGCTTGCGGGGCAGCGGTTCAACATCAATTCGCCGAAACAGCTCGGCGTGATTCTGTTCACGCACCTGGGATTGCCGGCACCGGTTGTTCGCGGCAAGGGCAAAGCTATTTCGACGGCGCAGGATGTGCTGGAGTCGCTTGCTGAGAAGCACGATGTGCCGCGGCTGGTGCTCGAATACCGGCATCTGTCGAAGCTCAAGTCGAATTACATTGACGCGCTTCCGCTGCTGGCTGATGCGGAATCGCGGGTGCATACGACCTTTCAGGCTGCGGCGACGGCGACGGGGCGGCTGTCGTCGGTGAATCCGAATTTGCAGAATATTCCCATTCGAACGGAGCTAGGAAGAGAGATTCGTGCGGCGTTTACGGCATCGCCGGGGACGCAACTGCTCTCGGCGGATTACTCGCAGATCGAGCTGCGGCTGCTGGCGCACTTCAGCGGCGATCCGCTGCTGATGAGGGCGTATGCGGAGAACATCGATATTCATACGCTTACGGCAAGCGAGGTGTTTGGCGTGCCGATCGACGCCATGGACAAGGAGACGCGCGGACGCGCCAAGGCGGTGAATTTCGGCATCGTCTACGGTATCTCGGCGTTCGGGTTGGCGGCGCAGTTGGGGATTCCGCAAGCAGAGGCCAAGTCGTATATCGAGCGATATTTTGCGCGGTACGGAGGCGTGAAGGCATTCATCGAGAAGACGCTTGAGCAGACGCGGCGCGACGGTGCGGTGCGCACCATGTTTGGGCGCATGCGGCCGATTCCGGATATTGAAAGCCGCAATCCCAATCAGCGCGGATTTGCGGAGCGGACGGCTGTCAACACGCCGCTGCAAGGGACGGCGGCAGACCTGATCAAGCTGGCCATGATTGTGATTGACCGCGAACTGACGGAGCGGAAGCTCAAGACGCGCATGGTGCTGCAGGTGCACGACGAGTTGTTGTTCGAGGTTCCGCTGGAGGAAGAGGCTGAGGTGGATCAATTGGTGCGCGAAGCGATGGAAGGCGTGGTAAAGCTGGACGTTCCGCTGGTGGCCGATGTGGCGTTTGGAGAGAACTGGCGGGATCTCTGAGCGCGCTGACTGCATGGAACCAGATGGACCTTCCTAAAAAGAAACGCCAAGAACCGATGAAGCCGGGCCAGCTTCGTTAGTTCCATTTGATGGTGCGCAGCAGGTTTGAATAGTCGTCGGTCCATAGCTGCGTTCCGGCTGGGACGGCTGTGGTCACCCAGCGAGGGTCGGCTCCGAGTGCGCCCAAATCTGTTCGGCTCCGCGCCATCACCATCCACTTCGACGGGAACTTTCCTTCGCTGATCTGCTGCTCTGAAACGCCGGTGTCGTCGGCAGTGAGGCAGACCAATCCGGCATCCTGAGCCAGCTCGCCGAGAGTGGGATCGAGGCGCAGATAAAGATTGCTGACGTGGAAGGCAAGCATGCCGCCGGGCGCGAGCTTGCGAAGGTAGAGCGCAATCGCTTCCCTGGTCATCAGGTGCATGGGGATGGTGTCTCCGCTGAATGCGTCGAGGACGATAAGGTCGTAACTGGCATCAGGGGCGGTGCGCAGCTTTAGGCGGGCGTCGCCGAGTACGATCGGTGCAGCGGGCGCGCATTGGCTGAGAAAAGTAAAGTAACGCGGGTCGGAGGCGATGCGTTTTACTGTGGGGTCGATTTCGTAGTACGTCAGCGTTTCTCCCGGCTGCAGA
>Ga0210388_10002412_pt1 | contig 14537 bp, 6 predicted proteins | sample IncBWC19OmetaG_FD_155485 | JGI IMG/M metagenome (GOLD analysis project Ga0210388, IMG submission 155485) | Forest soil microbial communities from Barre Woods Harvard Forest LTER site, Petersham, Massachusetts, United States - Inc-BW-C-19-O ...
ACATTATAGCCTTCCGCCTCCATCACCACCATGAAATCACCCTGGCGTTCCACGTCAAATAACACCTTGGCGTCGCCTTTGCGCTCCAGGAAAAGCACGTGGAGATCGTCAACCGTGGCTTCCGCGGAGTTTTCAAGCGGCACGCGAATGCGAATGGCTCGCGGCAGCGGCACTTTAGCTTCTTCGAGCGGCTGGATTTCAGCGGCGGTAATCTTCGGATTCGCGCCTTCTTCAATGCGCACGCCAGCCTTCACCAGTACCGGGACTTCAAGTTTTACTTTATCTCCGATGCGCTTGTACGCCTCGGGGAACACGATCATGTCGATCGTGCCGGACATATCTTCGAGCGTGGCCTGGGCGTAGAAATCACCGCGCTTGGACTTGAGCACACGCACGTTGGTGATGATGCCGGCGGTGACAATGGTTTCGTCCTTCCCGGTTGACTTCGTCATCGCGGAGATTTCGTCGAGGCCCAGCGCCTGCAGATCCGCGAGTTTGTCTTTGTATCTTTCCAGCGGATGTCCGGTGATGAAGAAGCCGAGAATTTCTTTTTCAGCCGAGAGACGAGTGTGCTCGTCCCAGTCGGGAATATTCGGCAGCTTGTCGTTGTGCGACTCGGCGTCTTCCTGCTGAAACACGCCAAACAGGCCGTGCTGGCCGGATTCGGCGTCGCGCTGAGCTTTCTGCGCCTGCTCCATCGCTTTGTCGAGCGCGGCCATCAACTGGGCGCGGCGGCCGAGAGAATCCATGGCGCCGCTCTTAATCAAAGATTCGAGCACGCGTTTGTTGAGCAGGCGGAGATCGACGTTCTCGCAGAATTCGAAGATCGACTTGAAGCGGCCGAGCTTCTTGCGCGCGGCAACGATGGACTCAATCGCATTGCCGCCAACGTTTTTTACCGCAGCCAGGCCGAAGCGGATGGACTCGCCGTGCGGCGTGAAGTTGGCGTCGGAAACATTGATGTCCGGCGCTTCGACGGCGATGCCCATCTCGCGGCATTCGTTGATGTACTTGACCACGTCGTCGGTTGATCCGGTGACCGAAGTCAGCAGCGCCGCCATGAACTCGACCGGGTAATGCGTCTTCAAATAGGCCGTATGGTAGGCCAGCAGGGCGTAGGCGGCGGAGTGAGACTTGTTGAAACCGTAGCCGGCGAACTGCGCCATCAGATCGAAAATCTTCTCAATCTTTTTCGCGGGATATTTCCGCTGCGCTGCGCCTTCAACAAAGCGTTCGCGCTGCTGCGCCATCTCTTCGGCTTTCTTCTTGCCCATGGCGCGGCGCAACAGATCTGCTTCACCCAGCGAGTAGCCGGCCAGGCGGTTGGCAATCTGCATGACCTGCTCTTGGTAAACGATCACGCCCAAGGTTTCCTGCAGAATCTCTTGCAGTTCGGGCAGTTCGTATTCGACTTTCTTGCGGCCGTGTTTGCGGTCGATGAAGTCGTCGATCATGCCGCCCTGGATCGGACCGGGACGGTAGAGGGCATTCAAGGCCGTGAGGTCTTCGATGGAATTCGGCTGGTACTTTCGCAGCACGTCCCGCATGCCGTTCGATTCAAACTGGAAAACGCCGGAGGTCAGTCCTTTGTAGAAGACTTTTTCGTAGGTCTCATGATCTTCGAGTGGGATCTCTTCGAGAGTCAGCGGCGTGCCGCGAGTTTGCAGGATCAGCTTCAGGGCATCGGTGAGAATCGTCAGCGTGGTCAGGCCGAGGAAGTCCATCTTCAGCAGGCCAAGCTTGTCGATGGCGACCATGTCGAAGGCGGTGACGATTTCGTCGTTCTTGGTGCGATGCAGGGGGACGAGGTCGGTGAGCGGTCGCGGCGAAATCACGACTCCCGCGGCGTGCACGCCGGAATTGCGCACCATGCCTTCCAGCTTCTTCGCGGTCTCAAATAGCTCGCGAATCTGGCCATCTTTCTCGATGGCTTCGCGAAGCTGAGGAGAATCCTCGATCGCTTGCGCCAGCGTGATGTTGAGCTGCGTTGGTACCATCTTCGCGATGCGGTCCACGTCGGCGTAAGGAATTTCCATGGCGCGGCCTACGTCTTTGATCGCAGCTTTGGCGGCCATGGTGCCGAAGGTGATGATCTGAGCGACGTTGTCGCGGCCGTATTTCTGGGTAACGTAGTTGATAACTTCGCCGCGGCGGTTCATGCAGAAGTCGATGTCGATGTCGGGCATGGACACGCGCTCGGGATTCAGAAAGCGCTCGAACAGCAGTTCGTGCTGCAGGGGGTCGATATCGGTAATAGCGAGGGCGTAAGAGACGAGCGATCCGGCAGCTGATCCGCGGCCGGGACCGACCGGAATATCGTGTTCGCGGGCGTAACGGATAAAGTCCCAGACAATAAGGAAATAGCCGGGAAACTTCATCTGCTGGATGATGCCGAGTTCGCGCTCCAGGCGCTGCTCGTAATCGGAGACCGAATGTTTGAGCCTTCCTTTTTCCTGCAGCGGCCTCAGCGTTTCCATCCGCCGGGCGAAGCCTTCGCGCGTCACATGAGCGAAGTAGCTGTCGATGGTGTAGCCGGGCGGCACTTCGAACTCAGGAAACGGGCTGGCGATTTTTTCGATCTTCAAACTGCAGCGTTCGGCGATCCCGAGCGTCCGCGTGAGTACGTCGGGCGAGTCTTTGAAGACGCGCTGCATCTCGCCGAAGTCCTTGACGAAAAACTGGTTGCCTTCAAACTTCATGCGGCCGGTGTCGCGAATCGACTTTCCGGTCTGGATGCAGAGCATCACATCCTGCGCGTGCGAATCGTCCTCGCAAAGGTAGTGGCTGTCGTTGGTGGCGACCAGCGGCAGGCCGAGATCTTTTTCCAGCTGAAATAGGCCAGGATGGATGCGGTGTTCCATGGCCAGGCCCTGATCCTGAATCTCGAGGTAAAAATTCTCTTTGCCGAAAATGTCGGAGTAGGTGCCGGCAGCGGCGCGGGCAGCGTCATAGTTGCCCTCAGTCAAGCGTTCCGCGACTTCGCCTTTCAGGCATCCGGAGAGACCGATCAGTCCGGCGGAATGCTCGGCCAGGAATTTCTTGCTGACGCGCGGCTTGTAATAGAAGCCATGCAGGGAAGCTTCCGACGTGATCTTGACCAGATTGCGGTAGCCCTCTTCGTTCTGGGCCAGCACCAGCAGATGGTTGTAAGTGTCGCCTTCGGGCGCGGCGCGGTGATCGTCCTTCTTGCAGACGTAAAGTTCGCAGCCAACGATCGGCTTCACGCCATATTTGTGCGCCGCGTTGACGAAGTGTACCGCGCCAAAAATGTTGCCGTGATCCGTCATAGCCACGGCGGGCATGCCCAACTCGCTCACCCTCTGGCAGAGTTTGTCGACGTCGCAGGCGCCGTCGAGCATGGAATAGTCGGTGTGCAGGTGCAGGTGGACGAATTGAGACATGGTTCGCTAGCGCTAGTTTACCGCAACGGGGCCTGCGGAAAAGTGCTCGTTTGTGTGGGTATTGGCTAGGTCGTTGTCGTTCATTATGGCTTTAATGAGAGATGGCGATTTTGCGATTGGTTCTACCACTACATCCTATTCCGGGCAGCCGTACAATAGGCGCATGCACAGAACTAATCGCGCTGGAATCTGCGGCCTATTCCTGGTCACGGTATTGACTTGCGTACATTGCTCAATGTGCGGCCAAGCTAAATTTCCTGCGACCTCACGCTGTTGTCTCCCCGATCCTATTTGTCGGGTGTAAATCTGACGGTCAGCTCGGTCCGATCAACGCACCCTCTGGGCGAAACAAGACGATGGCAATCCCCACAGAAGCAGCTCAACGCATCGCCTACTACAAAGCGAAAGAAGGAGTCGGAGTCCTCGCTCCGAAGGGCTGGCACTGCTTTGGGGCATATGGATCGAGTGGTGCGACCCTTTATGTAAGTCCTGATCCAATCAATTCTGCTGACGTGTTGTCCTCAAGTTGGAAAGGATTTGCGGGGCCTGTCGTACAAATCTCCTTGGAATACGGGGGCACATCTGGCAGGTTTGCAGTCGCCAAGACCATTGCCCGAGCGTTTCCAGCCCGTAAGGATTTTGTCGAAGGTGTCATCGCTGAAGGGATCGAGCCAGCCAGTTCGTTTCCTTATGGTCCCTATCCCGTCGATACACTGAAATATCGCGGCGAGAATGTCGTCGAGTTCTCGACACCTGCGCAAGTAGAAGGGTTGGGCACCGACTCAAGGTTGCAGAAGAACGATACTCCTATCAGCGGCGCAGCTATCCTAATAGGGGAAGAACCAGACCTCGTCCGGGTGTGGGAACGGCTTCCTTCGGGAGATAGCGAGCTTTCTCAATTGATAATTCAACAGACTGAGCGAGAGGCAGCGCGTCTCCGCAATTGACGAAGCGAATGATTGACGCTATCGCGCTCAAACTCCAATTCGTGAGTCGGGCGGAGGAAGTTCTAGTCGGCGCCAGCGCCAGCCGCAACTGCCTGTGCTTTTTGCAGCAGCTTGCGGGTCTGGGCGATTAGTTCGGCTACTTCGAAGGGCTTTACGAGATAGGGCACGCTGTTTTCCTGCAGGAAAGTGCGTCCGTCGGCTGGATCCACGCCGCTGGCGAAGGTGAAGAGGACGTGGCCTTCCATGCCGGAGCAATTTGCTTTCAACCAGCTGAAGGATTCTTTGGCGTTCCATTCGCCGGGCATTCTGCCGTTCATGATGACGGCGTCGAAATGTTCAGAGAGCAGTCGCGTCTTCACATCCTCGCTGGTACGAGCGGTGACGACCGCGGCGCCTGCGCCAGCCAGCACGTCGCGCTCAAATTCGAGGACCGCTTCCTCTTCTTCCACCAGCAGGACGCGACCGCTGATGGCACCGGCGTGCGGCCGGGTCGCAACCTTGGCTGAAGCTGCGTCGGCCAGCGCCGGGGCCGCGTTCGGCAGCCTGACTTCAATCACGGCGCCGCCGTCCGGAGAATTGTTGGCAGTGATGTCGCCGCCGTGCTCTTTCACGATGCCGTAGCAGATGCTCAATCCAAGGCCAGTGCCTTTGCCCACGCCCTTGGTCGTATAGAAGGGATCGAAAATGCGTTTCGGATCTTTGAGGCCGGGGCCGTCATCGGAAAACTGGGTGCAGACGTGGCCATTCTGGCGGTAGACGCGGATTCTCACGCTGCCGGTGCGTCCGGTCTCGAGAATGGCGTCAACCGCATTGTTCAGGATGTTCAGGAAAACCTGCTCGATCTGGTGAGGGTCGGCGACCACGAGGACGGGCTCGCTGGGAGCCTCGCGCTCGACTTTGATGTTATTAGTCTTCAGGTCGTAATCGCGCAGGGCCAGGGTCTCATCGAGAACCTTGCGCAGATCAACTTCCTCGCGCTGCGGCGTCCGCTGCCGGGCGAAGGAGAGCAGGTTCTGCACTACGCGGTGCGTGCGCTGCGCCTGTTTGAAGAGCTTGCTGACGTAGTCCTGGGCGCGAGTGTTCAGGCCTTCGCTCTCCAGTAATTCAGCATAGCCGAGGATCGCGGTCAGCGGATTGTTGAGTTCGTGGGCCACGCCGGCAATCAACTGTCCGACCGCCGACATTTTCTCGCTCTGCAGAAGTTGTTCCTGGGTCTTGCGCAGGTCTTCGTAGGCACGGCAGGTTTCTTCGTAGAGCCGGACTTTCTCGATCGTTGTGGCGAGCTGCCGGCTGATGGCAACCATCAGATTTTCGTCGTTGCTGGAATACTCGTAGCCCGCATCGTTGCACAGGCCCATGATGCCGACGGGACTGTCTTTGCCCCAGAACAGCACCCAGACCCACGATCGGTCGGAGTCGGAGCGGAGGAATTCGGCAACTTTCGGGGGCAGGTGCGGCAGATATTCGGCCGTAATCACTTCCGTGCGCGACCGCATCACCAGATCGCCAAAGCCCTCGGTGAAGGAAAGTTCCGCTGCCCGTACCTGGTCGCGGCTGCGTGGACCCCACGCGGCGCGGCGGCGGAAAGTAGTGTTGTCGGAATCGGAAAGGTAGACCGTGCCGCTCTCGGCGGAGAAAAGTGTTACTACCTGGCGAAGCGTCAGGTTCAGAATTTCGTCGAGATCGAACGATTGTGCCGCCACCACGGCCATGGCGTTGAGCGCGTTCAGTTCGCGATTGCGGCGCCGCATTTCATCTTCGGCTCGGCGCTTCTCGGTCATGTCGAGAACGAAGCCCTGGTAGCGTTCGATGTTTCCGGTTGAATTCCGGGTGGCGAAGCTGCTCTCCACTGCCAGCAGAAGAGAGCCGTCCTTACGGCGCAGCGTGACTTCAAAATTGCGGACGTAATTGTGCGCTTCGATTTCCTTGCGGAAGTTCTCCCGCTGGCGCGCGTCCACGCAGATTTCCGAATCCAGGTTCAGCACCAGCAGTTCTTCTCTCGTGCTGTAGCCGAGCATGTGGACGAATGCGTCATTGCAGTCGACCAGTCGGCCTTCGGGCGCGGCCACGTAGACGCCTTCCTGCACCTGCTCAAAGAGCAGGCGGTATTTTTCTTCCGCCGAGCGGCGATCGGTAATGTCGCGTACAACGTGAATGATGCCTTGCTGCGGGCTGCCTTGTTCGGCGTAAGAAGACGTGGATACCACCGAGAAGCCGCCAAAGCAGGGGTCCGCGCCTTCGGTGAATTCTTCGTCAGCGCCCATGGCGCAATAGGGGCAGCCGGTCCATTGCCCGTAGGTGTGGGGCAACACAGTTTCACAGATGCTGCCCACCACGTCGGCGGAGGCCTGGCCCAGATGTTCGAGCAGAACCTGATTGGCTTTGACGATGCGGAAGTCGGCATCGTGCGCCAGAATGATGTCGTGGATGGAATCGAACGTATTCATCCACTGCCGCTGCGAGCGCAGGACCTGTTCGAGCAGGCGGAAATTTTCTACCGCAATGGCCAGTTGGAGGGCGCAGGTCTGAAGAAAGTCGAGTTCTTCGGCGGTCCACTGCCGGCTGCCGGAATTGCCCAGCAAGAGCAGGCCGATCGGCGCTTTCTTGCCGACGACCGGCAACATGATGACCTGGTGAATCTTTTCGTTGGTGAGACAGTCAACCGTCTCCGGGCCGGCCGCGTCACGCGTGGTGACGCGCGGTTCCGGCTTCTCCATTAATTTCGAGAGATCTTCAGTGACTTCGGCGAAGCCGGCATCGCGCAGAAAATCGGGCGAGACTCCCACCGCATGGGTGGCCACCAGATGGCCGCCTTCGAGCAAGCGGAACCAGGAAGCGCGAACCTTGGTCAGCCGCTGCAATTCTTCCACGGCGGACTGAACCATGTTGCCGTATTGCTGCGCGCTGACAATGTTTCCGGTAAGGGTCTGCACCACCGCGAGCCGTTTCGCTCGCGTGCGCGCCTGGTCGATCACGACCAGCAGCATCGACAAGCCGAGTGCAGCCTCGGCGGCCTCGAAGGCAACCGCAGGTACGCGGTCCGTGAAAGGTGACCATGCAAGATGAAGCGTGGGCAGGCACAGAGCCAGCAGCCACGCCGACGGCTCCCAGCGGCCGCGGCGCGCGCGCAACAGGGCGATCGAAGCAGTCAACAGAATCACGCGATAGCCAAGTTCCACCGCCACGCGCAGGGGCAGGGAATCGGGCCACAACAGAACTCTGGCGCCGGCAAAGCCGACCAGAACCGGCGTGATCACCGTCAAGGGCACGATCAGATCGCGGGTGCGCGTATAGGCGAGCACCGCTCCGGCGAGCAGTCCGGTCGCCAGCACGAATGACGCTTGCACTGCGACTTGATCGAATGGAGCCGGTATCCGCGCCGCGAAGGCGTGCTCGGCCAGACGCGATCCGGTAAAAACAATCCAACCCACAACCCAAACTTTGAGATAAGTCTCGCGGAATGCGCGGAGTGCGAGCAGGGAAGCGCCCAGCAGGATCAGCAGAGACAATTCTGCCGCCGTTGGCCTGGCAATGCCAAGCTTTGCCGCCGAGTTCAAGATCGACCAGAGGGACGCGTTCATCTCGTTGCGAACGTAGATATTCCTCACTCCTGAATACCATGTGGCCGAAGTTTCTCGATGGACATTCCGGACCTGGATGATTACTTTCGGAATCTCGCCGAACGGTTACAATCGCCGATAGACTTCCGTGTATTCGTATGCCAGACCGCATTCTTGTCGTTGACGACGAAGAGCCGATTCGAGAGATCATCGACTCGATGCTGACCGCTGCCGGATATGCCTGCAAACAAGCGGGTTCCGGCATGGAAGCGCTGGCCGTGCTCACTTCCGGCGAAGAGTTCGAGTTGATGCTCTCCGACCTGATGATGGCCGACCTGGACGGCATCGGACTGCTCGAGCGTACGAAGGAAAAATACCCCGATATGCCGGTGGTGATGGTTACCGCCGTGCACGACATCTCAGTAGCCCTGGCCGCGATTCGCAACGGGGCCTACGACTATCTGCTGAAGCCGTTCGAGCGCGAGCAACTGCTCAACACCGTCAGCCGCGCCCTGGAAAACCGTCGCCTCAAGGTAGAGAACCGCACCTACCAGACGAATCTGGAGTCTCTGGTTAAAGCGCGCACCGAGCAACTGCAGGCCGCCAATCGCGAACTGATCGGTTCCTACGACATCACGCTGCAGGCGCTGGGCGATGCGCTGGATCTGAAAGATCGCGAGACGGAAGGCCACTCGCGGCGTGTAACCGCCTTTACCATGGCGATCGCGCGCGCCATGGGATTGCCCCCGGAACAGGTTGCGACCATCGCTCGCGGAGCATTCCTGCACGACATCGGCAAGATGGCGATCCCGGACAAGATTCTGAACAAGCCGGGAAAACTCGACGCCGACGAAACCGCCATCATGCGCGAGCACTGCTTCAAGGGTTATCAGATCGTCAAGAAGATTCCATTTTTGAAAGAAGCCTGCGACATCGTTTATTCGCACCAGGAACGCTACGACGGCACGGGCTATCCGCGAGGATTGAAGGGCATCGAGATTCCGCTGGGAGCGCGCATCTTTTCGGTCGCGGATACGCTGGACGCCATTACCTCCGACCGTCCTTACCGGGCGGCGAGGCCGCTGGTGGTGGCGCGAAAAGAAATTCAGGAATGGTCCGGCCGCCAGTTCGACCCCGAAGTCGTGGAAGTCTTTCAGCAGATGCCGGACGAGATTTTTGAAGAATTGCGGCGCGCCATCAGCGCTCAGACCGACCCTCTCGCCTACACCGCAGGCGCCAGGGACTAGAAGCGGGGCGCTTCTAGAGTCAGCGAGAGCAGGAACTTGGATCCGTTGAAACATCCGAAACTGTGGGTTGTCAGCGCGTTATTGTTAACCGCGCTGCTGGCGATCTCCTGCGCGCTTCTTCCTCGTGGTTTGGCGTTGATGGCGGTGAGCGACATTGTCATCGCGGTGCTCATGCTTTCCGCGTTCGTCGTGTTTACCGCGAACGGCATTGCCAGCAAGGGCCGCATGCGCTGGTTCTGGATGTTGCAGGCCGCAGGATGGGCCTTGTGGTTGAGCGACCAGGCGGTCTGGATTACCTTCGATCTGATCCTGCGAAAAGTGCCGGCCATGTATCCCGCCGACGCGTTGTTATTTCTCGCGGGAGCCCCCATGTTCGCCGGACTTCTCTTAAGGCCGCACCGGCAGCCTTCGGAGCGCGGCGCGCGCCTGGGTGCGCTGGATTTTTCCCTGCTGCTGCTCTGGTGGCTTTATCTGTACGTGTCGTTCGTGGTCTGCTGGCAGTATGTCTCGCCCAATGAATACGCCTATAACCGGAATTTCGATCTGCTTGCCGGGGCAGAGTGTGTGCTCCTCACTCTGGTCGCAGCCGTCTTCTGGCACGGAAGCGCTGCACGATGGAGAAAGTTCTACCTCGGTTTGGTCGGAGCGGTGGTCTTCAACGGCCTCGCATTTTATGCGCTGAATCGCGCCATCGAGAAAGATACGTACTTTACCGGCAGCTGGTACGACGTTCCGTACGCCGCGTCCTTTGCAGTATTCACCGTCGTGGCCGTGATGGGACAGAGACTTTCCCCGGTGCCCGACGCCGCGGATGACGGATCCTACAATTCGTGGATGGCGAACCTGGCAATGATGTCCGTGCTGTCGCTGCCGGTGATCGCCTTTTACGCGCTGCTTGATCCGAGCCTGCCCCCGCAAGCCTCGCATTTCCGCGTGTTGGTGACGCTGGCGACCATGTTCATGATGGCGTTCCTGCTGTTCCTGCAGCACCACCGCCTGAACCTGGAACTGCGCCGCACCAACGGAGTGTTGCAGGAGGCCTCGCTAACCGATCCGCTGACCGGACTGCGCAACCGCCGCTATTTCTCCGCGACGATTGAAGCCGATGTCAGCCAGGCCCTGCGCTCCCACGCCGACCGCCACGATGAACATACTCGCGACCTGGTTGTTTATCTGATCGACGCCGACAACTTCAAGGAAGTGAACGACCGCTACGGGCACGACGTTGGCGATAAAGTGCTGCTCGAAATGGCCCGGCGACTGAGTTCCTCCATTCGGCATTCGGATGTGCTGGTGCGCTGGGGCGGGGAAGAATTTCTGATCGTGTCGCGCTACACCGATCGCGCCGAGGCGGAGCTGCTGGCCCAGCGCGTTCTGTCAGCGGTCGCCGATACGCCCTTTGCCCTGGGCGCGTCGGGAGAAAATATCTACCGCACCTGTTCCATGGGATGGGCGGCGTTCCCGTGGTTTCCCGGCGATCCGCGTGCCGTGTCGTACGAAGAAGTTCTTACGCTGGCCGATCGCGGACTGCATCAGGCCAAGCAACAGGGAAAGAATCGCGCGGTCGGCATTCTGCCGGCCATGGGACATCATCCGCCCACGACGATCGAAGGACTGCACTCCGCCGGCCTGCAAGTCGACCTTCTGGCCGTCACCGGGCCGCGGACTCTGGTCTAACTTACTTCAAGAAAGCGGAACCTTCCAGCCTCAGATAGTTGCCGTGGCCGGTGTGCCGGGCGACGGAGTAGCGCCCAGCGGGTCAACCTGAACCGTCAATCCTTCAACGTTGCGGACCACCACCAACTGGCCCACCGGAAGCGACGAGGAAGCCACTGCGTCCCAGAGTTCGCCGTGAACGAAGACCTTGCCTTGCGGAGAGAGCGCGGTCTGCGCCACTCCGGTTTCACCGATCAGCCCTTGAACCCCGGTGACAACTTTATTCCGCCGTGCTTTGACGGCGATGGTCATCAGGAAGGCGGTGATCAAGCCGAACGGAATGCTGACCGCGAGAGCCGTCAACAGGTGAACTCGCAATTCTGGAATCGGCGAGTCCACCAGCAACAGGCCTCCGAGTGTGAGCAGGACGATTCCCCCGACGGTGAGAACGCCGTGAGTCACGAATTTGGCTTCGGCGGCGAACAGAGCGAAGGCGCCGAGAATGAGTCCCAGCGCGGCGAAGCGCGTGGGCAGAAGATTCAGGGCGAAGACAGCGAGCAGGATGAAGACCACTCCGACGGTTCCGGGGATGACGGCGCCAGGGTGGTTGAACTCAACGTACAGTGCGACCGCGCCAACAATCAGAAGCAGGAAGGCGAAGTCGGGTGCCATCAGCCGGTCGAGGATATTTTCCTTCAGCGTCATTTCAAACGGAATGACGGGCTGACCCTCGAGATTGAGCGAAGCGGATTCTCCGTTGAAGCGCTTGAACGGCTTGCCCTGGAGTTGGCGGAACAGATCGTCGGGACTCGATGCAACGTAGTCGATGAGATGTTGCGCGAGCGCTTCCTGATCGGTGAAGGATTTCGATTGCCGCACGGCGCTTTCAGCCGCTTCGAGACTGCGGCCGCGTTTTGACACGACCGACCGCATAAGGGCCGCGGCGTCGTTTTCCATTTTGCGTTTCATCTCATCATCCGGCTGCAGCTGAACCGGTCCGATGAATGCGACTGGATGGGCCGCGCCCGCTGCGGTTGCCGGCGCCATGACGGCGATATCGGCCGATTCAAGAATAAAAATCCCAGCCGACCCAGCGTGTCCGCCGGTGGGCGTTACGTAGACGATGACTGGCACGGAAGAAGATGTGATCTTGTCGATGATCGCACTGGTCGAACTGAGCAGGCCGCCGGGAGTATTGATTTCGAGCAGTACCGCCTGATCGTTGCGGCGTCGGGCTTCGTCGATGCCGCGCGCAATATACTCCGCGCTGATCGGCTGGATGGTGTCGTTCACCACGATCTTCAGAACCTGGGCATGCGCGGGCGCGAAAGAAAGAGCAACCAGCGCGGCGAACGCCATACTCAACGCAATATTTTTTCGCATGATTTGAGAGGAGTGCATAAGTCCTTGGCTGCGATCGATGCGATCGAACCTCGCTACGTCGCTGCTTCCAGAACTATTGTCCCTCTATTTGGCCGAGCCGGAGTGAATTTCTTGCGGCGCGGGTTCCGGGGCAGTAGGCGAAGTCGGAGCCGTCCATCCGGGCAAGTAGGTGCTGCCCGTGATCAGGCGTGCGCCGCGTTCGTAGGTCACATAAGACCACGCCCACTGGATGAACACGAGAAGCCGGTTGCGGAATCCGATGAGAAACAGAATGTGCACGAACAGCCAGGACAGCCACGCGATGAAGCCAGAGATGTGGATCTTGCCGAACTCGGCGACGGCAGCAGCGCGTCCGATCGTGGCCAGGCTGCCTTTGTCCCAATAGTGAAACGGAGTGCGGGAGTTCGTATGAGAATCAGCATCTCCATCCTGCCGCACGAAACGCGACAAGAGTGGCGTACCCGTTCGGCCTTTTATTTCTTCGCGAATTAATTTCGCGACGTAGCGTCCTTCCTGGATGGCCACCGGGGCAACGCCCGGAAGCATTTTGCCGTGCTCGTCTTTGAGCGCCGCCAGATCGCCGATGACGAATACTTCTGAATGACCGGGAAGGCTGAGGTCGGGCTGCACCAGGACGCGTCCAGCTCGATCCACTGGCGCGCCGAGCTTCTTGCCAAGGTCGGATGCCGCGACTCCGGCGGCCCACAGAATTACCGCGGCGGGGAATCGCGTGTCGCCAAGATGGACGGCCCCCGCTTCGATCTCAGTCACCAGGGCCGAGGTGCGGACTTCCACGCCCAGGCGCTGCAGTTGTTCCTGCGCGCTGCGCGACAGGTCTTCGGCATACGTGGCCAGAACCCGCGGCCCGCCTTCGACCAGAAGGATGTGGGTGCGGGAAGGATCGATCGAACGGAATTCGTGGGCCAGCGCGTGGTGCGCGATCTCCGCCAGCGTTCCGGCGAGCTCAACGCCGGTCGGTCCGGCTCCGACGACAACGAAGTTCAGCTGAGTCGGCGACTCGCCCGTCGCTGCCTGGCGTTCCGCCAGTTCGAAGGCGAGCAGCACCCGTCGCCGAATCTCCAGCGCGTCTTCAATGGTCTTGAGTCCGGGAGCGAACGGTTCCCACTCGTCGTGCCCGAAATAGGCGTGGCTCGCGCCGGCGGCGACGATCAAATAATCGTAGGGAATCTCGGCATCCGGAGTCTCGACAACCCGCCGTTCGAGGTCGAATCCCGTTACTTCCGCCATCAGCACCGACACGTTCTTATATCCGCGAAAAATGGAGCGAACCGGCGCCGCGATTTCGCCCGGCGAAAGACCAGCGGTGGCAACCTGATAAAGCAGCGGCTGGAAGGTGTGGTAATTCCGGCGGTCGATGAGAATGACCTGAACCGGAGCCTTGGCCAGCGCGCGGGCAGCATTCAGGCCGCCGAAACCGGCTCCGATAATTACCACTCGCGGAATGGCGTGGGTGTTCATCTTTGATTTCGCCGCCTTGCTGTTAAGTGTCCTCACTCTATAAGATTCACCGCGATGGCAGACGGTTCCAGAAGTTATTCCTCCGAGCCGGCGACGCCGGCGTGGCTGCGCGTGGCCATGCCCTCGATTGCGGATCTGATTTTTGTCGCGCTACTGGGAGTGCTCGTGTTCACGCCGCTATCGGTGCGACTCCTCGGGGACGCAGGGATCGGATGGCACATCCGCACCGGGCAGCAGATTCTGGCCACGCACGCGATCCCGCGCGTGGATTCGTTTTCATCCACCATGGCAGGCAAGCCATGGTTCGCGTGGGAGTGGCTGTATGACGTAGTTGTCGGCGAACTGGAATCGCATCTGGGATTGAACGGTGTCGTTTGGTTGACCGCAGTCATAATCGCGGCGGTCTTTGCCTGGATGCTTCGGCTCTTGATCGCGCGCGGCACTAACGTTCTGGCCGCGGTCGTGCTGGTGCTGTTGGCGGTCGCGGCATCCATGATTCACTTTCTGGCGCGCCCGCATGTCGTGAGCTGGCTTTTCACCGTGGCTTGGTTTTGGATTCTCGATTCTTCGGAACGCAGCCGCTCGGACGATCCCGGCGGGGGCAGTAGCAGGAAACTCTGGCTGCTGCCCGCGATGATGTTGATTTGGGCGAACGTTCACGGCGGATTTCTGGTTGGTCTCGTGCTGTTGGCGATTTTCTGGCTCGGCGACGTGTGGGCGTGGCTCGGTGCGAAGCCGGAACGCATCGAGGATCTGCTTGTAAAGATGAACGCTGCGAGCAGAGCACGGCAGTTGGCGTGGGTGGGATTGCTTTCGGCCGCGGCGAGCCTGGTGAATCCCTATGGATGGAAGCTGTATTCCCAT
>Ga0210388_10002413_pt1 | contig 14536 bp, 15 predicted proteins | sample IncBWC19OmetaG_FD_155485 | JGI IMG/M metagenome (GOLD analysis project Ga0210388, IMG submission 155485) | Forest soil microbial communities from Barre Woods Harvard Forest LTER site, Petersham, Massachusetts, United States - Inc-BW-C-19-O ...
GCCGATCGCCGGGTCCTCGGCAGCCGGGTCCTCGACAACGGCGGGCACGGCCCCGGCCGCTTCGTCCGGAAACGGTTACGGCTACTGAGGCGCGTCCCGCACCCGCCGAGGCCTAGGTCAGGCAGACATGACACTCAGGAGCGAGAAGGTGGCCCGCATGGCGGCCGCAAGCGCGGCGCTGGCGGTGACCGCCGCCGGAGTGGCCGAGCGGACGGCGCTAGCGGCGTCGTTTATGGTTCTTGCCCATCTGCACTGGCTGTGGATCCCGGCCGCCGTCGGGCTTGAATCGGTGTCCATGGCCGCCTTCGCGGTCATGCAGCGCAGGCTGCTCACGGCCGGCGGCGCCCGCGTAGGCGTCCGGCCGATGCTAGCCACCGCCTACGCGGCCAACGCGGTGTCGGTCTCGGTTCCGCTGGCCGGGCCCGCCCTGGCCACGGCCTTCACGTTCCGCCGCTTCACCCGGCAGGGCGCAGATGCCCCGCTGGCCGGCTGGTCGCTGCTGGCCGGCGGGGTAATCTCCTCGGCCGCGGCGGCCCTGGTCTTGGTCGGCGGCGGGCTGGCGTCGGGGAACACCCTGGTAGCAGCGGTCGCCGTTCCTGGCGGCGTGCTCGCTGTCGCCGTCCTCGTCGCGGCGATCGCGGCCGTGCGCAGGCCGCGGCTGCGGCGCGCGCTCGAACGGCCAGCCGGATGGGTGCTACGGCAGGGATCGCGGATGCTGCGCCGGCCTGCCGCGGCGCCCGACCAGACCATCCGGGCCTGGGCGCTGCGACTGGGTTCACTCCGGCTGCCCCCGTCCGGCTGGATGACGGCGACCGCCCTCGCCCTAGCCAACTGGCTCGCCGACGCGGCGGTCCTCGCCGTGAGCATCCAAGCCACCGGCGCCACCATCCCCTGGCACGATCTTCTGCTGGTCTACGGCACGGGCATCGCCGCGCAAAGCCTCAACGTCACGCCCGGCGGGCTCGGAGTCACCGAGGGATCGCTCAGCCTGGCCTTGATAGCGACCGGACTCGGTGCAAGTCGGGCACTGGCGGCGGTGCTGCTCTACCGCCTGGCCAGTTTCTGGCTGGTCGCACTGGCCGGATGGCTGGTCGTGTTCTGGCTCCGGCGTCCCCGTGCCCGGTGCGGCCCGGCTCCTTCGCGGAACCGCGCCGTCCCCGGGCCGCCCGCGGCCGCCTGGCTGGATGCTCACGAAGTGGTGCTGCTGCATGGACAGCCCGGCTCGCCCGCCGACTGGCAGCAGGTCGCCGGGCTGCTGCCCGCCCAGCTTCACCCCGTGGCAACTGACCGGCCGGGCTACGGCTCCAGCCAGCTTCCTGCGGGCGGGTTCGCCGCGAACGCCCGCGCCGTCCTCGACGACCTGGACTCGCGCGGCATCACCCGCGCGGTGCTCGTGGGGCACTCATGGGGCGGCGGGGTGGCGCTGTCGGCGGCGAGCCTGGCGCCCGGCCGGGTGGCGGCGGTAGTCCTGCTCGCGAGCGTCGGCCCGGGGTGCGTGACCGGCTGGGACAGGCTGCTCGCCGCACCTGGCGCAGGCCAGCTATGCGCGCTAGTGGCGTGGCGGCTGACGCCGTGGATGGCCCGGGCCCGGCTGGCCGGGATCGCCCGGCGGCAGGGCCGCCCGCTGCGTCCGGGCGAGCATGCCAACTGGCAGGTCTGGGGTGATGCGGACCGCGGATACCACCCGCAATGGCGCACCTTCCTGACCGAGCAACGCGCCCTGCTGCGCGAGCTTGGCGAGCTGGAGCACGCTATCGAGTCGGTCCGGGCGCCGGTGCTGGTGCTCGCCGACCCCAAAGACACCGTGGTTCCCTTCGAAACCGCCCGCCGACTGGTACGCACTCTGCCGGATGCTCACCTGCAGCTCGTCGAGGGCGCGGGTCATCACCTTCCCAGGCGAGCCCCGGAGGCCGTCGCCGATGCGATCGCTTCGTTCCTTTCCGCGGCCCAGATCGCTGACGTCCCGATCACTCAGCCGGCCGCGACGTGGACAGCTTATGAATCCTATCCGTGCTGGTAGAAGGGGTCCGCAGTCGGCGGGCCCCGGCTATGCAGCCGGAAGAAGGGAAGATAGCGTGGCAAGCACCAGCGGGCCAAGTTCCGAGCAGTCAGTGCCCCACCTGCACTTCCATGTCATCCCACGGTGGGGCGGCGACCCGAAGTCTGCCAAGCTGGTTGTGCGCCGTCAGGAGAAACCAGCACCTCCACCTGGGGCAGCTCTTCTTCATGAGGGTCGTGCTCTGACTCGATGTCGTAGTCGGTCTGCATGTTGATCCAGTACCGCTCCTACAGCCCAAGGGCCCGGGAGAGCCTTAGACCGGTGTCAGGCGTGATCCGGCGCCTGCCGTGGACGATCTCGCCGATCGGGGTCTGCGGCAGTCCAGTCGCCTGGGCGAGTCGGTACTGGCTGATTCCCAGCGGCTCAGGGAACTCGGTGTCCGACGCGGTTGTTGGTTGCGCGTCGCGGGGTCACGATCGGTGACATGAGCAAGCAGGAACCCGCGACCCTTACCCGGAGGCGTCGTTCCCGGTGACATGCTCGCCAACGATGTGATGGAAGGCGACCGCCGAGTAGGGTCGCGACCGTGACTGCCTCATGGTCTCCGGACGAACTTCGTCTCATAAATGCGGCCGCGGAGCTGCGGATCGCTGTCAAACGCTCCGACGGCAGCCTGCGGGGATGGGTGCCGATATGGGTCGTGTGCGCCGGTGCGCGGGTGTACGTGCGGACCTGGTACCGACGGGACACCGGCTGGTTCGGTCATGCTCTGCGTTCACGCCGAGCCCGTATTCGCGTGCCGGGTCTGGATGCCGATGTCACCATCGAGGACATCGGCGACGCGTCGACTCAAGTCACTACCGACGTCGACGCCGCCTATCGCGCCAAGTACGGCCGTGGCGGCGCCGGTTCGATGGTGACTGCCACGGCCGCGGCGACCACACTGCAGCTCAACCACGAGTAGTGCGCAGACGTTCACCGTGATTGGTGGCGCACACGCTCAGGTCGCCGTCAATACCTGTTGGCTGTCGGTGCCATACCCAGACGGTGTTGCTTCGCTGCTGAGCCGCCAACAAAACTGCAGGCATGAGCGAGCAAACCCTTGCGCTGGTCACCGGCGCCAATCAGGGAATCGGATACGAAATCGCGGCCGGCCTCGGCGCACTCGGCTGGAGCATCGGGGTCGGCGACCGCAATGCAGAGCGCCAGCAGGATGCGGTGGCCAAACTACGCGCTGACGGTGTCGACGCGTTTCCGGTGCCCATCGACGTGACCGACGACGCGAGCGTGGCGGCCGCCGCCCGCGAGATCGAGACACGCGCCGGCCGTCTCGACGTGCTGGTCAACAACGCCGGCGCCACCGGCGCTTGGCCGCAGAACCCGACGACGCTCAGCCTGGACAGTGCCCGGGCGGCGGTGGAGACGAACGTCTTCGGGATGATCCGGGTCACCAACGCGATGTTGCCGCTGCTGCGCCGCTCGGCGCACCCGCGGATCGTCAACCAGTCCAGCCACGTCGGCTCCCTGACCCTGCAGACCACCGCCGGCGTCGAACTCGGGGAGATCAGCGCCGCGTACGCCCCGACCAAGACCTACCTCAATGCCGTCACGATCCAGTACGTCAAGGAACTGGCCGGCTCGAACATCCTCATCAACAACGCGTGCCCCGGGTACGTGGCCACAGAACTCACCGGCTTTCAGGGGTTTCGCACCCCCAAGGAGGGTGCCGCGATCGCCGTCAAGCTCGCCACCCTGCCGGACGACGGCCCTACCGGTCAGCTGTTCGACGACGACGGAGTCGTGCCCTGGTGATGGCCCGCTCGCTCGATTTAGATCTACTAAGGAGACGGCCGAGGATGCCAGAGCGGATTGTGGTCGTGGGGGCTTCTGTCGCCGGGGTGCGAACGGCCCTGGCCCTGCGCGGACAGGGGTTCGAGGGCGAGCTCATCCTCATCGGTGACGAAGCCAGGCTGCCCTACGACAAGCCGCCGCTTTCGAAGCAGTTCTTGGCCCAGGAGTGGGACCTCGGGCGGTTCACCTTGCTGGACGAGCGCGCCGCCGGGGCCGCTGGCATCGACCTGCGGCTGGGAGCGGCAGCCGTCCGACTGACCCCCTCCGAATCGTTGGTGGAGCTCTCCGACGGAGCGGTGGTGCCGTACGACCGGCTCGTCATCGCCACTGGTGCCTCAGCCCGTCCATCCCCGTGGACTCCCGACTCGGGGCTTCACCAGATCCGCTCGGTCACCGACGTCGAGGCCTTGGCCACGGACCTTAACACCGGTGGCGAGGTGGCCATTATCGGCGCCGGAGTGGTGGGTTGCGAGGTCACCGCCACCCTGCGGATGGCGGGCCATGCCGTCACGATGGTCGACATGCTCGCCGCTCCGATGCAACGCGTCGTCGGCCCCGATCTCGCCGCCAGTCTCCTTGCGTTGCATCACCGGCACGGAGTGACCACGCACCTCGGCACCGGCGTTCGTGGCATCTCCGGTTGGGCTGGCGATCTCAGCGTTGATCTCACCGATGGGACAACTATCAACGCCGGTGCCGTCGTGGTAGGGATCGGTGCCGTCCCCAATGACTCCTGGCTACAGGACTCCGGACTGGGGATCGACGACGGAGTCCGCACCGACGAGTTCGGCCGGGCGGAAGGCTGTCAGGACATCTACGCGGTTGGGGACGTCGCGAACCGGTGGCATTCCCGCCTCGGGCGCTACGTGCGATCTGAGCACTGGTCGGCAGCAGCGGAGGACGGCGCCCGAATCGCCCACAACATCCTTAATCCCGAGTGTCCGACCGTCATGGAGTCGGTGCCGTACGTCTGGAGCCACCAGTACGACTGGAAGATTCAGGTCGCTGGCCTCTCAGGCGATGGCGAGCCCGAACTCGTCGGCGACTTTTCACGCGAAAAGCCCAAAGGCGCTGCGCTCTATGCAGACCGCTCAGGAAGCCTCGCCCGGGCCGTCACGGTGAACTGGCCTTCCGCGCTTATGAGGTGCCGACGCCATCTCGATGCGGGCGGATCCGTCGTGTCGATGCGCGAAACCCTCGGCCGGATGCTCAACACCCAAACCACGCCTGCTTGACCAGCCGCGCTCGAACCACGGAAAGAAGTGAGGACAGGATGGACGACACTGTCTACCCGCACAACTGGAGCAGAGAGGGTTTCCTCGGCGACTTCGTCGTCACCCTCCGACCGCATCCCATCAACGAGTACACCGATGTAACCGGCCCGCATGCCCCCCACCGGATCGACCTCACCGCGATCAAGGCGGTCGATGCGACGGATCCCGCCTTGCTCCCCACTGTGTTCGCTCGCTCACGTAACGATCTGACCCTCTCGGTGTCGGCCCGGTCCGAGCCGACTCCATTCGTGTGGCGCAACGCCGAGTACGACGAAGTGCATTTCGTCCAAGAGGGCGAGCTTGACTACGTGACCGACTGGGGCACCCTCTCGGTGCAGCCGGGCGACTTCGTGTTCCTGCCGCGCGCGGCGTCGTACCGAGTGGTCCCGACGACGGCCTCCACGCTTCGCGCGATCATCGAGACGCCCGAGGCGATCTCCATGAACCGACAGGCGCAGCCGGGGATGATCAACGCGGCACGCGCCGTTCACCGCCCCGATCCGGCGCGCACGTCCCAGGCAAGCGGCGAGACAACGCTGCTTATCAGGACGACCGAGGGCTTCACGCGGTTCACGATGCCGCGCGACCCGCTGGCGATGACGCAGGTGGTCTACGGTCAGGTGCCGGTCTGGAAGGTCAACCTGGGCGACATCCAGCCGGTGGCTTATCTGCCGGCGGGCGGCCCGCCGGCACATTTCGCGGAAACGCCGAGCAAGGACCTCCTTCTTTACACGTTGAGTTCCCGGCCGGGCGGCCGCCCGCCGCAGCACCACAATGCCGACTACGACGAGCTGGTCTTCTACTTCCGCGGGCCCGCTGCGTACGGCGGGCTCTCCGAGCCTGGAAGCGGGATCTGGATCCCGAAGGCCGTTGGCCACTGGGGTCCCAGTGAGGATCCCGAGGGCGGATATCTGGCTTGGCTCATCGAGAGTGGCGGAACCATCAGGCTGACTTCGGAGGGACTCGCGGCCGCGCAGTTGATGGAGACCAGCCTCTTCCACCCCCTCCGGCAAGGTGAGTCTTTGGCCCCCCTCCCCCGGGACCACACGTGAGCGCGGTCATCACGGTCGCCCCGACGGGGCCGCTCGCGATGAAGAGCGATAACCCGAGTTTGCCGACTCAGCCACGCGAGATTGCGGATGCGGTGGCGAAGGCCTACCAGGCCGGCGCTGCCGTCGCACATCTTCACCTGCGTGACGAGCGCGATCGGCCAACCGCCGATCTGGACATCGCGCAGCGAACGATCGACCTGATCGCGGAGCGCTGCCCGATCCTTGTGCAGCTCTCCACCGGCGTCGGCCTCGACCTGCCTTTCCGGGAGAGGGAACGGCTAGTCGAGCTGCGACCGCGCATGGCGACGCTTAATCCGTGCAGCATGAGCTTCGGCGAGGGAGAGTTCAGCAACCCGCCGAAGGACGTGCGCCGCCTCGCGTCCCGCATGCGCGAACTCGGTGTCAAGCCTGAGCTCGAGATCTACGACACCGGCCATCTGGACGCTTGCCTGCGGCTGCGTGATGAGGGGCTGCTCGACGAGCCTTTGCAGTTCAGCATCGTGCTGGGAGTGCGTGGTGGCATGGCCGCCACAGCCGACAACCTGTTCAATACAGTGCGTCGACTCCCGGCCGGGAGCGTTTGGCAGGTCATTGCGATAGGCAGGGCAAACCTTCAGCTGACGGCGATCGGACTCGCGCTGGGAGGCAACGCCCGCGCAGGGCTAGAGGACACGCTGCACACCGCCAAGGGCGAACTCGCAGCCGGGAACCAGCCGCTCGTGGAACGTGCAGTTGCCCTGGTGGGAAGCGTCGGCAGGGCCGTGGCCAACGTGGAGCAGGCGGAACGAAGCCTGCAGTTGCCCCGGCAGTCCGTAAGCAGGGAAGCCTGAGAGCTCGAAATAGTCCGACTACATACCCTTGGCCGATCTGATCGGAGCGACATGGCGACACGGCGGTTCGCGGCCACTGACCCGAGCTTGGCCGCGCTCTACGAGAAGCTCTCTGAAGCCTCGCTGCAGCCTTTGTGGGAACTCAGCGGACTGCTCACACCCCAGCCGGTGGCGCGCGGTGTGCCGTACCGGTGGGCAGGAAAAGAGCTACGTGAGCTCGGCTCCACGGCGGGCGAGTTGGTGCCCGTCGGGCGCGGCGGGGACCGGCGGGTCCTAGCGTGCTGCAACCCCGGACTGGACGGCGCGCCATACGCCGTCTCGACTCTCTGGGCGGCGGTGCAGTACCTGCGTGGATTCGAAGTTGCCCCCGCGCATCGGCATACGCCGGCCGCGCTGCGGTTCATCGTCGAAGGTGAGGGCGTGTGGACCCTCGTCGACGGCGACCCGCTGCACATGGGCACCGGTGATCTCGTTCTGACCCCCAGCTGGACCTTCCACGAACATCACAATCCCACCGCTGATCCGATGATCTGGATGGACGTTCTGGACTTGCCGATCGTGGCCGCACTCGATGCCGTCTTCTTCGAGAACGGCCCGTCGGAGAAGGTTGACCGGGCAACAGCGGCGCAGTCGTCGTCCGAGGCATGGTTCGGTGGCGGGCCCGGACTGGTGCCGGTCGACGGGCCGGCCCTGTCAGCCCGCCGCTCGCCGCTGCTGGCCTACCGGTGGGCCGACACCGAACGCGCGCTCGAGGGCCAGCTCGCTGTGCGGGGCGATGGCCACGCCCGGCTTCGCTACACCGATCCCATCCGCGGTGGCGACGTGATGCCCACGATGCGCTGCGAGATGGAGCGTCTGCGCTCCGGCACCACGTCCGCGGCAGTCCGCCAAACCGGTGGGCAGGTGACGTGCGTGCTGCACGGCACGGGACGCATCGAGGTGGGTAGCGGCGACCAGCTGCGAGCCTTCGATGTCGAGCCGGGAGACATCGTGGCGATCCCGTCGTGGGCCCCACGGTCGGTCAGCGCCGACACCCAGCTCGACCTCTTCACAACGAGTGATGCGCCAGTTCTCGACGCTCTGGGTCTCTTCCGCATCGAGACCGCTCTGGGAGCGACGGCATGACCACCACCACACTCCCGGTTCTCGTCGTGGGCGGCGGTATCGGCGGGTTGGCCACTGCGTTGGCTGCAGCGCGGCACGGCCGGCGGGTCCACGTATTGGAGCGCGCCGGAGAATTCACGGAAATTGGTGCCGGCCTGCAGTTTGGACCGAACGCGAGCCGAGCGCTGGCTGCTCTTGGCGTATATGACGACATCCGCCCGCTCGCCGTCGCGCCCCGTCAGGCGGTGATGAAGGATGCGGTCAACGGAAACGTACTAACGACACTCGCATTCGGCGCGGGGTTCGAACGCCGCTATGGCTACCCGTACCTCGTCCTGCATCGCAGCGACCTGCTCGAAGCACTGCTGGCCAAATGCCTTGCGCACGAGCTGATCACCCTGGAGGCCGGCCGAACCGTCGTCGACGCCGAGGTGCGCGCCGACGGCGCTACCGTCGTCTGCCTGGACGGCGCGGCTTACCACACCGAGGCATTGATCGCGGTCGACGGCCTGCATTCCAGGTTGCGCGGCAAGGTCGTCAACGACGCCGCCGTGTGCAGCGGCTACGCCGCCTATCGCGGCACAGTGCCGACTAGCCAAGTGGACGGTGCCGTGGCGCCCGATGAAGTCGCGTTGTGGGTCGGGCCCGGCATGCACGTCATCCAGTACCCGGTGCGCGGCGGCGAGCTGTGCAACCAAGTAGCTGTATTCCGTAGCGAGCGATTCCACCGTGGATACACAGCGACGGGCGAGTGGGGTACCCCCGGCGAACTCGACGATGCGTTCGCCAACGCCTGTCGACCGGTGCGCGCGGCAGTGTCGCGGATCGGACGCGACCGGCATTGGCCCATGTACGACCGTCTTCCGACGGAGACCTGGATCAACGGGCGGCTCCTGCTGACCGGCGACGCGGCCCACCCGATGCTGCAGTACCTCGGCCAAGGCGCATGTCAGGCGCTGGAAGATGCCGTCGAGCTCGGCTACCGGTTGCACCGCAATGGCGACGACATCGACACCGCGTACCGCGAATTCGAGAAGGCGCGACTACCGCGCACCGCCCGATGCCAGACCAGAGCCCGGCCGTGGGGCGATCTGTGGCACACCGATGATCCGCTCACCCTCGGACTGCGGAACAGGTTTCTGGCGATGCGTGATCCCGACGATTACAGCGAACTCGACTGGCTCTATGCCGCCGCGCGGCCTGGCACCGCCGCGCCGAGCTTGACCACGACCGCCGGCTCGGCACCGGTCACCATCCCCTGAATTCGTCCAATCGGAAGGAGATCTCGTGCGTTACCTGAGCTTTCGAGACGCCGCAGGTCGAGTCCGTGCCGGAGTATCCGGATCCTCTGATCATGACCAGAGTTTCCGCGATGTGACCGACCTGCTGCCAGGCGGCGACGGCAGTCCAATGCGTCGCCTGATCAAGGCCGCCGAGTCGAGTTCAGATATCAAGGTCCTGGTCTCTCGGGCCCCCGTAGTTGACCCCGCGTCCATCGTGCTGCTCCCGGTAGTGCCGGATCCGACCAAGATCGTTGCGGCACCGGTGAATTACCGCAATCACCAGATGGAGATGAACGAAGCGAGCCACATCAGCTCGCTTGGCGTCTTTCTCAAGGCGCCATCGTCCGTCCTCGGTAACGGCGGCGTGGTCCGGCTGCCCTACAACGACCGGCGGTTCGATCAGGAAGGTGAATTCGCCGCCGTCATCGGGCGCCGTGCACGCGATGTACCGGAGGCTGAGGTACTCGACTATGTCTTCGGCTACACCTGCTTGCTCGACATGACCATGCGAGGGGGCGAGGACCGTTCGGTACGCAAGTCCTTCGACACCTTCACTCCCGTCGGGCCGACCATCGTCGCCCGAGAGGACGTCCCACCGGTTGACGAGCTCGAGCTGAGCCTGTGGGTGAACGGTTCGCTGCGCCAGCGAGCAGATCTCAAGGACCTAATCTGGGGCGTCGCCAAGCTGATCTCGTATGTGTCGACCGTGATGACCCTGTACCCAGGTGACATCGTGACAACAGGAACACCGGAGGGGGTTGGCGCGGTCCACGACGGGGACACAATCGTGGTCAAGGTGACCGGGTTGGATCTGCTCACCGTGTCGGTGTCCGCCGAAGGCGCAGGCGCATGTCCAACGCTGGGCGCGGGCCAGGGACCCAAGCCCCCAGCCGATCTGACCCCGGTGAGCGAGCGGTAGACGTGACAGTTGCCCCGAGCACCAGGTCGGATGGTTGGAGGGTATCTACATGAGTGCTGAAACACACGAGCAGGCCGGGAGCGTCATGGCTCCGGCGTCGCCGGCCCGGGTCTCATCTCGCTATGACAACCGCATCACCCTGCAGAAGCTCGAGGTGTTCTGCACTGTCATCGAGCTGGGCGGTGTCTCTCGTGCGGCGGACCATCTCTGGGTTGCCCAATCGGTGGTCTCCGGTCACCTCAGATCGCTCCAGGAACGACTCGGCGTCCAGGTCCTTTACCGCGATGGCCAGCGGATGAGGCTGACCAAGGCGGGGGAACAGGTGTACCAGTGGGCGAGTGAGATGCTCTCCGGGACGCGCGACCTCATGCGAAGGCTCGACGACCTCGACGATGCGAACAGCGGCACTCTCGCGCTTGCGGCGAGCCTTGCCGTCGGCAGCTACCTCATGCCGCCGATCCTGGCCGAGTTCCGCAATGTACGGCCACGTGTGATCATCACGATGACTGTGTCGGATCCCGAGGTGGCGTTCTCTGCGGTGGGATCGGGCGAGTGCGATCTCGGGATCGTCATTGCGGGCGCTGGGCACGAGCACCCGCACGTGCGTTCCGAAGAGATCGGCCGCGAGGAGATCGTGGTGGTAGCGGCACCGGATAGCCTCTCCGGGGTCGAGGCTCTCTCGATATCCGACCTCTCTGAGCTGGCCCTCGTGGCTCCGTTCGCCGGAAGCGTCGCACGAGAGGTTGTCGACCGCCGACTCATCGAACTCGGCGCTCCCCCGCAGCACGCTGTGATGGAACTTGGGCACCCGGAGGCGATGAAGCGAGTGATCCGCAATGGCATCGAGGCCTCTCTGCTGTTTCGCAGCTGTGTCGAAGACGAGCTCCGTCAGGGGACCTTGCGCGAGATCTCAATCGCTGATGCGGACCTCTCGATGCCCGTGCTCAGTATCACTCGTGCTGACCGGCCACCGCTGCCGATCCAGACACAGCTCGTCGAGGAGACGCGGGCGCACCTGGCTGCGAGGTAAGGACATGGAGCGCGACTCCCATCACGACTCGAGATCTCCGTGCATTAGTGAAATGGCGCGGGACTGAGGCGATCTCGGCGTCCTTCGTAAAGCATTGGTCGGCCAGCTCAAAGGACTTCCTCTTGTCGAGGAGATGGCAATAATCGAGGTAAGTGCTCCAGCACTCGCGCTCGGCATTCAGGTTTCGAAGAAGGACTCCGGTGGCGAAAGGTACCAAGCGCGCGTTCTGCGCTAGCGGGTTGGCTGGTTAGAGTCGTGTCGCTACGCGGATCAGGTCGGCCAGCGTGCGGTCTCGGCTTTGTGGTGGCCAGGCGATGACCGTTGTCACCGATGGCGCGTCTAGGACGGGTACGGCGGCGAGGTCGGGCCGCCGGTCGGTGCCGGCGGACTCGGGCATGATCACGATGGCGCGGCCGAGGGCTATCAGCTGAAATAGCTGTGTCAGGTTGTGTACCTCCGGTCCTGGTCCATCCGGATAGCGGCCGTCGTCATCGGGCCAGCGAGCCATCGGGAGGTCGGGCAACCCGGTGGCATCGGCCAGCCGGATCTGCGAGCGCTGGGCAAGTGGGTGGGAGGCGGGCAGGATCGCTACCTGTCTTTCGGTGTAGAGAATCTCGGTGTCGAGTCCGGCCGTCGAATCCCACGGCAGGTGCAGCAGCGCCACATCGGCCTGCCCGTTCTGCAGCAGTTTCTGGTGCTGGTGCGCTTCGCAGAGCAGCAGGTCGACGGCGGCTGCGCCGGGCTCAGTGCGGTAGGCGTCGAGCAGCTTGGCCAGTAGTTCGCCGGAGGTGCCGGACTTGACGGCGAGCACGAGGCGGGGGCGTTTATCCGCGGCCTCCCGGGTGCGCCGCTCGGCTGCGCCCATCGCGCTGAGGATCGTGCGCGCCTCGGATAGCAGTACGGCTCCGGCGTCGGTGAGCGTGACTTTCCGGCTGGTGCGCTCCAGCAGCGCGACCCCGAGCTGTCGTTCGAGCCGGGCGATGGCGCGCGACAGGGGCGGCTGGGCTATCTCCAGACGCTCGGCGGCCTTGCCGAAGTGCAGTTCCTCGGCGACCGCGACGAAGTACCGCAGTTCGCGTACCTCCACGCCTCCACATTAGCCCCGTTCCGGCCGGCGGTCGATCGATGCCGCCCGGGTATCGCCGCATTACCGAGACGGTGTTGGCCCCCGCGCAAAGCACAGCCAGACTCGCAGGCATGAGTCACACGACCATTCTGACGGGATTCGTGAATGTCTAAACTCCTGATCGTGATCGGCAGCACCAGACCGGGCCGGGTCGGACTCCCGGTGGCTGAATGGTTCGCGGCGCGCGCGGTCGCCGACGGCCGTTTCGATGTGGAATTGGCCGATCTCGCCGAGCTCAAGCTGCCGCTGTTCGACGAGCCCGGTGCGCCTTTTTTGCGTCAGTACACGAAGGCGCACGCACTCGCGTGGAGCGCCACGGTCGAGGCCGCGGACGCGATCGTCATCGTGACCGCCGAGTACAACTACGGGTACCCCGCCGCGCTGAAGAACGCGCTCGACTACCTTTTCCACGAATGGCGGCGCAAACCGCTTGGATTTGTGTCCTACGGCGGTATGGCGGGGGGGACCCGGGCCGTCCAGCAGCTCCAGCAGGTGGTGACAGCGCTGCAGATGGTCCCCGTGCCGACCGCGGTCCACATCCCGTTCGTGACCACGATGCTCGACGAGCAGTCGTGTTTCATCGCGAGCGACCTGATAGAGGAGGCAGCGAGCGCGATGCTCGCTGAACTGAAGACGCTCAACGGGGCGTTGGCACCGCTACGCGCCCTCATGCATTCGGCAGCCGAGGGGATGTAAGCGATGAGTGCTTTTTCGGTGACGAATGTGCGGATTTTCGATGGTGAGGAGGTGGTGGATGCGGATACGGTGACGTGCGCTGGTGGCGTGATCACCAGGGTGGGGCACGGGCCGTCGGCCGGGACAGAGGTGATCGATGGTGGTGGTGGCACGCTGCTGCCGGGTTTGATCGATGCGCATGTACATCCAACTGAGCAAGGGTTGCGGCAGGCGGTGACGTTCGGGGTCACCACGGTGTTCGAGATGGGCGGAGCTCCCCGCAGCCGGGAAGAGCGGGCGCGGATCGCCGCGGATCCCCAGCTGGCTGACATTCTCTCGGCCGGGCTTCCGCTGACCGCGGTGTGCGGGCACCCGAATGAGTTGCTGGTCAGCCGAGACGAGCTGTTCCCGCCCGAGGGCGGCTGCCGTCCCGAGGCGGCGCTGATTCCCGGCCTGGCCGATCCCGCGGATCTTCCGGAGTTCATCGCCGGGCAGGTGCGCGCAGGCGCGGACTTCATCAAGCTGCTCGCGGAGGAAGGGACCGTCCTGGCCGCACCCGGGCTCCCCGAGCTGAGCGAGAACGTGTTCGCCGCCGCAGTCCGCGAGGCACACGGGCACAACAAGCTCGTGGTCGCCCACGCCCTCACCTATGACGCGACACTGCGAATGCTCCGGGCCGGGGCCGATGGCCTCACCCACATCTTCCTCGACGGGCCACCCACCAGCGAAATCGTGAACGCCATCGCCCAGGCCGGGGTCTTCGTCATCCCCTGCCTGGTCTTGAACCGGTCGATCACCGGAACGACGGGCGAGGACCTGGCGGCCGACCCGCGGGTCTCCTCGCGCCTGGACGAGACCTGGCTGCGCGCGCTGAACGGCTCGTTCAACACCTGGCCCACCGGCGACTTCAACTCCTCACTGCAGACCGTCGCCGCCCTCCACCGTGCCGGCGTGCCCCTCCTCGCCGGCACCGACACCGCCGCACCCGAAGAGGAATACGGCGGCCTCGCTCAAGGAGCCAGCCTGCATCACGAACTACAGCTGCTCGTCCGCGCCGGCCTCACACCCACCGAAGCCCTCCGCGCCGCCACATCCCTGCCCGCGAGACACTTCGGGCTCCACGACCGCGGCGTCATCCGCCCCGGAGCACGCGCCGATCTCCTCCTCGTCCACGGAGACCCCACCACCACCATCGCCGACACCCTCAACACACACACCACCTGGCGCCACGGCACCCCAACCCCGCAACCGCGAAACCACGACGTGATCATGGGGAGTGATTCATGAAGATCATCTGCCTCGAAGAGCACGTGTCCACCCCGCCGCTGGTCGACGCATGGACGGCGCGCTCCCTGCGGTTCGGCGGAGGCCAGCTTCTCGACAAGCTCGCCGA
>Ga0210388_10002415_pt1 | contig 14534 bp, 11 predicted proteins | sample IncBWC19OmetaG_FD_155485 | JGI IMG/M metagenome (GOLD analysis project Ga0210388, IMG submission 155485) | Forest soil microbial communities from Barre Woods Harvard Forest LTER site, Petersham, Massachusetts, United States - Inc-BW-C-19-O ...
TGGGCGTCGTCCTGGGTGAAGCCGCGGACGCGCAGGAGGCCATGCAGCACGCCCGAGCGTTCGTAACGGTAGACGGTCCCGAGCTCGGCGAACCGGAGCGGGAGATCGCGGTAGGAGCGCATCTGCGACCGGTAGATCGCGATGTGAAACGGGCAGTTCATCGGCTTGACGAGGTACCGCTGCCCTTCCAGCTCCATCCCGCCGAAGAGGTTTTCTTTGTAGTGCTCGAGGTGTCCCGAGATCTCGAGCAGCTTTTCGCGCGCGACGTGGGGGCTGTAGACCGGCTGGTAGCCGCGCCGCACGACCTCCCGGCGAATGAGATCCTCGATCATCTGGCGCAGCATCGCCCCCTTCGGGTGCCAGAGGGCGAACCCGGGGCCGACCAGCTCGTCGAACGAGAAGAGATCCAGCTCGCGCCCCAGCGTCCGGTGGTCGCGCTTCTTGGCCTCTTCCAGCCGGTGGAGGTGCTCGTCGAGCTCCGCCTGCGACGCGAACGCCGTCCCGTAGACGCGCTGGAGCTGCGGATTGCGCTCGTCGCCGCGCCAGTAGGCGCCCGCAAACGACAGGACCTTGAACGCCTTGATGTCGCCGGTTCGCTCGACGTGCGGGCCCCGGCAGAGATCGATGAAGTCGCCGTGCTGGAAGTACGAGACCTCTTCCCCTTCGGGGATCGATTCGATGATCTCGACCTTGTACTTCTCGCCACGCGAACGAAACCGTTCGATCGCCTCGGCGCGGGAGACGACATGCCGCTCGAACGGCAGGTTCTCGCCGACGATCTTGCGCATCTCCTCTTCGATGCGCGCGGCGTCCTCGGGCGCGAACGGCTCGGTGTCGAAGTCGTAATAGAAGCCGGTCTCGATCGAGGGACCGATCGCCACCTTGGCGCCGGGGCGCAGGCGCTGAACGGCGTCCGCCATCACGTGCGAGGCCGAGTGTCGCATCCGCGACAGGGGATCGTCAGGGACATCCCCCTTGTCGCGGGGCCGAATGGTCTTGTCGGAGCTCACGCGAGCAGCATAGCCGCGAGACCCAATCTCGCACCCAACCAAACAGCAACGAAATCGTTCCCCCCCATCCCGAGAAGAGGCGAGAGCAGAGGGCTGGTAGGCACGGGCGGGATTGAACCGCCGACCCCTACCGTGTCAAGGTAGTGCTCTACCACTGAGCTACGTGCCTGGGATTTTTCTCTTACGATTCCGACGCCGATTTCGATTCGGCGTACGTTACGGTTCCCGCGTTCCGTGTCAAGGGAAACAAGCCGGTGGTCAGCGGTGATGATTCGGGTCCCCCTGGTCGGTGAGGCCGGCGCCCGCGCGGCGATCGCCAGGGTCCGAAGCTGGCTGGCCGCGCAAGCGACGACGGTGCCGTTTCGGCTGGCGGTGGCGCTGGGGCTGCTCGGTTTGCAGCTGGCGGTGGCGGTTCACTCCGGCCAGCGATTCAACGCCAAGTTCAACGCTGCGCCGGGGAGCCCTCCCCACTTTCAGAACCCGGCCAGCGACTGGGCCCCGAGGAACTGGGATCGGCTGGTCGTCAGCCGGTGGGACTCCGGCAACTACATCGAGCTCGGTCTCCGCGGTTATCAATACTGTCCGCCGCGGGGCCCGACGCTCCCCGTGCACGCGCCAGGCTGCAACCTCGCCTTCTATCCGACCTACGGCCTCGCCGGGCGTTACGTCGGGAAGGTCACCGGGCTGCCGATCGACTTTGCGATGTGGGGGATCTCGCTCGTGTCGTCGTTTCTGTTTCTCTTCCTCTGGACCGGCAAGGACCTGACGTCGCGGCTCGGCCTCGCGGAGACGTATCTCGCGCTGCTTTTCTTCAACGCCTACACGACGGGCTACTGCCTGGTGATGGTCCAGACCGAGCCATTGACCCTGGTCCTGGCGATGGGCGCCTTCGTTGCTTTTGCGCGCCGGCACCGCCTCCTGGGCGCGCTGCTGGCGGGAGCCGCCACCGGCGTTCGCATCACGGGCATGGCGATCGGCCTGGCGTTCGCGGCCGGGCTGTTGGTCGAGCTCTTGCGCGAGCGCCCGCGCTCCGTCTGGCCCTGGGTGCGCGGGATTCTCCTGGCTGCCCTCAGCGTTTGGGGCCAGCTGGCGCTGATGGCCTATCACGCGCACCGGTTCGGCGATCCGATGACCTACATCCACGCGCACGGTCAGCTGTTTCATCACGAGCGACCGGGCCTCGGTGCCCTGTTTCCCCCCGACCCCGACAAGATCGTCCAGTCGATCGACTTCCCGTTGCACGAGGGGCTGTGGCTGGCGGCGGCGCTGCTCTGGTTCGTCCACGGCCACCGCGAGGCGTTGCGGCGTTTTCCCCTCGAGCAGCAGGCGTTCTGGTACGTGACCTACCTGGCGACGGTCGGGATCGCCACGGTGGGTATGATGCCCATCTCGCTGGCCGGCATGAGCCGCTATCTCCTCCTGGCGCTGCCGATGTTCTTCGCCATGGCGGCGGTCATGCGCCCTCGCCCGCTGCTGGCGCTGCTATGGCTGGCGATGACCGCCTGGCACTACTGGAACGTCGACATCTGCACCTACACCGGCGGGATGGGCGATCACGTGCTGGCCGTCTGCCACACCGCCCACTGGATCAGGCACTGATTTCTCGACGTCGTCCTCGCCGTTCACGGGCGAGCGACAGCCCCTGCACGACCAGGGTGAGGACGAAGAGGACCAGGCCGGCGGTCAGGCCCTTCGGTCGATAAGAGAGCTCGACGAGCTCGTCGCCGCTCTCGACCTTGGCGCCGACCAGGCCGTGCCAGCTCTCGGCCGGCGCCCCGGCCGCGCGCCAGCCGGGATCGAAGTTCATGTCGTAGACGACGCGATCGCCGGGCGCGGCGCCGGTGACGTGGATGGTGACCGCGTTCGGCGTCCAGCGGGTCACCTCGGCGCGTCCCACGCCGCTGGCGAGAAAGGTGAGGCCGCGGTAGTCGGGCTGGTCGCTGCCGATGACGTTGCTCTTGGCCTCGAGCGGGATGCCATAGCAGGTGACCATCCCCGTGTTGGCGAGCATCGAGGGATAGATGATCTTGGCCGGCCACTCGTAGCGATCGCGCAGCGCTGGTCCGACGGCCGGCTTGCCGTAGCGGTAGTGCTGGAACTTCTCCTGCCTGAAGCCGGCGCCTGGGGTGACGGCCGGGACCGCCAGGCGGAACGGCGCCACAGTCGCCAGCCGCGAGATCGACGCCAGGTCGAGCCCGTAGAGACAGACGATCGCCAGCGCGGCGGCCTCCGCCCACGATCGGCGCCGCGCGAAGCGGCCCCAGGCCTCCTCGGCGCCGGCTGCCAACACGAGGGCCAGCAGCAAGATCGCCAGGAACAGAATCCGCGCCGGCAGGTGCTGCGAGCTGAAGAGCGGTATGTGGTGGACCAGCGCCCAGATCGACTGCCCGAGCGACAGGACGAGGCAGCAGAGCGCGGCGATCTTGAGCGCAACCAGGCGGGGGCTCCAACCGACGGCCAGCGCGGCGCAGAGCGCCAGCACCCCGGCCACCCCGACGTAGGCGCCCCACTCCCACCAGACCCAGAAGACCCTCAGCGGCAGGTGGGGATAGAAGTCGAACCCTTGCTGGCGTGCCGTCAGCATCACCCAGACGGAGTGCAACGACACGGCGTCATCCGACTCGATGAGACGCGGGAAGCGCGACATCGTGGCCAGGACCGGCAGGAGCTTGGGGGCGGCGAGACCGACCGAGGTTGCCGCGGTGAGGAGAAACAGCGCCAGCGGTCGTCGGGAACGGACGGCCACGGCCCGGCCGATCGCGTAGAGCCAGAGGACCATCAAGGTGTGCGGATAGGGATAGATGCCGCCGACGTAGACGATGAGCGCCAGCATCGCGCCGCCCGCCGCCGTCAGGGTCCGGCGGTCCTCGTCGATCGCGCGGTCGAGGAAATAGAGGACGAACGGTGTCCAGGCGTAGGCGAGGTGCCACATGTGCCCGGAGGCGACCTGCAGCGCCCAGCGGCTGCCGAGCATCCAGATGGCGGCCACGAACGCCCGCCAGGCGGGACTGCGGGTGAAGCGCCCGGCCAGGAGGAAGGCGCCGAGGACACCGACCCAGGTGGCGGCGACCACCTCCAGCCGCAGCGCCAGCGGAAAGGAGAAGAGGAGATAAAACGGCGCGAAGGGGGAGATGAAGTTGGTCGCCCCCTCGGCATAGCCCCAGGCGGGGAAGCCGCCGCAGAACCAGGGGTTCCACCAGGGGGGCTGGCCGTGGCGGAGCGCCAGCACGGTCACGTAGCGGTAGGCGGCCTGCGAGTCCCAGTCCTGAAAACCCATCGTCCGCACGTCGGCGAAGAACGGCGCGAAGATCCAGAGCGCCAAGAGGAGGATCGGGACGACCGCGGCCCAGGCGAGGAGACGATCGCGGACGGGGCGCGTCGAAGCGGACACGGCGCGACTTTCGTACGTGGCGACCGCGACGGCAAGTGAGCGGCAGCCCGACTTGCTCCGGCGAGCCGACTTGCTCCCGCCTCGTCGCGCTGGCAAGATTTCCGCGCTTTGATCATCGGCCGCAGCCCGCTGCGCGTCTCTCTGGGCGGAGGCGGCACCGACCTCCCCTCGTACTATCGCGAGCACGGCGGATTTTTGATCGCCGCCGCGATGACCAAGTACGTCTACGTCTCGATGCACGAGACGCCGCTCCAGGAGATGCTGCTGCGCTATTCGCAGATCGAGCGGGTCGAGGAGATCTCCGAGATTCGCCATCCGATCATCCGGGAGGCGCTCACCTTGACTGGCATCCGGGGGCCGAACCTCGAGATCACCAGCATGGCGGACATCCCGTCGGGGACCGGGCTCGGTTCGTCGGGGAGCTTCGCCACCTGCCTGCTCAAGGTGCTGCACAAGTTCAAGCGGCAGAACATCCACCCGCGCGAGCTGGCCGAGATGGCCTGTCACATCGAGATCGACCTCCTCAAGGAGCCGATCGGCAAGCAGGACCAGTACATCGCGGCCTTCGGCGGCGTGACGGTGTTCGAGTTCAACCGCGACGACAGCGTGTCGGCGCGACCGGTGCGGGCCAGCGCCGACACGCTCGATCTGCTGGAGGACAGCCTGATCATGGTGTCGACCGGCTTTTATCGCGCCGCTGGCCAGGTCCTCAAAGAGCAGGACGACAAGACGCGGACGGCCGACCCGGCGATGGTCAGCAACCTGCACTACGTCAAGGAGCTCGGACAGCGGAGCCTGGAGGCGATCGAGAGCGGCAACCTCACCGACCTCGGCCGCCTGATGGACGAGCACTGGGCCCACAAAAAGAAGCGCTCGAGCCTGATGTCGAACCCCGACATCGACCGCTGGTATGCCCTGGCGATGGAGAACGGCGCCCTCGGCGGCAAGCTGATCGGCGCGGGCGGCGGTGGCTTCCTGCTGTTTTACACCGAGCAAAAGGGGCGCCTGCGCCACGCGCTTCGCGGCGCGGGCCTCGTCGAGGTGAACCTCGGCTTCGACTATGAAGGCACCAAGATCCTCTAGGCCTCTTCGCGACCTCCTCGGCTCCTGGCGGGATCGAATTGCGTTGATGTCCTGGAGCGACCGCGTCGGCGGCGGGCTGGGCGCGCTGGCCGTCGTGATCGCGTTCGCCGTTTCAATCTACGGGATCGGCGGCGCCTTCCCCGACGGGCACTACGCCTCGACCTCGGTGATCGGGACGGCTGCCTACAACACCTTCCGCTGGAAGACGCTGTTCCCGGTGGAGGTGTACGTCGATCATTCGCCCCCCTCGACGGTGTACTACATGCACCACCCGCTGGGGATGTTCTGGGTCATCGACATCCTCTGCAAGGTGTTCGGCCTTCGCGACTGGGTGCTGCGATTGCCACCCCTCGTCTACGTGACGGCGACGACCCTGTTGTTGTTCAAGCTCGGGCGGGCGCTCTGGGGCGCCATCCCCGGCGGCCTCACCGCCCTCGCCTACGTGGCGCTGCCGATCACCATCGGGTACGCGAACTACCACGATCTCGAGCAGCCGGTGATCTTCGGCATCGTCCTGGCGAGCTGGGGCTATCTGCGGTTCCTGCGCACCTGGCGCGAGCGATACGCGATCGCCAGCGTGCTGGGGTTCGTCTTCGCGCTCAACAACGACTGGGCGGCGTACCTGTGGGGCGCGCCCTTCCTGGCTGGCCTCTTCGTCTATGGGTTTCTGCTCTCCGAGCCGACGCGGGGGCGGCTGGAGATGAAGCCGTTCGGCCGCTACTGGGCGCTCATGTGCGTGGGGGTGGCGCTCAGCTTCGCCGTGGAGATGGTGGTGCTGAGCCAGAGCGGGCGGATCTCGGACGTGCTGTCGTCGTATCTCCTGCGCTCCTCCGGAACGGCCATCCCGCTCAAGTTGGTGCTGGCCGCGCGCCGCTACCGCATCGAGCTGATGTTCACCACGCTCGGGATCGGCCTCGGGAAGCTGGCGCTCCCCATCATCGTTGCGCGCGCGGTGTGGAAGCGGAATCACCTGGAGCTGCTGGCGCTCCCGATCTTTTTCTGCGCGCTCATCCAGTACCTGGTCTTCAAAGAAGGGGCCGATGTTCACATCTTCTGGCCGCACTACTTCGCCCCCTACTTCGCGCTGGCGATCGGAGCGCTGGCGGCGTCGGTCTCCGAGCTGACGGCGTGGGCCTGGGAGCGCCTCGGCCGGCCCGACCCCGCGCGCGGCGTTCGGGCCGCGCCCTGGGTGGCGCTGGTGTTGCTGGGGCTGCCGGTCGGCTTCGTCCTCAAGGATGGCCTGTCGCTGCTGCGCCTGGCGCGCGAGACCGGCGGGCGCTTCGCCGAGGCGAACATGGACACCGATCTCGACAAGGAGGCGGTGCTGCGCTGGTTCCTGGCCCGCTATCCGCCGGCGGTGGGGGTGGCCTATCATCCCGCCATTCACGACGGCTGGGCGCTGCAGTGGGAGCTGCGGCCGCGCCTGTCGGCCGGAAGCCAGCCGATCGTCGCCGCGGTCGCCGACAGCACGCGCGTCTACGTCATGGACACCCGGAGCGCGACGGCCGGCGAGCTGCAACAGGCGGCCGGGCACTACCACGTCCACGCGGTCGGCTTCCTCTGGGTGTTCGATCGGGCGGAGCGCGCGGCGCCACTCGACGGCTACGTCCTCGAGGAACGCGAGCCGACGCTCTGGGAGCGGTGGTGGCTGGGCCCGACGGAGCCGATCCGGTCGGTCCACCCCAACGCCTGGAGCACCTGGGAGTGGCGCAAGATGCTGGGCCAGCCGGCGGAGTTCCCCTCCAGCGCACCCACCACGACCGACGAGCTGCGAATCGCGCACAACGCCGCCATCGATCGGGGCCGCGGCCCGGCCGCGGCCCGGCTGCGGGCGGCCCTGGTCGCACGCCTCAACACACACCTCACCGCCGCGTTCGAGGGGGGCACCTCGCTCATCGGCGCCGTTCACCGGACCGGTGCGCGCCGGAGCTTCACCCTCTTCTTCGTCGCCGGGAACATCGGTGGCGACGCGCGCTTCTCCGTCCACGCCAAGGTCGCCGCGCCGCCGCGCCTGTCGGGGCTGCCGGCCGCGCCGGAGAATCTGGAGATCGCGGGGGGGGCGACCTGGCCGACCAGCTTTTGGCGCCGCGGGCAGATCTACAGCCTGGAAGCGGTCTATCGAAAGCGACCGGGGACGGAGCTCCTCACCGGCGCCTGGAGCCCGGGCCCGCGCCGGACCGACGCCCCCGTGCCGGTCGAGATCGCGCGCCTCTAGCGCCGGCGGCGGCGCTGCGCCAGGATCGTGAAGCCGAGCGACTCGTCGGTCTCCGGAAAAAACCGGTCCATCAGGCGGGCGGCGGTGGCGATCGAGACGATGCCTGGGCCGACCAGCGGCAGCGTCCACCAGCGGGGCCTCTCGCGCTGCGGCTCTTCGTGCCCCAGCTTCCCCAGCGTCTGCGCGAGCTGGCCGACCCGCGCCACGCGGAACGCGAGGTAGCTGTTGACCTTCTGGCCGAGCACGGTCCAAAGGCCCCCCTGCGGGGTCGTCTCGAGGACATCGAGGTCGGCCGCTTCGCAGAGCGTGCGCAGGCCATGCGGGCTGTAGCGAAAATAGTCATGCGGCTGTTCGTGCAGCTTGAACTGAAACGGGGCGCTCAAGATGAGCACCCCGTCCGGTGCCAGGACCCGGCTCATCTCGCCGATCAGCGCCCCGGGGTCGGGCGTGTGCTCGAGGACCTGCACCGAGAGCACGGTGTCGAAGGCGCCGTCCCGAAACGGCAGCCGGCCGCCGCCGTAGACGACATCGGGGCCGCCGCGTCCTCCCGCCGCCGTAGCGCCGAAGGTGGCGGCGTACTCGATGCCGATGTAGCTCGTGACGTAGGGACGGAACCAGGCTTCGTACGGCTTGTCGGCGCAGCCGACGTCGAGCAGGCGGCCCCGGGCGCGTGGCGCCAGCGCGCGCAGGACGCTCTCGAGCTCGGACCATTGCAGGTCGACCCAATCGGAGCCGCGCCGGAAAAACCGTTCGAGCCCCTCCGGGAGCCCCTTCAAGGCTCGGCCCTGCAGGCCGCGAACGTGTTCAGCCCGAGCTTGTGTGAAAAGCAGGTGATGCGGCTCGGACGGAAGCCGGCGGCCACCAGCAGCGGCCAGAGATCCTTCACGTCGTAATACATCTTGTGGTCGTCCATCTCGCTCGCGGGAGAGAGGCCCAGGCGAAAGGCGGAGAGCTCGAGGTACTTTTTGCCCCGCCAGGAGGGGACGTTGACCAGCGCCACCCCGCCCGGGGCCAGCAGCCGATGCGCCTCGGCGAGCAGCCGCTGCGGCTCGCGGACGTGCTCGAGCACGGAGACGATCATGACGACGTCCAGCGATTCCGCCGGGAGCGCGGCCAGTGCCTCCGGCAGCGTCCCTTCGATCGCCTGGATGCGCGGATCGCTTTTCAGATCGTCGGCCAGCGCCACGTCGCAGAGGACGGCGCGGGCGACCTCGCCCAGGATCGTCCGCGAGAAGGCGGCCTGAAAGCCGCAGCCGAAGTCCCCGACCCGCTTGCCGGCGAAGGTTGGAACATGACGGCGAATCTGCCAGGAGGAGAGCCAGACACCGAACTTGTCGACGACGGTCCCCTGGCTGTTCTGGAGAAAGGCCTCCTGCCGGATGCTCATGGCTTGCGCTTCATTATTTGCGCTTCATGGCTTGCGCCTCACGGCGACCGCGGTCGAGTGCAGGATCAACGTGAAGGTGAAGGTCATGAAGCCGAGGATCGAGAGCAGGAGCCCGGTGGCGCCGAGGTTGTTCACTGTCGAACCGGTCAACAGCTGGAACCCGTTGTGGATGTAATTGCGGGTGAGGAGTCCCCCGCAAACCAGGCCAGCGCCAAACAGCCCGGCCGCGATCGTCACGGTGCGGTTGTAGGGGAAGCGGCGGAACCACCTGGCGGTGACGTCGCCCTCCCAGTCGAAGAAGATCTGCGACAGGATCCCCATGTACACGCACTGGAGGCCCAGGATCGAGAGCGACAGGCCGAGCAGCATCCAGTGCAGATCGAAGGTGACCGGTCCGAGGGTCAGCGTCCCGAACGACAGCGGCAACGTCAGCAAGAGCCCGGCCGCCAGCAAGATCAGCCCCGGCTTGTAGAGGAAGAAGTCGGCGCCGTAGACGAACATCGCGCGCAGGTTGATCCAGGCCGCTGCCCAGGGGGAGAACCAGCCGGAGCGCTTGTGGTGGCTGAGGCGCCCGTCGCGATCCTTGAGGAAGCGGATGGGGACCTCCTCGGTGCGCAGGTTCATGTGCACCGACTTGAGGACCATCTCGGAGGCGTACTCCCAGGACTGCGAACGCAGATCCATTCGCCCCAGCGCCGCCTTGGTGATGCCGCGCATGCCGCAGTGGATGTCGGAGAAACGACTGCCGAAGATGACGTTCAGGATCGCGGTCGTCACCGGCGTGCCGAGGTAGCGGTGGAGCGGCGGCATCGACCCGGGCTCGATGAAGCCGCGAAAGCGCGAGCCCATGACGAACTCGGCGCCGCCCCGGAACTTCTCGACAAAGGGCGCCAGCTCGCGAAAGTCGTAGGTGCAGTCGGCGTCGCCCATCACGATGTAGCGGCCGCGGATGAAGGGGAGCGCGTCGATGTAGGCCCGCCCGAGGCCCCGCTTCGGCGTGCGCAGGACGCGCGCTCCGCCGGCGAGCGCCAGCTCGGTCGTGCGGTCGCTGCCGCTGTCGATGATCAGGATCTCCCCGACCACGCCGGCCTTCTTCATCCCCTCGTGGCACCAGGCGACGAAGTCGGCGATGGTCAGCTGCTCGTTGAGCGCCGGGATGACGATGGACAGCTCCGGCTCCGCGACGTCGTTGGCGGGCAGCAGGAGCTCGATCTCCGGATCGGCGCTGGCGGGGGAAACGAGGCTCACCACGCTCACATCTTCCCCGCTTTCATGTCGGGGATCATCGCCAGCATCGATTTGCGCAGCGCCTCGCGGGTGGAGTGCTCGCAGCGCCAGCCGAGCCCCCGGATCCGCGCCGTGTCGAGGCGGACGATCGGGACGTCCCCCTTCCAGCCGCGATCGCCGCCGGTGTAGCCGAAGACCACCCGCCCCTTCGGCAGGCCCACGCACTCCACCGCCAGCGCGGCGATCTCGGCGACGGTGATGTAGTCGCCGGTCGCCACGTTGTAGGCGGCGAACGGCGCGGTGGTCTTGTCGTGCGCGGTCAGCACGGCGCGGACGATGTCGCTCACCAGGACATACGACTTCGACTGGGTGCCGTCGCCGAGGATGCGCAGGGTGATGGGATCCTCGCCCGCTGCCTCGGCGGCCAGCAGCCGGCGCGCGAAGTCGAAGCCGACGCCGTGGGTCTGGCGCGGCCCGACCACGTTCCCGAACCGGAAGCCGCAGCCGGAGAGCCCGAACATGTAGGCGTAGCTTGCGATGAGCGCCTCGCCGGCCAGCTTGCTGGCGCCGTAGGTCGACACGGGAATCAGCGGCCCCATGTCCTCGGTCCCCTCGCGCGTGCCGAGCTCGCCGTAGACGCCGCTGCCCGAGGCGTAGAGGATTCGCTTGGCGCTGGTGGTGCGCATCGCCTCGACGACCGCGCTGGTGAGCGCCGTCCCCTGGGTGAAGTCGATGGTCGGCTCGCGCGCCGCGCGCGCGATGTCGGGGTTGGAAGCCAGGTGGATGACGACGTCGTGCCCGTCCATGGCGGCCGCCAGCGCGCGCGGGTCCTCGACCTCGCCGCGCACGGCGCGAAAGCGCGGGTCGGCGTCGTGGGCCGCGTGGTGCCAGGGGCGCCCCGACGAATAGTTGTCGTAGAGCGTGACGCCGGCGGCGCCCGCCGGCCCCAGCAGCTGGTCACAGAAGTGACTGCCGATGAATCCGGCGCCGCCGACGATGAAGAAGCGCTGGGCGGAGATAGGCTTAGGCTGGCTCACGGGGCGGGCATCCTAGTCCAATCGGTCGTCGAAATCCTTCGTTGAAAGCCTTGGTGGAGCGCGGAGAGAAGCGCGGCCCGGTCAGCGGGCAGGCTCGGTCGATTCCCATTTGGTCGCCGACTGCTTGAGGCGGGGGTGGCTGACCAGGAGGTGCCAGATCACCGCGCAGAGCCCCTCGGTGTGCGGGGTGATCCGGTCGGGCGACACGATCGGGATGATGACGCAGGCCTCGGCCGCCGTCTTGGTCGCGCCGCCGTCCTTGCCGACGATGCCGAAGACGGCCGCGCCCCGCTCGCGCCCGAGCTCGACGGCGCGCACCAGGTTCATCGAGACGTTCTTCTCGCGGCTGCCGCCGCCGACCGAGAAGACCAGCAGCGCGTCGCGTTTGTCGAGGCGCGAGACCTTCAGCCACTCGGAGAAGCTGGTGTCCCACCCTTCGTCATTCACGCGGGCCGTGAGCTCGGAGACGTTGTCGGTCGGCGTGTAGGCCTCGAAGCCGCAGATCTTTCGGAAGTCGTTGACCGCGTGGCTGGCGTGTCCCGCCGAGCCGCCCACGCCCAGGATGAAGAGGCGCCCGCCGGCGTCGCGCACCCGCCCGAGGCCGATCGCCACCGCGTCGACGGCCGCCGCGTCGATCTCGCGCACCGCCTTCAGTGTCTCTTGCAGGAAGAGATCGACGAACCCGCGCGTTTCGCTGCTCACAGCTTGAACCCCGCCGCCTCGGCGTCCCGGAAGAACATCTGCACCGTCTCCAGGCTGAAGTCGCCGAGGTCCTTGCCGACCAGCTCCAGCTTCTTCAAAAGATCGGGCGTCACGGTGATGATGTCGCAGCCGATCTCGGCGGCCTGGACGATGTTCAGGAGCTCACGCGGGCTCGCCCAGAGGAGCTCGATCGACTTCCCGGCCGCCCGGCAGATCGACAGCGACTCCTGCATGAGCGGGATCGGATCCCGGCCGGTGTCGGCGATGCGCCCCGCGAACACCGAGACGACCGAGGGGGCCCCGCCCTCCAGCGCCCGCGCGACGTCGCGCACCTGCGCGACCGTGCAGATGGCGGTGACGTTCAGCTTCACGCCGGCGCCGGCCAGCTCGCGCACGAGGTCGGTGGTCGGCTCGCGCTTGGTGTTGGTGACCGGGATCTTGACGTAGACGTTGGCGCCCCAGGTGGCGATCTCGCCTGCCTGCCGCCGCATCTCAGAGGTGTCGTCGGCGAACACCTCGAACGAGATCGGCCGGTCCTTGATCGCCGCCAGAACCTCCCTGGCGAAGGCGCGGTAGTCGGAAATACCGGCCTTGCGCATCAGCGTCGGGTTGGTGGTGAACCCCGCGATGCGCGGGTCGCGCGCCGACTCCAGCATCGACGGCAGCGAGGCGCCGTCGGCGAAGATCTTGATCCGATCCAAATTAGGCTGGTCGCTAGGCTTGTGGGGCATTGTGCTCCTCGAGATAAGAGCGTTCGAGTCTCGCAAATCGTCGAGGAGATAACAAAGTCATTTTGGCAGCCGGACGAGCTTCAGCGGCAGAACGAGAGCCTCCGACGCAGACTCTCGTAGAGCTCATGGTTGTGCCCCTTGAACATTCCGTCGTATCCCTCGACCCCCAGCAGAAGTCCGATGAGCACGGTGGCAACGGCCAGGCTGACGAGGAGCGCCACCACCGCCCGCCGCGACCACCGGCCGCGGACGGCGCCGAGCATTGACCAGCCGCCCCAGACCGCCAGCAGGGCCGCCCCTGTGGAGAAGTCGGCCAGATAGCGCATGGTGGTGCTGAACGCCGCGAGAAACACCACCGGCATGAGCAAGGTCAGCGCGGCGAAGCTGGCGACGCACCAGATCTCCGTGCGCCGTCGCTGGTCGAGCGGGATGGTTCGATCGGGTGACCGCCACCAGCGGACACAACCGCGCCCGGCGAAGAACAACGCGGCGAGGACCAGCCAGGTCCAGGGGGAGGTCACGAACAGGCCGGCCTCTGGCTCGTGCGTCGAGTACCCCGGGGGAAACACCGTGCCGTGGAGAAACCCGCGCGCCCCGATGTCGTAGAGCGCTGACACGAACGGAAACCGGCAGGAGGTCCCGACCGGGCGAAACAGGTAGCTGAAGATGTTGAGCGGCAGGTAGGCGCGCGAGGTCACGAACGGGAAGACGTTCAGCTGATACTTGACCCCCACCTCCGTCCAGGAGTCGAAGCGGAGCTTGTTGTAAACCGCGAGCCCCGCCAGCGTCAGCGCCACGGGGCCCCCCAACCAGCAGGCGCTGGCGGCGGCCCGGCGCCAACGTAGCCGCCCAGGAATCGCAGGAGAGGTCGAGGAGAAAGTCGAAGAGAAGAAGGCGGTCAGCAACACGAAGACGCTCGCCGGCAGCACCGCGCTCACCCGGCAGGCGATGGCGGCCGCCCAGCACGAGCCGGCCGCCAGCAGCCGCCAGCGAGGGGGCGGCGCCTCGGACGCCGCCCAGACCGCGTCGAACCCGAAGACCAACCCCAGCAGCAGGAAGGCCTGCGCCGCGGCGATCGCCGCTTGATAGATGCCCGGCGTGGCCAGCATGAACGTCGTCGGCGTGGTGAAGGCGAGCGCCGCGGTCGCCGCCAACGTCATGCCTGCAGGCAGGTCGGGGAACAGCCGGCGCGCCATCCGCGCGATGACCAGCGCACCCGCGATCAGGATGAGCGTATAGCTGGCGAAGACGACGTACTGGTCCCCGACCACCTCCTTGATTCGCAAGACCGTCTTGACGGCGAGGAGCAGCAGCGCCGGCAGCGGAGCCCAGTAAAGGTAGTAGTGGCCCTTGTAGAGGCTGGCGTCGAGGAACCAGAGGTTGGAGTTGGACCAGTCGAACGGATTGGGCCTGGCCAAGAGCTCGGGGGGCGGTGGAACCGGGATGTAGAGGTGACCGGAGCGAAACCCCTCGGCGATGAGATCGTAGTTGGTGTTCCAGGTCGACCAGGTGGTGAAGGTCCCGGCCGTGATGATGAAGAGGTAACTGACCTCGATCGCCACCAGCAGCAGAGCGAGCGATACCGAGCGCGGCCAACGAAAGGCTCGTGCGCGCCACCAGGCGGTCAGTCGCTCTATCTTCCCAGGAGAAATTCCGCGAAGTGTCGCAAATCAGGTCCATGAAAGGAAGGTCGAAGGCCGCGCGCGGCCAGGGTCGCGTAGTCGTCGGACGTGACGTCACCGAGATAGGAG
>Ga0210388_10002416_pt1 | contig 14531 bp, 13 predicted proteins | sample IncBWC19OmetaG_FD_155485 | JGI IMG/M metagenome (GOLD analysis project Ga0210388, IMG submission 155485) | Forest soil microbial communities from Barre Woods Harvard Forest LTER site, Petersham, Massachusetts, United States - Inc-BW-C-19-O ...
GCTCGGCCCCTTCTCCTCACGCGACGAAGCACGGGCCATGCGCGCAAGGCTCCTGGGCGATGGCTACAACGCCATCCTGAAGTAATCTTCGTCACCATCGAAGCAGATAGCAAAGCGAAAGCCTAAATACGAATCCGGAATCGCTAATCGCTCATCCCTGCTTCACCAATCATCCACTCCGGCAATCCCGACGCGATCGCCTTCCGCGCCGCCGCCATCAACTCCTCCCGCGATGCAAAATCGGCAGGGAAGAGCGGAGCGTGAAACGTAACATGGGCCACGCCGGGATAAAGCCGCAGGCTGTGCTTCTTCATCATCGTCTCCGTGCCCCAGATCGATACCGGAACCACCGGAGCGCCCGTCTCCATCGCGAGGTAGAACGGTCCCTTCTTGAAGGGAAGCAGCCGCCCATCCCGTGAGCGCGTCCCCTCGACGAACGACATCACGTGCACGCCCGACTCCAGCACCCTCGCCGCAAAGGCCACGCTGTCTTTCGCGCTCTCCACGCGCCCATCGCGATCCACCGGGATAAAATCTCCCAGTTTCATGCCATACCCGAGCACTGGAAGTTTCGTCAGCGAGCGCTTGATGAACACCGAAACCCGCCCCGGCAAAAGCGGCAGCAGAATCGGCGGATCGAGGTTCGAGATATGGTTGGATAAAAAGAGGTAGCGGGTAGAAGGATCAAGCGGCGCGCGCCACTGAACGTCGATTTTGATACCAGCCGCGCGCAGCCCGATCCGCATGATGCGCATCGCCCAGCGATAGACCAGTGAGACGTCGCCGGTCAGCAGCGTCCACGGAATCCCGAAGATCGCCGCAGGAACGCCCAGCACAGAATAAACAAGGACGAGGGTAAGCGCAGGCAGCATGGCAGGTCAGCCGCGCGCCGAAACAAGAGCCAGCAATCGCTGAGGAAGCTTGTCGTAAATGCCGTCGAAGCCGCCGTTGGAGAGAATCGCCACGACGTCGCCCGAACGAAGCCGCGGCGCAATCGACTCCACAATCGCATCCGCATCGGGCAACAATTCCGCCGCGACGCCGCGATCCGTCAACGACTTCACCACGGCCTCAGGATGCAAACGCTCAGCCGCCGGAATGCTCTCCATTTTGAAGACGCCGGCCATCACCACCTCATCGGCCAGAGCCAGCGAATCGACCAGCTCATGCTCGAACACATTCCGCCGCAGTGTATTCGAGCGCGGCTCCAGCACCGCCCACAACCGTGAATTTGGATACGCCGAGCGCAAAGCCTTCAGCGTCTCGCGAATCGCCGTAGGATGATGCGCGAAGTCGTCGATGATCGTCACGCCGTCGATCACATCCCGGATCTCAAGCCGCCGCTTCACGCTGCGAAACGTGGCCAGCGCTTCGACGATCGAATCCACCGGCACGCCCTGACCCGCAGCCAGAGCAGCCGCGGCGGTGGCATTCAGCACATTGTGCGCGCCAGCCATTTCCAGGGTAAATTCCGCCCACGGCTCACCGGACCGAAGCACAAGCCACCGCGACTGCGACCCCGCATGCTCCAGCTCATCCACCCGCCACACCGAATCTGCCGCGAATCCGTAACGCTCAATGTTACAAAATGCCAGGCCTACGCATTCGTCGACATTCGGCGCACCATCGAATGCAACAATCCGGCCTCGCCGGGGAACGAGATTCACCAGCCGCTTGAACGCCGTCTTCACTGCGTCCAGATCCTTGTAGATGTCCGCATGATCGAACTCCACATGTGTCAGAATCAGCGCGTCCGGGAAGTAGTGCATGAACTTCGGCCCCTTGTCGAAGTAGGCCGTATCATACTCATCGCCCTCAAGAATGAAAGGCCGCCCATCCCCGAACTGAAAGCTCGTCCCGAAATTCTCCGCAACGCCGCCAATCAAAAATGAAGGCGCAAGCTCCGGATGCTTCCGCGCACCGACTTCATAAATCCACGCCAGCATGCTCGTCGTCGTGGTCTTGCCATGCGTGCCGGCCACAACCAGTGACTCGCGCCCGCGCAGAAACTCATCATGAATCACAGCCGCCAGCGAGGTGAAGGGTATCTTCTGGTCCAGCACATACTCGAGCTCCACATTGCCGCGCGACATCGCGTTGCCCACGATCACCAGGTCCGGATGTGGCTGCAGATTCGCCTCTGAAAACGGCTCGGCAATCGGAATCCGGAGCCGCTCAAGCAGATCGGACATAGGCGGATACGCCGCCTGATCGGAGCCAGTGATGCGATGCCCTTTCAACTGCAGCAAACCGGCGAGCGAAGCCATCGCCGTCCCGCAAATCCCGATCAAATGAATATGTTTTCTATCCCGCATGTTCTTCCGCTTACCAAATTAAACTTGTCATGCCCAGAGAGCGCCATGTTCTTTCATCGACAAAAATAAGGTTGTCATCCTGAGCGAGCGCAGCGAGTCGAAGGACCCGCGGTTCGCCCGCGCCATCACGAAACCGGGCACCACTAAATCACCACAGCGCTCTCCAGATACCGCAGCACCGGTTCCTCGTCCGCGACAATCTCCGCCTCAATCCCCATCGGCAGCGTGACATTGCCCCGCGAAACATGCCCCGACCGCAGGCCGATCGCAATCGGTCCATCAAACCAGTCAAGCACACGCAGGATCACCTGGTCGAGCAGCCCCGGACTCGTGCCCGGCGAAGCACAATCCAGCATCTCTCCAAAAACGAATCCCGTCACGCCATCAAACTTGCCCGCCAGCACCATCTGCCGCAGCATGCGATCGATCTGGTAGGGCTTCGCTCCTACGTCCTCAAGAAACAGCAGCCGCCCCTCGGTCTGCGGAGCAAACGGCGTGCCCAGCGAAGAAACAAGCATGCTCAGGCAGCCGCCATGCACAACACCGCTTGCCCGCCCCGGCTTCAGCACGCGCAGACCCTGTGCCGCACCCGCCGTCACCTTGCCGCCATTCAATGCATCGGAAAAACTGCCCTCATCCACGCCATCGTCGCGATAAAAATCAGCCGCGGCCATTGGCCCATGAAAGCCCACCAGCCCCAACTGATCGAGCAACCAAGTCTGCATCACGGTCAGATCGCTGTAGCCAAAAAATGGCTTCGGATGGTCCGCGATCAGGTCCAGGTCCAGGTCCTCCAACAGATAATTCGATCCGTAACCGCCACGGGTACAAAAGATTGCCTCGATCTCTGAATCGGCAAAGGCCCAGTGCAGATCCTCCAGCCGCTCCTCGACCGTTCCCGCAAAGTAAGGAGCATTTTTTCCCGTAGCGTGCGGAGCAGGCACCACCTCGAATCCATACCGCCCCAGCGCCGCAATCCCGCCCTCAATACGATCCAGCTTCGCGTTGCTCGCCGGAGCGACCACCGCAACCCGCGCGCCGGAAGACACGCTTGCAGGCTTCACCAGGCCTCACCCGCGCAGATCAATTCAGCCGGCCCGGTCAGGATCAGCTCCGACTCCATGCTCTCCCAGTCCACGCGCTGTTCGCCGCCCGGAGCGCTCACCAGCAGGGAACCAGCTCTGTCACGCTCGAACATCGTGGCCGCGGCGGTAGCGCAGGTCCCTGTCCCCGAGGAGGTCGTTGGACCAACACCCCGCTCGAAGATGCGAATCGCAATCCGCTCCCCATCCAGCACCCGCACAAACTCCACGTTCGTCTGCTCCGGAAAATCACGGTGAAAGCAGATCTGCCGCCCAAGTTCTTCCCAGGAACGTTCAGAGCCAGACCGGTCGTGCCAGCAGAACTCCTCATCGTCCACAAAGATCACAAAGTGAGGATTGCCCGTCGACACATTAATTCCATCCACGCGCGTCCCGTCGTTCAGCATCACCTGCTGCTTGCGAATCGCAGGCACGCCCATCCCTGAAGCGAATTCAAAGCTGTGCCCATACGCACGCACTAGCCGGCAGCTCCGCGCACCCGCATCCGTCTCCAGTTCGATCACCGCTCCGGCTGCCAGCCCCTTTTCGTGGACCATCCACGCCGCCACGCAGCGTGTGCCATTGCCGGAAATCTCCGCGATCGACCCGTCTGCATTCACCAGCCGAATCCTGCCCGCGCGTTCGCCGGTCCAGGTGAGGAACTCCACGCCATCCGCACCCACGCTCGTATGACGCGCGCACAGATTGACCGCCAGCTCCTGATCAGCCTCGCCCTCCACAATCAGAAAATCGTTCCCACAGGCATGCGCCTTGGCAAAGCGCGTCATTCATCCTCCTGGCTGCGAAAGGTAAGCACTTCATCGATGGCCGCGGCGGCCTCGAACGACTCGCGTAGACGCCTGTGGATCCGATTGGTCGCCGAAACAGAAAAGCTGAGCCGTCGCAGGTCTGCAACCGAGTTGTCGGAAACATCGGAGAGCTGCCGCTTCTCCCGATCCATCGCCGTTAGCAGCGCCAGTGTCATCTTCTCCGCGTCTGGTCCGCGCACCTCGTACACCACGATGTACGACTTCAGGTTGCCCTCGCGCTCCAGGATGCCAACCCCTTCCAGCACGAGAATGACCAGCACGGCCGACATGACTGCCGGCCCGTACAGTCCCGCGCCGCAAGCCATGCCGATCGAGGCTACCGCCCACACCGTTGCTGCGCTGGTCAGCCCGCTAACACGGTCGCGGTTATGCAGAATCAGTCCCGCGCCCAGAAAGCCGATACCCTGAACAATGTTCGAGGCGATCTGTGCTTTATTTGTGCTGTCCTCGCCGGCCACAATTGCGGAAAGAAAAGTAAACAGCGCCGCGCCAAAGCAGATCAGCAGATTCGTGCGCACGCCCGAAGGCTTGTGGTGCGCCTCGCGATCGATGCCGATCGCACAGCCGAGCACCGCGGCCAGCAGCAGGCGTCCCGTCGCGCCGCCCGTAAAGTGCACCTGCTGCAGATTGTTGAAGCTGAGCATGTGCCCGGGCTCCTGCGCAGCCGCCAATAGATGAAGAAGAATCTTCATTTCTGCGTGATGCTACCACCCGCGGTGTGCCGGTCAGAACGGTAAAAGCGCACGCAGGGTTGACCAGTCGAGCACACAATGTTGATCAGCGTCAGCCCATCGGGATGCGCCGCAACCGCCTGCGCCACGCGATCGTCATCCGTCGTGATCACATAATCTGCGCTCTTCGCCGGATCTTTCAGCGCTGGCGTCCACTCGTAATAATCCGACTCGTTGATCGTATGCTTCAGCGGAATCCCGGCCCGCTGATACGCCCCTGGATGCTCCGACGTGTATGCCAGGATGATGCTGTTCGCAGGTAGCTGCTCCAGTCCCTGCGCATAGGCCACTTCAAACGGAATGCGCGTGCGCGAATTCGTGATCGCCTCGCCCATCACCAGCGGAATTCCCCGAAACAACGCAACATCGTTCGCCACGATCAGCGCCACAAATGCAATCAGCACCCAGGCCGCTGCCGGAGCCCACCGCGACCGAACCAGCTCCACGACCCATCCCGCAAAAAAAGCTAGCGCCAGCGCAAATGCCGGCAACAGCTCCATCCCGTAGCGCACGTTGTAAAACGAGTGCGGCCACCACAGCGGAATAAAGATCGGAACCGACCCGTAAGCGACCGAGTATGCATAAAACGGCAACGGAATCCAAAGCAGCAGAGCAGGTAGCACACCCCGCGCTCTCCACCTGATCGCCGCAATCACCGTGCCCGCGACGGAAAGCCAGAAGAGCAGATTCGCAAAGCGCAGCAACGTCGCGCCCAGCTCGGCGGATTTCAGAAAATAAAGCGCCGCCACCGGCATGCTATGCCAGCCCGGATAATGCGGCGAGCCGGGCTTCGTCGTGCGCGCATCAATCGCCTTCGCCGAATAAGGCCCACGCATGAAGTCCAGCGGGTCGCCAAATTGCCGCGCGCAGTAGCCCATCCACAATAGCGGAGCAACCGCCACCATTACCGTGAACAGCACAAATGCGCCGCCCGCCTTCGATCGCCAATGCTTTCCATTGAGCATCGGCAGCACGGCCACCAGCCACGCGCACGCCGCAAAGATCCATCCGTCGTAGCGAGTGAAAACCGCGCCCACCAGAACGACGCCGGTCGCGATCAGCAGGTTTGCGGCCTGCTTCTCCTCGCTTGCGTCGAGCGCACGCTTGTACTCCACCAGCAGCAGCGCGGTCCAAATCATCTCCGCCAGAAACAGCGGCTCGTTCATCGCCGTAGTCTGCATATAAAGCAGGCCCGGATTCAGCGCAAAGAAGGCCACCGCGATCAGCGAAACCTGCGGCGTCAGCCAGTTTCGCGCCAGTCGGTAAATCCCCGCCGCGCCAAAGACGTAGGCCCCCATCGAAGGAAACGTCCCGGCCAGTCCCGATTGCCACCATCCCATACGCGCGACAAACGGCAGCAGCAACATATGAGGCAGCGGCAGCCACACCGATCCCATCTGCCGGAATCCCGGCTCGACCGAGTCGATGATCCTCCGCGCAATCGCCAGATGCGCCACCGCATCGCCATAGAGCAGCAGGAGATTACGCGAGTAGCAATAGGAGAGCGCGAGCAGAGCGATCAGCAGCACGCTCCACGCCACGACGAACGTCTCGCTGCGCAGCTCCAGCCGCTGCCGCTCTGCATCGGACAGAGTGGATAGATCAGCCATGCGGCGCGGCGTCTTTTTTGCCGGATTGTTTCCTGAATTACTCAAGGTGCGAGAGTTCGCGGAAGAGCGCAAAGCGCTCCTCAAGCTCCTTGGGATCGAGCTGTTGCAATCGTTCCGTGCCAAAACGCTCCACGGCGAACGATCCCATCACGCCGCCGTAGAACATCGCCTTCTTGAAGGTGGCTGGCGTCAGATCCTTCTGTGAAGCTATGTAGCCGAAGAATCCGCCCGCAAAAGAATCGCCCGCGCCCGTCGGGTCCACAACCTCAGACAACGGCAACGCCGGAGCACGGAACGGCAGAAACACTTTGCCGTTCTTGCCGGCAAACGATCGATCACTGAAAAAGGCCGTAGCGCCAAACTCGCCGTGCTTCACCACCAGGCTCTTGGGTCCCATCGAGAGGATCTTGTCCGCGGCACGAACCAGGTTCGCATCATGGGCCAGCAGCTTGGCTTCTCCGTCATTGATCAGCAGTCCGTCCAACCCCTTCAAAACCTTGGCCAGATTCTCTGCATGGTCGTTGATCCAGTAATTCATCGTGTCGCCGCAAACCAGCTTCACGTTCGGCATCTTCGCGCGCACATCCGCCTGCAGCACCGGATCGATATTCGCCAGGAAGAGAAACTCGCTGTCCTGATATTCGGCAGGAATCTTCGGGCTGAAGCTCTGAAAAACATTCAGGTCCGTCCGCAGAGTCTGCGCCTCGTTCAGGTTCTTCAGATACGATCCAGCCCAGAAAAAGCTTTTTCCTTCGGTGTGCTCGATGCCACGGGTGTCAATTCCGCGGCGCGTGAACACGGCTTCATTCTCAGCCGTGAAGTCTTCACCCACCACCGCAATCACGCGCACATCCGTGAAGTAGCTCGCAGCCAGCGCAAAATGCGTCGCCGCTCCGCCCAGTACCCGCTCCACCTTGCCCGACGGTGTTTCGATCCCGTCGAACGCCACACTGCCCACAACCAGAATCGCCATCCGTTAATTTTTCTCCGTTTCGCCGATGTACTTGCCGATCAACAGATCCAACTTCACTTTTGTAGCCACAGGAATCACAGCAGGGTTGGTAAGAATCGCAAACTTCAGCGCCGAAGCACACGCACAGCTCCGTTCCACCGGCATCGCCGCCACAGCGGCTTTCACCACCAGCGCAGCGTTCACCGCATTCTGATGAAGCACCGCCACAATCTGCTCGACCGTCACATCATCGTGACCCTCATGCCAGCAGTCGTAATCGGTGACCATCGCCATCGTCGCGTAGCAGATTTCCGCTTCGCGAGCCAGCTTGGCCTCCTGCAGATTCGTCATGCCGATCACGTCCGCGCCCCAGCTGCGATATAGATTCGATTCCGCGCGTGTCGAGAACTGCGGACCCTCCATGCAAACATACGTGCCGCCAGCCTTGCCCACCACATTCACCGCGGCGCAAGCCTTCTCAAACGTCTGCGCCACTGTTGCGCATACCGGGTCGCCGAACGCCACATGGCCGACGATGCCTTCCCCGAAGAAAGTCGCGTTACGAAGAAACGTCCGGTCTATGAACTGGTCCGGAATCACAAAATCCGTAGGTTTATGCTCTTCCTTCAGCGACCCCACGGCGGAGACGGAAAGAATTCGCTCCACACCCAGCTTTTTCATCGCATAGATGTTGGCGCGAAAATTCAGCTCCGAGGGCAGCAGCCGATGCCCGCGTCCATGCCGTGCCAGAAAAGCAACCTTGCGGCCTTCCAGTTCACCTAGCACGAAAGCATCGCTGGGCTCGCCAAACGGAGTTTCCACGCGCTCTTCGCGCACTGCGGTTAAGCCTGGCATGGCATAAAGGCCGCTGCCGCCGATAATTCCTATCTCTGCCTGTTGCAAATCCAAACTCCAACGCGAAGGTCGCGGGCTCTATCAGGAAAGGTGAAATTACACAGAATTCTCAGTATAAATGCGCGGGCGCGTCGCCGCCGGTAACCGCGCAGCCGTGAAAAGTATTGGACGCGAGCGGAATCACGCTGCACACTTTCCTGATGAATCGCAAAGGTGAATTCATGCGCCAAACCTGCATCGCTTCCGGATTGCTTTCCTTGATGCTGTCTGCCCTGATCGTCGTTTCGATCGGATGTGCCCGTGCCCCCGCGCCCCAATCCTCGAATACACAGTCTTCCCAGCCGTCGAATCCCCCGCCGTCAAATCCAAAGACCGTAACGCCCGCAACTTCGGAACAACCCGCTCCGCCGCCTCCACCACCCCCGCCAAAGGAAGGCCCGGCTCTGCATCATGCCCACAGGACCGAGGCGCAAAACCCCGCCAGCGCCGCTCCGTCCTCCAATGAATACCAGCTCGGCGATGAGGTCGAGGCATGGAAGAACAACCTCAAGAGCGGAGCCATCGAGTATTACGTCCCGCCTGCCATGACCGCGCAACAGAAGTGGCCGGTAACAGTCGTCGTCCACGGCTATCAAGACACGAAAACGCAGACCCTGCCCAATCCCACCGGTACGGGCACGCTCAAGGTCTCGTCCCAGATGAAAGTCGAGTTGCTCGCGCCCTTCAACCCCGGCGAATTCACCATCGCATCGCAGGGCAATCCCGCGATCCAGTTCATCCCGAACGATGGGTACGCCACCTGGATGTGGAACGTAATCCCCGCTGACAAAGCGCAAAATCAGCAGTTGCAGATTCGCGTCTCACTCATCTATCCCGGCAAAGACGGCAACATCGAGCAGATATTGGAAGAGAAGACCTACGCGGTGAACGTCAACGTACAGAAGCTCACCGTCACCATCGAGCAGTCCTTCTGGAAAGACCCCCTCGGCTGGTTCAAGGCCATACTCCCCGGCGGCGCCGGATGGGCCGCGATTGCCGCGCTCGTGACATCCCTCGGAGGCCTCATCACCTGGTGGAGAAAAAGAGGGAAGAAGGAGCCCGCCGCAGCGAAGGAAGAAGAGCATCGCTGATCACGAATGTGAGTGCCCGCCGGGCGTAATCTCGAAGAAAGGAGTCGCAATGCCGCTAGTGTTCACCACATCCTATGTCGATGACGCCAAAGCCATCTTCCGCCAGTACAAAAAGCTGGCTGAAGGCGCGCTGGCCCAGGCCTCAGACGAGCATCTGCACGCCGTGCTCGACCCCGAGATGAACTGTCTCGCCGTCATCGTCAAGCACATGTCAGGCAACATGTGCTCCCGCTGGACCGACTTCCTCACCAGCGACGGCGAGAAGCCCACGCGCAATCGCGATTGCGAATTCGAAGCCCCTCCCGCCACGCGTACCGAGATGATGGAGGCATGGGAAAAAGGATGGAGCTGTCTCTTCGCAGCGCTCGAGCCGCTCACTGACGCCGACCTCGCCCGCACCATCACCATTCGCGGCGAAGCGCATTCTGTCATGCAGGCCATTAACCGGCAGGTGGCCCATTACAGCTACCACTGCGGACAAATCGTCCTGCTCGTCAAACACTTCCAGTCGCAAAGCTGGAAATCCCTCAGCGTCCCGCGCAGACAATCCCAGGAGTTCAACCGCAGAGTAGCGGCAGGCGAAGCCAGCCAGCGCTAAACAGACGTTGCCCCGTCCGGAACCTCGGACGTGGGATCAGAGCTGCTCGGGTGCCCAATCCTTTCGCGCACGTTGCGAAAGGGTGGGAGACCACAGTCTGTTAGAAGCGTCCCGGCAAAGCCGCCCGCATCATTCCGCATCCGGCAAAGAAGTTCACCATCGGCCCCGTAAGACTCGGAACACGATTCCCAGCAACCGCCTGTCCCTGCCCATTGCCATGCTGCGCGCCCAGCATCAGAAACTGCAGCTTCCGCGCCAGCGGCAGATCGAAGCTCTCGCTCACGAACACCGAATTGCCCACCGTTGAAATCAGCATCGGACCCTCGTTGGTCTTGTAAATCTGCTCGCTCTGGTCTGATTCATCTTGAGCATCGCGCGAGAGCCCTGAATACTGCTTGCCCAGCTCATCCGCATACATCTTCGCGAACGCCGCCGCCGCCTCAGGCGACTTCCACTGCGAGAGATACAGCAGCCCGACCGAAGCGGTCGAGTCCTTATCCGGAGCGCTCTTCCTCTGTACGGCGTAGTAAATGCCTCCATCCCACGCCGGAGTCAGAGCCGCCGCAGCCTGCGGGCCGCCAAACAGCTCGCTCAGAATGCGCACATCCAGCGCACCCATCACCCCCACATCGTAAGGCGCGTAATCGGCATCGAGCAGCGGATGCACATCCGGCATCGTCAGCACCGGAACCTTCACCTGGCGCTCATAGGCGCGAGGACTCATGATCTCAAGGCTCGATGCCGGGGGACGATCCAGCACGCCGGCGAACGCATCCGCCACTCCCTTGTCCGCCAGCATGTCCACCTCGAACTTCAGCCCTTCGCGATACGGAAACAGCAGCGACTCCTGAATGAGCAGCGGCGCGCGATTCAGAACCGGCGAGTCCGTGTCCGATCCCTGATCATCCGCCTTCTCCTTCACCAGTTTCGGATTGGTCAGGATGCTCTGTCCCATCGGCTTCAGGCTGTAATCCACCAGAACGGCCATCGCCTGCCCCTCAAGAACCGCCTCGCGCGCCGTGTCCTGTTCGTCGATCGAGATGTGCTGGTTGTCCTCGGTCACATTTTTCGCCAGCTTATCGTTGTCCGAGTCTTCCCACTTCTCCAGGTTCATGCGCTGGTCCTGCAGCGCATGCGTCAGCTCATGCGCCAGCACCGGCTTCTGCGACTCGGGATCGATCCAGTCCAGCAGGTTGACCGTCTTCGTCTTGCTGTCGTAGAACCCGGCAATCTGCTCCTTGAGCAGGGTCACCAGAAAAGGCTGCAGATGGAAGCTTTGGTCGAGCAGTCCAAATTTCTTCAGGACAATCTCTGAGCGCTCCAGGCGCTTGGCGTCCTTATCGTCCTTCATCCGATCCAGCAGGTATTTCTCCACGTCATCGCGCGTAATCAGTTTCCGCTTCACCTTGCTCTTGATCGGCAGCCGGGAATCATCCGAAGCAAACCTCAGGATCGTATCCACCGAGGCGAAAAGCTCCTTGGCCTGCCCGGGAGTGATGTGCGTCTGCGGCTTCGGTGCCGCCGGAGCCTGCGGCGAGACCGCCTGCATCGAAGCGCCGTCCTGTCCCTGCGCATAGGAGCCCTGCAGCGTAAGCGAGGCGGCCAGTGTGAGGGCTAGCGTGCCGGTAAGCGCTGCTGGCCTCCGCCATTTTCCAGTCATCGTCATCCTTCAACCATATCCTTACTTGCTCCAATGCCTCTGCCCCGCAGCTCCGGAACCACGAGGCTATAATTTTTATAGAACCCTTGACCATGAGCGAATTGCCTTCTACCAGCGTTGCGCCGGCCGATCTGCTCGATCAGACGCCTATCACCACAGAGCTCCTGGCCCAATCGCCTGGCCTCACCGTCGCCCCCTGCCGCGGCTCCCTCACCGTTCAGGCATTTACCACGCCCGGCGAGGAAATCGCCGCGCTCACCAGCCACTCCGGCGTCTTCGATCTGGGATATCGCGCCTTTCTGAGGATCACGGGCGAAGACCGCGTCCGCTGGCTCAACGGCATGGCGTCGAACACCATCGTCGGCCTTGAAGAGGGAAACTCCAACTACAGCTTCCTGCTCAATGCGCAAGGCCGGATCCTGGGCGACGCCACCATCCATCGTTTTTCGGATCATCTGCTCCTGGAGACCGACCGCTCACAACTCGCCGCTCTCATCGCCCATCTCGACCACTTCATCATTATGGACGACGTAGAGCTACAGCCATTAGACGCAACAACCACAGCAATCGGCGTCGCCGGACCCGCAGCCGAGTCGGTCCTTGCGCAACTGGGCCTTCCCATCCCGCAGGAGAATGCTTTAACCGCGTCAAAATGGCAGACGAGCGACATCACAATCGCCCACGCCCATTCGCCCGTCGTCCCCCGCTTTGAAATCTGGCTCGAAACCGCCGTCGCACACGCACTCTGGACCGCGCTCACCGCCGCTGGAGCCGTGCCATCAGGCTGCGCCGCCCTCGAATCCCTCCGCATTCTCGAAGGAACGCCGCTCTACGGAGTCGACATCCGCGACCGCCATCTCCCGCAGGAAACCGCCCAGTCTCGCGCCCTCAACTTCAGCAAGGGATGCTATCTCGGCCAGGAGATCGTCGAGCGCATCCGCTCGCGCGCCACCGTGCATCGCACCCTCCGCCAGTTCTCGCTGGCTCAGCCGCCAGTCCTGGCCGAGCCCGGCCAGATGCTTCAGCTCGATGCCGAGGGCGCGGAGCGAAATCCGGTCGGCGAGGTCAGCAGCATGGCGGAGTATGATCTTCCAGGCGTCCCCCGAACCATCGCTCTCGGCTTCATTCGCACCGAAGCGCTCGAGCGCAGGCTGCCGATAACCTGCAATGAAGTTGCCGTAACCGCGCTCGACACGCCACCAAAGCTTGCAAGACTTTAAGGATTGAGGACACCAAATGGCAGACAAGCCGCCCGCATTCACCGTCACTGACCGCCGCAAGTTCACCGTGGATGGAGACCTCCGCAGCGATGCCGCACCCGACGAGACCACCCCGTCCCAGACCACGCCAACCCAGCCCACCCCGGCCCCAGTCGCTGCCCAAGGTGTCGCCCAGCCCGAGATGGTCCACCCCGCCCCCGGACAGTTCAGCGCGCAGATGGTTCATCCAGCCCCGGGGCAGTTCAGCGCCAATATGGCCGAAGCGGTCCACCCCGCACCCGGAGTTCCCGTCGCGGGCGAATCGGTTCACCCGGCTCCCGGCGTGCCCCTGGCCAGTGCGCGCGTCGTCACCATGCCTGCGCCCGCCGCGCCTGCGCCGCCGGCCGCAACCGTCCCCCATATCGCCGCCTCTGCCTCACCCGCCCCGCCTGAAGATCTCCAGGAGACCATGGAGGACGCCGCTGATGAAGGCGAGCTGCTCCCCGATCCCACTCCTGCCGAGTCCGCCGAACAGCACGCCGCCTATCGCGCATCTTCGCAGCAGCTCGACGACATGATCCGCCTCTCCAACCCCGGCGCGAAGCCCTCCGCCGAAGTCACCATGGAGCACGTTCTCCAGTCCATTTATCTCTCCGCGGTCGTGGCCATGGGCGCTGCAACCGAGCCCGGCCAGAAGCCCCGCATCGACATCATCGGCGCACGCCAGAGCATCGACATGCTCACCGTCCTGCAGGAGAAGACGAAGGGAAATCTCGACGAAAAGGAACAGCGGTTGTTACAAAACATGCTCTTCGAGCTGCGCATGATGTTCCTCGAAATCACCAACGCCATCGCCCAGCAGGCACAGAACCCGCCTCCGGGAATCATCAGATAGCGGGTGAATGATTTCGACCGGCATTCACTTGATTAACTAACGATTGTCATCTTGAGCGAGCGAAGTGAGTCGAAAGACCTGCGGTTTGCCGGTGCAGCCACAACCGCCCGCTTCACGTATGGCTCGTCGTCATCTCATAAGAAATGCCTGTCGTTTCGCGCTCTCAGAAACGACAGGCTCATTCAATCAGCCCGAAAGAAAAAGGCATCACCACCCAGACGAATGCAGGCGGAAATCGTAATTCTCGGCAGCGGAACCTCCATGGGCGTCCCCACGCTCGGCTGCAACTGCGCCGTCTGCACGTCGTCTGACCCGCGCAACACCCGCAGCCGCCCCTCCGTCGCCATTGAATGGGAGAAGAAGCGCGTCCTCATCGACACCGGCCCTGACTTCCGCCAGCAGGCTCTTCGCGAGCATATTCAGCACGTCGACGCCGTCTTCTACACCCACCCCCACGCTGACCACATCCTCGGCCTCGACGACCTGCGCCCGCTCAGCTTTCGCCACGCCGAAGGCATGGCCCTCTATGCGGACGACCGTACCGCCGCTGTCCTAGAGAATGTTTTTTCCTACACCTTCTCGCCGAACGCCAAGTACCCCACCCGGGCCCGCGTCAATCTACAGCGCCTCAACGGGCACGAAGCGGCAGAGCTCGCCGGTGCCACCTTCCAGCC
>Ga0210388_10002417_pt1 | contig 14530 bp, 10 predicted proteins | sample IncBWC19OmetaG_FD_155485 | JGI IMG/M metagenome (GOLD analysis project Ga0210388, IMG submission 155485) | Forest soil microbial communities from Barre Woods Harvard Forest LTER site, Petersham, Massachusetts, United States - Inc-BW-C-19-O ...
CGTTTCCGAGCCGCCGGTATCGGCAAATCCCGCGGGCGTGTAGCCCATGCGGGAAATCGATCCGGGTTTCAGATTCATTCCCTTGAATCCGGGCAGGTCGATGCCCCAGCAGTCGAGCGCGGAAATGGCGTCGATTCCGACGCCCCACCAGCCCTGTGTTTTCGCCTGATAGAACGCGATGCAAGCCTCGTCCGCGTGCACCACGTCGCGCAGGAAAGCCTGGTAGCTGATTTTCGACAGATACAGCTTTTTCTCTTCGGAGCTCTTTCCCGGGAGAAAATCGATCGCGCCTCCTTCGATCCGCAGGATGTCGGCGCGGGCCCGCTCGGGAAGCGGGCTCTGCGCGAGCGCCTTCGCCAGGTGCGGCTTGCTCCATCCGGCGACCAGCTTGTCGGTACCGAAGGTCTCCCGGTCGAAGAACACACCGGGCGTGAGTCCCTGCTGATCGTAGAACTTCCGATGCTCGATCTTGCGATGCAGTGCGGCGACGTCTATCCCTAAATCCTTGATCAGTTTCGCTGACACGGCGCTGTAGGGGCGCGGGCTCTCGATGGACAGGGTCCCCCCGTTCAGGAGCTCCATGCGCCCGGCCAGAGAAAATTCGTTACGCTTGGCATGGCCGCCGAAGTCATCGTGATTGTCGAGGATGAGAATGCGCGCAGCATGGTTCGTCCGCGAACGATAGAAGTGAGCGGCGGCCAACCCGCTGATTCCCGCGCCCACCACGATGAGATCGTAAGTCTCGCCGGTGTCGACGCCGCGCTCCGGAGCCGCCCCGTCGCGCAGCGCATGCGCGGCCTCGAAGGAGCCCGGATGGCTGCCGCGCATGCCATTGAGCAGCGGCGGATAGTAGCCCGGCCTGTCCTGGGCGGCGGTGCCTGTGCCCAAGCCCTCCGCAAAGGCTAGAGCCCCAGGGCCCAACGCGGCGGCGGCAGCGCCGACGAGCGCGCCCTGCAGGAAATCACGCCGTGGGATGCTTCGATCCATTCCGAGTTCGCGGTCGGTCAGCGGAGGCGTTCGGCTCATGTGTTAGCTCAGTTGCGGATGATGGAAGTCGCCGGCGGCCTTATTTCAAGGCCGCAAAATATTCTTGCAGCGAAGACACCCCGAGACGTTTGGCCTCGAACAGACTTTCGAGATGCTCGCGTGAATTGACCAATCCCCGCGCGCGCAGGATGCCCGCTTCGTCGAGCAGCGCCGCGAACGGCAGCCGGCTCACCTGATAGGTCATGCCGAGCGGCGCGGAGATGACATACGGAACGCCGCCGAGGCCGTTGGCGCGCACGAATTCGCGATGCTCATCGGGGTTGCCGTCGCTGGCGAGAATGATGTCCAGCCAGTCCCGTTCCTGCTTGCCGCTGGATTTGACGATGGGCAACAGCGTTTTGCACACGGGACAGGTGGGCGACACGAACAGCAGCAGCGTGCTCTTGCCGTCGGCGCGGGCGTCTCCCAGCCGAATGGCGCCGCCGTCCAAGTCCACGACGTCCATCGACGGCGCTCGCTCGCCCACGGTCAAGCCGCGATTCAGCATCAGCGCGCCCACTGGGGCGATGCGCTCGTGCAGCACACCCAATTGTCGCGTCAGCGCCAACACCACGGCGAGCAGCGCCAGCACCACCACCCACAGCACAATGACCGAGATCGCGAGCGGCGTCATCGCGAACCCCGGAGCTGCGCCGTACGCTGCGCGTTGCCCAGCAGCTGATCGGCGCACAAATAAATGAGTGCGACGGTCATAAGGCCGAACGCGATGGTGACTCCGTCCGTGATGCTCAATTCCCGCTCCGTCCACGGCACGAACGCCGCCGCGGCGACGACCGCGACAATGAGATTGCGCCAGACCATCCAAGCGGCGATGGGGCGCCGCTCATCCGGTCCGCCGCAACCGCAGGCGAGATCGCGATGTCCGCGTGCGAGATTCACGGCGATGGCCGCCGCATACGCCGACAGCAGCGCGATACCCAGCGCGGCGGCATACGGCCGGTACACGTTGACTGCGAGTCCGGCTGCAACCATGATCTCCAGTACCGGCACGAGCAACGATAAACGCGGGCGGGAATTCACCGCAACGAGAGCGGCCGGCATCAGCCCGTAGGCCGAAAAGATTTCATCGAAGCGCTCGAGGTTGCGCAGCTTGTGCGCGGCGGCGCTTAAGAACAAGAGAGCGACGGATGCAAGCATCAATGTACCGATTGCCGGATCTAGAACCATGGGCTGCATGATAGCGTATTGGCGGTTATGAACCGCAATCTACCGCCTTCGTACCTGCGCCGAACGGGCATCGCCTGCGCCTTTGCCGCCGCACTGCTCTTATCTCCGCTGCCCGCATCCGCCGGGCTGGTATGGGACATCGCTGCCGGCGTGGGCTACGGCTCGCTGGTGTTCGCCGTCGCGCTGTATCTCTATCCGCTGCGCGGCGAAGGCATTCCGCACCGGCGTCTGTTCACCGTGTCGCAGCACCGCCGAATCGGCTGGATCGCGCTCATCCTTGGCCTGGGGCATGCCGCGATCCTGCTGGTGGCGCAGCCGTTGACGGGCCACTATCTTCTGCCGTCCGCGCCGCTGTACATGCTCTGCGGCATTGCCGCGCTCATCGCACTGGCGGTGCTCGTGGCCACCGGCATTTCCGCGCGATCGAAGCTGCGACGCGGCACAACGGCCGGTACCTCGTCTTCCAACGTCGCCACACACGCCGTGCTGGCCGCACTGCTGCTCGGCCTCCTGGGCGCCCACATCATCGGCAGCGGACAGCTAATCGATCGGCCGATCAAGAGCGTGACTTTGAGCCTGCTGCTCGTACTCGCGCTGTTGTGCACGGCGTGGCGGCCGCTCGCGGCGCACATTCGGGCTCGGCTGCCGTGGACCCTGGTCGCGACTTGCATGACCGTCGCGGCGCTTGCGCTGCTGCCCACGCCCATCGGCGGAATGCGCTTGCTGCAGCCTGCGTTGACTCCGTCCACGCTGCATGCATTTTTTCCGCACGAGCACCATCGAAGCGTCGACTGTGTCGCGTGCCACCACAATTTCATCGATAAGACCGGTGCCGGCAACTGCTACGACTGCCATCGCAGCCCCCGGCGCGATCTGCACCAGGCATCGGAAGCGACCTTTCACGAGTTCTGCCGCGGCTGTCATTTGCAGTTGACGCTGCAGCGGAGCAAACATGGGCCGGTTCGAGAATGTTCCCAATGCCACACGGAACAGGCGCCGGCGCCCGCACTATCGGACAACGCGGCAATATGCCAAACTTGCGGCAACGCCAATCCAGGCTCAAATCCATCGGAAGCGGCCGAACAGGGATCGCGGCTATTTGTGGCGGCCGATGCATGGGGATTTCGATGAGAACAATAGTCATCCGAGCTGCGCTGCTGTCGCTCGCGTCGTGCGCCCGCTTGTTCGCAGCCGCGCCGCTGCCCGCCGAACATCTCACCTTGACGAGCATGCCGCCCGACAGTCCGCACCGGATCTACGTGCTCGATGAAGCCTTTTTCAACGAAATCGACGCGCGCGTGCACCTCTTCGACGGCGATACCTACCGCCGCCTCGGCCAGATCGACATCGGCTTCACTCCGGCATTCAACCTGTCTCCCGACGGCAAGACTTCGGTGGCCGCGACCACGTACTTCTCGCGCGGCAGCCGCGGCACTCGCACCGACGTGGTCGAGTTCACCGACAATGCCACCTTGAAGACGACACATGAAATCGTTCTGCCGTCGAAACGCGCGATGACACTGCCGACGATTTTCACTCTGGGATTCAGCGCCGACAGCCGATTCCTGTACGTGTCGTACGTCACGCCGGCGGCGTCCTTCGGCGTATTGGACCCGGCGAAGTACACCGTGATCGATGAGATCGACACCGCGGGCTGCGTGCTCGTGATTCCATCCGGTCCGAATAGAGTCTCGTCGATCTGCGAGAGCGGCAACCTCTTGACTGTCACTCTGGATGCGCAGGGCCATGAGGCTTCGCGCGCATTTTCCGAAGTGTTCTTCGATGCCGATCGCGATCCGATCTTTGCGCAGGGCGTGCCCGAGACCAACGGCTACGCCTTCATCTCCTTCCTCGGCGAGGTGCACGAGGTGGACTTCTCGGGCGCGCAGCCCGTCATTCGCAAACCGTGGCCGCTGCTCGCCGCGGCGGACAAGGCGGGACACTGGCGGCCGGGCGGCTATCAGGTCGGCGCCATCCACCGCCATCTGAACCGGCTGTATGTTCCCATGCACCAAGGCGGCGAGGGCTCGCACAAGGATGGCGGTACCGAGATCTGGGTTTACGACCTGTCGAGCCATCAGCGGGTAGCGCGCTGGCCGCTCGCGGCGCTGAAGGTATCCGGCGTCCTCGCCATCCAGGTGTCGCAGGACGACGCGCCCCTGCTGTTCGCCGCCGACGATCACTCCGATCTCGCGGTTTTCGACGCGCTCACGGGAAAGCTGCGCCACGTCGAGAAGCAGATGGGACAGACTCCCTGGCTCATCCTGAATAATTAGAGGCCACCGATGCGCTCCATCGACCGTTTGTTCGAAAAATCCTCGCGCGCTCTGGCGCAGCGCACCTCGCGCCGCAGCTTGCTCGCGGCGTTGGGCCAGGTGCTGACCGGGGCTGCGCTCATCCCGCTGCTGCCCATCGATCGTTCCGCGCGCGCGGGCGAAGCGCCCGCGACTCCGGCGAATCCCCACGCCAAAGCCGCGAAGCCCGCGACGGACGATCCGAAGAGCTGCGACTATTGGAAGTACTGCGCCGTCGACGGCTTTCTCTGCGCCTGCTGCGGCGGCTCGTCGAATTCCTGCCCGCCGGGCACGGCTCCCTCGCCCATCACCTGGATCGGCACCTGCCACAATCCGGGCGACGATCGCGATTACATCGTGTCCTACAACGACTGCTGCGGCAAAGTGAGCTGCGGCAATTGCGAATGCAACCGCAACGAGCGCGAGAAGCCGATGTACCGTCCCTCGCGCAACAACGACTTGAACTGGTGCATGGCCAATGCCGATTCGAACTATCATTGTTCGGTGTCGGTGATTCTGGGTGTCGCGGAAAAATGAAACCAATCGGCGGGTTTGCGGCGGCCGCGGCGGCGGCCATCGTGTTGGCGTCTATCCCGCCCGAGCTTGCCGCGGATCCGGCTAATCCTCGCTACCCCGACGGCGCCGCGACCTTTCAGGCGAATTGCGCGGTGTGCCACGGCCCCAAAGGCTTGGGAACGCCTTCGCTCGCACCGCCCATCACGTCCTACCCCGCTCGTTATGCCTCCATTGCGGAGGGACGGCGGCAGCTGGCGTTAACGGTGCTGAACGGCATGTTCGGGGGCATCGATGTGGACGCGAAGCACTACGACTTCAAGATGCCGGACTTCTCGCAACTCGACGATGCGGCGCTCGCCGCGGTGTTGAACTTCGTCGTGTTCGATGTCGCCGGCGCCGCCGAGGGAGTCAAGCCGCTCTCACCCGAGGACATCGCGGCCGAGCGCGCTCATCCGCAGGAAGGCTCGGCCGTGCGCGAGCACCGGGCGAAAGTCCTCGCCGCGCTCGGACTGTAGGCGGGCGATGACTACTACCCCGCGACGTCGGCGCGGACGGCTGGGGGAATTCCTGCCGACCGTGGGCATGGCCATGGCCGTGACGCTGGCCGGTGCCTGGAGCGGCACCGCGCGGGCAAGTCCGGCGCAGGATTACATGCTCTACTGCATGGGCTGCCACGGTGCGCAGGCGCAAGGAGTGCCCGGCAAGATACCGCCCTTGGCTCATTCCATCGGCCGCTTCATGCGCAGCGCCGCCGGCCGCGATTACCTCATGCGTGTGCCGGGCGCGGCCAACTCGGTGCTGTCGGACGCGCAATTGGCCGCGGTGCTCAATTGGCTCGCCGAGGAATTCAACTCCGACGAACTCACCGCCGACATGCCGAAATTTACCGCCGCCGAAGTCGGTGCCCGCCGGCATGTTCCGCTCGGATCAGTGCTGGCGAAGCGGCGCGAGCTGGTGAGCGATCTCGCCGCCACCGGAGCCGCGCCTCCGGCGGATTACTGAAGATATCGAAGGATTCCCTGCGCGGCTTCGCGCCCCTCGAACACCGCGGTCACCACCAGATCGGAGCCGCGCACCATGTCTCCCCCGGCAAACACCTTGGGGTTCGTGGTTTGAAACGGTAATGACGGCGCGCCGGCCACGCGTACGCGGCCGTTCGCGTGCAGCGCGATTTGCTGCAAGCCGAACCAATCGGGCGGACTCGGCAAGAATCCGAACGCAATGATCACGGCGTCGGCATCCACGGTCTCTTCGGTCCCCGGAACCACTTCCGGCACGCGGCGCCCGCGCGGTCCCGGCGGACCCAATCGGGTCTCGACCAGCTTCACGCCCTGCACGCGATCGGATCCGACGATTTCGATGGGCTGCTTGTTGAACAGGAAGTGGACGCCCTCTTCCTTGCTGTTCTTGTAGTCGCGGCGCGAGCCCGGCATGTTGTCCTCGTCGCGCCGATAGGTGCAGGTGACGCTGCTCGCGCCCTGACGGATCGCCGTGCGATTGCAATCCATCCCGGTGTCGCCGCCGCCGAGCACCACCACCCGCTTGCCCTGCATGTCGACGAAGCCCAGGGATTCATCGACGATTCCCAACTCGCGATTGATGTTCGATATCAGATAGGGCAGCGCCTCGTGCACGCCCGGCAAATCCTCGCCGGCGAATCCGCCCTTCACGTAGTTGTAGGTGCCCATGCCGAGAAACACCGCGTCGAATTCGCGGTTGATATCCTCGAAGGAAATGTCGCGGCCGACATCGACGTTGAGGCGAAATTCCACCCCCATGTACTCCATGATCTCGCGGCGCTTCTCGACCACGTCCTTTTCCAGCTTGAAGGGCGGTATGCCGAAGGTGAGCAGCCCGCCGATCTTCGAGTAGCGGTCGAACACCACCGGGGCCACGCCGTTGCGTGCCAGAATGTCCGCGCAGGCGAGCCCCGCGGGACCCGCGCCGACCACGGCGACGCGCTTGCCGGTGCGCACGACGTGCGACATGTCGGGCTTCCAGCCCTGCTTGAACGCCTCGTCCGTGATGTATTTCTCGATGGCGCCGATGCTCACCGCGCCGAGGCCGTCGTTCAGCGTGCACGCGCCCTCGCACAACCTGTCCTGCGGGCAAATGCGCCCGCACATCTCGGGCAAAGAATTGGTTTGATGCGACAGCTCCGCCGCCTCGAACAGCTTGCCGTCGCGCACCAGCGCCAGCCAATTCGGAATGTAATTGTGGACCGGGCATTTCCATTCGCAAAAAGGGTTTCCGCAGGCGATGCAGCGCCCGGCCTGGGCCGAAGCCGCCTCGCTTCCGTACTGCGAATAGATCTCGCGAAACTCCTTGGTGCGCACCTCGAGGGGCAGCTTGTCGGGATCCTTGCGCGGAATCTCCAGAAATTGCAGGTGCTTGTCGGCCATGGAATCTAAGCTGCGGCGCGCTCAAGCGGCGCGGCGCAGGTTTTCCAGCAGAGAGTCGATGGCGGCCGCCTTCGGCTTCACCACCCAGAACTTGCCGATATAGGAGCGAAAATCGTTGAGCAATTGCGCGCCCCACACGCTGTCCGTGGCTTCGACGTGCTGTTCGATCAGCCCGCGCAGATGCTGCACATGGATGCCCATGCCTTCGGGCGACACGCGGTGAATGTCGATCAATTCATGGTTGTAGCGATCGACGAAATCGCGCTCCATGTCGAGCACGTAGGCGAAGCCGCCGGTGAATCCCGCGCCGAAGTTGACGCCGGTGCGCCCGAGCACGCACACGACGCCGCCGGTCATGTATTCGCAGCAATGGTCCCCGGCACCCTCCACCACGGCCAGCGCGCCGGAATTGCGCACCGCGAACCGCTCGCCGGCGGTGCCCGCGGCATAGAGCTCTCCGCCGGTCGCCCCGTACAGGCAGGTGTTGCCCATGATCACGGTGTCGCGCGCCACGAAGCTCGATCGCTCGTGCGGCTTCAAGACTATCTTGCCCGCCGCCATGCCCTTGCCCACGTAGTCGTTGGCCTCGCCCTCGAGATGCAGGTGCAATCCGCCGGCATTCCACACGCCGAAGCTCTGACCGGCCGAGCCCTTCAGGGTGACGATGAGCGGCGCGCCGCTCATGCCGGTGTTGCCCCAACGCTTGGCGATTTCGCCTGAAATCCGGGCGCCGATGGAGCGATGGTAATTGCTCACCGAGTAGGCGAACCGGCCGCCGCTCTTGGCGGCGATCGCGTCCCGCATATCGCCAAGCATCTTCTCGGCCAGCGCGCCCTTGTCGAACGGCTGGTTGTGCGGATCGATGCAGTATTGCGGCTTGCTGGACACAAGCTCCGAGTTGGCCAGCAGCGGCGACAAGTCGAGTTTGCGCTGCTTCGCGGTCTCGCCCGGCAGTATTCTCAAAAGCTCGGTGCGTCCGATCAATTCCGGCAGGCTGCGCACACCCATGGAGGCCATGATCTCGCGGCATTCCTGCGCCACAAATTTGAAATAGTTGATCACCATCTCGGGCAGGCCGATGAAGTACTTGGAGCGCAGCACATTGTGCTGCGTCGCGATACCCGTCGCGCAATTATTGAGGTGGCAGATGCGCAGATACTTGCAGCCCAGCGCCACCATGGGCGCAGTGCCGAAGCCGAAGCTCTCCGCGCCGATGATGGCCGCCTTGATCACATCGAGCCCCGTCTTGAGGCCGCCGTCGGTCTGCAAGCGGACCCGGTGGCGCAGCTCGTTGGCGCGCAGGGTTTGATGGGTTTCTGCCAGCCCCAATTCCCAGGGGGTACCGGCGTACTTGATCGAGGACAGCGGGCTCGCGCCCGTGCCGCCGTCGTAGCCACTGATGGTGATGAGATCCGCGTAAGCCTTGGCGACGCCCGCCGCCACCGTGCCCACGCCGGGCTCCGCCACCAGCTTGACCGACACCAGGGCGCTGGGGTTCACCTGCTTCAAATCGAAGATCAATTGCGCCAGATCCTCGATGGAGTAGATGTCGTGGTGCGGCGGCGGCGAGATCAGGCCCACGCCGGGGCGCGCGAACCGGAGACGCGCGATCATGTCGTTCACCTTGTGGCCCGGCAGCTGTCCGCCTTCGCCGGGCTTCGCGCCTTGCGCGATCTTGATCTGCAGCACCTCGGCATTGATCAAGTACTCCGGCGTGACGCCGAAGCGGCCGGAGGCCACCTGCTTGATCTTGGAATTTTTTTCCGTACCGTAGCGCACCGGATCCTCGCCGCCTTCGCCTGAATTAGAGCGGGCGCCCAAGCGGTTCATGGCGATCGCAAGCGCCTCGTGCGCCTCGGGAGACAGCGCGCCCAGGGACATGCCCGCGCTGTCGAAGCGCGCGATGATGGCTGAAATCGGCTCGACTTCTTCGACGGGAATGGGGGCGGCCGACGGCGACAGGGCCAGAAGATCGCGGATGCAGGACACCGGCCGCTCGTTGACCAGCGCGGCGAACTCGCGGTATTGGCCGTAGTCGCCGGTCATCACCGCCGACTGCAGCGTCGCGATGACGTCCGGGTTGTACATGTGGTATTCGCCGCCGTGCATGTACTTGAGCAGCCCGCCTTGCTGCACCTTTTCGGCGGGATCCCAGGCGAGCCGCGCCAGAGCGTCGGCGTCAGCCTTGAGGTCCGTGAAATCGGCGCCGGCGATCCGGCTGTCCGAGCCTTCGAAGCACATATCGACGACTTCACACCCTAAGCCCACGATCTCGAACAGTTGCGCGCTGCGGTAGCTCGCAATGGTGGAGATCCCCATCTTGGACATGATCTTGAACAGGCCCTTGCGGATGCCACGGCGGTAGCTGCGGCCGAGCTCCTGCCGCATGGCCGCCTCCATTTTCAGGGCACCCGTGCGCATGAGATCGAACAGCGTCTGGTACGCGAGATACGGGTACACGGCGGTGGCGCCGTAGCCGATCAGGCAGGCGAAATGATGCGCATCGCGCGCCGTACCGGTCTCCACCAGGATGTTGCACTTGCAGCGCAGCCCGGTCTTGACCAGGCGGTGGTGCACCGCGCCGGTGGCGAGCAGGGCGTGCACGGGCACCTTGCCCTTGACGAGGTATCGATCGGACAGGAGCAGCACGATCTTGCCGTTGCGCACCGCGGCTTCGGCTTGATCGCAGACCGTCGACAGCGCGGTTTTGAGGTCGATGTGTTCGTCGTATTGCAGGTCGACGAATTCGTTCGGCACCCCGGAATCCGCCAGCCCGATGATCTGGCGCAGTTTGCGCTGTGAAAGCACGGGGGAGGAGAGCACGATTTGCTCGGCATGATGCTGCGCCGGAACGAAGATGTTGCACTCCGGGCCGATCTGCGTCTGCAGCGACATCACGATGCTTTCGCGCAGGCTGTCGATCGGCGGGTTCGTGACCTGGGCGAACTGCTGTCTGAAATAGTCGTAAAGAGAACGCACTTTCTTCGACAGCACCGGCATCGGTGTGTCGTCGCCCATCGAGCCCACCGCCTCGCTCTCATCTTCGGCCAGAATGCGGATGACCTCGTCGCGCTCCTCGGCCGACACGTTGTACATTTTCTGGAACACCGCCAGGGTGTCGCGATCGAAGGGTTCCGCGGCCAACCGTGGATCGATGAGATCGGTTTGCAGGTACCGCACGCCTTTCTTCAGCCACACCTTGTAGGGATGCCGGCTCTTCAGCAGATCATCCACTCTTTTCGTATCCATGAGCTCGGAGGTCTGCAAATCGAGGGCGAGCATCTCACCCGGCCCCAATTTGCCCTTCTTGACCACCTCTTCGGGCAGGTAGTCCCACACCCCCGCCTCCGAGGCGACGGTAATGTGCCGGTTTTCGGTGATGACCCATCGCGCGGGGCGCAGCCCATTTCGATCCAGGGTGCAGCACACATAGCGGCCATCGGTGAGCACGATGCCGGCCGGGCCGTCCCAGGGCTCCATGTGCGTCGCGTAGTATTCGTAAAAGGCCTTGAGATCCGGGTCGATCATGTCGACCGACTGCCAGGCCGGAGGCACCAGCATGCGCATCGCGTGCATGGGATCGAGACCGCCCATGAGCAGAAGCTCGAGCATGTTGTCGAGCGACTGCGAGTCCGAACCCGTCAGGGACACCAGCGGCAAGATATCGGTGAGATCGGGCAGCACCGGAGAGCGGAACAAGGGACCGCGGGCCACTGCCCAACTGCGGTTGCCCTGCACCGTGTTGATCTCGCCGTTGTGAGCCAGGTAGCGATAGGGGTGCGCCAGGCGCCACTGCGGCATGGTGTTGGTCGAGAAGCGCTGATGAAAGACCACCACCGAGGCTTCCATCCGCGGATCCTTGAGGTCGGGATAGAACTGCACCAGGAACTGGGGCATCACCATGCCCTTGTAGACGATGGTGCTGGCCGAGAGGGACGGGATATAGAAAGCCGGGTCGTCCCGCTCCAATTGCTTTTCCGTGCGCCGCCGCGCCAGGTACAGCTTGCGGTTGAACGTGGCCTCGTCGATATCGCCGCCGCTATTGACGAACACCTGCTCGATGATGGGCAGCGTTTTCAGCGCCTCGGAGCCGCAGGCATCGGGGTCCACCGGCAGAATCCGGAAGCCCGCAACTTCGAGCTTCTCGTTTCGCAATTGCTCGGTGAGGGCGGTGCGCGCCTGCCCCGCCTTCGCGGGGTCTCGATTGAGGAACACCAAACCGGCCGCGAACTGGGCGCTCAAGATGAAGCCCGATTCCGCGGCCACGGCTTTGAGGAACGCGGTGGGCTGCTTGATCAGCAGACCGCAGCCGTCTCCGGTCTTGCCGTCGGCCGCGATGGCGCCGCGGTGAGTCAGACGGTTGAGCGAACTGATGGCCGTCTGCAGCACCCAATGGCTGGCGTGATCATCGAGACTCGCGATCAGGCCGAATCCGCAGGAGTCCTTTTCATAGGCGGATCGGTACAGTCCCCAATCCTCCATACGCGGATCCCCGCCGTCGCGGCTCGATGCGAATTTTGTCTCGTCCTCGATCGCCATAGAGCGCCCAACCTCAAGCCTGCTCGGCAGCACGCTGCAAAGCCTTTTAAAAACAATAACTTAAATCGGTTCTAGGCGCCGCAAAATTCCGGCGCCAGGTTGGGGCAAACGCCGTGGGCGCGCCTTGAGTATGGGGCTCATGATACCGAGGTGGCGGTTACCGTCAATCGCCACGTCCCGCCGGAAGGGTTCCTCCGGCTCAGCCGGCGATATACCGCTCCAGCTGCTCGATGTGCTCGGTTTGCTCCTGGATGACGGCCTTGACCAGATCGCCGATGGACAGCATTCCCACCACGCGGCCGCCCTTCAACACCGGCAAATGCCGGAATCGTCCCTCGGTCATGAGCTGCATGCAGTGATGCACCGTATCCTCCGGCGCCACGCTGACTGGCGATGCCGTCATGATGTCGCCCACGGGCGTGTCATGCGATGAGCGGTTCTTCAATATCACCTTACGCGCATAGTCGCGCTCGGAGATGATGCCGACCAGCGATCCCTGACTCATGACCAGGAGCGCACCCACGTGCCGAGTCGCCATGACTTCGATGGCATGCAGGACTGAATCCTCCGGCCCGACGGAGAAAACCTCGGTGCCCTTGATTTTGAGCAATTGAGCCACGGTCTGCATAGTTCCCCCCTCCTCACTGACTATACTCCCGCCCAACCCGAGGACAAGTAGCCCCCAAGGAGCCCCTTCTGGCAATCGAACCCGAGTCCAATCCCCCGGTTGCGGCGGCGCAGCCGCATACCGTGGCTTCGCCGCATGGCGTCAGAATCGATCCCTACTACTGGCTGCGAGACGACGAACGAGCGAACCCGGAGGTGCTGGCCTACCTCGCGGCGGAGAACGCCTACCGCGAACGCCGCATGTCGCCGGCCAAGCCCTTCGAGGACGCGCTGTACGAAGAAATCGTCGCGCGCCTCAAGCAGGACGATTCCAGCGTGCCGTACTTGAAGCGCGGCTACTGGTACCACACCCGCTTCGAGCCGGGAAAGGAGCACCCGATATTCGCGCGCCGTTTAGGTTCTCGCGACGCACCGGAGGAAATCTTAATCGACGCCAATCAACAGAGCGATGGGCACGACTACTACCGCATCGGCGCGCTCGAAGTCTCGCCGGGCGGCGAGTGGCTCGCGTTCTGTGAGGATACCGTGGGCCGGCGCGAGTTCTCCTTGCGCTTCAAGAATCTGCGCAGCGGCGAGATTCTCGAGGTTGCGATACCCCAAGTCGAGCCCGACCTCGCATGGGCCAACGACGACCGAACGCTGTTGTACGTCGAAAAGGACCCGGAGACCCTGCTCGGCCTGTACGTCAAGAAGCATGTGCTCGGCACCGATCCGCGGCACGATGCGCTGGTGTTCGAGCAGACGGACAAGACCTTCTACACCGGTGTGTCCAAATCCAAGTCGGAGCGCTTCATATTCATCCACATGGAGAGCACGGTGTCGTCGGAATGGCGGTACGCCGAAGCCGGCGATCCCAAGCTCGAGTTCAAGACTTTTCGGCCGCACGAGCGCGACCACGAATACCAATTGGAACATCGCGGCGACGACTTCATCGTCAGAACCAATTGGCAGGCGCGCAATTTTCGCCTAATGCGGGCGCCGATCGGGCAGGAATCGGACCGGGCGGCTTGGAGCGATGTGGTCGCGCACCGCGAGGACACGTTCGTCGAGGATTTCGACGTGTTCGAGCGGTTCCTCGCCGTGTCGGTGCGCACCGGCGGCCTCGCCAAGATCTGCATCAAACCCTTGGGGGAAGGCGGCGCCACCGAAGAAGGGAGCGGCGCCGAGTTCTTCATCGGCAGCGACGAGGCGGCCTACGCCACCACGCTCTCGATCAATCCGGAGCCGGACACCGAACTTCTGCGCTACGCGTATTCGTCGCTCACGACCCCGACCACCGTCTACGACTACAACGTGCGCACGCGCGAGAAGATCCTGCTGAAGCGCGACCCGGTGGTCGGCAGTTTCGATCCTGCGAATTATCGAACGCAATTCCTGTTCGCGCCGGCGCGCGATGGGGCGCAAATTCCCGTGTCGCTGGTGTATCGAAAAGAATTCGTGCGCGACGCCACCGCGCCGCTGCTGCAGTACGCCTATGGTGCGTACGGCCTGTCCACCGAACCCGTATTTTCGTCGGCCCGCCTGAGCCTGATCGACCGCGGCTTCGTCTATGCCATCGCCCATGTGCGCGGCGGCCAGGAAATGGGCCGCGCCTGGTACGACTTGGGGCGGAAGCTGCACAAGATGAATTCGTTCAACGACTTCATCGACGTCACTCGATTTCTTGTAGCGGAAGGTTACGCCGCCAAGGACAGGGTGTTCGCCATGGGCGGGAGCGCGGGCGGCATGGCCGTCGCAGCCGTCGCGAACTTGAGTCCCGGCGACTACCGGGGAATCGTCGCTCAGGTCCCCTTCGTCGACGTGGTGACCACCATGCTGGACGACAGCATCCCGCTCACCACCAATGAGTACGACGAGTGGGGCAATCCCAACGATCGCGAGGACTATGACTACATGCTGTCGTACTCGCCCTACGACAATGTGCGGGCGCAGCGCTAT
>Ga0210388_10002418_pt1 | contig 14527 bp, 8 predicted proteins | sample IncBWC19OmetaG_FD_155485 | JGI IMG/M metagenome (GOLD analysis project Ga0210388, IMG submission 155485) | Forest soil microbial communities from Barre Woods Harvard Forest LTER site, Petersham, Massachusetts, United States - Inc-BW-C-19-O ...
GCCACTCAAAATGGCCAACGGCTAATCCAGACGAAGCGCCCGTTCCCGACAAACCGATAAAATGTTCGGTGGAGATGTTCGATACGAATAAAGATGCACCGATGAAGAACCACCCAATGTCACGGCCGGCGAGGAAGTACTCTTCGGAAGTTCGCTCTCTCCTGGAAAAATAAAGCCCAATCCCGAATACGATGGCGAAATAGATCCCGATAATGACGAGATCCAAGGTAGCTACGCTCTGGTGAGCAACCGTGACCTGCGATGCAAATAGCATCCGTTCCTCCTCGGCATCCGCCGGAGAATCCCGGCTGGAATCTATTGCTCAGTTGAACTTGCCTTCGCGAGTGCGCATCGCGCACCAAGCCCTCATTGGCATGCGCGCGCTTGGTACAGCGGAATCCCTGCCGCCCCTAGACTGAAATTCGGCGTGCGCAGTCTATAACAGGGCAAGACAAGGCTCAATGGCTGTTTCGCTCTTTGAGGTGAGCAAGAAAAGGAGCTCCTTGCCATGCTGAATGGAGGAGGGCAACTGCGATTTGCCGTGATCCGCGGATCAGGGTAAAAGAGAGGGTGGAGGAATCATGACCAAGCTATTGTTTTGCCTGCTGTTCTTTACGACCGCCCTAATGGCTGCGGATAAGTCCATTTACGACTTCACCCTCAATACGATCGACGGGCAACCCGCACCGCTCGCGAGCTACAAGGGGAAAGTCGTCCTGCTGGTGAATGTGGCGAGTCGTTGCGGCTTCACTCCGCAATACACGGCGCTGGAAGCGGTCTATGAGAAATACAAAGACCGCGGATTCGTCATCCTCGGCATTCCAGCGAATAATTTTGGTTCGCAGGAGCCGGGCACGAATCAGGAAATCAAGACTTTTTGCCAGAGCAAGTACAGCGTAACTTTCCCGATGATGGCTAAGGTTTCTGTGAAAGGCGACGACACAACACCGCTGTACCAATTTCTGACAGACAAAGCGGCCAATCCGCAGACCGGCGGAGAAATTAAGTGGAACTTCACGAAATTCCTGATTGGTCCCGACGGCCACGTGCTTGCGCGTTTTGAGCCGGCGGTTACGCCGGATTCGCCGGAAGTGACTGCCGCGATTGAAAAAGCGCTCGCGCAGGCAAAGAAGTAGCCGCAAGTACAAAACAGAAAAATGATGGGCGCCGCGGGAAGGCAATCGACTAACGGCGGCTCCCTCGCTCTCTAGCGTTCTGCTAGCGCATGCTCTTGCAGAAGCCTCATCATAGGTTATGGCGATCGTTTCGCTGCAAAACGTCAGCAAGGAGTACCTCACCGACGGCCAACCGGTCCGCGCGCTTCAGGACGTTTCGCTCGACGTAAATCGCGGCGAGTTTGTCGCGCTTGTCGGGCGCAGCGGCTGCGGCAAATCCACCTTGCTAAATCTTGCAGGAGCAATGGACTTTCCCACGTCCGGTCGCGTCCTGCTTGATGGCGTGGAGACATCTACTCTCAAAGACGCTGGTTTGACTCTGCTGCGTCGTGAAAAAATCGGATTCATTTTTCAGTCGTTCCAACTTCTGCACACTTTAACGGTTTTTGAAAACGTCGAGTTGCCCCTGCTTCTCGCAGGAAAACCAAATGCACGCGCGGCTGCCCGAGAAAAACTCGGATGGGTCGAACTCGATGGATTAGGCGATCGCTATCCACACCAACTTTCTGGCGGGCAGATGCAGCGCGTAGGCATCGCGCGCGCCCTAGTTCAATCGCCCGCCATTCTTCTGGCTGACGAACCAACGGGTAACCTCGACACGATCACAGGCAACGTCATCCTCGATCTCTTGAAGCACCTGACGCGCGAACTAAACACTGCCACTTTGATGGCCACGCACAGCGCGGAGGCCGCCGCTCTTGCCGACGTCGTAGTACGTCTGCGTGACGGAAAAATCGAAGAGATCACGCCGCGCTGACATGGGACGCCTCTTTCTTTTTTACCGCTTGATGATTCGTCCGCTCCTGCAAGAACCAGTGCGGGCCCTCCTTACAATTCTTGCCGTAACCCTAGGTGTCGCCGTGGTCCTGGCCATCGATCTTGCCGGCGGAGCGGCCACCGGATCTTTCCACGCATCAATGGAAACTCTCGCTGGCGATAACGATCTGGAAATTGTTGCGTCAGGCGGCGTGCCGGAGGCCGTTGTAGGAACGATTGCGACGCTTCCTTATTTCATTCGTGTTTCACCGCGCATCGAGGACTCGGCCGTCATCGCTGTCACTCAGCAAACCATTCCGCTTATCGGTCTCGACCTAATTTCAGAAGGCGGTCCCGAGCATGGAGGCACAATCTTCGACTCAAGTGCGGATAAAACACTCGCGCCGCCAGAAGATGCGATACGGAATTTGCAAAACCCAGACAGCATCTGGGTTGGCGCGAGTCTCGGAAAAAAACCCGGTGATACTCTTCGTTTGCTGATAAACGATCAAGTCCGCGAATTCACAGTCCGCGGCGTTTATCCCGATTCGAACGGCAGCGAATCGGCCGTCGTGATGGATCTCGCGGCAGCGCAACGCGCTCTGAACAGGTTTGGCCGCGTCGACCGCATCCTCCTCAAAGTTCCGGAAGTTCCGAGTCTCGAAGAGTGGCAACAGCGTATCCGCGCAGCTTTGCCCGCCGGCGTTGAGATTCGCACGCAGGGAACGGCCACGAACGAGAATCGCCGAATGCTTGCCGCCTTCCGCTGGAATCTGCGCCTGCTCAGCTACATCGCGCTCATCGTGGGCGCATTCCTCATCTACAACACGATTTCGGTTTCCGTCGTACGGCGCCGTCCAGAAACCGGAATCGTTCGCGCGCTGGGTGCCAGCCGGAACGCCGTGCTCACTGCGTTCTTAGGTGAAGCGGCGTTTTTTGGATTGGCCGGAGCCGTGCTTGGCCTCCCCGTCGGACGCGTCATGGCTTCAGGCGCGGTAAAACTCATGGCGGCTACCGTCGAATCGCTCTACGTCAGCAGCCGCCCAGGAGCAATCGAGCTAAGCGCCTGGTCCGTCACGCTCGCCTTCATCATCGGTGTTGGCGTCTCAATTCTTTCCGCATACTCGCCGGCCCGTGAAGCCTCGCTCGTCTCTCCCGTGGAAGCGATGGCGCGGGGAAGGCGCGAATACATAACGCGTGTGCACAAATCACGCGATTTGCGTCTCGCGTTGCTGCTGGGCGTTTTGGCGGCTGCGGCCGCGTTCGTTCCTGCCATCGAAAGTAAACCCATCTTCGGCTATCTTTCCGCGATCTTGCTTGTCGTCGCTTCGGCGCTCGCAATTCCTGCCTTTACGGATGCGCTTATTTCCAAATCTTCCCGGTGGCTGGGAAAGATTCTGGGAGTCGAAGCCTTGCTCGCATCGCAAAGCCTTGCGGGTTCGCTTCGCCGTACTTCGGTGCTTGTTGGCGCTCTCTCCACCGCCATCGCAATGATGACTTCCGTCGGCATCATGGTAGGCAGCTTCCGCGAAACGGTGGTGATCTGGATGAGCGACCGTCTTCCCGCGGATCTATATTTACGGCCTGCCGGTGTTCCGGCTCCAGACCGCCACCCGACAGTGTCGCTGGAATTGGCCGACAAAATAACCAGGCTCCCCGGTGTCGCAGGAGTAGACCGGCTGCGCGCCTACGAAATCAGTTATGACGGCATGCCCGCAACACTCGCATCAGTGGACCTCAGCGCTCTCCGCTCCGACCACCGGTCAAATTTTTTCTCTGGCCGGCCAACCGAGCAAGTTCTCTCGCAGCTTCGCGAAGCCGATGCTGTCGTTGTGAGTGAGCCCTTAACCTACAAACACCATGTGCGCACGGGCGATACCATCACACTCGCTCTGGGGACTTCGCGTCCGTCCTTTCGCATCGCAGACATTTATTACGACTACGGAAGCGAGCGCGGCACGATTCTGATGGATCGCCAAACGATGTTGCGCTATCTCCCTGACCCCACACCGTCAAACCTGGCCATCTATGTTGCCGCGAACGCCTCCGTCGAAACCGTGAGCCAGGAAATCATACAAGCCTCCGGAGGCTATCGTGTGCTGCTCGCTTCAAACCGGGATTTGCGCACCGAAGCCATCCGCATCTTCGATCGTACCTTTGCCATTACGTACGCGCTCGAAGCGGTTGCCGTAATTGTTGCAATGATGGGCGTCGCCGGCGCGCTGCTTGCTCTCGTCATCGATCGCCGCCGCGAAATCGGATTGCTGCGTTTTCTCGGCGCGACCGCCGGTCAAGTACGCAAACAGATCCTCGTCGAAGCTGGCCTGCTAGGCCTGCTTGCGAACTTCGCGGGACTTGCTCTTGGATTTGCGCTCTCGCTCGTACTCATCTATGTCATCAACAAACAATCCTTCGGGTGGACGATCAGATTCCATTTGCCGGTCGCAGTCTTGATCGGGGGTCTAAGCGTGGTCTACGTAGCCACGGTGCTGGCCGGTTTGTATCCCGCGCAAGTTGCCGTGAGGCTCAATCCGCTCGAGGCTGTCCATGAAGAGTAAGCTGGCGGCCCTTGCGGCAGCGCTCCTGCTTCTCACGCCGCTCTCCGCGCAGTATCGATCAGCGGTGCCCGGCTATCGCTTCGAATTCCCCAGAGACTATTTCGATCACCCCGACTTTCAAACGGAGTGGTGGTATTACACCGGGAATCTGAAATCCGCAAACGGACATCGTTACGGATTCGAACTGACGTTCTTCCGCCAAGCCGTCAGCCGTGATCCCGCTCAAGCTGCAACTTGGGACGTAAAGGATATTTACCTGACGCATCTTGCCCTTAGCGACCTGGATGGCCAGAAGTTCTATCACTCAGAAAGAACGAATCGCGCCGGCCCTGGAATCGCCGGCGTGAGTGCGTCCAGTGCCCGCATCTGGAATGGCAACTGGCAGATTCAATGGGATGGCGCCGATCAAAAGCTACAAGCCATCGAAAAACAGTTTCAATTGCATCTGACGCTGCACCCGGAAAAGCCGCCCGTCATTCACGGTGAAAACGGCGTAAGTCAAAAATCGGAAGGCGCTGGCCACGCGTCCTACTACATTTCACTAACTCGGCTAGCGGTGAGCGGACAACTCGAATTGAATGGTGAAACGCTGGAAGTCTCCGGCTCAGCCTGGATGGATCACGAATTCTTCACTCACCAATTGGAATCCGGTCAAGTCGGCTGGGACTGGCTAAGCCTACAATTGGAAGGCAACACCGAGTTGATGCTCTTTCGCATTCGTCGGAAGGATGGTTCGCTCGATCCATTTTCTACTGGCACTTACGTGGATGCGCAGGGCAAATCGATGCACTTGCGAGCGAACAATTTTATTTTGCAGCCGCTCGCCGAAACCTGGGCAAGCCCCGTCACCCACGCAACCTATCCCATTGCGTGGAAAATCGTAATCCCAAAATTAGAGATCGAACTCGAAGCACGCACATCACTGGCCGCGCAGGAGTTCCCGGGAAAAACAAAAGTCGCGCCATCTTATTGGGAGGGTGCTATCCAACTGGCAGGCCACCACGGAAAGTCGCCGCTGGGCGGTGTCGGCTATCTGGAAATGACGGGCTACGATCACCCCGTCAATCTCGAGCCGTAAGCAGCGCCAAAGACCAACTCGAACCGAACGCGTTAAGCAGGCTACGCAAAACGAGTGGTGCTGGCACGCACGATCAGTTCAGGCTCGACGACGATTTCCTTGGGATAGGGAGTCTTTGCGGGTGCGGTAATACGCCGCAGCAAAGTTTCCGCCCCGATCATTCCCATCTCTCGCAGAGGCTGCCGAACAGTGGTCAATCCGGGATTCTGGTATGCGGCGCTCTGAATATCATCAAACCCAACGACAGAAACATCCTGAGGGATGCGCCGGCCTGCTTCCCGTAACGCATGAATCGCTCCGATGGCGGAAATGTCGTTAAAAGTGAATAGCGCGGTGAACGGTTCTCCACCGGCAAGCAATCTTTGCGTGACTTGATACCCCAGCAACGGCGAAGACGATTCGCCCTCGAGCTGGCCGATCAATCGTTCTTTCACGCTTATGCCAAATTTCTTGGCTGCCTCGCGTACCGCTTCCCAGCGTACTTCCGTATCGGAGCTAAACGCCTGTCCTTTGATGAAAGCGATTTTCCGGTGCCCCAAGTCGGCAAGATGTTGGAGCGCCAAGCAGGCTGCCTTTGCGTGGTTCAGAACGATGTTCGTCACCCCAGGCACTTCCCGGTGCCCGGAAACCGCAACGCTCGGAACATCCACTTCTTCGGCAAGAACCGTATCCACCACGATTAAACCTTCCACCGCCCGCTGTTGGAGGAGCAGTGGATATTCTTCGATCAGCTCATTTCGATGGCGGTGGCTGACCACAAAATAAAAATAGCCTTCTTGCAGCAAGTGATCTTCGATACCGGACATGACCAAAGCCGCGTATCCCTCGCTGATCTCTGGAACGACGACGCCGATCGTAAAGCTCCGCTGCTGCCGAAGCGACCTGGCCAGATGATTTGGCCGGTAATTAAGTTCCTTGGCAGCGGCGCGGATCAGCTCCTGAGTGCGTTGCGGTATCGATTTTGCGGCGGGAGAACGGTTGATTACGAAGGAGACTGCGGCCTGAGAAAGCCCGAGGTGCTCCGCGAGGGACTTCAGGCTTACCCCCGAGCCCGAAGACTTCCGAGCGTCAGACGGGCCCTTTGATTTTGGACGCGGCATAGAGGTTGGTCTGGGCTGGTAGTCTCCCATAACGGGCCAAGGAAGAACAAGGTGCAAAGCCGGATATAAGTAGCACCTCCGGCGGCTGCTTCCTTCCCTTGTGTATCCTACTAAATCGGTTTACTATGCTCTTTCCATCGAGGAGGACAGCGCGCCATAGGATTTGCCTGATTCATAATTGCAGAAATTCCCAAAGAATAAGGATTTTGCTGGAAGCGCGGCCCGGAATTCAGTATCGTTTGCCGTCCTTGCCCGTCCCGGCCACGCTTAAATAACTTGCTCCTAATTTACGTGCTTTCAAGGGCGATTAACTCAACGTCCGACTGCACCATCGGAGTTTTTGATAACGTGCTCACCTCGCTGATTCGGTTCGCAATCGTGACCTGTCTCGTGATTTTTTGTCAGGGGGCCACGGCACAAGATTCGCCCTCTGCTGCGGCATCCAGCTCCGCGACTCCCCATTACAATCTGAACGATCCTTCTACCGAGCGGAAAATTGACGCTCTTCTCCACAAGATGACTCTCGAAGAAAAGGTCGGCCAATTGGTGCAATACTCTTCCGGACAGCCCACTGGCCCCGGCACTGGACGCACCGACTACAACGACATGATTCAAAAGGGCGAAATCGGTTCAATGTTTAACATCACGACCGCCCGGGACGCGAACGCTTTTCAGCGTGTTGCGATGGAAAAATCCCGTCTGCAGATACCACTCATATATGGTTTGGACGTCATTCACGGGTATCGCACCGAATTCCCGATTCCTCTCGGGTTGGCAGCTTCTTGGGATTCTGAACTCGTCCAGCGAACCGCGCGGATTGCGGCGCGCGAAGCTTCCGCAAGCGGTATCCGCTGGATTTTTTCTCCGATGATCGATATCGCTCGAGATGCGCGCTGGGGACGAATGGTGGAAGGTTCGGGCGAGGATCCGTATCTGGTCTCGGCCATGGCGCGGGCCTATGTGCTTGGCTATCAGGGCGAACGGCTCAACGCGCCAGATAGCGCCGTCGCATGCCCCAAACATTTTGTGGGCTATGGCGCAGCCGAAGGCGGCAGAGACTACAACTCGGTGGAGATTTCCGAGCACACCCTCCGGGAATTCTATTTGCCTCCCTTTCACGCGGCTGTCGACGCGGGCGCTGCAACGATTATGACCGCCTTCGATTCACTGAACGGGGTTCCTGCTTCGGCGAATCCCTTCACCATCAAACAGATCTTGCGCAAGGAATGGGGATTTCAGGGAGTCGTTGATAGTGACTGGACTTCCATCGCCGAGCTCATTCCCCACGGCATTGCCAATGACCCTGCGACTGCAGCGCGAAAAGCATTTCTGGCCGGTGTGGAAATGGACATGGTCAGTAGTTTTTACCATGACCATCTAGCGAATTTGGTGCGCTCGGGCGAAGTTCCCGAAGCAGCTGTGGACGAAGCGGTTCGACATGTTCTGCGGGTCAAGTTCGCGCTGGGTCTCTTCGAACATCCTTACGCGGACGAAAAACTGGAAGCAGGCGCGATGCTTCAGCCGGAAAGCGTCTCGCTCGCGCGCACCGCTGCGGAACGTTCGTTTGTCCTCCTAAAAAATTTGCCGTTAACCGGCGGAGCGGCGCTGCTTCCTCTTTCCGGCGATGCAAAGAATGTCGCCCTCATCGGGCCGCTGGCGGATGATGCTACCGTGATGCTTGGCTCGTGGTCGGCGCAAGGCCGCCCCGAGGAGGTCGTCACGCTGCGCGCTGCGCTGGTCCAGAAGTTAGGCGCGGATCATGTGCGCTACGCGAAAGGCGGCGAGATCACCAAAGCATCAGACGAACAGTTGGCTGAAGCCGTTAAAGCCGCTCAGGACGCGGACGCCGTGATTCTTGCGCTGGGCGAAAATGCTCCGGCGATGACCGGCGAGGCCGCTTCGCGTGCGCATCTCGGATTACCGGGTATGCAGCAGAAATTGTTGGAGGCGATTGTTGGCACTGGAAAACCTGTCGTGCTCATTTTGTTCAGCGGGCGCCCGCTTACTCTTCCCTGGGCGTTTGAACATGTCCCAGCTGTCTTGGCCGCGTGGTTTCCAGGAGTGCAAGCAGGCCCTGCGCTTGTGCGGACACTCTTCGGAGAATCGAATCCAAGTGGAAAGCTTCCTGTTACTTGGCCGCGCAGCGTCGGGCAGGAGCCGCTTTACTACAATGCGCTCAGTACGGGTCGTCCCGCAGGCGATGCAGACCTCACCAAGCCGCCGTGGGAAGGCTCGGTCAAATATGTCTCGCGCTATATCGACGAGCAGAACAGCCCGCAATTTCCATTTGGATACGGACTTACCTACACGAGTTTCAATTACGGCCCGACGCAAGCGAGCTCCGCCAAATTGAGCGCGAAAACACTGAACGGCGGCCTTCAGGACGCCAAGCATTCGTCTGACTCCGATCTGACGGTAAGCGCCGACATTACCAACAACGGCACGCGAACGGGCGAGGAAACCGTTCAGCTTTATGTTCGCCTGGAAGGCACGAGCACGGCGCAGCCAGTGCGAGCGCTCAAGGCTTTCCAATACGTCAAACTAGCGGCAGGAGAGACGCGGCGCGTCACCTTCCGTGTTGGACCGGAAGCATTCGCGCTTTGGGACGATCAAAATAAATACGTTGTCGAATCCGCGCGCGCTAAAATCTGGATCAGCCCGGACTCGGCACACGGCTCTGAAGCAACCATTGAGATCGCGAAGTGAACGCCACAAAGTGAACGAGAGAAAACAAATGACTGACCACCGTTCGTATCCCCGGAGAGAAGTCATCAAACTTGGCGGCCTCGGGCTTCTTTCTTCTTCGTTTGCGCCGCTGCTGAGCTGCTTTGCAAGTTCACAAAAGACATTCGTCAAGCCCTATGGAGGGCTCTTCCAAGGGACCGATGATAAACTGCTGGACGAAATCCAGCGCACTTCCTTCGACTTTTTCTGGTTTGAAGCAAGCGCAAAAACGGGGCAGGTAAAGGACCGGGCGCTGGCGAACGGAAACGACACGCGCGCCATGTCCAGTATTGCAGCCACCGGATTTGGCCTGACGAGCCTGTGCATCGGCGACCATCGCAGCTTTGGCGCGAGCAAGGAAATTCTGGAGCGCGTGCGCATCACGCTGCGTTTTCTGGCGAACGATCTTCACCATGAACACGGTTTCTACTACCACTTCATTCACATGGAAACAGGCGCGCGCTGGGAAAAGACTGAGCTTTCTTCGATCGATACTTCCCTGCTGCTCTGCGGCGTTCTCACCGCTCGCCAATATTTCGCGGACCAAGAAATCAAGGATCTTGCTACCAAGATTTACGAGCGCGTGGATTGGCCGTGGATGCTGAACGGCGGTTCGACTCTCTCGATGGGCTGGCATCCCGAATCCGGCTTCTTGGATGCCCGCTGGGAGCATTATTGCGAGCTTATGATGATTTATTTGCTGGGAATCGGTTCGCCCACTCACCCGCTTTCGCCGGACACTTGGAAAGCCTGGACGCGGCCGGTGATCAAATACAAAGGGCTGGAATATATCTCCGGCAACGATCCGATTTTCACACACCAATATTCGCAGGCGTGGTTTGATTTCCGCAAAAAGCGAGACGCCTACGCTAATTATTTCGAGAACTCGATCACGGCGACGAAAGCCCACAAACTTTTCTGCCTTTCGCTGCGCGACAAATTCCCGGATTACAGCGAGGATTTGTGGGGAATAAGTGCATCCGACTACGAGAAAGGCTATACGGCGTGGGGCGGGCCGCCGTCGCAAGGGCCGATCGACGGCAGCATCGTGCCGTGCGCGACGGGTGGTTCGCTCGCTTTTCTCTTCGACGATTGCATCCGAGTTCTTCGCAACATTCGCGGTCCCTGGGGGGAAAAAGCCTGGGCGCGCTACGGCTTCGTAGATGCCTTCAATCCGCTGGACGGCTGGTACGACCAGGATGTGCTGGGCATCGACCTGGGCATAACGATGCTGATGGCGGAGAATCACCGGAGCGGCCTCGTCTGGGATACGTTCATGAAAAACCCTGAAGCGCGAACGGCGATGCAAAGGGCGGGGTTCCACTCGACGTAGTCCAATTCCAGGTGGCCGTTCGTGGCCAGCGTTCCGGGTCCCGGTTGGCATCGGCCCCCCCACCCGGGGTGTCCGCGAGTTATGAAGTAAACGATTGAATGGAAAAGAGTTGCGGCAGTTCTTGCGTGTAACGGTAGACGCATCCGCAAGTGAGCTCCCTCCCCGATGCTTTTCGTGCCCTCCCCTATGTTTTTCGTAAGCGTTGCTGCTAAAGGACTTAGAGGCGCGGCCTTGGCGGACCACCCCGCGCGAGGAAGAACCTGGTACTGACGAATGCGGCCGGGCTGGCAAGACGAGGGACGGTGAGGAGAACATGTGAAAGGGTAGCGTAGAGTTATCGAGAACGGCAAGTCTTTTACATGGAATAGTCGAATTGAGGGGATGAAAGGTCGTTTTGGGGATGTGAAAGGCGAAGCACTCGAGCGAGCCACGTGCAAAAAAACCTGCCAACGAGGGGCAGTTTTGCGACTCCTCGTTGGCAGGTTCCTCGATCAAATTATGGAGGCGCTCTCCAGCTTGGAGTTACGCCTCCCGGGGTGGTGGATTAAAAGCTGAAGCGAACTCCCAGCGTGATGACACGGGCGGCCAGAGCGCCAGTAATCGTGCCGAAGTTTGAAGCGGCAATGTTGTTTGAGATGTCATTCGGGTTGAGATTCAAATTGTTGAACAGGTTGTAAGCGTCAACCCGGAGCTCAATCTTGGCGCCTTCGCCGAGCCCGGGGATCCTGGGCAAGCCAAAAGCCTTGGCCAGCGTCAGGTCCACGGACTTATATCCGGGGAGGTTGAGCGAATTGCGAGCGAGACCGGGGCCTGGAGGAAGACTGGTTCCGAAGAAAGTAGGGTAGGTTGTCGGCGAAAAATACGCTGCGCCACCCTTGGGAAAGTTCGAGTTCGCAACCGTCTCGAATGCGCTATTGCTGGTGATGTTGCCCGCCCCACCCAGGTAAGCAGCGGGGAATAGCGACCCGTAGCCGCATTGTGCGCAATAGGTGTTCCCACCGTTGACGTTCACCATGGGACTCCAGGGGAATCCAGAGTGGATATTGAAGATACCGCTGAGCGACCAGCCACCGACAACTTTTTCCACCCAGCCGCTGCTCCCGTGGAAGAAGACCGGCTGCCACACGCCAAAGACCTTGAAGGAGTGCGCTACGTTGTAATCGCAGCGCCCGTAATCCAGATTCTGGTCGTACGGATAGGGCTGCTCCGAGTACGGCGCGGAGCTTGTGTCCATGCACTTAGACCAGGTGAATTGCGTATCGGCCTGGAATTGGCGCGAGAAATCATGCTTTAGTTCAGCGAGCATGGCGTTGTAATTCCCATGGCCGCTCACACCCCAGTAATCTCCGCCGCCGATTTGCGGATTGAGGGGATCACCTAAGGTTGAAGGGACGGCGAGCGGGTTTTCGTGGAAGTAGGTGTCGCGCGATTGACTTCCCTGATATCCCAGCGATGCTACGAAGTTGTAACCCAGATTGTATTCGACATCCACCGAGTAGTGATGGACACGCATAGTGGGCAGGGTGCCAGGAAAGATTTCAACGTTGACGGTGCCGGTTGTCGGCAGTCCATTAGGTCCAAAAGTCGAAATCGTGTTCGGATTTACTGGAAAGCCAGTCAGATCATGCACACCCGACGAAAGGGCATACACAATGCCGCAGTTGGGCAGCGGCTGCACGCAACTCGCCGGGTTCGGAGTGGTTTGTTGGAGCGTCGGAGAAACCGCCAACCCAGGGTTGTTGACGATATTTGACGAAATCGCAATCTGTTCCCCGTTAAAGCTCAGGCCGTAACCACCGCGAATCACCAAGCGATTTTGGAACTCATAGCCGAACAGCGAAGTTGGACTCCAGGCAATACCGACCTGAGGTCCGAAGTTGTCCTTCTGCGCGTTCCAGGAATTGCCCTTCCGGACGACCAAGCCGGTCAGATAGTCCGACCCAACGCCCGGAATGGCTCTGAACATGTTGTCTTCTTTTGAGTACAACGGAGCAAAGTAGGACCAGCGAATGCCGAAAGTGAGGGTCAGGTTCGAGCGAAGTTTGAAACTGTCCTGAACGAAGAGGCCCACGATGTTTTCGCGCTGGTCTTGGCGAATCGTCGTCGGCGCCCCGGTATTGGGATCGAAGTTCGAGTTCTCTTGCTGTGGAGCATCGTTGAGGAAGTCCCAAGGATTGAAGAATCGGTAGCTGGGCACGCCGCAACCGGCACATTCTTGCTGATAAAAGAGCCGCGTGCCATCACCGCCAAACTTAATGGCATGGCGCCCGATAATCTTGGTGGCCACATCCTTGAAGGTGTAAGTCCACTGATTCAGAATGCTGCCGACGTTCGGCCCAAACTGATTCAGAGTAGTGTTCCCGATCGTATCAATCTCATCAGTGGGAAATCCGATCGGAGACTGGGGGTTGGAGTTGATCTCGTTCCAGCGCCAGCCGGCGGCATTCACGCGAAATTCGTTGAGCAAGGTCGGTGAGAAGGTATGATCCCAGATTGCCGAGAGAGCGTCATTGATCTGCGAATGGTGAAAGATGTCGTAGGCGCGGTTGCCGTTGTAGTTGTCTTTGCTCAAAGGAACCCAGTAGATCGCAAAACCCAGGCGGTCCTTCTCAGTGAGGTTCGCATCCAGGCGGCCATTGTATTGGGTAGCCGTAAATTTCGTCGGGTTGATCGTGTTGTAGTTCGCGAGATCGGCCACGTTGCCCAAGGGACTGCCAGGAGTTCCGCAGCCTGTGCCCGCTCCACCACATCCGGGGTTCGTGGCACTAGTCCAGCCTTGGTCCTGCGTCCCCAGGCCCGTGGTCAGAGGTGTACCAATATTGATGCCTTGCCCCGAAATCGTCCGGCAGTTCACTCCTTCCGTAAGACCGGCGGTCGCACACGTAGCGTTGGGATTGAGGGTCCCAACGACACCGTTACCGGGGAAAGAAAGATACTGCGCGGCGATGCTTCCGGATGGCGCTAAGGCGTCGAACGCCGGGGTGTCGTACCAACCATTTCCAGTAACGTTGCTGAAGGGTTCACGAACGGTCTCGTAGTTGAAGAATGCGAATATCTTATTTTTCCAGATCGGGCCACCAAGGCTGCCGCCGAACTGTTCGAATTTATTGTCGTCTCGCGTCACGGCAAGGCCCTCGCCATTGAACCGCTGATAGGCGTTCAGGTTAGGTTGGTGAGTCGTAAGAAACAGACTGCCATGATAGTTGTTCGTGCCGCTCTTGGAAGTAATCTGAATCTGAGTGCCGGCAAAACGTCCATCCTCAGCATCGTAGCTATTGGAGATGACTTTTACGCTCTCCACCGAATCTTGAGACGGTGTGACGACTGTAGCTCCACCCCAGACAGAGCTGGTGGTGCTAATGCCGTCAAGCGTGATCCCATTGTTCTCCGTTTGCTGCCCGTTGCCGATGACCTGCGCACCGTTTTCGGTCTTGAAAATGCCGTCCGCTCCGCCGGACTGACCTCCGCCCGTCTGCGTGCCGGGCAGGTTATAGTTGTCGTTGCCGCTCGCCTGCGATCCATCCGCGAACGCTCCGGGAGCCAACTCGACGAGTTTGAGGACATCGCGTCCGAACGCAGGCATGTGCTGAATCTGGTTGGAAGTAACCGTTCCGCTCACGGCGGCTGTTTCCGTGTCGATGAGCGGCGTGGAATCGCCGTTGACGGTGACGCTTTCCGTGACCTGGCCAACTTCGAGCTGGAGATTCACGGCGTTCGCTTGGTCCGCGATAACCCCTACAGTATCGAGGATCTTTTTCTTGAAGCCCGTCTTCTCCACGGTGAGAGAATATTTGCTAGCAGCA
>Ga0210388_10002419_pt1 | contig 14527 bp, 14 predicted proteins | sample IncBWC19OmetaG_FD_155485 | JGI IMG/M metagenome (GOLD analysis project Ga0210388, IMG submission 155485) | Forest soil microbial communities from Barre Woods Harvard Forest LTER site, Petersham, Massachusetts, United States - Inc-BW-C-19-O ...
TACCGTTTTGGCGGTCGTGACGGTGGACGGGGTGGCGACCGCTTCGGTGGACGCGGCGCGGACCGTGGCGGTGATCGTGGTGGTGACCGCTTCGGCGGACGCGGCGGCGACCGCCCTGACCGTGGCCCGCGCGACCACGGTGGTGATCGGCACAATAGCCCACGTGATCATGCCCCCGACCGGGGTGGTGACCAAGGCGGCGCAGACCGCGCCCCTGAAGCCATGCCGGCCGATAGTGGCCAGTAAGCGGCTCCGTTCGGCAACCCAGGTTGCAATCAACACCCCCGGAATTTTCCGGGGGTGTTTTTTTTGTGATTATATGTGAAGGCCGGGCAGTTGATTATTGCGAATTGTGCCTGACGATGGTTTCTGTCAGATTGGTTTCCTTGTATGGCGACCATTGACTATCAGCAGCCGCCCGCCGGGTTGTTTGTTTACCGCACACGCGCGCATTTCTATGAAATCGACGCGCTGTGGGTGCTGCACCATTCGCGCTATCTCCAGTTTGTCGAGCGCGCGCAGATGGCGTTGTTTGACGAGATGATGGGCGCGAAGGAATTTTCTCCGGAGAAATACCCGGATGTCTATGTCGTCGTCAGCCGGGTCGAGATTGATTACCTTGTCCCCTTGCGTGGGGTGACACCGTTTATGATCACGCTGCGGGGGGTAAAGTTGCGCGAGGCTGCGCTGACGGTGGGTTTTGAATTCCGTAGTGAGGACGGCGCGACTCTCCATGCACAGGGGGAGCGCACAGTCTGCAAGCTGGGCCTGCAAACCAACCAGCCGACGGGATGGAGCGCGGAATTCCGCGCCAAGTATGAGCCTTGGGTGGCGGCGGGAACGGCCTTGACCTAGAGAGCAAGCTTGTCTCCCCACGGCAATTCTGCCAAACAAGAGGCCGGCCCCGGGTTATCCCCAGCGGCCGGCCTTGTAAACGGCAGGCCTTGCTCAAGGGTCACTGCCTAGCTGCTTGGTTGCTATACTAATATGCCGTATTCCTTGGTCAGGGCTTGCACCCTGATAGTTAATTAAACACCCGTTTGATAAAAAAGTTCCACCGACTTCTTTGCTTCCGATTATAATCGCCTGCGTTGATATTCGCCGGTCACCCCCGGCCAAGGATGGGGGTGGGGTGAAAACGCTAATTTATTCTTAAGTGGCTTAAAATCAACAAATTGTAAATTATCAAATTCCTGACTATTTATTTTGCTCCCAGATTTATTGTTCGTTTGCCTATTAACACCAATGCCCAACCTCTACGAAACACTCCGCGCCGATATCGTCACCGCCATGAAGGCGCGTGACAGTCAGGCCACGCTCAGCCTCCGTACCGCCGACGCCGCCATCCAGCGCGCCGCGATGGATGCCAACAAGCCGATTGACGACGGCCTTGTGGTCACCACGCTACGTAAAGCGGTCAAGAATCTGGCCGACGCGCGCGTGGAATTTGAAAAGGGCGGCCGCGCCGATTTGGTTTCCGCCAATACCGTGGAAATCGCGCTGTTGGAAAAATACCTGCCGAAGGCCTTTGACCCCGCAAAGCTTGAGACGATGGTCACCGAGGCGATTGCCGCGACGGGCGCGCAATCGAAGAAGGACATGGGCAAGGTCATTGGCGCGCTCAAGCAACATGCCGAAGCGCCTCTGCTCGACTTCAGTGTAGTCAGCAAACTGGTGCAGTCGAAATTACCCTAATTGCGCCGCAATATGCAGGGATCGTAAATAAACCCTCGTTAAAAATAGGGCTAGGGTTGTTTGTTTTCGTTCCGGACGACAATGGCAACCGCGACGATGAACAAGGCGGCGAAGAGGATGAGCAAAATCATAAATTTTTTCAAGTGGAGCTGCGCATATTGGGATGTGCGCGGTTTAAATAATCCTAATAGGAGCAAAATAGGGGGCGAATTACCGCGGAGTGACAAAAACTTTGCTGGCAGCACGCCCATGCCAACCGGCAATTGGGCGAGCGTGCACTGGATTGCACCCGGCCGGCAAGCGGGTTGACCTAGATGATGATGACCACTGCGGCCACCACCACGACTGCGGCACATATAAGGATGATCATAATATCTCTTTCTATTGTTATGTGACAAATCAATTGTCAGAGTAATATGCCTGCAATGCAGCTGCGCGACAAGGGGGGTGTTTACCCACCGCATTAAACCCCAGCATGGATTTGTCTGATCCTGAGCAACAACTATCGAGCGAAAATTATTCCGCTTTCACCAACAGCACCACGGCATGTGCAGCAATGGCCTGGCCCGCGCCAATAGTATCACAGCCTTCATTGGTCGTCGCTTTCACGCCGACGTCTTCGACGGAGACTCCCAAGGTTTGCGCCAAGCGCGCTTTCATGGCGGAAATGTGCGGCGAGAGTTTCGGCTTTTCCGCCAGCACCGCGATATCCACGTTACCGACGCGGTAGCCGCGTTTTTTCGCCTCTTCCACGGTGCGGCGCAAAATATCCTGCGAATCCATCCCACGGCACTGCGGATCGGTATTGGGGAAAAAGTGGCCAATGTCGGGCAGGGCCAGCGCGCCGAGGACGGCGTCGGCCAGCGCGTGGGTGAGGGCGTCCGCGTCGGAATGGCCGTCGAGGCCGAGGTCGGAGGGGATTTCCACGCCGCCGAGCACCAGCTTGCGCCCCGGGACGAGGCGGTGTATGTCGTAGCCGAGACCGACGCGGAAAGGGGAGGGCATGAGGAAATTAAGAATTAAAAAAACAAAACGAAGCAGCAGCAGATGAAGAAGTTTTATCCACGAATTTTCACGAAGGGGATTTTATAAATTATTCGTGTCCATTCGTGGATATAAATCTTTTACCCGCATCACGCTCCGGCGGCCACTTTTTCCGGCTTGCCGGACTTCTGCGCGAGGGAGGCTTTGACGAGGCTGGCGCCGAATTGCCACAGCGGCCCGGTGACTGAGCCGGATTCGCCGATGACTTCGTCGAGGCCATTCACAAAGCGCGTGATTTCCTTTTCTCCGATGACGAGCGGGGGCAGCGCCTTGACGACATCCAGCCCGTGCGCGGCGACATGGGTCAGCACGCGGTGTTTTTGCATGAGCGAGGTGACGATCATCTGCGCATACAGGCCGTGGTCCACGGTGTGCAGGGCCTTCCACGCCATTTTTGACATGAGCGATTTCGGCTCGTGAAATTCAATGGCGAACATCAGCCCTTTGCCGCGCACTTCCTTGATCCATTCGTGCTTGGCCATGAGCGCGCGCGCGGCGGTGAGGAGTTGCTCGCCCCGTTGCGCGCAATTTTCGACCAGATTTTCTTTTTCCAGAACGTGGAGTGTCGCCAGCCCGCAAGCCATGGCGAGGTTGTTGCGCCCAAAAGTGCTGGAGTGGACGACGCAGCGGTCCATGCGCGAGAACACGCTTTGGTAAATTTCGCGCCGGGTGCAAATCGCCGCCGCGGGCACGTAGCCGCCGCTCAGCGTTTTCGCGAGCGTCAGGATGTCCGGGTCGAGATTCCAGTGTTGGAACGCGAACATTTTGCCCGTGCGGCCGAGGCCGGTTTGCACTTCATCGCAGATAAAGAGCGCGCCGTATTTGCGGCAGAGCGCCTGCGCCTGCGGAAAGTAATCGTCACTGGGGATGAACACGCCCTTGCCCTGCACCGGCTCGGCGATGAACGCGGCGACATCGCCCACGCGCAATTTTGCCTCCAAGTCGTTGAGGTCGTTGTAGCGCACGCGCTCGGTGCCGGGGAGGAACGGGCCGAAGCCTTCCTGAAAATGCTTGTTGCCGGTGATGGACAGCGAGCCGTAGCTCAGGCCGTGGTAGGCGTTTTCGAGGGCGAGAATGCGTGGGCGGCCGGTGTGCGCGCGGGCGAACTTGATCGCGCCTTCGACGGCCTCGGTGCCGCTATTGCAGAAAAAGAACGCATCGCGCCCCGGGCCGGTGTGTTTGGCCAGCGCCTCGCCGAGCAGGCCGGAAAGCAGCGCGCAATCCATCTGCACCATGTTGGGCAGGTCGAGGTCGAGGACGTCCTTGATGGCCTGTTTGACGACCGGGTGGTTGCGCCCGATGTTATACACGCCATAGCCGCTGAGGAAATCGAGGTAATCCTTGCCGTCCATGTCGTAGAGGTAGGCGCCCTCGGCGCGGGCATACACCTTGTCGAACCCGATGGTGCGCTGCACCTTGACGAGGGTGCGGTTGAGATACAGCTCGTGCAGGTCGTAGTTTTCGCCGAGGCGGGTGTGGACGAGGTCCTTGAGGTCGAAATCCATGGAATGAAACGTCACAGGGTAGGCCGTTTCTGTCGCTTGCGCAAGCCTACTCGACACATTGAACCCGAACACTTTCAGAAATTTATAGCGAAAGCAGAGTGAAAATAACGGTCAGTCCAGCGGCCATAATGAGAAAACCCATGCTGCGACGGCGATGGCCATACATCCACCAGGCAGTCAGGATGGCCGTGCCAATCCAAATGACGATGGCTCCCGAAATATGCTTGGGTAAAAACGGATTGTAGCTCTGCCCGTCCGGCAGAAACAACGCCATCAGGAGGTTTATCCAGCCATAATAGGCGAGTATGATGCCGCTGAAGGTAATCAGACCCAATATGGGGTTGCGCCAGAGCATGACCGCCACTGCTGGGAAACTAATCCAGAGGATTTGGGTCATCACCAATGAGCCAACGGCGGAATACCAGTGATGCGCGGGCGAACCCGGGGAAAGATTGACCCACGCCTGTGCCGCCACCTGTAGCGGGAGGCTGGCCAGCAGGACAAAAATGGCCTTCGCCGCAAACATCTGCCACCCTGCAATGGGCCGGGTGCGCCAAAACGATTTTTCCCCGAGCGGTGAGTCGTCAAGCAATACGGCGAAAACCAGTAGCATGAGAAATATGAAATCCCAGGAGCACGAGAAGCCCAGTAACAGATTTTTAAGCCGACTGCCAAGTTCTATGCTGGTGATCATGCCAATGGCGTCCAAGCCGTTCAGCGGAGTTGGGAGGTTTTGAAATAAAACTCCCCCGTTAAGAATGCCCTCGGCCTTCAGCTCCCAGACAATGCGGAGAAACTCCGCTTTGAATAGCAGCACGGCGGCTAGCATAACCAGGAACGGCCCAAGCCGCTGCAGGTCCTTCTTAAGGATGTGCCAGACTAAGTTCATGGGGCGGGTGCGTTAGAAGTGGGCGTTGCGGTCACGTCGCGGACGACAACATTATCCAGGCTGACCGGCAGGGTGTAGAGATGCTCCGGCGTGTAACGCAACTCGACCAGCCTCGCGTCGGCCAGCCAGGCCTGGACGTCCGCAGGGCTTACCTTGGTAGCATCGTCGGGAGGGAAAATCTGAAAGAAGAGCAGAGTAACTAAGGTAGAATAGCTCAAGCCAGCCCCTTCGTTTTGCCCATAACGGTCTTCATTATACAAGCCCAGCGTCCGCGCTATTCTAACTTCTTGTTTTTTGGGATTCCAGAGAACAAAAAAGCGCGCACTTTCGTCTTTGGCGTTAATTCTATTCCAAGCGAAGCTACCGATTTCGTTTGCGTCGGTCCAAGTGTCAACGTCGTTCCATGATTTGGATTTGGCCAGTTGGACCAAAGTCGGCGGCGCGGCGGCAACATCCACGCTTTGAGCCAGGAGCCAAACGTTGGCGACGACTGGCGTTTGATTTTTTTGGGATAAATTTTTATCGCGCAGCCAAGGTGTTTGTTGAACACCGTTTTGTACGAGATCTACCTTCTCAATGCCGTAATAATCCTGTGCTCGAGCAAAATGCGCGCCAGCGACGGCGGGAATGTCCGCGATGCGCTTAAATTGACCGACCTCAAAGACAATGTTGCCCGTCAATTTACCTGGGCCGTTTTTAGTTACTTGATCTTGAGGAACAGTATAAGAAGAGCCTGGATCGCGCCACCAAGCCTTCAGCTCAGTATGGATTACTTCAGGATGAACTTCGCTTAGAGTATAAACATTATTCATATTATCTGCGCGCCAGTCGGCTTGCATTTTCCCCAAGCCAAGGCGGTTCAGGACATTGGCGTAATTGACCGGGTACGCTTCACGATCCCTTAGATTGAATCCCATTTGATTGAATCCGTCGTAATAATTAAAGTCTCCGAAAGTGTTAAGGCTTTCTCCTTTGCCATCGGGCCATTCGAGACTTAAGTTAGCGGCGATTGGAAACCATGCCTCGCCGGGTTGGTTGGTCCGGAAATCGGTGGCAGTCAAATTAAACGGAATGTCAATTTCGCCGTGTGGAAATTTGTCAGCAATTATCTGATTGTCTGCCGGCAGGTATTGAAGCGTGAAAGCTGGCGCAGATTTGGGCGCAGGCAAGGGTATGGGCGGAACGACTAACCCTAAGAAAAAGTCCACGGACCAGGTGATTTGCAAGCATTGGGCGATGCCAATGCCTCCGGCCAGCACTGCCAGGCCCAGCACGCGGCGGCGAAAACGATACATGCAGACCATCACGCTGGCGCTGGTTGCAAGTAAAACGATTGGCCACACGATAAAGCGCGAAACAAATTGCGATACTTGATAATAATCACCAAAATCATTCATTTTGACATACCAAATCTCCGGCAGGTCGTAGAGTAGATTGCCCAGGGAATAGAAAGTGACCGCGACGAGAAAGGTCAGTAAAGGTCGCCGGAAAAGAGCTGCCATCGCTGCGGCCGGCAGGACGATGGCGGCGATTTTCCACTCAAACCACGCCAGCCCGGTTAGCCATTTATCCGGAGGAAAACCATAGGAGATTTTTGCGCCGACATTGATGAGCGCGGGCACCAAACCGCAGAATACGGCGAAGGAGGCGGTTTTAGCACCCAGCATCTTCCGGCTTGAAATTGGTAGGGTTCGCCAGTGCGCGAATGGCTTTATGGGTGAATCCGCCTGCACAATCGAAATCACGATGAATATAAGCAAAATAATGTCCAGCGACATCAAAACATATCCTTGAAGCAAAAAATATACTGATCTCAATCCAAAAGAATATAACCCAACCCATCCAATGTTTGACACGTCATTTGCATGCAATGGGTAAGATTGGGGAAAATAATGATCCGTATACATTAAATCTAGCGCCGGCATTAACGCCCGGAGAATCAGCACGCACCACCATAGCACGAGCAACATTCGCAGACGCAAAAAATCCTTTTTGACAATGATCCAGAGGGTACGCATGGGGTAAGGGATTATTTGGATTTTAAAATCTGAAGCTGCTTCACGCGGCTTTTCCGCGGCTGGCGTGGGCGAGGGTGACATAGATTTCGCGCAGGGGCACGGGGGTGGCGGTGACGGTGCCGCCGGGGAAAATATCCGCGCAGCGTTTTTCGGTGTCGCCCACGGCGTAATCGGAATCAATGAAGCGGGCCATGAGGCCGGATTCCTCGTAATTCAGCCAGGTGGCCGGGCGGGTTTGCGGTGCAGGGGTAGTGCTAGCGCGGGTGACTTCGATGCGGCGGAAGCGGCGTTGCAGGGATTCCAATTCCTCGGCGAAGCGTAGCCGGCCGTTTTCAATCACGCCGATCCAATCGGCCAGGCGTTCGATGTCTTCAATGTCGTGCGAGGAGACGAAAATCGTCCATTCGCCCTGGGCGGAGACTTCGATGAGGCCGCGGGTGAAATCGTCGCGCACCACGGGGTCGAGTCCGCTGAAGGGTTCGTCGAGGATGAGCAATTCCGGGTGGTAGGCGAGGGCGGCGATGAGGGCCGTCTTCATCCGCATGCCGCGGGAGAGGTGTTTGAGTTTGCGCGGCTCGGGCAATTCGAAATCCGCCAAAAGTTTTTTCTCCAGGGCGGTGTCCCAAGTTGGGTAAAACGGGCGGCAATAATCAAGAAACTGCCGCACGGTCATCCACTCGGGCAGGTCCATGCTTTCGGCCACATAGCCGATGCGGGCCAGCTCGCGGGGGCTGAGTTTGCGCGAGTCCACCCCGAGCACTTGGGCGGTTCCTGAGGTTGAAGGCAGCAGGTTCATCAGCATTTTGATGGTGGTGCTCTTGCCCGCGCCATTGGGGCCGAGCAGCGCGAAGACGACGCCCTTGGGCACGACGAGGTCGAGGCCATGCACCGCTTCGAGCCGGCCAAAGCGGCGAGATAATTGATGGGTTTCGATGACGTTCATTTTTGGGTTGGGGGTGAAAGTTTTTTCCAATGGATTTCGAGTCCGTCGCGCACTTCGTCCAAGGTGAGGCCAAGACGCTTGGCCTCGACCACGGCGCGTTCGAGTTCCAAGCCCAGCAAGGCGGCGCGCTCTTTGCGGTTACCGTCCTCCGGCGCGGCCACGAGGCTGCCGACCGCGGGGGTGGTGATGAGCACCTTCTCCTGCACCAACGCCGCGATAACTTTGTGCGCGGTGTTGGGATTGATGCGCAAATCCTGGCTCAGTTGCCGCACTGAGGGGAAAGTGTCTCCCGGGCGCATTTGGCCGGAGACCACGGCTTTCTTGACTGCGTAAACGATTTGCTCGGTTAGCGGCAGGCCCGGCCGGAGTTCGATGGAAAAGGGAAGCATGGCAACTGTATTACTACTACTAGCACAGATAGTACATGCGCGCAAGAGGAATTTGAAAATAATCGGCATTTTTGTCGAAAAAATCTACGAATGCATTTTTCGCTCGTTGGGAAAATGGCGAAAAATACCCTTGGCGGGGTGGGGAGGTTTGCGCGAGACTGCGGGCCTATGAGCAAGGCTTCCGCCAAACCTGTCGTCGGCATCATCATGGGCAGCCAATCCGACTGGGAGACGATGCGCCACGCCGCCGACGTGCTGGGCGAACTGGGCATTGCGCATGAGACGCGCATTGTCAGCGCCCACCGCACGCCCAAGCGACTTTACGAATACGCGCAAAGTGCCGCAGGGCGCGGGCTGCAAATTATCATTGCGGGGGCGGGCGGCGCGGCCCACTTGCCGGGCATGGCCGCGGCGTTGACGCATTTGCCGGTGCTCGGGGTGCCAGTAGAGTCCAAGGCCTTGAAGGGTCTCGATTCATTGCTTTCCATCGCGCAGATGCCCAAGGGCATTCCGGTGGCGACCTTGGCGATTGGCCCCGCCGGCGCGGCGAATGCCGGGCTTGCCGCCGCGGCGATATTGGCCCTCCACAACGAAAAATTGCGCACGCGCCTGATTGCTTTCCGGAACCGGCAAACCGCGGCGGTGGCGAAATCGCCGCAGGGTTGAGGCACTCTCAAAATATCCAACCCTACCCCATGTCCGTCCAGCTCGTTGGCAAGGCCCGTCCGTTCAAGCGTCTTATTCGGCGCGGGTTGTTCGTGCTGGTTACGCTGGTGGTATTGGGTTTCCTGACCGTATTTGGTTTGAATTGGTGGCTGATCAGTTCGGCTACGGGCAAAATCTACACGCGCGTAACTGATGTGTCCGCCGCGCCGGTGGCGCTGGTGCTCGGTGCGGGGCCGGGATCGCTCTTTTTCAATTACCGGCTCGATGCCGCCGCCGAACTCTACAAAGCCGGCAAAGTGAGCCACCTGCTCGTCTCGGGAAATGGCGCGGCGCTCGACCCCATGGGCAGTGAAACGGCCTTGATGCAGCAGGGGCTGTTGCACCGGGGGGTACCGGCCTCGGCCATCACGCGTGATGATTTTGGCTTCCGCACGCTTGATTCCATGGCCCGCGCCCATAGTGTTTTCCGTCTGAAATCGATTATCATTGTCTCGCAGGAGTTTCATTTGCCCCGGGCGCTTTATCTTGCCCACGCGTGGGGGTTGGACGCCGTGGGCTTCGCCGCGACTAGCGCTGATGTCGATTTTTACGACTCTCATTTTCGCGAATGGTTCGCGCGGGTGAAGGCGGTGGCGGATGAGGAAGTGTTGAACACCCAGCCGCAAAAACTCGGCCCGTCGACGCCGATAATGCTCGAAGCACCGCCAATCCCAGCGGCGGCCAAGTGATGAATATTTTGACATGAAATCCACAAAACATTTTTTACCTCCGGGTTCGACTATCGGCATGCTGGGCGGCGGGCAATTGGGCCGCATGGCCCTGCTGGCGGGGCGTCGGCTGGGCTACCGCTTTCAAGTTTACGAACCGGCGCCTGGTTGCTGCGCCGCGCCGGTGGCGGACAAGACTTTTAACAGCGCGTGGGAAGATGCCGGGGCATTGGCGGAATTTGCCGATGGCATAGCGGCGGTCACGCTCGAATTTGAGAATGTGCCGGCCGACGCACTGCGTTTGGTGGAAAAACGCGTTCCTTCCCGGCCCCATACCCGCGTCTTAGAGATTTGCCAGAACCGCCGCAAAGAAAAGGAATTTCTGCGGCGCAATGGTTTTCCCTGTGCGGCATTTGCCGTGGTGAATTCCGCGGTGCAACTGGAGCGGGCCGCAAACAAATTAGGTTACCCGTGTGTGCTTAAAACCGCGGTTTGCGGCTATGATGGCAAGGGCCAGCTCAAGCTGCCCGTGCTGCCTCCGGGCATCAAACCGGATTGGGAAGCGGTGTGGCGCAGTTTTGGTGCGGCAGAGGCTGTGGTCGAAAAATGGATTCCGTTTGAACGGGAATGTTCGGTCATCGTGGCGCGTGGTTTGCGCGGAGATATGGCCACCTTTCCCATGGCGGAAAACGAGCACCGCCAGCACATTCTCCACCGCAGCATTATTCCTGTGCGACTGCCGGAGAAAACCCAACGGGCAGGGGCGGCGTTGGCCAAGGAAATTGCGGAAAAAATCGGTGTGGTTGGCCTGCTGGCAGTGGAAATGTTTTGCGTGAAAGGAACACTCCTCGTTAACGAGCTCGCGCCGCGCCCCCACAATAGCGGGCATTACACGCTCGACGCCTGCCTCACCAGCCAGTTTGAGCAGCAAATTCGCTGCGTGGCGGGCTTGCCCTTGGGCGCGCCGGATTTGCTGCGCCCGGCAGTGATGGTGAATTTGCTCGGTGATGTCTGGCGCGGCGGTCGCGAACCGCACTGGGAAAAATTGCTGCGCGACCCGCGCGTGAAACTGCATCTCTACGACAAGGGCGAACCGCGCCCCGGGCGCAAGATGGGGCACTTTACCGTCATGGATAAAAATCAGTCAGTGGCGATCAATCTGGCCGACCAACTCTTTGCGGAATTGACGGAGGATTAACGGGAAAGTTTTATCAATTTCCCGTCGGCGTCAGCGGATTGGAGGCAGGCATTCAGCACTTGTTGCGTTTTCAAGGCCACTTCGGGCCAGAATTTATCCAGCTGGCCCGATTGGGCCTGGCGGGTAAAATTGCGGATCATGTTCACCTCTTGTGAATCCGCGGCGCTATTGCCATGTTCACGAATTTTCCACTGCCGAAGGTTGGGCACCATATAGGCATCACAACCCACAAACTTGTAGTCCATGCTGCCGGTGGCGAAGGCCAATTCGTTGCCTGCAAATGGCAGCACATAATCGTCAAAGGAAAGGTAGCCCTTGGTCCCGCTGATGTTCGCCCGTTGCTCCAGCGCCGTGCCAAACGAGCAATAAAAGTCGGTAATTGCGCCACCGGGGAAAAACAGCTGGCCGGAAAATTCAGTCGGCACCGGTTTTTTGCCTTGGGGTTTGGTGACGCTGGTCAGAATTCTTCCGGACACCCGCTCGGGCAGTTGCCACTTCATTGCCCACAAGGCAATGCGGATACAATACCAACCCTGGTCGCCCAGGCAGCCGGCCGGTTCGAGCCGGGCATCCGTGCGGATGTTGGCACGGTAAAATTCCTTGTCGGAATTAAATTGAAAAGCGGTGCTGATATGGCGCACTTTGCCAATACTTTTACCATCATCCAGCACCGTTCGCATTTTTTGCAGGCGTTTCGTGTGCATGAACATCACCCCGTCCATAAATTGCACGCGGTTACGCCGGCATGCGGCAATCATTTTCTTTAAGTCGGCGACGGTCACTGCGCAGGGTTTTTCACAAAGCACATGTTTGCCCGCCTCGGCCGCGCGGATGACCCATGGCTTGCGTAATCCCGTCGGGAGTGGGATGTACAACGCGTCAATGTCGTCCGCCGTAATTAATTCCTCATAGCGGCCCACTGCGCGCGGCGTTTTTGCAAAAGAAATTTCCGCCTGGCACTCGTCGATGTATTTTTGCGCGCGTTCCTGACCGCGGCTGGCTACGGCTACTACGATTCCGTTACCCGAACGGTGAATGGCTTGCCAGATTTTGCGTCCGATTTGGGCGGTGCTGAGAATGCCCCAGCGGATTTTCTTCGTTTTCATAAACGGCAATTAAATTTGGCAACTACTTACAAAGTTACCCCATGGAGGCTAGGATAGGTGAGTGGAGTGAGCCTTGCAGCGTGGCTTACTTTTTGAATTTCTGGATTTTTTCAGGACTAATATCAACGATATCACATAAAAGCTGTTTGAAAAATCCGATATCGTACAGTTCTGTCTTTTCGCAACCAATTGAAAGAGCGAGTTCGTTGTGGCAATAAATGTCCAAAACACGCTTAACTGGCGGTTCTTTTGCTTCAATTTCTAACCGTCGATTATACAGGTGGGCATAATCATCTGTAGAAGCTCCTTCGCCTACCTTCACCATTTCCTGCTCTAGCTGAGTAAATTCTCGCGCTAGGTCGTAATGTTCGCGACCCTTTGCCGAAAACCCTGTTACCAGATCGAGTGAACCAAGAAATGCAGAGATTACCCAAAACACCCTGGCGGCGATACCCATTTTTTGACTCGGGTCTGGAAACGCCAGAACAGTTCCTCCGCTAATTATAATTAGAAATTTTGACGTTGAGTTCAGTCCGTCAAACCATCGCCGACGGTGATTGTGGTAGCGAATCGAGCGCCGCACGTCCAATAAAAGGTTTTGCCAAGGAGAGGGCATGCTTTGGGTAGTACTTTGCTGTGTTTCGATGGCGGCGGGCGTGCTCATGGGTTTTATTTTGGAGGTTGTGGCGTAGGTCGACTATTAGATACCTGCGGCCTCTGCGTAAGCGGCCTGACACCAGCATTAGAGGCAGTCGATTCGTTGGCTGCCCTAACAAATTGCCGAGGTGGTGGTGGTGGCGTTGGAGGTGGACGTGTATTCGGAGTATTTGTCAATGGTCCAGGATATGGGGCTGGCCGTGAAGGTGCGGATGGCGCTGGTGAAGGGGATGGTGGACGAGGTGGAGGCGGGTTATTGGGCATAGACTTGTTAAGTTAAGCCCATGCGCAGAGATCGACAAGTATTATTTATACAAAGTTAATGATCAATTCCTGTAGCATTGTCTGCTGTGGCCTAGATAATCACAGGTATAAGAATTTTGTGCAGTAATTTACCTAAAGATGTTTTTATGATTGAGCCATAAATAAGGCTTTTATAAGAACAGTTGATGAAGCGAAAGAAGCCAGAAAATCCTTGGAAGACAAAGATACTAACCCATAAGCAGTTCCACGACGCCTATGTTTATTGCTGGAAGGCAGCTTCGAGAGTCAGCCGTAGCCAAAGCGAAGACGCGTTTATATTTGCCGCTCGCAGACATTTTAGAAATGACGATTTAACCGCCTCTTTCCTAATAAGGCATTCAGCGCTGCTCAGATTATCTAAGTGTGATCTCCTTGGTCCTTATTCCGTCGCCATAGATGGGAGGAAACTTTGGATTCACGACGCCGCTTTGGCAGTGGCGGCTTACATGCCTTTAGAACGCGGAGAATTTGACTCATCCGCTTTCGTGGAGGGACTGAATCTAGCCAGTCAAACGATTTCAGATACGCCTCCCGATCGTGGATAATCACGCGTATTAGAACACTGTTACGATGCCTTCTGAACCAGCTCAGCATACCCCAACCGGCTGCTTCCCGCAATCTGGTCCATTGCAGTGATAAAGGACGTATAGAACGAATCCTTCCGGTGATTGAACCGGAAGGCATACTCGTCCACATACCGCTGGAGGTGCTTGCGACTCATCGAGTGGTAGATGCCATGGTATCCCCGTTTGAAAATCGACCAGAAGTTCTCGATGGTATTCGAGTGAACGTCCCCGCGAACGTATTCGCCCTCGGAATGCTTCACGATCTTGTGCCGGTAGTTTTCCTTCACCCGGGAGTAAGAAACGAACTCGTCGGTGTAGAGCAATGAACCGGTCTTGGCGTGTTTCAGCAAATGCCCTTCGATGGTCGTCCTTTTCACGTCAGACGTGACCTTGGCCCTGACCCGGCCCCCACGTTGCATCAGGCCGAAAATCGGCGTCTTGGACAAGGTGTTGCGACCCTGCTGGCCGGGGTGCCGCCTTGACCGGTGCTTGTTCTTTTCCTTCCCGCCGATGTAGGTCTCATCGGCTTCGATGGTGCCACTCAGCCTGTTACGCGACTGCTTAAGGGCCTCCCGAAGGCGGTGGTTCATGAACCAGGCGGTCTTCTGGGTAACGCCGATCTGCTTGGCCAACTGGACGGATGAAATGCCCTTCCGGTTCACCGAGAGGAGGTAGAGGGCCATGAACCACTTCTGCAGAGGCACCTTGCTTCCTCCGAAAACCGTGCCGGTCTTGATGGTGAAATCTTCACGGCATCCGGCACAGCGGTAACGCCGGCCATTATTGAATTCATAAACCTTCCGGTGGCCGCAATGAGGGCAGTATTTTCCGTTGCGAAAAC
>Ga0210388_10002421_pt1 | contig 14522 bp, 17 predicted proteins | sample IncBWC19OmetaG_FD_155485 | JGI IMG/M metagenome (GOLD analysis project Ga0210388, IMG submission 155485) | Forest soil microbial communities from Barre Woods Harvard Forest LTER site, Petersham, Massachusetts, United States - Inc-BW-C-19-O ...
CCAGGTTGCTAAGGACGAGACCGCCGGTGAACTGGTCGGCTTCCAGGTGATCGCGGCGCGCGATCTTGAACCGATGGAATCGGCTATTGCCCTGAAACTCTCACGGCATGAGACGGAATGGCTCGATGAGGACGGCGAACCGCTATCTACCTGCGTGGTAACGGCTGCTGCTCAACCTGTGACCCTTCCAGGACGCGGCGGCAGACCACTAGGTGAAGCGCAGTCCGCTGTCCTTCAGGCGGCGCAGGAACTCGCCAAGACCGTTACCCCTGACCATACCGGCGAAGTCCTGCTTATCCGCACAGAGGTAGCAGCGCTCGCCAAGAAACGCAACAACCTGACCCGGCAATCCATTTCGAGTTCATGGGAGTCACTCGAACGCCGAGGGCTACTGCGACGCACCGAACCCGGATCGGTCGCAATTCGAGTTCGGACATGATTTCTCTTAATCCCCTCAGTACGTGTTTTAGACGCCTGTCTGTGTCCGAACTGTCCGACCTTATAGGTCGGTCGGACATTCGGACATCAGACAATCGGTACGTCCGAGATGTCCGAACAAGGAACTTCGGACACTTCGGACACTTCGGACATGAGCAATCAAAACAGCGGGAAAAACCCATTCTGTGCGCCGACCGCCTTGGCATGCCTAGGGGGTGCGCGTGGCTGACCGCGTTCTAATTCCGCTGCCTGGCATCGGTACTCTGTCGCTTTCGCGTGAGGCCTACGAGGCCGCGTTGATTCCGATTGTGCCGCCAGAAGCAAAGCCGGTGGCTGCGTCGAGCGCTGTGCCAAGCCTACTGAATGCAAAGGCTGTAGCTGCTGCGCTATCGCTGCCGGAATGTTGGATTCGAGAGAAAGAGCGGCAAGGGGAAATTCCCGGCACGCGCATTGGTCGATACGTGCGCTTTGATCTTGCCGCAGTCCGAAAGGCGCTTTCTAAAACTGCCAATGGAACAGTTGGTCGTGGCTAACCTTATGAATTTACTAACCAGAATTTACCTTGCTACCAGGCTGCTACCAGCCAAGGAGTCTTTGAAATGAATACCGGAACACCAACCCCATTGAGCCGTTACAGCGGTCCAGCGGTGCTTCAATCGCATGAAGTCACCGGCGATCACCGACGCAGCAAGAGCGCGCGCGTTGACCATCGCGGCGCACTGAACGATGACGGCACACCGAAATATCCATCGAGCGAACTGTCAGTGGATGAGCAATACGCTTCGATGCGCGCTAATGCCGCACCGAAGATCGCGGAGCGCCCGGTAAGAACTCAAGCTGACTTTGATCGCGAACAGCTACGCCTAGCCGCGTCCGCTGCCGCTGGATCGGCGATTAATTCCGGCGAAGCTAAAGCCATCAACGCGCACTTTGATCGGCTGGAGGCGCTTATAGCGGCTCAAGCTGAGCAGATCGCGCAACTGTTCGCGCGCATCGATGTACTCGATGGCGCTGCAGTAGGTGAGCTATGAGTCTCTACAGCGGAACCGCGCGCAACGCTGCGGTGGCTGATACCGGCATCATTGCCCGATCAATGGGCCTGGACAAAGCCAAGACCGCAGGCCTAACCGATGGGCTGATCAAGCAGGTAACGGACAAGCTGATCAAGCTCTCAGAGCCGCTAGACCTGGACTCCCACGAATTGGCGGATCTAAACAAGATCATTTTGCATCACATGATCGAGATCGCGCAGGGCAAACCAACGGCTGAGAAAACCGACCGATGGGCTGATCGGGCACGGGCTGATTTGAAAACCCGGCATTTCTCCTGGGGTCGAGTCAACGAAGTGATTAGGGATTGCAACGAATGGCTGCGCAAAGAGCATCCTGGAGTGCATGAAGCGCTGAAGAACAGTAAAGGGCTGGGAAACCATCCCAACATAGTGCGCAAGCTCACGGATCGATTCTTAGCCCATGAGGCTGAGACCGCGCGCAAGTCGCGCAATGGCAAATGGATCAGCAAGGCTAGGAACAATCAGGCTAATGCGTCGGCGAAGATTCCAGCCGGTGGGTTGATGGCTGGCAACCCCAGCGGCAGCACCAGCGCCGCTGCCGTGACTGCGCTTGATCGTCGACCACTCGGGACTGATCCCAATGCAGCCGCAGCTTAGAACCATGCAACCCTCCGGCGGTTCCGGCTGGCGTGCTGGCGCCGGGTGGTGTGGGTTTACTCCTTCTCACAACCATCCGGCTCTTTTTGGCGCTTTCGCGACCCGTACCCCCGGAAAAAGCATGCTTCGCGAATTCCCCTTAACCAGTCTGGGTATATGCGCGTGCACACCTGTTCCCTATTTTTTTATAACCCTGCTGGTTAATTTTTTTTATGTCCCGTGAAGTGAAACTGCTTACTTTCATGCCACCCCAGTTTGCTGGCCTGGTGCGGGCATGCGAGCAGGCGAACACGCCGCTGGCGTGCGCGTTCCTGGAGCGTTACGCCGAGGTCATGAACGATGTTGGCGATGCGGAGCAGGTAGCGGTGACCAAGCGCAGCGAGGCACGCGACTTTGCCGCCTTGGATATTCTGATCGAGGTCATGATCAGCGATGCCGTTGCAGGCAAGTTGATCGACATTGGTGGACTCACCCAAGCGATGAACACCAAGGGCGGCAAGGCCCGCGTATTGGGGCTGGAGCGAAAGCCAAAGCGGGTGCGCACGTTGCGCGAAGTGATGAACGGCACGGTAACGCCGATCAAGGGGGCTCCGTGAAGCTGCACGATTTCATGACCAATCAGGATTTGGTTGGCGATGAATTCTTAGCTGACTCCTGGTCGACCTGGCGCTGTGTTGCACGCCTGATCGACGGCGATGCGCATCTCTTAAGCGAAGAGGATCAAGAGCTAGCGCTGCAGTTGACCGGGCGCACCGAACTACCTACGAGCGCACCGGATGAGGTAGTGGCAGGCCCCAGCCGTGGCAGCGGTAAGAGCAGATTCTGCGGGATCATCGGGGCGTGGAAGTGGGCCGAGGAATACACCCTGGCTCCTGGACAGGTGGCGGTTGTTGCTCTTGCCGCGCCTGATCGAGACCAAGCCGCACTGCTGTTCGACTACGTGTATGCAATCCTCAACGGGTCCGAATTGCTCAAGGAGCAGATCCAGAGCGAGACCGCGACCACCATCGAGTCAAAACATGGGACGAAGATCGAAGTTATAACCTCGAACTTTCGCTCTGTTCGCGGACGCACAATGGCTGCCGTAGTGGTAGACGAGTGTGCCTTCCTTCGCTCGGACAATTCCGCATTGCCGGATATCGAGCTATACCGTGCTCTGACTCCCGCCTTGATCAAGCTCTACACCACCCACGGGGCGCGCGGGATGTTCATTGCGATATCAAGCCCGCACATGCGACGGGGCCTGATGTATGAACTCTATGGGAAATACTTTGCCAACAATCAAGCGACCGGCCTTTACCTCGAAGGGGAATCGCTAACCTTCAATCCGTTGCTCGACCGAGGGATGATCGATAAGGCTATCGCCGATGACCCAGAGGCCGCGCAGTCCGAATGGCTGGGAAAGTTCCGCTCCGATTTGTCCTCATTCCTGCCGCTTGAGGATATTGACCGGGCCATCATCAAGAATCGCCGCTCACTGCCCTTGAGCTATCAGTATTTTCACAAGGCATTCTGCGACCCTTCAGGCGGTCGCTCGGATGCCATGACGCTCGGCGTAGCTCATGCCGAGGGTGTGCGTCTGGTCCTGGATAAGCTCATTACGGTGATCCCTCCCTTTGATCCTGAAGCGACCGTGATCCGGTTTGCCGAAATCCTATCTAGCTATGGTCTCAATCAGGTTGTGGGAGACAGGTACGGGGGCGAATGGGTGGTGGCTGCATTCGCACGTCACGGCGTTAACTACACACCCTCCGAATTGACTGCTTCGGAAATCTACTGCGAGGCCGCGCCGCTCTTTTCGGAAGGGCTTATTGAACTGCTTGATATCCCCTCATTGCGTGTTGAGTTATCCCTGCTTGAGCGCAGGCCAAGAGCCGGGAGCCGTGGCGATACCGTCGACCATCCAAGAAACTCGCATGACGACCAAGCCATAGCCGCCATCGGTTCTTTGCTCCTGGCGTCCAAGTCGCTGAACGCTAGCAATCGGGGATATGCGAGCGATATCACGCACGCCATCTGCGAAGTGGACCATGGGTACAGGGAGCGCCGCCGTCTCCCTCCGCCGCCCCTTGGCCTAGGCGGTAATTTTGGGCAGGAATTGGAAGACTACTCCAGCGCATTGACAGACTACGATCCAAACAACTGAAGGAATTATTTATGAAGAAAGCAGGCGTAAAAGTTTCTCCTTTCGGCGATGCAGAAGCCAGAGGCGTCAAATTCGCCAACACCAAGGGCGATGATCGAGCCGACAGCAAACTAGGTCACGACACAATCCCCGGCCCTCCCAAGGGCGCACCGCTCTACCAGTCACGCTCGGTTGATGACTACGACGTGAAACGCACCACGTTTTGGGGTGGCAACGGTCCGACGCCTGGTCTTTTGAATGATCTGCCAAAAGTCGGCGGCGGCGTTGGGTTTGAACCATACACATCGAAATCGGAAACCGCCGATAGTCCCGTGCGAAAGCAGGGCCGCGAAATGCCGAATCCTGGCACCACATCGAAAGCGCAGGAAGTTCGCGAGAACGACCCGACGCAGGGCCTTGGAGTCACCCTTGATGGCGTGATGAAGGACTAAATTATGGCAGTCGTACCGGTAGATGAAGTCCCAACGGTTGAAGCGCAACCTTTCGCTGGTCGCGCTATCCCTCGCATCAGCGATGATGTAAGTCCCGCTGCCTTTGGTGCGGGGTTAGGCCAAGGATTGGAATCCGCTGCTAACGATGTTTCCCAAGTCGCGAAGTATCAGGCACAACAGCAGAAGATTGCGCAGGACAAGGCGAATCAAGATCAAGATCGCGTACAAATTGCCAATGCCAACGTTGCATTAAGCGCAGCACACAATGAAATAGTGTTTGGAAAAAGCCCCGATGATCCTGATGCTGCCTACAGGCAAACCGCCAAGGCGCTCGCTACGTTGCCGGAGGATTATGGTACCAAGTTCGATACGGCAGCGGCTCAGATTTCCGCGACCTTAACGCCGCATCAACAAGCGATGTTCGCCGAGCGGGTCGCGAGTGAGAAAGACAGCCTGGATCTTAATCTTCGCCGCTATCAGTACGAGCAGGGGGATCGTGAAGCCAAGGAGGCTTTCGGCAATGCCAAAACTCAAGCGATCCAGAACGCCGCCCTACACTATCGAGATCCTGCTGCCATACCTAAAGCCCTTGAAGATACTTATAACGCCGGGATGGCTCTCGCATCTCGTGGCGGCAAAGATCAGGTAGAAGCCTACAAGCTCTCCGGCTACACCCACGAAGCCGATCAAGTGATCGAAAGCGCGATTGGTGGTCATTTGGCTGATGGCGATATAAGGGGCGCACAGCGAGACTTAAACACCTATGCCAACAGCCTTTCATCGGGCACGGTTAAGGATGAACTCGAAAATAGAATCCGGGCCGCTTCTGATCGTATTGAAGCCAAACAGAAAGATGCGTTGCACGACAAGCTAGAAGACACCTTGGCCGCTGCCCGTGCGGGAGTTCCAGGAGCCGCCGGAAACTTCAGTTTCGCTGAAGCGAGTGTTCTTCGGCCAGGGGCTGGGCAACATTTAATTAATACCATCAATCAAACCGCAGAGGCTGGCGCGCAGGGCAAAGCCTACGACCAAATGCCGGTTTCCGAGGTCTTGAATGACATTGGTCAGCGCCACGCCGACCTTACGGGCGGTCCTATCGAGGGCGCAGCGACGCGACAATCTAATTTTAATATGCTCCTTCAGGAAGCTAACCGCTCGATCAACGAGCGCAAAGATCCCCAAGCCTTCCTTCAAAAGACTCAGGATCGTCCAGCGATTGATTTCACTAAACCGCAGGATGCTATCGGGATCTTGAACACTCGTTTCAACACCCTCACCGCTGATTCGCAGCATATCGAGGCCCCGGTTGCGCCGCTGTCGAACAAGGAAAAGGCTGCGCTCTCATATCAGCTAAACAACATGACTTCAGACGATAAACTGCGTTCGCTTTATTTTTTCCGCCAAGGTTTAGGCGATGAGCGCTTCCGTTCCTTGATGCAGGATGTCGCTCCGCAAAGCCCGGTAACGGCAAAGGCCGCACTCATGCTGCCGCGGGATCTGAAGAACACGCCATCCTGGTACAGCCCGTCATTTGATAATGACAGTGTTGCGGCTAGCACGATCATGCAGGGGCAAGACATCATCAATAATCCGCACGCCAAAGAGGAAGGAAAGGGCGGATTTAAAGGTGGTTTGGAACTGCCGGAAGACTCGAAGTTTCGCGATAGCTGGAACGATGATCATCGCGTCAGTAATGGTCTTTTCGCAGGGCGTCCAGGGCAGGCGAACGCAACTTATGAAGCGGCTAAAAGTTACTACGCGGCAAAGGTGGCGATGAGCGGCAAGACGGGGCAGCAAGTCAGTCAGGATACATGGAAAGAGGCGATGGATCAGGTTATCGGACACACCTCAGATTACAACGGTGGGCGCACCGTCGGTATTCCGCGCGGCATGGACCCGTCTGTATTCAATGACTATGTCGCCAACGCCAAGGCTGCAGTTGAGAAGGGCTGGAATCTGCCGAAGGGCAGCACAGAAGGGACCGGCCTTGAGCAAGTCGGCGATAGCGCCAAGTATTTCTTGATTCATGACAACAAGCGCATGACGGACGATGCGGGCAATCTGATTTACCTCGACTTGAACCAGCAGTATCGCAAACATGTCGGACCCTGATTTTGAAGAACAGGAACAGGCTGATCTAGGCTCTCAATTCGCCGAGCCGATCAGCACGCCACACCCCAGCCTCTTTAAAGGTATGGGCTACTCGAACCTTTTTGGTCAGGACGAGGGCAACAGCACGATCAATCTAGGGCCTGCTACTCCGGTGCTTTATGGTGCCGAGCGCTCAACCTTGTATGGTGCTGCCGCTTTAGCTCACGGTGTTACCGCACAAGAGAACGCCGGTTTTTTCGGCGTTGCTCGTGGCATGTCTGGTATTAAGGACGAGAGGACCGACGCAGAAAAAGAAACAGAGTTTGAGAAAACCGCTCGCGGCATGGCCGAACAGATGGCACCAAACCCAGCAACCACGGGCGGTGTGTATCGCACGGTGCAGGGGCTATCGGAATTCGCCACGAAGATGGCGTATGGTGCGCCCGCCGGTCCCATCGGCGCTGCGATGACTACCGCCGGAATCACGCAGTATCAGGCGTATCACGAGTACTTAGCTCAAGGTGTCGATGATGAGACGGCAAAGACTCTGGCGAACCTGGATGCCGGTGTTGCCGGATTGTTCGCGGTCTCCGGTGGCTTAGGCTCCATTGGGATCAGCGCTGAAACTTCCATTGCTCGAAAGCTGATGCAGGAAGCTGCTGCGGGCGTTACCGCGAACGTAGGCTTAGGCGCGGCTAATCGGTATCTCGATCATGAAGTCTTAGAGAGGGCCGGATATACAGGACTCGCCGCTCAGCAGGAAGTCTGGGACGGTCAGCAAATGTTCATGGACATGATGATGGGGTTGATTCCCGTGGGCTTTGCCGCTGGTCACGCAGCCTTCCAAAAAGCTGCGGGTTTAGCCAAAGAAATGTATGACAACAATGGGATGGTCCGCGATGCTGTTTCGGTCGCGAATCAGGCCAAGGGAATGTCAGATTTAGCTCCCGGTGTTCCAGTCGATAATCAGTCCGCTGAATTTCATCAGATTGCACTTCGCACCGCCGCTGCGCAGCACCTTGCCGGTGAGGACATCAATCCAGCAAAAGGGCCGCTGCCGGACAAGGCAACCTTTGTCACTCGTGCAAGTAGCCCTGATTTACGTGAATCGGTGGTTAGCGCATTTGCTCAGCACTTAAACGAGGCCGGATTCAATGAAGAACTCGGCGGGCTGGATGCGGATACCAAGGGTCTCATCGAACGGGTGTTTGGCAAATTACCTGAGCCTGAACCGCAATCATCGAATAGTGACTGGGACGCCCTTTTGGGAGAATCTGAAAATCTCCCCACTGAACTTTCAGCAAGTCGAACTGACGCTATCGAGCCGCCGGAGCCGCCAGCCAAAGCAACCAGCACCGCCGATCTGCAACCAAAGCGCACGCAAGGGCCGGACGCTAAGCGCGATTCGATCCTTCAATACCTAGCGCGTCACGACAAAGGATTAGACTCCGTAGAGGCGTCGGCTCAAGGCGTCGACAAGGCCGACATGGATAGCCGAGAGGCCAAAGTAGGCATTAAGCGGGCGTTTCGCAAAGGCGGTATATCCTTCGATCACGCTGCCGAGATGTTGTCTGAAGCGGGCTATCCGGTGTTCGATGAGAAGGGCAACTATGATCCTAATGTCTTGCTGGATCGGATCAGCGATGAGTTAGCTGGGCGCAAGTCATTCAGCATTAGGAACGAAAGCGAATTTAAGCGCCTTGAAGATGAGCATTTCGAGAACGAGAGGCAGGCGGTCGAGGAACAGGCGCGACAGTTAATCGCCAATGAACCAGACCGCGAGGCGCAGGACGTTGAGTTTATGACTGCTTGGCGCAATGCGCCCGTTGAAGCTGCCAAGGATGCGTCTGATAGATGGGATGAGGCGTCGAAGGATGAGCGCCTACAGATTTTGCACGATTTAAAGAAAGCAACGGAGGATCAACATGAAAGCGAAAAGACTAAAGGAACTGGCGATGCAACTCCCGAAGTTCTCGACCTTCAAGCCGAAAGTGGGGAACAACTACAAGCCAGAGGACGGCGAGAAACCGCAGCAGCCGCAGCGGACCGCGAAGCTGTTCGCACTGCGGCAGACCGCGAACGAGCCGACCGAGAGCGAGGACAATTCAACCTAACCGGGTCCGATAGGTCTGCCGACTCAGACCCTAATCAGATGGATCTAGTACAGGCCGCGCTTAAGGAGCGGCCCGATATGATGATCCCCGATGCTGATGGCAACATGGTCGATGCGTCAGCGGCGGTCGAGCAAGCGGCAAGTCTGGAGGATCAGGCCAAAGCAGAGGCAGAGGCTGGATTTTCTGCAGCAATAAATTGCCTCAAGAGGGGCTGATGATTCACGCATCGCTGAATCCCGACGGTAGCCTTCGGTACCTGCGATGGCAGCTAGATCGATTGGCAGAGCTAATCGAGTGGGACGATTACGTAGCCGCTCGCGTCATCGACGGTACCCTACCGTTTCATAGATCGATGATGGAAATGCGGCTGGAAACCGGTCAGTACGACGGCACTGTAGGCGACTTGCTCTACCAGTTAGACGTGCTGATCCAAGCTCAGATTGATCCTCGTGAGGATGTGAGCCGGTAGCCTATGTATCGAGGTTTCACCGAAGCAGCCGTGAGACGGATCACTGCAAGGCGCATCGCCGCTGAAACCGGCCTGAGTGACCAGACTATTCGGCGGGCTCGAACTGCGACAAAAGTCGCAGTTGATCGTAAACCCTTGATTGGATTGGATGGAATTGTCGGCAACCCTGCAGAGCGGACTTTGGCATACCAGCTTGCAGCGGACGGCATCAGGGCCAAGCAGAACTATCGGTTTTCACCGCCGCGCAAACTCGAAATTGATGTTGCGATCCCAGAATTTAAAATTGGCGCTGAAGTTGATGGCGGGGTCTACGATAGGCGCGCACACGGCTCTATTGAAGGAATATTGCGCGGAATGGAAAAACACAACCTGCTAACGATCCAGGGCTGGCGTGTGCTGAGATTCACACCCGATCAGGTGAAACGCGGTGATGCGGTCCAGGGGATAAAGGATTTATTGAGTACAAATGGCTGATCAAAAAAGCGGAAGCGGGCAAAACCGACCGCCGGTCACTGTCGCGGTTTGGGTGGCCAACGTCCTGCGTCGAGGATCAACTTGCCCTGAAAATAATTCTCAACCTCGGCCCTAGTTAGCTCATACCTTGGCCCTGTCTCGGCCTGCGATAAGACGTAGCTACCATCGGGCTCCAGGACCATGAAGTAGTAGCCCTCATCGAGCCGCACATCCGGGATGTTTCCAAGCCTTGCGATCACGCGGTCGATGACCTTGACTCTCCACTCACTTGCCTTCGGGTAGAAACCGTGACCATCGAGTTGGCTATCACTAACCACAATGTGGGCGTCATCATGACGTTCCGCGCCTGAGACAGTCGCAATAGCGCTCGGAGTTCCGTAGTGCGGCGATAGCACCGGGGATAAGTTCTCATCCAAGACGGTGAATCGGTACACAGTTGGCACGCCGCAAAGTCTACCCCTGCTACCACATTGCTACCAACCTGAGCCGACACCACATGACCTCACATGATGTCGAATTGGCCCAAACCGCTAAAATCGCAATGATTAATATCATGTGAGATCACCTGGCCTTTGGCTTGGGTAACCTCTTAATCAATTGGTCGTAGGTTCGATCCCTACACGGCCCACCAATTCACCACTTCCAAGCACTTCCACCGACGTCCGGTACAGCGTAAGAATCTGTTAAAAACCCTATAAAAATAGGGATTTCTTATCCACGGCTAATCCACTGACATCCACAAATCAAACTTGACAGCCACCCTCTGGAAGGGGCATTTTTGGGTTCTGGTGCATTGAGGGTTTCAGGGTAAACCATAGAATTTTATTTCTTATGGGAAGCCCCAATGAGCAAAGCCAGAGCGCGCGATCCGATCTACCGGCATCGCAGATTTCAGCCCGAAATCATCGAGTTATGCGTGCGGTGGTACCTCACCTATCGGTTGAGTTACCGGGATCTGGTCGAGATGATGGCCGAGCGCGGCGTCGTCATTTCCCATTCCACCATTCTTCGTTGGGTACAGCGCTATGTGCCTGAATTCGAGAGGCGCTGGTCTCGCTATGCCCGCGGCGTGCACTCGTCCTGGCGGATGGACGAGACAGCGATCCCGATGCGCGGCGGGACTCGCTACCTGTACCGTGCCGTCGACAAGTACGGCAAGACCGTCGATTCCCTGCTGTGTGCAGATCGCAGCGAGCTTTCGGCCCGAAAGTTCTTTACCAAGGCCTTAAAGACCCATCACCCACGATGGCCGACTAAGCTGAATCTGGACGGCAACGCCGCAAGTCACCGCGCGTTGCACGTGCTGCGTCGGGAGAATCCCGATTGGCAGTCCGTCAAGATCCGCAGCCGCCGGTATCTCAACAACATCGTCGAGCAAGACCATCGCGCGATAAAGCGACGCTGTGCGCCGATGCTGGCCATGAAGTCATTTCGCACAGCCGCCACTACGCTCGCGGGCGTGGAGCTCGCGCATCGGATTCGCAAAAGCCAGTTCAGATTCGGCTCGCGTGGTCCGCACCAGTTTTCCTCTCTCAAGCACGCATGGGCACGCGCGCTGATGTGCAACGACGATGCACTCACTCCGCGAGATTCCGCCGGTAAGGTCACCTTCGGCCGCGACTGCACCAGATCTCAACAAGTGTCCGCATGCTGACGGAAGCCCTGATCCAAGCGATCAGACCGGTTCGCTACGAGCGACGAGTGACGGACGGGCAGGGCTTGTATCTCCTCGTGACGCCCAAGGGCACCCTTCACTGGCGGTTTCGCTATCGCTTTGCCGGGAAGTGCAAGACACTCGCTTTGGGATCCTACCCCGTGGTGACCCTCGATTGGGCCAGGTCACGTCACCAGTCTTTTCGTGACCTGCTCGCCCATGGGATCGATCCCTCGGCGCTAAAGACCGCCCTCGGAGAGCACCGCTTCGGCGTAACGATGCGGGAGTGGGAGGCAGAACAGGGTCGCATGCACGCTGGTACTTTTCTTTGCCCGCTGTGCGGCGTCAGTAGGGCGTAGTCTGTTCCAGTGCCATTCGCTCAGTTTGGAGAGCTCTGGGGGCTGCACTCTAACTTAAGGCAGCGGCTTTGCGCCGACGACGGGTCCAATCGCCCACATGAGGATCCCGTTGACCGAGCCATCGTGTGCAATCGAGAAACTCGCGCCCTTTTTTGCGACTCCATCCCAGTGTTTTTGGATTGGTGGCCCATCCGCATCTCCGAAGTGCAGGGGCAGGGGGATGCGATCGCCGTGCGGGTCTCCGGGACGGGTCCACGTGACGGGCGTCCCAAACACAGCGATGACCTCATCTTGAGTGAGGGGAACTCCCCTGATCGAAATATAGACCGATCTCGCGTTACTCGCGCCCGGTACAAATATCGACGAGGCGCGTATATCCGCCCCAGGTAGGAGAGCGCTCCGGATCGCTGAAATTCTACCGACATACGGACGATCATCTTCTTTGATGAACCAGCGGACAGAAGTCGCATCAAAGAAGGTCTTGAGGTTCTCGTCCGAAAAAAAGAGCTCCTGCAAGAACTGATCGCTGTCCATCGCGTGCTTCAGTGTCTGAAGCAAACGGGTGGACGGCGCAGCGGCTGCTTCGGAATTCAGGGCGGGCGGTTCCGCCGCAAAGCACAGTGTGCCGGCGATAGCAATCAGAGCTGCGAAAGAAACCGCGGCAGACCTCATTTCCCCATCATGACGAACCTTGTGGGTCAAGTTCAAGAAATAGATCAACAAGTGACCGTTTGGTCGAAACGTCGCGCTGCGCTCGGGCGGCGTTGATCGCTTGCGATGGTCCCCTGGCTAACCGGCCGCTTCCTTGCGCCGGAGTGGCCGCATTCGTAGAGACAGAGAGGCAGGCTTGGGGTCGACAAGAGTCGATGGGCGGTCAGCGTGCCCGCGCCGGGCAGTAGTCGGCCACTAGACGTCATTCGAGGGCATTAATACCCGGACAGAAACCGGACATTGGTTTTGCGTTAATCTAGCGAGAATGGAGATTCGTAGTGTGATGCAAGGAATGGCTGCACCGCTTGCGCGCGGAGATAGGTTCATTACGTGGTCAGTTGTTCATTTGTTATCTATCGCTGCCTGGGTGCGAATCGCGAGCCCTCTCTGGAAGTTGAGTCGGGAAGAGCGCTGCCCTGATTTCGGCGACTCCCTATACCTTCTTATCTGGGTACTCCCGACGCTCGCGGTGGGTATGGCCGCTGGCATATGGGGTCTCGCCCACACATATTTTTCAGCCCATCGGGTGGGGCGCAGTCGTCGAATCTGCTTCTGGTCTTTGGTGCTGGTCGCTTGGTTGACGGCGGCTTTAGTCGCCTACGTAATGGTTCGGCAAGATGCACCGATTCCGTGTAGCTGATAGGGCGCGCCTGAACACGTGGCGGTAGTGCTATGACACGTAAACTATCTGCGCTGGTTCTCTACTTTGTCGCCGCGTCATTTGCATGGGGGCAATTACTAACTCCAGTAACGCCATCAATTCTGGTGCCTTATACCAAGTGCACATTTTCGGACCGGCTCGCTGCGGTATCAGTCGACCGTCTGAACGACACGCCAATGTTTCGGACGGTAAACACTGCATCAGGAAGCAAGCCCGTGTCGGTAGCGGATGGCTACAGAGTGATGCTTGCATATCCGGATACCGATTACTTTGTAAATCTCAAAATCGAGAAATCTGTTGCAGGGAAATTTTCTGAGGACAAGCAGCACGTTGTTGAGCAAATGCAAGAAATCGTTGCTCATTCAAGTGGTCGGATAATGAAGCTCGAACAGACTACGACCAAGGGCATCGCTGTCTTCGGCCTGAATAACCGGGGAATCGACACTGGTGGTGTAATTAGTTTCTACACACTTTTTGACGACGCAAAAGCCATCGTGGTCACAGCCTACATACTAAATGGCGACCCACAGCATCGAGCATTCGATACCGTGGCACAGTACCTGAATCTGCGTGACAGATTTGTGAGTGCCTATGTGTCGTGCATGGCCAAGAATCGGGCGATCCTTTAGATTGCCGCAAAGCCGACAGTGGCGAAGGACCCGTTCGGGTCGAGGCCGGACGTCTACTTCACTTTGTGCTCGCAACGCTCTCCATCGGCTGATCGAAGTTCACGCCACAATGCGGACAATTGTCGACAGTCGGATTGTCCTTCGTGACTGCGCGGCCTTTGGCACCCAACGTGGTGCGGCAGTTGGGGCATCGGGTGCACCACTGCATGACCATGACGAGTGCGACCGTGATGAATCCCCAGCCGACCAAGATCGCGAGCAGCCATCCAAATGGATGGTGGACAAGGCCAACCGCGGCCCCCGAACCAGCGACAGTCGCGTACAGCGCAGCCCTGGTTATGCGCTTTTTCATTCTTTCCCGCATCGTCATTGCGGCATATTACACATCAGGTTCCTCGACAGCAGCCGGTCGCATCTGTCTCTTTGGGGTCGAAAGGGTGAGTTCACTTGTGATGTAGTTGCTGCCCGGTGATTCCTGTAACGGGTCCTTGGCTTCAATTCGTCTGTGGGCATCGCGCACCGCCGCGCGGTCTTCGTGAGCGCGAGGAAATGGCGACAAGATCAAAAGATAGCGAGGCACAAGTGAACCATTCCGAAGCACGTGAGCGAGAAGCGACGACTTCACTCGTCGATGATACTGCGGATATCGGCTCGCGGTTCATTGCGAGCCTTATAG
>Ga0210388_10002423_pt1 | contig 14518 bp, 9 predicted proteins | sample IncBWC19OmetaG_FD_155485 | JGI IMG/M metagenome (GOLD analysis project Ga0210388, IMG submission 155485) | Forest soil microbial communities from Barre Woods Harvard Forest LTER site, Petersham, Massachusetts, United States - Inc-BW-C-19-O ...
TTGAGTTCCTGGTTCGTCCGCAGCGCCACTACGTGCGGCTTGTAAGCGCAGCCCTTCTGCTCGATCTCGGCCGCTTCCTTGGGCGGATCGAACTTGGCGTCGCCCAACCCCTGCGAAACGTAGACGACCACGTTTTGCAAGCCGCCGTTGCTGTCGGCCACTACCTCTTCCGACATCGCTCCGTGCCCACACTTCGGATCCTGCGACATATCAATGTGCGTCGGCTTCGGCGCCGCGCCCTGAATCTTTACCGTGCCCTTTACAACTGCCGGGCCTGGCGCCGGCGCACCTGCAGAAACGTGCCCGGCGTGGCCGCCCGAAGCCAATGAGACCGCCAGAACTCCGGTAAGAATCGAAGAGAAAAAACGTAGATTCATGCGATACCTGTCCTTATTCTGAAATTCGTTTCAATGCGAATCACTCGCCCTTCGGCTCCGGCTTGATCAGAGTCCCTTTTTTCGCGCTGGCCTGCAGCGTCTCGATGAAATGCACTACGTCCCAAGCGTCTTCGGGTTTCAACGCATCGGAGAATGACGGCATCGGCGTGCCATCAAGCCCGGTCATCAAATCGCGATACATCGCCTGTTCCGAATCGCCGCACTTCAGGTGCATTCCACTGGTCAAGTCGAACGGCACAATGGGATACCCTTTGCTGTCAGTCAGCGTCCGCACGTTCGGACCATTTCCGCGCCCTTCCTTCCCATGACATGTCCAGCAGTTCATGTTCTGGAAAAGCTCCGCTCCGCGCTGCGCGCTCTCTGCAGTCTTAGGCGTCTCTGCGGTCATCTGCAGCGGCACCCCCGGTTTTTCTTCCTCGAAGCGCGGAGAAAACGTCTTCACGTACGCCACCAGGTCGGCGCGCTGCTGTTTGGTCAGCGGCTTCCATGACGGCATGCCGCTGTTGTGAAAACCGCGGCTGATCGTATCGAACAAGTCCGTATCGAGCGGCAACGTTCCACTCGGCGTCGACCGGCACTTGAATGTCGCCTTGGTGAAGTCCCTCGGCTTGGGGTCGAGATATCGCGCGTTCTCTCCGGTCCCATCGCCGTAGAGCCCGTGGCAGAAAATGCAGTAACGCCGGTACAGCGCCTTCCCATTCTTGGCATTCCCAGTCAGCTTTCCGATGTGACTCTGTTGCGTAAAGCCGGCGACGCTCGAAAATACGAGCGCCAGCAGCACTGCGCAATTCGCCAGAAGATTCGTTCGCATTACCCTGCTCCTCGCCGCATCAGAAGTCGAAATCGAATCCCATCAGGTAGCTGCTCTTGTGTTCGTTCGTTCCAAACACTGGCGCCGCTTCCTGGGTTAGCAGATGTGAATACTCCTGCACCCACGCCAGACCGGCTCGGCTGCTCATGAACGGATACCAGCGATAGCCCACCGTCCAGGCATCGAGATTGCCGAGTTCTTTGGCAATGTCCGGATTCGCCTGCCGCGCCATCCGCAGAATTTCGTACCGGCTGATCAGAACGAGTTGCGGATTGTAGGTGTAGTGCAGCTCCGCGAAGCCGCCGTTCCAGCTGGGTCCCACCGCTCCGGGCGGTAACAGCGACGGCTGGTTCGCTGGAATCGAATTTCCCAGGTACACGTTGTCTTGCCCGTGCTCAAAGAAAGTGCTCAGATCGAATTTGCCCGCATACCACAGTCCATAAGCCCCCGCCCGATAGAAGCTGCGGTTGCCGGTTCCCGTCCCAGCGATGGGCGAACCTCCCGCAGTCTGAAAATAAGTGGGCGATTGTCCGAGATAGGCGTAGGCTCCAACCCGTTGCAGTCCGAGCTTGGGCAATTCGAATCCCTGGGTGAAATTGCCGAACACGTTGTATGTTGAGTTGACGGCCAAACCCGTTCTTCCATCGCCGCTGCTCGCCAGCGTGATGGAGTAGCGCGTGTAGCTGTTGTCGGAGTGTCCCGATAGTTCGACGCCAAGCTGCGCGTCGCCTATCCCTCCAAAGACGTTGCTGTCGCCCGGAGCGTGGAAGTGATAGTTGAAGTAGCCGCCACCGGTGTTGTCGAGCGTAAGGGTTCGTTCTTCGGAGATTGGAAGATCAAGTTCGAACTTTCCCAGCTTGACGTTCACCCAGCGCGAACCTGCAAGATTGTCGAAGCGAACGAACATCTGAGCCAGGAAGACTCCGCTGTTGCTCAGGAACGGCTGCGTGAAAAATGAGACATTCCTATACAGCGTGCCCGCCACCAGCATGTCGATGGCCGAGGTATCGACTCCCGACTTCGTGATCCTGCCCGCAGTGAAGCCGCTGCTCCCGTCGCCCGCAATCGCGTCGATCGGCTGTGGACTGGTGCTTTCGCGATGCCATTGCGGCGTCATGCGGAACGCAATCGGCCAGTATCCGGGATCCTGATTGATCGGAGCATCGCGGTCCTTGCCCAGCTGGTAGCCGTTGTCGCGAAAAGCGATTCCGAAACTGTTGAGCTTGGGCCACGCCTCATGGCAGGCGGAACACGGTAGCCCGTACTTGCGCGCAAAGGCCGGAATTGCGTACGAATGCGGAGCTATTGCCAGAAACATTCCCACACTCAACAGCGCCACGCCGAATTTGTTCACGATTCCGTTTGCCATACTCGCTCTCACTTCTCCTCTGTCTTCAGCGGACAGTCCTCTCCTCAGGCGCGGCGACCTGCGCAGCGCATGCTTTTTCAGAACGAAGGGTTACGCTTATCCAACGCCGGCTCTTTTCGAAGGTCCTTTATTGCCGGCTCCCGCGCCTCGCCAGGGGAGACTCGGTTCTTCTTCAGGAACAAATTTGTAGCCAACCCCGTGGACGGTCAAAAGATAAACAGGATGAGCCGGGTCTCTCTCGATTTTCTGCCGCAATCTCGCGATGTGATTGTCCACCGTGCGCCGGCTGGAACGATCCCGCTTGGGCCAGACGGCAGTGATCAACTGCTGCCGCGACACGACAACCTCCGGCCGGGATACAAAGAATCGCAACACCTTGAACTCCTGCAGAGTCAGTACCACGGGTTGATCCGCGCGGTGCAACTGCATCTTCCTGAAGTTCAGAGAGATCTCGCCGAAGCGCGCGCCCTCGTTCGTTCTCCTCACTGAAAAGCCTCGCCCCACGCGCCTTTTGCCATCCCGCAAGGATCGCGTCGAGGCCTAACTTAAACTTTCTGGCTCTGGGGATTTGTCACAGATGTGTCACATTGTTGTTAAATCGGTGTATCGGCGAGCGTGAAGAATTCAGGCAGGATGGAACAGCGTGGAACAATCCAGCGGAGAAAAACAAAATCAAAAAGCCACGGACCACCGGCTTGTGCGCATCTCTGACCACCCAAACTGGTCCGGTGAAAATGATCCGCGAAAATCCGTGTGATCCGTGGCCGACTCTTTTCGCCTTCGCCCGCTGCTACTTGGGCTGGGTCGTGGTTCGCAGATACGGCTTGATTGTTTTGAAGCCGGGGAACTTCTGCGCCGCTTCTTCGTTTGAAACCGCCGCTGTAATGATGACGTCGCCGCCCTGTTTCCAGTTCGCCGGTGTCGCGACTTTATGCTTCGCCGTGAGCTGAATCGAATCAATGACGCGCAGGATCTCGTCGAAGTTGCGGCCCGTCGTCATGGGATAGCTGAGCTGGAGTTTTATTTTCTTGTCCGGACCGACAACGAAAACGGTGCGCACGGTCGCGTTGTCAGCAGGCGTGCGACCTTCCGAGGTCGTCCCACTCGAAGCTGGCAGCATGCCGTAGAGCTTCGCGATCTCGAGCGTCGGGTCGCCAATCATCGGATAATTTACTTTGTGCCCTTGCGTCTCTTCAATGTCGACCGCCCACTTGCTGTGGTTGGTGACGGGATCGACGCTCAGTCCGATGATCTTGACGTTGCGCTTGGCGAACTCCGGCTGCAGGCCTGCCATGGCGCCAAGTTCGGTAGTGCACACCGGCGTGAAGTCCTTGGGGTGCGAAAACAGAATCGCCCATCCGTCGCCGATCCATTCATGAAAATGAATCGTGCCCTGTGTGGTTTCGGCGGTAAAGTCGGGAGCCGTGTCGTTAATGCGGGGAACGCTATAAGTCTCAGTCGCAGTCGTCATTGGTCATCTCCTTGAAATGTGCTGTTCACTCAAGATTCGGAAATTAGCCCGCCCCGGCTTGCCGACTTGGTCAACGCGGATGAAAACAAAACCCACCCGCTTCACCGGGTGGGTTGGGAAGAATCTCGCTGATCCCCTACCCACACGCCGGCGCCGGGCGACAACAACACATAGCACGGACGGGGGCAGGGCAGATCATGTCCCTAGGATAGAAGCGCCGCGAGGCACTGTCAAACGCCCGCAGACCGCTCTGTCCCGAGAGCCTTTACGACCAAGGGTACGAAGTCGCACGAAAGAAGAACGGTAAAGCGAAGTCCTTCGCGATACTTCGTGTCCTTCGTGGTTTAAGCTTTTCTTCGCCCTCGCAATCTTTTCTGCATCGGCCAGAAATCTCCCGCATCTTTGTCTCTGGAAACGGCAATTCACGTCCCTGGGGATATTCATGAGCACGCAGAAACGGCGTTTCTCGATGGCGCAGTGGGATGTCTTCTCCTCCAAACCTCTGGAAGGGAATTCTCTCGCCGTATTCTTCGACGCTCGCGGCCTGAGCGACGCCGAGATGCACTCAATCTCCAGGGAAATGAATCTGTCGGAAACGACTTTCGTCCTCCCCCGCGATTCTGAAACCGAACGCGAGCGCGGTATCCGCGTCCGAATCTTCACCGTGCAGGAGGAATTGCCCTTTGCCGGGCATCCCACGCTGGGCACGGCTTTTGCGTTGCGTGGCGACAGCGGCGCGAATGAGATCGTACTCGACCTGAACGTTGGCAAGGTTCCTGTACGCTTCGAGGCAAAAGCCGCCGAGCCCGCCTTTGCCGAGATGACGCAGATCGATCCGGTCTTCGGAACTCAACACGATTGCGAGACAATCGCGCGAATCACCGGCTTGCACCTCGACGATTTCGATTCCTCGCTGCCCATCGAAACCGTCTCGACCGGACTTCCCTACCTCGTGACGCCGCTGAAATCGCTGGCGGTAATTCAGAAACTGCGCGTCGACCTCAGCCGCGCCGCCGAGTACATGGAGAAGACCGGCAGCAAGTTTTTCTACTTCGTTGCCCGTGAAACCGTCGATCTCACGGCGCGTTTGCATGCCCGCATGCTGTTCTACAACGGCGAGGATCCCGCCACCGGCTCGGCTGCCGGCTGCGCCGCCGCGTGGATGGCTGCCCACGGCGTCGCCGCATCCGACGAGCGCGTGCTTATCGAGCAGGGACTCGAAATGCAGCGGCCCAGCAGAATTTTTGTCCGCGCCATACGTAACAACAGCGCCCCAGATAACCGTGTAGTTAACGTACGTGTCGGCGGCAACGCAATTGAGGTCATGCGCGGAGAAGTCTTCCTCTAACGTGCCATATGCAAGCCATGGAAAATACAGCAGCGCACTCGCTCCCAAAAAAATCAATGGCCAGAAAGTCCCATTGGCATCGGCGGCACTTTACAGCGGACGGTCTACCCGTTAGCATCCTTCTCGCTCTGACATTCTTCATATTGAGAAAAGCTTCTGTCAGTTTGTGGCCAACGGTTAGGGTCACGCCCGGCAGATTGCGGAAGGCTGATGAAACCCAAGCGCACGATCCTGTGTGTGGACGATAACGAGCAGTCTCTTTCCCATCGCAAAATCATGCTGGAGACTCGCGGCTACCGCGTGGCCAGTTTCGCCCGCGGAGAAGACGCTCTGGCGCGCTTCCAGCAGGGCGGAATCGACCTGGTCATCGCCGATATGGCCATGCCCGGGCTCGATGGCCCACAACTGATTGCCAAGATTAAAGATGCGTCGCCACATACTCCGGCCATTCTCATCTCCAGCAAGGTCCGCATCTACGATCACGACTCCAAGGCCGACGTCTTTCTCGCCAAGGGAATGTATGCGCCCGTCGATCTGCTGGAGCGCGTCCGCCAACTCCTCGTGCGCAAGCGCGGTCCCAAACGCATGCAACAGCGCCAGCCGCAAATGTCTAACCAGGTCGGCGCTGCTTAAGATCTTGCCTCTCAGACACTTCCATAAGTGACACAGCGTCCGCATCCGGCGCGGGCCTTCGTGTAAGATTCTTGTCACGACATGGGCGGAGCACTTATCGAAGCGGCATTCATCGAAGCCAAGAACCTGCGTAAGACCTACCACGTAGGCAAAATCGAAGTCGAGGCGCTGCGCGACATTTCGTTCAGTGTGCAGAAGGGCGAATTCGTCAGCGTCGTAGGCCCCTCGGGCAGCGGCAAGTCGACTCTTTTCTATCTCTTGGGCGGCCTCACTAAAGCCGATGGCGGCTCGGTGGTCCTCGACGGCGACGACCTGGCTACGCTTTCCGACGGCGAACGCACTCGCATGCGCAAGCGCAAGATCGGATTCGTCTTCCAGAAGTTCAACCTGTTGCCCACACTCGACGCCCGCTCGAACATCATGATCGCGCAGGAGATTTCCGGCAATGGCGACCGCGATCCGGCCCACTTCAACCGCATCACCGACCTGCTCGGGCTGACCAAGCGGCTCAGCCATCGCCCCTCAGAACTTTCCGGAGGAGAGCAGCAGCGCGTAGCTCTGGCGCGCGCGCTGATCAACAAGCCTGTAGTGGTGCTGGCCGACGAACCGACCGGCAACCTGGACTCCAAGAACTCCGACGTAGTGCTAAGCATGCTTCGCCGTTCGAATCAAGAACTGGGCCAAACCGTCCTGATGATTACGCACAATCCCGAAGCGGCAAAATACGGCGACCGCATCATCCACATGCGCGACGGCGAAATCGTCCGCCCGGAAGACGACCCGCAGTGGGTCTCGCGCTGATGCTCTGCTGATAGATTTTGGCAAGGGCACGACCTCAGTCGTGCCGCGAACTACTGAAAAACTATTGGCGCTTTAGCGCCTGAGGTTCACTGTACGCCGCTGCCCGCGATGGTATCCTACTGAAGATATCCAGCGACGACCGATCCCCCGACGAGGGCTGTAACCTTTCATGGCTGATTCAGAGATTTCCAATTCAGAAGTTCCATTAACCCAACCGGCCGCCGAAACCACCGAATCCTTCGGCGACATTCTTTCGCAGTATCAGAAGAGCAGCTCGCGCAAAACCGAGGGCAGCCGCCAGCTGCAGGCCACGGTCATCGCCTCCAACGCCGAGTCCGTTTTCTTCGACATTGGGTACAAATCCGAAGGCATCCTGCCGCTCGCAGCCTTGCGGGGAGAAGCCTTGAACCCCGGCGACAAGGCGCTGGTCACCGTCAAAGGCCGCGACCTCGACGGCTACTACGAACTCTCGCTCTTCAAGGTCGAGCGCCCCATGGATTGGACCGCGCTCGAAAAAGCCTTCGCCGAAAAGTCATCCATCGTGGGCACGGTGACGGCCGTGGTCAAAGGCGGTTTCAGCGTCGACGTAGGCGTACGCGCTTTCATGCCCGCCTCGCGCAGTGGGGTGCGCGACGCCGCCGACATGGAAAAGCTGGTCGGCCAGGAAATCCGCTGCCGCATCATCAAACTCGACGTCACCGACGAAGATGTCGTCGTCGATCGCCGCGCCGTGGCCGAAGAAGAAGAGCGCGGCGCCAAAGACCGCCTCTACTCGCAGATGAAAGAAGGTGACACGGTGAGCGGCACCGTGCGCAGCCTTACCGACTACGGTGCCTTTGTCGATCTCGGCGGCGTGGATGCCCTGCTGCACGTCGGCGATATCTCATGGACCCGCGTCAACAAGCCCGCGGACGTGCTGTCGGTCGGCCAGCAAGTCGAAGTGAAAGTGCTCAAGCTCGGCAATGAGGGCGACAAGCGCCGCATTTCCGTCGGCCTGAAGCAGCTTCAACCGCATCCCTGGGACGGCGTCGCGCAGAAATTCCATGCCGGCGACCGCGTACGCGGAACCGTCACCCGCCTCATGGATTTCGGAGCCTTCGTCGAACTCGAACCGGGTATCGAAGGCCTGATCCATATTTCCGAAATGTCCTGGGCGAAGGGCAAAGTTAGAAAAGCCAGTGACGTGGTCAAAGAAGGGGAGGCGGTCGAGGTCATCGTTCTGCAGGTGCAGGCTCCCGAGCACCGTCTCTCACTCGGACTCAAGCAAGCCCTCGGCGATCCCTGGGGCGACATCGCGCAGCGCTTCCAGGTCGGTTCGGCGGTCGAAGGACCGGTCACCAATCTCACGAAATTCGGCGCGTTCGTCCAGCTCTCTGAAGGCATCGAGGGCATGGTTCACGTCAGCGATATCACCGCCGAAAAGCGCATCAACACGCCGCACGACGTTCTGCGCGTCGGTCAGGTAGTCAAAGCGCAGGTGCTCGCCATCGACCTCGAAAAACGCCAGATGCGGCTTGGGATGAAACAACTGATCCCCACGGGGATCGACGAATATCTTGTAGAGCACAACGAAGGCGACGTGGTCACCGGCCGCCTGATGGACGACGCCGGCGGCAAGTCCCGCGTAGAACTCGGCGAAGGCATCCATGCCACCTGCCGAGCTGCGGCAGCCGCCCCTGAAAAGGTCGAGGCGCCCGCGCCGGCAAAAGCAGACTTGTCGTCGCTAAGCTCGATGCTGCAAAACCGCTGGAAAACCGGCTCCAGCCCCACCCCGAAAGCAGAACCCGCCCGCGCCGGCCAAGTCCGCAGCTTCCGCATCGTCAAGCTGGACCAAGCCGCAAAGAAGATCGAAGTCGAGCTGACATAACACCGCACTTCCTGCGGGAGATTGGCAGATTCGTATACGCAGCGAACTCAGCTGAACGAAAGGCGAGGGATCTTCAGCTATAGCTGAGTTTGGCTCTTACCCGACTTTGTCATCCTGAGCGTAGCCATTCTTCAGCCGTAGCGAAGAGCCTGCCCGGAGCGAAGCCGGAGGGATCTCCGCTTAACCGGCCCAGTGTCTGAGCCAAACGGCATCCAGTTCCCGAACGTCGTGAATTGTCAGCCCACGCGCCCGTACTGTAAAATGCAACCACGAGCGGGAGTAGCTCAGTGGTAGAGCGCGACCTTGCCAAGGTCGATGTCGCGGGTTCGACCCCCGTCTCCCGCTCCAGATTTTTATCCCCCGCCGGCGCGGTCCCGTCCCATGGACTTTTTCCCGCCGGAACGTTAACGTATGCACTAGGGGCGCGGTACCCAAGTGGTAAGGGAGAGGTCTGCAAAACCTTTATGCGTCGGTTCGATTCCGACCCGCGCCTCCAATCTTTCCTCGTAGTCCTTCGACTCCAGCATTTGACCCGCTAGCATGGCCTCGACGGCTCAATCCCTCTTACCTTGCGCCGCCAAAAGTTTGCGTCTCGTCCATCACTTCCTATTGAGCGCCGTGCTCTTGGCGTGTGCGGCTTCGCAGGCTCAAGATGCAAAGAAAGAAGCCCCGCCGGACACTCCCAAACCCGCCAGCACCGAGGCCAAGAACTTCTTCGCGCGCTGGGCGGAGTTCTATCGCCAGGATTGGTTCGGCCCCGCCGCTTCCTCGCCGGCTCCGGCCCGGCGTGGGGCCCCATCTCCGCTGGACTCGCCGCCCTTTCCCAACTCAGACTGGTCTTACGGCGGTTCGCCGGTCCTCGGCGAGCCCGACACGAACAGCTATCCCCTGATGACGGCCATCAACCAGGCCCGCAGCCGCACCAAGCTGTATGGCTGGATCGATCCCACGCTCAACTTCAGCACTTCCTCGCACAGCAACGCGCCCGAAGCGAACGATGTTTACTCGAATCGCTTTGAGCTGAACCAGCTCGTCCTCTACGCCGAGCGCCTGCCCGATTCCGTGCAGCGCGATCACGTCGACTGGGGCTACCACCTCACCGCTCTCTACGGCACCGACTATCGCTACACCACCGGGAAAGGTTACGGGAGCGGCCAGTTGCTGACCGATCACCATCAATACGGCTTCGATCCCACGCTGGAATATCTCGATCTCTACATTCCGCAGGTTGCCGACGGAATGAATCTCAGGGTGGGCCGCTTCATCTCCGTGCCGGGCATCGAAGCCCAACTGGCGCCGAACAATTACATTTTCAGCCACTCTTTGCTCTATGCCATCGATCCCTTTGCTGACACCGGCGTGATGGCGACGGTGAAGCTGAATGACCGCTGGCTGGTGCAACTCGGCCTCACCGCCGGCCACGACGTTGCCCCCTGGGCGCCTGATGCAAAGCCTTCCGGCACGGCCTGCGTGAGCTATACGACCGCATCGGTGAACGACAATCTCTACCTCTGCGCCAACGGGATCAACAACGGCAAATATGCCTACAACAATCTGCAGCAGTACGACGCCACCTGGTATCACAAATTCTCCAAGACATGGCACATGGCCACCGAAACCTGGTACATGTACCAGCTCGATGTGCCTGCTTTGGGTGGCACGATTCCCGCAGAAACCGGCACAAATGCCGCCTACTGCCTGCCCGGAGAGCAGCGTTGCACCGCTCCCGAATATGCGGTAGTGAATTTTCTGCAGAAGGAACTGTCGGCGCATGACTTCCTGTCGTTTCGCAGCGATTTTCTCGACGACAAGAAGGGCCAGCGCACCGGTTACGCGACCCGCTACACGGAGAACACGATCACCTGGAGTCACTGGATCGGATCCACCATTCAACTGCGCCCGGAATTACGTTTCGAGCGCGCCTGGGACAGGAAGGCCTACGACAATGGCCGGAACCAGAATCAACTTACGGTGGCGAGCGATTTGATTTTCCATTTTTGAAGGGGCGCGATTTTGACGCGACCTGATTCTGACGCGACCTAGTATCACTTCCCTTCGTCGATTTTCTTGACATCGTCATCCAGACCCGCCAACTCCCAGCGTTGCAACGCCAGCGGCACATTTCCGTTGCTCCAGACGTAGTCGTGAAAATCTCGCAGGCTGAATTTATCCCCTAGCTGCAAGCGCCGCTCCGCCAGCAGGCGCTCGATCTGCAGCTTGCCAATCTCATACGCGATGGCCAGGCCCGGAGCCGACGCAAAAGACGCCGCTTCGCCCTCCGCCGTTTGCCGATCCATGGGGACGGTTCGCGACAGGTAGTCGGCCGCCTGCGCCATGGTGAACTCCCCGAGCGCGAGTTTCACGTCCACTTCAACGCGCAGCGCCCGCAGCCGGGCAAAGTTGTAGATGATTTCCCGCGAGCGCGGGCTGTCGTCATACAGACCGGCCTGAAGCATCATCTCTTCTGCATAGAATCCGATCCCTTCGTTCGCGCCCGAATCGTAGTACTGCCGCCGGATCGGGTCCGCATTCCGCCACGCCAGCGACAACTGGAAGAAATGTCCGGGCACGCCCTCATGCACGCCGGTCGTCCGTGGATCCTCGGCATACGCCTTGTTGAAGTAGGGCAGTTCACCCGAGGGCGGCAGCAGCCAGCGCGTTCCATCCTGATGCAGACGCGACGGCCCGGTAAAGTCGTCGAGTTCGCCGAAGCCGTCGAAGGCGGCCACGTACTCAGGCGCGGCACGCATGGTCCAGTGCGGCAGGTCGGCCGGCACCGTCAGAATTTCATGCTCTACCAGGTACCGCCTTATCGATGCGTCGTCCCGCGCCATGCGCGCGATCTCTTCCTCGGGCGTTGCCGGAAGCGTCAACTTCGGTGAGGCCAGGTCGCGCTGATGTTCGTAAGACTCCATCGCCAGAACGCGGTCGAAATCCTGATGCGCCATGGTCAGCAGCTGTTGCGGCGTATAGGGCAACAGGGCCACGCGGTGCAGAAAGAATTCGTAAGCTGTCGCGCCCAGCGCGAAGTCCGGCCGCATCTTGGGCAGATTCTGTTTCAGCCACTCGCGATAGTCGACGAGAGCTCTGGCCGCCTTCGGCATCGCGGCGTGAAAGCGTGAGCGCAAGTCGTCGCTGGTCAACAGCGGCGCAACCCCGTGCTCCACGCGAGCCCACCGCGCTTCGATATCGGAAAGAGAATCAATCGCCAGTTGGGCAAACGGTGCAACCGCCTTCAGGTTCGGCCGGGCCTGCTCCAGAATCGAAGGAACATTCTCCGCCCGCTCCACAATCTGGCGCGAACGCTCTTCGCTGAACGGCGGCGGAGGCATGAGCGATTCCTGCAGCGCATCCACCGTCTGTTCAAGATAAAACGTAGGATCGCTCTGCCATCGCGGATTCACATCCATTTCCCATCGCACCCGCGCCAGCGCCGACCCAATCAGCCGGTAATCCACTTTCTGCGCCACCGGCCAGCCGTCAGGATTGATCGCTTTCCATCGCCGCTCGAATTCGGACAGGTCTGCGCGCTGTTGCGCCACGCTGGCCGCGGACCAGTCCCGCACGCCACTGGCATGCTCCATGCGCGGGACGTCGTCAAACGTGAATGGCCGGTACTTCGCCCGCCAGGTCCAGAAGTCTGAAGCCAACTGGTCGAATGGTGCGGTTTTGGATTGCGCGAAGGTAATCGACGATAAGAACAGCAGAGCTACCAGCAGTCGCCGCATAAGCGTGGCAGCATACCACGTTCCGCCGCATTTCCGAGTCTCGTCCAGCGTTGAGGATGCCCTCCGTCTACCAGGATGGCGTCATCCCGAACGAAGGCGTCCGTCAGGCGGAGTGAGAGATCTCGCGCGAGACCACCCACGCTTCCAGCCAACTTGCCTCGCTCCACTCATTCTCTCTACACTCGTTGCCGCAACGTGATCTCGTCGCGGAATGCGGCCAACCGGGGGCGGAACGCTGGTGAATTGGTATTTCGTTTTCTTTTTTCTCTCAGGCTTTTGCAGCGTTCTCTACGAACTGGTATGGCTGCGGCTGGCCATGGCGCAGTTCGGCGTCACCACCGCCATGGTATCGATCGTGCTTTCCGTATTTATGGCGGGCCTCGGCGTCGGCTCGTGGGCCAGCGGCCGCTGGCTTCGCCGGTCGGAGGGCTCCGGCGGGTTCCCCGCCCTGCGCATTTACGCGCTCATTGAACTGATGATCGGCGTATCGGGCCTCGTCGTGCCCATCGGCCTGATGTGGGGCCGGCGCGCGCTTGAACACTATGGCCCCGCCACTTCGTTCGGCTACTACCTCATCGCCGGACTTTGGGTCGCCGCCACCATCATCCCCTGGTGCGCCCTGATGGGCGCGACCGTCCCAGTGGCGATGCGGGCCATCGGGCAAACGCTTCCCGCCGAATCGAGCCGGTCGTTCAGTTATCTCTATACTGCGAACGTTGCCGGTGCGGTCGCGGGAACGACAGTGCCACTGTTCCTGATCGAACTGCTCGGATTTCACGGCACCCTGAAAGTCGGCGCGGCATGCAACTGCCTGATCGCAGTTTCGGCGCTCGCCCTCTCGCTGAAGAAAAAGATTCTGCCGACGCGACCTGAAATTGCAGTGCAGCCCGTCGCCACGCCAACCCCCGGTGCTGCCGGCGGCCGCACGCTCGTCCTTCTCTTTCTCAGTGGCCTGACCTGCATGGCAATGGAAGTCGTCTGGGTGCGCCGCTACACCCCGTATATCGGCACAATGGTGTACGCTTTCGCTTCCATCCTCGCCGTATATCTGCTGGCAACGTTCGTCGGTTCCGTCCTCTATCGCCGCTGGAGTCTGAAGCACGAGCAAGAGAGCCCCGTCGTTTGGATCTGGCTGGCTTCGTTCGCGCTGCTTCCGCTGGCCGCAGCCGGACCCAGCATCGAAATCGACCCATTCCTGCGTCTCTTGCTGGGCATCATGCCCTTCACCGGACTGCTCGGCTTCATCACTCCAATGCTGGTCGATCGCTTCTCGTCCGGCGATCCCGCCAAGGCAGGCCGAGCCTACGCCGTCAACGTGGCCGGCTGCATTCTCGGCCCGCTAGTGGCTGGATTTGGTTTGCTTCCGTTCGTGAGCGAGCGCTGGGCACTGATCGTTCTCACCCTGCCCTGGCTGGTCCTTGGTCTAGCGCCGCTGCGCCGTGCGGCAAAATCAACCACCCGAGCCCGGGTCGCGATCTACGCTTCGCTGGCGGTCGCCGCAGTCTCAATCGCCGCTGGTAAGGGCTACGACGAAAATTTCCCCGGACGCCGGGTTCTTCGCGACTCCACCGCCACCGTGATCGCCACCGGCACTGGCATGGACAAACAACTTCTGGTCAACGGCTACGGCATGACCTCGCTCACACCGATCACGAAAATCATGGCGCATCTTCCGCTCGCATTTCTCGACCGCGCGCCGCAGGACGCTCTCGTCATCTGCTTCGGAATGGGCACCACGTTTCGTTCGCTGCATTCCTGGGGCATTCCCGTAACTGTGGCTGAGCTGGTCCCCAGCGTCCCGCGGCTGTTCGACTTTTATCACGGCGATGGCCAACAGATTCTGGCGTCGCCGCTGTCGCACATCGTGGTCGATGATGGCCGCCGCTTTCTCGAACGCACCACCCAGCAATTTGATGTCATCACTATCGATCCGCCGCCGCCCGTAGAAGCCGCCGGGTCGAGCCTTCTCTATTCCGAGGAGTTCTACCAGGCCGCGCGGCGCCGCTTGCGACCGGGAGGAATTCTGCAGCAGTGGCTCCCGTCCGACGTCACCGACACGCAAGTAACCGCAGCCGTCGCGCGCTCGCTTCGC
>Ga0210388_10002424_pt1 | contig 14508 bp, 21 predicted proteins | sample IncBWC19OmetaG_FD_155485 | JGI IMG/M metagenome (GOLD analysis project Ga0210388, IMG submission 155485) | Forest soil microbial communities from Barre Woods Harvard Forest LTER site, Petersham, Massachusetts, United States - Inc-BW-C-19-O ...
GGCCAGGATTGCGGCCGAAAAAGCGCGAGCCGAGGAGATCGCCAAGGCTAAGGAATTGGGCGACAAGGAAGCGGCCAAGAACCTGAAGGCAGCTCCATTGCATGTCGAAGCCGTGGCCCCCAAGACCCCGGAGGCTCCAAAGATCCAAGGCATGCCTACCCGCAAAATCTGGAAATTCAAAGTCGACGTGAACAAACTGGATCGCAAGTACCTGATCGCAGACGAAGTAACGATCGGCAAGATGGTGCGAGCCTTGGGAGCAGCGCATGGGATCAGCGGGGTGACGGCGTGGCAGGAGGATATCCAATGAGGACACTACCAAAATTCATGGATAACCGTGAGGATCTGGCGCTTACTCGCCTGATCCTAGCGGCGGTGGCAATGCATGCCATGATAAACGACGGTCAAATGGTGTTGCATTCGACGGCAGACAAAGCCTTCGATATGGCGGACAAGATACTCGAGCGAGTCCCGGTACTCGAAAAAGAGAATGAAGATCCAGTCCCTGCACCACCTGATCCCACAACGCCGCCCTATTTACCTGGCGACGATATCCCATTCTGATGAAACCTCAAGCGCAAGAGCTGGTGCGGTTCTTCAGAGACAACAACTGGACGCTGAGACTCCATGATCTTCTCCAGACATCGTTTGCGAGCGAGTACCGCGCCAGAATTACGGAGCTGCGTCGGGAAGGCTATACCGTCACATGCCAGCGGAGCAAGCGTCCCGGCGAAAATGTCTATACGATGATTCCTCCGGAAGCATCCGGGCAGCGGAGATTTGCATGAGCCCATGCCCCTATTGCGGATCCGAGGTTATCCTGATCGACAGCGCCTTGATTTACAATGGGCGCGGGTATGGGCCCGTCTGGGTTTGTTCCAAATACCCAGAGTGCGACGCTTACGTGGGATGCCACAAAGGGACCACAAAACCCTTGGGGCGTCTGGCTAACCGGGAATTGCGTACCGCTAAAATGGCTGCGCACAAAGCCTTCGATGTTCTATGGCAACGGCGCGCGGCGACCGGGAGAACCAACCGAAAGGGCGCCAGGACGCGAGGCTATTACTGGCTGGCCGAACAACTCAAAATGCCGAGAAGTAAATGCCACATTGGAATGATGGACGTGAACGATTGCATCAGAGTGGTGAAAGTTTGCCAACCTTATCTGAAAGGAAAAACCAATGGAAAACCTGAAAACGTCACCGTGTAGAGGATGCGGCAAACCAATCGTGTGGGGCACGACCCCGGAAGGCAAGAAGATCCCGCTCGATCCGAGGCCGCCAGTTTACGAATTGGTTCAATCGCATCCAGGCAATCAGCGTAATCCTGATCCAGTGAATGCTAGACGGATAATAGACGCCTTTGTAAGCCATTTCGCCACATGCCCCAAAGCCAACGACTTCTCAAAGAGCAACCGAAAACCAGGAGTGACCGATGCTGTTTAAAACATTCATGGTGGTGACTGAGCTGGCAAACCTAATTGTGGTGCTGATTATTCTGGCGGTGACGCTATGATCCGCCTAATCGCTGGCGTCGCCTGTCTGGCTTTTGCATTGTGGTTGTTGATGGGATGCTACAGAAACCCATATTACAGCCGATGCGAAGGGAAGTACACGATGACAGCCACGGCGATAGTGACCGGCCCCGATGTGCCCTGTGACGCCGACAACTGCGGAAAGCAACCCGGTAATCTTGCCCTGCCGTCTCTTTTCTTCCACGACGACGAAGCCGATATGACGCCCGTCAAAAAGATGGTTGATCTCATCAAAAAGATAAATCCAGGGAAGAAAGTCACCATTGAACCTGATGAAACATCCCATGAGCCGGAGTATCAAAAACTGCCATTTAAGATCGGGGATTGGCGATTCTGGGTCGAGAAACTACAGGAGGCGGCATGACCTTTACCGACGACGATTTGAAGCGGTTAGACTGCTGGAACTACTTAGGTCCTTTTCACATCTCACGTCATGGTATTCCATACGGACGTTTTGGTGGAGTTGGAGCGCATCGGGTTTCCTATGAGGCTCACAAAGGCCCTATTCCGAATGGGCTGACGATAGATCATCTCTGCAAAAATACCATTTGCATTAATCCCGATCACTTAGAAGCCGTAGATTTAAAAGTGAATATTTTGCGTGGAGATTCTCCGACAGCCGTCCATGCCAGACAGACGCATTGCCCTAAAGGACACCCATATGACAAGGTTCGCTCCAAAGGTTTTAGGGACTGCTCCATCTGCAAGAAAGAGTATGACCGTACCTATCACTGGAAGAATCGAGAGAGGAGATTGAAATGGAACCAAGAAAACTATCGAAAGAACCGAACGACTATTTTAGCGACGAAGAAATTGCAGAGGCTAAAGAGCGGTTTCCAAAATCCGACAGAATCCATAAGTTAATCGCCCGTCTGGAAGCGGCCGAGAATGCTCTTAGCTACATGGCTGTCGATCATGAAAAGTTTATCCCAGCTTTTGAAGCAATTCAAGTCTGGCGCATAGCGGCGGGGAAATGAATGAAGTGACCCAGAAACGCTTAGCCGCTCTTCGCAACGACCATGCCATGTGGACTGCCCTGACTGACACGTCCTCTTGGGAATCGACCTTTTACCTATCGCTGATTGATGATCTCATGAGGGAGAAAAGACGACTCCAAATTAAACTCAATGAAAAGGGGACTGGAAAATGTGGTTAATAGCTGTAATTTACTTCTTACCGACCTTTATAGCCCTCGGGTCCGGTCACAGGAACGTGGCGGCGATCTTCATCCTGAATATTTTCCTCGGTTGGACCGGGCTCGGGTGGATCGGGGCCTTGATCTGGTCGTGCGTACGCTAATGCATTGCTGGCGCGGGGACGTATGGGTGGGCGGACGATGGGTCCATTGGTGTTTTTGGAGGCGCCGAAAGAAATGACTCCTGATCTCGACCGCATTTATGTGGGGGATTGTCTGGATGTATTGCGCTCATGGCCCGACGCCTTCATTCAAACCTGCGTGACTTCGCCGCCGTATTGGGGCTTGAGGGATTATGGAGTGGCTGGCCAACTCGGACTCGAAAAGACGCCTGAAGAATACGTGGCCAAGATGGTCGAAGTCTTTCGGCAAATTCGCCGCGTGCTGCGCACCGATGGAACTCTCTGGCTGACCCTCGGCGATAGTTTTAATGCCAATGGACGGCAAGGGCATGGAACGCGTACCGGATATAAGCAGGCCACCAATCGAGCCTCCGCAGCCGGTATAGACAATAACCGACTTTCGGACGTATTACTAAAAGCAAAGAATCAATTGTTCATGCCTCATCGTGTCGCGCAGGCCTTGCAAGCTGATGGCTGGTATGCCAGGCAGACCATCATATGGTCAAAACCCAATTCTATGCCAGAGAGCGTAACGGACAGACCATCGACCGCGCACGAATACATTTTTTTGATGTCAAAATCTGAACGCTATTTCTACGACAATGATGCAATCAAAGAACCGGCTTCTGAGGTGTCGATGGCACGAATGGATCGTGCTCATTCTGGTTATGCTCCGCCAGGACAAACAGCACATCGCGGACAAGCAAGGGGCCCACGCCATCATCGAGACAAGCAGCGTGGACATGGTCGCCGGCATGCCGGTTTTAATGACAGATGGGACGCGATGGAAAAGGCAGAGCAATGCTCTGGGATGCGGAATAAGCGGAGCGTGTGGACGATTGCCACTTGTCCATTTTCAGAGGCCCACTTCGCCACGTTTCCGCCCGAGCTCATCAAGCCTTGTATTTTGGCGGGGGCCCCGCTTGGCGGGGTGGTCTTGGATCCCTTCATGGGTGCGGGGACGACCGCTCTCGTGGCCGCCCAATACAGCCGGCATTTTCTCGGCATCGAACTCAATCCCGGTTATGCGGCCATCGCCGAACGCCGGATCGCCAGCGAGAAAGCACAACTGAAATTCATATGACCATTTCGGTGGCACCACCACAATGGTCAAGGAGAATGTAATGCTACAGCACAAAACGAAAACCATGAAGATCAAAGACCTGCACCCGGCGGATTACAACCCGCGCACGATCTCCAAAGAGGCACTGTCTGGCCTGGGTGAATCGATCAAGCGCTTCGGACTCGTGCAGCACATCATCTGGAACAAGCGCACCGGGAACGTGGTGGGCGGCCATCAACGCCTTAAGGTCCTGGCGGCCGCAGGCGAGACGGACGTGCAGGTGATCGAAGTGGATCTCCCGCCAGGCGAGGAAAAGGCGCTGAACGTCACGCTCAACAGTCCCGCAGTCTCCGGCGAATTTACGGATGATCTGCAAGGAATCCTGGAGGACATCCAGGCGGCCGTCCCGGAAGGATGGCTCGATTTACGACTAAACGAACTCAGGGAGGAAACAGACAATGAAGAAAAAGACTTGGACGAAATCCCGCCAGCAGGGAAACCGATCACCAAAGTCGGAGATCTCTGGGCGTGTGGCGATCACCGTCTCCTTGTTGGATCCTGCACCGACGCGCGAAATGTTGAACGCCTTATGGGTCATAGCCGAGCAGACCTTTGTTTCACGGATCCTCCGTATGGAGTCAGCTACGAGGCGCGGAGCGGAAAGCATGCGATCATCAAAGGGGATGACCTCCGTGACGATGCGCTGGTCAATCTCCTTGCCCCCGCCTTCAAACTCGCTACTCGCTTTACCAGCGATACCGCCGCCTTCTACATCTGGCACGCCTCCTCAACCCGCGAGGACTTCGCCTATGCCATGCGCGCCGCGGGGATCGTCGAGCGGCAATACCTCATCTGGGCTAAAAGCGGATTTGCGATGGGATACTCCGACTACCACTGGTCGCATGAGCCGTGCTTCTATGCGAGCAAGGGAGATCGCAAACCGGCATTTTACGGAGATGCAGCAGAGTCCACTGTGTGGCGCGTCAATACGAACCGTCGAGGTAATATCTCAACCATCATCGGGAACGGGATCCTCATCCAGGACGGAAAAGGCAACCGCCTCTGGATCCAGGCCAAACCGCCAGCTAATAAAAAACTGCGTACAGCGCGCATTGGCGTGGAAGAAACGCTCAGACTCTCGACTCTTGACAGCTCTGGAACGGTCTGGGAAGTCGGCCGGGACTCGAAAACGGAACACCCTACGCAGAAGCCGGTAGAGCTGGCCGTGCGCGCGATTAAAAACAGCACCAAGGGGGGGGGCATTATTTACGATCCCTTTCTGGGCTCGGGCACCACCCTGATCGGCGCCGAAGTCACGGAGCGCCGGTGCTTCGGATGCGAGCTGGATCCTGTGTACGCTTCCGTTATTATCCGACGGTGGGAAAAATTAACGGGCAAAAAAGCCAAGAAGATTTGACAAACTGACAGATGTTTAGCACACTCATGCCGATGATACCCGCGAGAAACACCATAAAACCATTTGCCCCTCGGGCCGAAACGCTGAACCTACCTTCGCGGGTATCAAGTACACGGAGTACGCCCAGGGGCCTTTTTTTATGACTAGACGCATGATCAACTCTGAACTCTTCCGAAACATCGAATTAGGGGATTGCGAGCCAGTCGTTCGCCTGCTTTATATTGGCACCATCGTAAATGCGGATGATGAAGGACGCATGCGTGCTCACCCCAAATATCTCCGGGCCGCCATCTTTCCGTTTGACCTTTTTGATGATGCATCAATGACCAAAATGAGGGGCGAGCTCACCAAGCGCGGATTATTCACACTTTATCAGGTTGATGGAGTTGAGTACCTCCAACATCCAAAATGGGAAAAGTGGCAAATACTGCGTAAAGACAGGGTGAAATCATCAGACTGTCCTTCACCTCGCAACCAAGCGGCAACCATATGTCAACCAACAGACAACCAAGGCGCGGCAGAACCCAACCCAACCCAACCGAAGTTAACCGAACCCAACCAAACCATAACCCCACCCGGCCCCCCAAAAGGGGCCTTTGAGATTATTTGGGCTAAATACCCAAGGCGGGAAGGGAAAAAAGCGGCTGAAAAGCATTTCAAGGCCAGCGTTACCACGATGAAAGATTGGCTGGATATTCAGAACGCTTTAGAGAATTATGTCAGGCAGATCCGGATCAACCACACGGAAATCCAGTACACAAAGATGGGCTCTACGTGGTTCAATAACTGGGCGGATTACGTAAATTTCAACGGGACCATGGAACTATCGGCTGGGTTCCGCCAAGAGACTCCCGCATTGCCTCCACTTCCACCGATGCCAGTTGAGAAACCATTCACGTGGGAAGAACAAAAAGAAATCCATTTGTTACGTGTTAAAAACTTTCCATGCCAGAGATCCACATGTGAATTTTGCGGAACCGGAAAGCCCAAGGAGGCGACGAATGCATCCCATGACAGCCCGAGCGATAGTCATCCACATGTTAACGCCAGAACAGAAGCAGCAAGCCTACAAGATCGAAAACGAGTTACCCAAAGGCCGATACCTGGTGGCGGGAGAACTTTCAAGGATTTTCTCCCTGAAAACAAGTCCCGTTCTTCTTGAAGAAACGATGAGAATAGATCGAATTTATTATGGCTGGGAGCGTGATATTCTCTGGCCAAAAAATGCACAAGAGGAAAAAAACCATGAGGAAAATTGCTCCGATATGAAAGGCCAGCCATGGTGCCGTTGCCGGACACGCCAGCAGGAGATCCAGGAGTGGGACGCGTGGTCGTTTCAGAACATGGAAATGCCCAAAGGATTTCTGCCGGTGAACGAAAAAGAGAGAGCGGATTTAGCATGACGGATCAAGAAATCAACGAAGCGGTGGCGCGGAAGCTGGGATGGAATCTAGGAACCTTCAGGGCTACTATGCGATATGAGGGGCCTGCCGGAATTTCTGACGCAGAGTTTCAAGAATGGATTACACCGGAGGGGATCAGGGTTGGTGGCATTCCGGATTACTGCCATTCCATCGCGGCGGCGTGGGAGATTGTGGAATTTCTTCATGCGGATGAACTTCACACGATTTCGATTTATTGGCATGCCACTGAGAGCGTCTCGGTTCAAATTCAAAGGTATTTGGGTATGCAAAATCCCGACCATGGGCCATCCATAAGCGCCGATGCCGCTACCGCTCCCATGGCGATCTGTTTAGCGTTTTTGAAATTGCCGTGAATAAAAGAAATTTAGATACTCTGGCCTGTGAAAAATGTGGCGCCGTTTCCTGGTGGCAATGCCATCCATGCAATATATTTTTCTGTCACAATTGTAACGATCACAAATGCAAAAACCGGGAGGAAATAAAATGGTCAGAGGAAAGAAAGCAGAATCAAACAGAGTGAACACCCAGGCCCCATTGCTGGAGGTTCCCAGAACACAAGCCGCCACGGAGGCCGATCGATACGCCGACATTCAGAACGATATCGAGGCCAAAAAAGCCATGCTTGTGCAGCAGGCCGAGAAAGTCGTGCAGGCGATGAAAAAGAGCGGCCAGCGCGTGCTGTCTTATACCGACGAATACGGTTTTAAACACACGTTTACGGTCATCGAAACGCAGGAAAAACTGCGGCATACCAAACGGTCGGAGGCTTAACATGCGAGTGACATTCAAAGACGGAAGTGTTGTGGAGCACGTGGCCGCCGCCCAGGGCATCGTTGTGGCGGATCGGTTGTTATTGAAAACAGCGGAAGGGGATATCGTCGCGGATATTCCGACCGATGATGTCGCCACATGGGGGGCCATATTATGACAATTGGATTATCGAAGTCGTCATTGGATATTTTCAAGAGTTGTCCAAAGTGCTGGTGGCTTCAGATGAACGCAAAGCTCAAGCGACCAGAAGGCATCATGGCATCGATCATGAACGGCATCGATGATGGTATGAAGCAAGTCTCGAATTGGGCAGTCGAAACAGGGCATCCGACGCCCTATCTTCAGGACTTTCCATTGTCGCGGCCACACCCTGATCGAGCGATGGTGGCGAAGTTTATGAGTTGGCGAACATTCCAGGCCACAGTCAAAGCTGGAAACCATAAGGCGCTCATTTGGGGACAAGTCGATGATTTAATCCAATGGCAAGACTGCAGCGTCTCGCCTTGGGATTTTAAATCGAATGGGAAAAAACGTGATTGGCAGGAATACACGCTCGCCTACAATTCACTGCAGGCCGATATGTACGAACTCTTGCTTAACGCGCAAGGGCTCAAAACAACAGGCGAGGCTTACTTCACATACTCATGGCCAGTGGTGAAAGAAGGCGTACTGGGATTTGATTTTGAAACCGTCAAATTCAAAACAGAACCAGATCGAGCACTCGCTGTTATTGAACTCGCGCTTGATTGCTTGCAGGAGCCAGAGCCTGAAGCAAATCCCGAATGCAATTACTGCGCTTATGTAGCGAAAAGGAATTATCGAAAATGAAATGGTGGACCTGGCATAGACATCGCTGGAAAGAAATCGCCAAGGATGGCATCGGCTATTTCGAGAAGCAGGCCGGACAGGGATCCATCATCGTCATCCGCGGTAGGATTCGCGGATGCGATGGGTGTCCCGAGCTGCGCTTGGTTCCGCATGACACCCGGTATCGATCAGTCCCCTGCGAACCCCACAAAATGCCAGCACGCTTTAAAGGCGATTGGCAGGATCCCAAGTTCAGGTACGCATGAACGCCATAGAACAAAAACGGGGCTGGGCTCGTTGCGGTTGGTGTTTTTATTATGAAGGCCATACCGACTGTCAAATCGTGCCGAAGGATCTGATCTTAGTTTGCAGGTGTTGCGGTCACCGGTTTTCGGATATGGCGATCAAAAAAAGCGTCGAGGTCGCTTCATGAAACACACCTTCATCATCCCGGGACGCCTCCCATCCCTCAATGAGTACATCGCGGCTTGCAACCGCGCATGGTTCATCGGGCAGGGCTTCAAAAATAAGCAGATGCGAACAATCAGCGTTTGCGTGATCGCGGGCGGTGTCCCAGTCTTTACGAAGCCCGTCACGGTCTTATTCCGCTGGTTTGAAAAGGACAAACGGCGCGACCGCGATAACATCCGCTCCGCAGAAAAATACGTGATGGATGCGCTCAAGCATATGCACCGGATCAAAAACGACAACCAGAAATGGGTGCTTGATTCAAAGCATGAAATTCTTCTGGACAAACAAAACCCGCGCGTGGAAGTGACGCTGACCGAAGTCTCCGGCAAGGAGTGGAAGTAAAGGACTCATGAGAAAGGTGTATGGTGTAGATCCGCTGTTTCTCTGGTGGTGCCCAGGCTGCCCTATTGCCTTCCGCTGGAAAGCCATGACCACCACCGCATGGCTCAAGCATGTCGAAGCCCATATCCATCATCCCCTGTTAGATCCTTCCATCGACGAGAAATGAAAATCGACTCTTGCAAAGCTTCTCCGAGTGGGGTATCTTGATGGCATTCCGATGCTTATCAAACCCCTTGGTTTCCTCCCTGAAACCTCACCCGGCGGAGTCCTCGAGCTTCAGCTCCGCTGGGCTGATTTTGACTTATGAGTAATTCTCCGACGAAGAAACCTAAAAGTCGACATCCAAAACGAAACGTTAAGGCGTTTCAAGCGGCCATAGAAAAGACAGAAAAGAAAGCCGAATTCATTCGATGGTATGAACAAGGCGGGGCCATGTACTGGTCGGCCCACAAGATCGGACTGAGTTACGACACCATCGCTCGCTGGCGCAAAGAAGATCCCGAGTTTGATAACGCAGTCATCGATGCCTATGAGCGCACCACCGACAACCTCAAGATGACGGGTTACATCCGGGCCATGAAGGGCTCCGATAACCTGCTCATGTTCTTGACCAAACAGCGGGACCCCTCCTACCGCGAGCACTTCGGAATTGAGAGCCGGAACTTCCATACCGGATCGATTGCAAACCCGAGCAAAGTCCCTGTCTCAGTCCAGGCGGCCGTAGATGCGATTGCGCTCGATCTGGTAAAGAAAATGGCGGAGAAGCTGTGAAGAAGAAACACGTTTGTAAGTGCATCCACGGGACCAGGCACAAGACCCGGAACAAAGAATGCGTCTGCCAGTGCGGCAAGCCCATCGACACGAAAGACTACGCCATGAGGATGCTCTGATGGCAGATATGCCTAATATCGTCGTCAGAGTGGAAGAAAAAGGCCTGGATGAATTGAAGAATTTATTGATCCATTTAGGGCGAGAGCGAACGCGCATCGAAGTTATTGTTAATCGATTTGAAAGCCTTTTACGGAAAGCGGAAAAACTCTGATGGCCGAAGCGGCACTGGCATATACCAGCTTCGATGAGATGCCGGCAGAGCAGCGGTACATCTGGAAGCTCGCGGCGCGCATCCGTATGGCCAGGCATTACGCCGCCGAAAAGAACGTGCTCGCCTGGAACGCCGTCGTGTTCCCCCACATCTTCTACCTGCCGTACTGCATGGAATTCCACAGCTATTTGGTCGACATCCGAGGCCTTGAGTTTACGTGGACCTTTGGCCCCAGAAACCATGCCAAGACGGCCGTGGGAGACTTCGGGATATCGATCTACCAGGCGCTGAATGAACCCGAGATCTTCAATCACTATCTCTTCGTGCAGGGATCCCAGGACAAAGCCCTCGCGCTCAATCGCATGGTGAAAAACGAAATCGAATCGAATGAGGTTATCCGCGCCGTTTATGGCGACATGATGGGCAACAGGTGGACTGACCAACAATTCGAGCTCGCCAACCACGTCGCATTTACAGCCGTCTCCACAGGCACCAGCGTGCGCGGTCTCATGTTCGATGGCCGCCGACCGGATTACATCATGCCGGACGATCTCTACAACGAAGAGCACATCAACAACCCCGAGGCAACGCTCAAGGTCAATGAGTGGTTCTGGTCGACGCTTTACAACGCACGCGCCAAGACCAAACGCTGGAGCATTCACGGCACCGGGACCGCTATCAACGATTACGATCTCGGTGCCAAAATGGAGAAAGAAGGCAAGAGCAAAGACGGGAACCAGATCGTGTTCAGGCGCTTCAAGGCCGTCAAGAATTTCGACACCAAAGACGTTCTCTGGCCCGAACTCCACGGAGCCGGTGGGAAAGACCCATTCGCATCCGTCATGCTGGATTTCACACGCATGGGCACGCATATCGCCATGCGCGAATTGCAGAATGAGCCACGGGATGAAACCACGGCGATCATCAAACGGTCATGGCTTTACAAGCCCGATGGCCGGTCGTGGGAGTACGACCCGCATGAGCTGAACGCGCTTCTCAATAACCCCGATGCTGACGTTCGCATCTCATCCATCCGGATCGGCAACGACCCATCGATCGGAAAGAAAAACGACTCCGATCCCACAGGGACTGCGCTCGTGATTGAAACGATGCACAAAGACGGATCCGAGTTTTGGATCGAGAACATTGATGCCGAACGCATGACGCTGGGCGAACGCAAAGCGCAACTGCAAGCTTGGGCCAAAGACCGCCCGGAGGAACGCCCGGTGAATGAAGTCCGCATTGAGGCCATTGGTGGATTTGATGATTACGCCACATACGTCATTACCGAGACGAATCTGCCAGTGCATCGGGTGGAATGGGTGCCGGACAAGATCACGAACCTCGAGAACCGCTCGCACTATTTCGAGAACGGGAAGGTCCATGTTTCAAATTTGATTCCCCGGGAAAAGATTGATAAGCTCGTCCAACAACTCACGACCAATTACCCGGAAAACGATGACATGCGCGATGCGGTGCTTTTAACGATGGATCTCGAACCCGCTAGCTGGGAGAAATTCATGCGATGAAAGAATACGGCTGGAGTGACGATAATCAAAATGTCTTCTGTGGATTCTGCGCATGGGTTACCTACTGCCCCACGATAGAACTAGCGGAGCATCGCCTCAAGAATCACCTTCAAGAAGTACACGGGAAAAAGCTGTTATGCCGATTGGATCATGAAACGAATATGGTTCACAAAATCCCATGAGCAAAACTAACGGCAGCGCCTCTCTCACCACCTTGGAAAACAGAGTCGCCTCGCTCGGCGTCCAGGCCCGCGACCTGCAGAACCGCATCGACGCCAAAGAGGACAGCATCGTCCGGAATTCCCTCCCGATTTTTACCACCGGCGCATTCAACACCGACATGGCCAGCACCGCCTCGCTCGCCTTCAACAACGCCTACGCTCCGCTCACCTTGCAGTACCAGACGCTGATGTTCACCTACAAAAGCCAACCCGTGATTCAGAACACGATCGACATGCCGGTGCAGGATGCGCTCAAGGGCGGCGTGGACTTCAGATCAGACGAGCTCGACAAAGATGACATCAAAGAGTTTGAAGAAAAGCTCGATGACATGCAGTTTTATCTGCAGGTCAAAACGCTCGAAGAATGGGCGCGTCTCTTCGGTGGAGCGGCCATGGTCATCAACACAGACCAGGATCCAGCGACGCCTCTGAATCTCAACAAGCTCTATGGCCATCCGCTGCGCTTCTACCCAGCCTCGCGGTGGGAGCTTCAATCATCCAGGCGTTACGCGGAGGAATACGTTTTCTATGGCCAGCGGTTTCATAAAAGCCGGATTCTGACTGTCTCCGGAAAAGAGGCGCCGTACCAGATCCGATGGATGTTGCAGGACTGGGGCCTCTCGGAAATGGAGAAACTCCTCGAGCCATTCAACATTTACCTCCGGACACAGAACGCCATCTACGATCTGCTCAAAGAAGCCAAGGTCGACATATTCCAGTTTGAAGGGTTTCTCTCCCAGCTCTCAAGCAACAAAGGCACCCAGCTCGCCATCCAGCGCGTGCAGATGATGAACATGGCCAAGAGCAGCTCGAACGCGCTCGTGATGGACATGAAAGACAAATACGAGCAGAAGGTGATGACCTTCAGCGGGCTCGCAGAGATGTGCGTGCAGAACAGGATCTCGCTTGCCAGCGCCACGCGCATCCCCATCAATAAACTCTTCGGAACCGGAGCGCAGGGGTTCTCAAGCGGAGAGGACGATCTCGAGAATTACATCATGCTCGTCGAATCCGAAGTCCGCGAGCATATGCGGCCTTCGCTCAAAGAACTCTTTGATCTCGTGGCCATTAACCTCTGGGGTGAATCGTTTGATATGCCGTTTGATTACAAACCCCTACGCGTGGTTTCTTACGAAGTCGAAGAACAGATCAAGACGTCAAAGCACGCCAGATATTTTCAGGACATGCAGGCCGGGATGTTGACCCCCCAAGAGTACATGCAGCTTCAGCAGAAAGAAAAGCTGATCCCCATCGAAACCGAAGTCGCAAGAGGGGCGACGCCTGAGCCGATGATGGTAGAAGCGCAGCCGGAGGAAAAAGAAGAAAAACCACAGGGAGGTAAAAAAGAATGAGCTTTTCAGATCATAAAGTTCATGTGAAGTCGATAGTGATCATTGAATGGAAATTTGATTCCCCTGAAGATGTTCAGTCTGTCATCGATGGATTGCAACGAATAAAAGATAATGCAAAATTTCCAATCGTGTGGGGTCATCAAACCGAAGGAACACTTAAATAACAGGGAGGAAAAGACAAATGATCGGAAGAATCCAGATAGAGTTTAATACGGAAACAGGGCAGATCATGCTCAACGCACCGCTCGACAACCAGGCGCAGAAAGACATGACGGTCAAAGTGCTGGCGGCCGCCATTCCGATTGCTGTGCAATATGAATCAAGCCCCATCCTCAAACCCACCGGGAACGGCAAACCGCTCGTGCTCCCAAAGACACCACCCGCGAATTGAACCCTCTCGTTCAGACCCTGCGCCCGGTTTATTTCACGGACGTAGAACGCCAGCTCCGGAGGATTTTCTATGACATTCTCTTCGCGCCGTTACTGGCGGTCATTGAAAAAGCGAACAGCCAGGAGACGGAGTTACGCGCCGCAACCGATGACCCCATCCGCGACGCGCTCAAATCTGGGCGAATCCAATACTCAAACGGAATCTTCTCGGGCGAATTCAATGCACAAATCTCAAAAGCTCTACGCAGAATTGGCGCTCTGTTTGATGCTCGCTCACGCCTCTACAGGCTGGATCCCGGCCGTGTTCCTTCATGGATTGTTGCGGAAGCGACGTCATATGCGATGAAAGCCAAAGGCACGCATGAAGAACTCCTGCGCGTTTTAAACGAAACTGTCTCGCACCTCGAAAGCCTTGTGATCGATCATCCCGTGAACCCGGAGAAATCCATCAACGAAATTGATCGAGGATTTAAATCAGCAGCCGAGCAATTGCAGATCAGCCCGAAGCTCAGTGACCAGGCGCGCACCGAGATGAAGCACGAATACACCAACAACATGAAGCTCTGGATCGATAAATTCTCGCGCGAGGAAATCACTCAGCTCCGCCAGCGCGTGGAGCTGAACGCCACCCAGGGATATCGCTTCGATCGATTGATTGCCTCCATCAAGAATCGTTACAGCGTTTCGGAGAACAAGGCCACATTTCTCGCTCGCCAGGAGACAAGCCTATTCCTGGCCAAGTTCCGCGAAAAGAGATTTAAGGACGCCGGCATCCGCAGATATCGCTGGAGCACCGCGCATGATGACCGGGTGCGCCATGATCACCGG
>Ga0210388_10002425_pt1 | contig 14508 bp, 9 predicted proteins | sample IncBWC19OmetaG_FD_155485 | JGI IMG/M metagenome (GOLD analysis project Ga0210388, IMG submission 155485) | Forest soil microbial communities from Barre Woods Harvard Forest LTER site, Petersham, Massachusetts, United States - Inc-BW-C-19-O ...
TGTTGGTTTCGCCCCTCTGGTGGGGCGACCACCGAGAGCTTCTCGGCAAGATTTTCCACGTTACTCCCGCAAAAGTTGCCTCGAATCAGGCACCTCAAAGCGTTACCGAAGTTTCCGTCACGGCTCATAAATCACTGTTACTAAACCTGTTAGCTGTTTATCCTAGTGCAAGGGTTCCCTTTGCGCACCGGCCACAGGAGCGGCGCGCGGTGACCTGCAGACTGTAGACTTATGTCCGCCAGCGCACATTCGTGGAGAGGCCTGCCCATCGGCGCCAAGGCTTTCATCGGCCTGGTGATCGCCGCCGGCATGGCGTCCTTGCTTCAGGCTGCGATTCACCAGAGCAGCAAGAATATCGCGGAGTTCATCTGCTATCTCGGGATCGCGATTTTGGCTTCGCGGCTGCGCGTCACTCTGCCCGGCATTACGGGCACGCTCTCGGTGAACTTCCTGTTCATCCTGGTGGCGGTCGCCGAACTGAGCTACTCCGAGGCGCTTACCCTGGGCGCTGTGTCGATGCTTGCCCAGAGTTTGTACCCCGGCCGGCCCACCGCCATCCAATTGACATTCAACGTTTGCGCGGGTGCGCTCTCGACCGCTCTCGCCTACGTCGTCTATCACGACACTTTCATCATCGAGATCATCGGCAGCCATCCTCTGGTTCTGTGCCTCGCGGCCTCGACCTACTTCATCGTCAACGCCGGGTGTATTGCCGCGGTGATTTCGTTTAGCGAAGGGAAACCTCTTCGCCAGATCCTGGTGGATTGCTACTTCTGGTCTTTCCCTTATTACCTGCTCGGAGCCGGCATCGCGGGCGTGATTGGCTGGTTCAACCGCGCGTTCAATTGGGAAACTTCGCTCCTGTTCGTCCCCGCGATTTACCTCATCTACCGCTCCTACCGCTTGTACCTGGGAAAATTAGAAGACGAGAAGCGGCACGTGGAAGAGATCGCGAACCTGCATCTGCGAACCATTGAGGCCCTGGCACTGGCCATCGAAGCCAAGGACCAGACTACTCACGACCATCTGCAGCGCGTCCGCATCTATGCCATCGAGGTAGCCAAAGAACTCGGCATGACCGGGACTGAGTTGGAAGCTCTGCATGCCGCCGCCCTGCTGCACGACATCGGCAAGCTGGCCGTCCCGGAACATATCATTTCGAAGCCTGGCCGGCTGACGCCGGAAGAGTTCGAGAAAATGAAGATTCATACTGTGGTGGGGGCGGAGATTCTGGAGCGAGTTCGCTTTCCTTACCCGGTTGTGCCGATTGTGCGGGCTCACCATGAAAAATGGGATGGGTCGGGTTATCCCTACGGATTGAAAGGGGCGGAAATCCCGATCGGGGCGCGCATTCTTTCCGCGGTCGACTACCTGGACGCGCTGGCTTCCGACCGGCAGTACCGGCGCGCCATGCCGCTGGATGAAGTGATGACCCGGCTGACGGCGGAGTCCGGCAAGTCGTTTGATCCGAAGGTGGTCGACGTCCTCAAGCGGCGCTACAAGACTTTGGAGAATCTGGCGCTGGCTCGATCGGCGGAAGATGGCAACCTGATTCTTTCCACGGATTTCAAGATCACGCGCGGACCGGCGCCGGCCGCCGGATTCGAGAACGCAACCGTTTCTGACGCGCCGGGGCGCGAGGCAACTTTTCTCTCCTCCATCGCCGCCGCGCGTCAGGAGGCGCAGTCTCTATTCGAACTGAGCCAGGATCTCGGAGCATCGCTTAGCCTGCGCGAGACCCTCTCGGTCTTCTCGGTGAAACTCAAACTCACGGTTCCTTACGACGCCATCGCCATTTATATCAGGCGGGGCGACGAGTTGATCCCGGAATACGTGAATGGCGACAACTACCGCCTGTTTGCCTCTTTGCGCATTCCTGTGGGCCACGGACTCTCGGGCTGGGTGGCGCAGAACAAGAAACCGATCGTGAACGGAAATCCTTCCGTGGAACCTGGCTACCTGAACGATCCTGACAAGTTCAGCACACTTCGCTCAGCCCTGGCCTTGCCTCTGGAAGGCGTGGCGGGCGTGATCGGAGTTCTCGCTCTCTACCGCGCCGAGAAAGATGCGTTTACCTCCGACCATTTGCGCATCCTCCTCGCGGTGAGCGGCAAGATGGCTCTGGCCATCGAAAACGCCCTCAAGTATGAGCAGGCAGAAAGCTCGGCGACTACCGATTACCTTACCGGCCTGCCCAATGCCCGGTCATTGTTTCTGCAGCTTGACCGCGAACTGGCACGCTGCAAGCGCGATAACGCCTCGCTCACGCTGATGGTCTGCGACATGAACGGGTTCAAGAAGATCAACGACCGCTTCGGACACCTGGAAGGAAACCGTGTGTTGCGCCTGTTTGCCCAGGCACTGAAAGACAGTTGCCGCGAGTATGACTACGTTGCCCGCATGGGCGGTGATGAATTCGTGGTGATCGCTCCGGGTCTGGCGGCCGATGCCGCGGCCAAGAAGGTCGAGCAGATTCGTCCCCTCGCCCGGCAAGCCGGGTTCGATGTTTGCGGAGAGGAAATCCTCTCGTTGAGCGTTGGCATGGCCGTGTCTCCCGATGACGGCAATGATGCGGAGCAACTTCTCACCCAGGCCGACCGCCGCATGTATATCGAGAAACAAAAACAGCCTTCGCAAAAAGATCAACGCCTGCACACGCGGATGAAATGCCGCCTGACGATTGAGCTGCATCCTCAACCCGGCGACGGCCCGGTGTTCGGCAACATGATCGACCTCAGCCTGGGCGGCTGCTACGTGGAAACCAGCGCCATTCTCACTCCTGGCTCCAACGTGAAGCTGGTCTTTTCCATCGATGACGGCACTCTAAGCACAGAAGGCACCGTCGCCAGAATCCATCCCGGGTCGGGCGTAGCAATCCAATTCAAAGAGATGAGCCGCGAGTCGCGGGAAAAAATGTACCGCGTTCTGGAATTCGTCCAAAGCACGACCACGATGTACAACGATCGCTACCTGCAGAATCTCTTCAAGCGCTGAAATCAGCGGTTAATGGCCAGTGTTCAGTGCCAAACAGCCCAAGTTCTCACTCACCAACTGATCACCTTCTTACGCTTGAAGCCCACCCTTCCCGCTCGTACACTTAGAATATGCACGTCCACGCCCATGGCGCAGGGAGTCCCAAGCGGGTACTCAAGATCTCGCTCGGGGTGACGCTCGCCTACATCGTGCTGCTGGTGGTGGCCGGAATTCGTGCCCACTCACTAGCCCTGCTCTCCGAAGCGGGACACAATCTCTCTGACTTCCTCGCTCTGCTGCTGTCTCTGGTTGCCGTTTATTTGCAGTCACGTCCCGCCAGTTCCACCAAAACGTATGGCTACCATCGCGCGGGAGTGCTGGCAGCGCTGGTCAACGCCGTGTCGCTGCTCGCGGTTTCGTTCTTCATCTTTTACGAGGCCTTCAGGCGCCTGCAGCATCCCGAGCACGTTCAAGCCTCGGTGATGATGTGGGTCGCGGCCACGGGCGTCGTCATGAACGGCGTGATCGCGCTCCTGCTCTATCGATCCGCGGGGCGTTCCGGCGGCGACGTGAACATCCGCAGCGCGCTGCTGCACGAAATCGGCGATACGCTTTCCACCGCCGCGGTCATCGCCGGAGGCTGGGCGATTCTGGTCACGAATAACTATTGGATCGACTCCGCGCTGTCGTTCGGGATCGCAGCTCTGATCCTCTGGTCAGGATTCGGCATCGTGCGCGAGACTCTGAACATTCTGCTCGAAGGCACGCCGCGCGGCGTGAAGCTCGAACTGGTTGAGATGGCGATTCGCTCCATCGAAGGCGTCAACGACGTCCACGATCTGCACTGCTGGAGCATCGGCTCGGAGACTCGCGCGCTTTCCTGCCATATCTCGATCGCCGACATCCCGCCCTCGGTCAGCGAGCGCATCCTGCGAGACGTGAAAGACTGCCTGCACCATGAGTTCCGCATCGACCACACCACCATCCAGTTCGAGCACGTGGAATGCGAAGTGGCCCACGGCTGCGTGATTCCGGTGGGCGAGAGCGAAGAGCACCACCACCACAGCCACTGAGCGCTACCCTCGTTCCGGTTCGTCTTAGCGCAAGGCAAGTCTTTTCATATTGAAATGATTGCCTTCCGGTGCCACAATTGCGCGGCCCGATTCTTCAGGGAGGCAGTATGCGAAGTTCCCTTTCGATTGCAGTCCTGATGTGCGTCGTTTCCTTCCCCGCCATGGCATCGGATGAGTCCGGAGCCGCGCAACTCCCGCCGACTCTGAATACTCCAGGCAACTCGCAACTCGCAAAATTGACGGCGTCGGGCGACAGTCCCTCGGGAGGTCTCGGCGGTTCTGTGGCCGTCTCGGGAGACATTGTTGTCGTGGGTGCACCGAATACCCCGATTGGCCACAATCGCGGCCAAGGTGCCGTTTACGTCTTCCGCAAGCCCGCGGATGGGTGGAGCAACGCGACCCAGATTGCTGTGCTGACAGCTTCCGACGGAAACATAGATGATTCCCTGGGCGGAGCAGTGGCGATAAGTGGCGACACCATTGTGGCCGGAGCCTATGTGGCGAACATCTACGTGGGCGCCGTTTACGTGTTCGTGAAGCCTGCTGGGGGATGGTCGAATATGACGCAGACCGCCAAGCTCACGTCATCCGATCTTCTAGCCAACGCCAACCTCGGCTGGTCGGTCGCCATTGACCATGACACGATCGTGGCAGGGGCGCCTGGACTGGTTTGGGATGGCCTGCCCTGCAGGGTTTATGTCTACGTAAGACCGGCGAACGGGTGGACGGACACGGCGGAAACAGCCGAATTTGCAGTCGCTCCGGACGGATCCGGCTTTGGAGCCTCAGTTGCGGTGCATGACGATACCATCGTGGTCAGCGCGACTGGGCTAAGCCGGGGTAACTATGTTTTCGTCAGACCTAAAGAGGGGTGGAGAACCACGTCGAAATATACTGCCTTGCTCTCCGGATCGAATGGCATCTGCTGCTCAGTCGTGGCGATGAACGGACAAACCGTGGTCGCAGCCGTCGGGGGCAAAGAACGCACAGTCTACGTCTTCTCAAAGCCCGTGGGGGGCTGGGCGAGCAGCACCGAAACGGCGAGGCTGAATGGGGCTGGAGGCAGCGGTGAGAGGCTCAACTCTGTTTCCATAAACAGCTCTGGGACTGCGATATTAGCCGGGACACTGACCGGCATTTTGGCCAAGTCGGGTTCGGCATACTTATACCTTGAGCCGGAGGGCGGCTGGGTCACTGCGTCCCGCTCTGATGAGGAGCTTCGGGCCTCCGACGAGACCGCGCGCGACGAGTTTGGAGGCTCGGTCGGCATGGGGGAGCATTATGCGGTGGTCGGGAGCTGGGGAGCCCAGGTGGTAGGCAAGCAGGCGTCCGGTGCCGCTTATGTTTTTGGCAATGAATGATTCTTACTCCGGTTCTTTTCGGCAATGCAGACAGAGGATTCCCTAACCGGACCGGGTCGCCTCTGTCGGAATTATTGGCTCTGCCGCTCGAATATCTCCTTTACCCTTTCAATCGTATCCGCCTCCTCCGCCGTCTTATCCGGCCGCAGGCGCACGATCCGCGGAAAGCGCAGCGCGTAGCCGCTGTCGTGACGGTCCGATTGCATCATGTTGTTAAAAGCCACCTCCAGCACAATCTTCGGCTCAACCGTGCGGCGAAAGCCTTGATCTTCAATCGTGTGATCGAGAAACCACTTTGTCATCTCGGCAATCTCGACGTCGGTCAGTCCCGAATATGCTTTGCCGATATTCACCAAATGCTCCCCGTCCCAAACGCCAAACGTATAGTCGCTAAGCACCCCGACGCGCTTGCCGTGACCGTACTCAACCGCAGTCACGACCACATCGAGCGTGGCCAGCTCGCGCTTCATCTTCAGCCACGACTTGCCGCGCTTGCCCGGCGTGTAAGTTGAATCGAGATCTTTGATCATCAATCCTTCGTTGCCCCGCGTCTGCGCCTCGGCAAACAGTTCTTCTAATTCTTCCGGTGAGGCCGCCGTGAAAACCGGAGCACGTATAGCTCTCGCCACCGGGGCCTCGTGACTTATCTGGAACGCCAATTTTCCTTGCGCTGTTCTTCTCTGTGACTCCGTGGCTCTGTGGTGAATGACTTGCTTTTCCGCCGCCAGAAGTTCTTCCAGAATCCGCCCCCGCTCCCGCAGCGGACGATCAATGAGCAACTCCCCACTCGCGTACAGAACGTCGAAAGCGAGGTACGCCACCGGAATCTCCTGCAGCATGCGCTCGCTGACTTTCTTCCTGCCCAAGCGCTGCTGCAGAATCGAAAACGGCCGCGCACGGTTCTCCGGATAGTCCCATGCCACGATTTCACCATCGAGAATCGCACCCTGCGGCAATCCGGCCAAAGTCTCCGGCAACTCCGGAAACGACTGGGTGATCTCATCCCGCGTGCGGGAAAAGAATTTCACCTCACCCTCCGCGACATGAGCCTGCGCCCGAATCCCGTCATACTTGTCTTCGACTGCGGCCTCAGCGAAATAACTCAACGCCTCCTCGGCCGACTCGATCGGGCTTGCCAGCATGAATCCTAGCGGATGGAACATCCGTATTCTTGCTTCGGCCAGCTTGCTATCGATCGCGAGCCGCAGCGTCTCGCCGATATCACCCAGCAACATGTTCGCCCGCTGCACTTCCGTCAGCGTGGCACCATAAGCTCTGGCAATCGCGTCTTCGACCAGGGTCTCCTTCAGCCCAATGCGCAGATCGCCGGTGATGATCTTCACAATGTACTTGGCTTCGAGTGGCGTAGCCCGATTCAGCAAATCGCGAACCATCGCGGTTTTCGCCGCCGAACCGCGTGCCGCCGCGATCTGCCGGAAAACACCAGCCACTTCGAGAACGCTCAGCCCTTGCCCCGGTCGCTCGGCCAAAACTTCGCCCGCCACTGCGCCCAGGTCACCGTGCTTTCGGTAAGCAGCGGTCAGTGCGGCTTCATCCTTTCCCGAAAGCTCCGCGACAACGCGCCACAACAGCGACCCGCCCACTTGCAGAGTCGTTTCTTCCCAAGCCGGAAACGCTCTGCCCGACAGAAACACCGCCGACACCGCAGCCTCGTCCGAACCGCGGGATTTCAGATAGTCGGCCACGATCCCCGTCTTCAACAGCTTCTTAGTCGTCGCGGCGACCGCCTCACAAGCCTGAGCCAGCTTTTGCATCTTGCTTTGAGGATAGACGAAGGACCTGCCGACCGGCGACTTCCCTCTGCGCAAATCCTCCGGATAAATCCCGCCGTCTCTGTTACTTAGAACGCTCGATGCACATAGGAGCGCTGCCAACCCCTGTGGTAGGCTAGTGTTTGGCGCTTTCCCGCGCCTGGAGCATCTAACCATCGTGCGTTCTCTGCGAAATTTCGTGCGTTTCCTGGTGGCCGTGCAGCTCTTGCCCGCGCTTGAAAGCGGCGAAGAAACTCTGGTCGGGGGACAAGCCGTGCTCGAAGGCGTGATGATGCGCTCGCCGCACGCCTGGGCGATCGCCTGCCGCAAGCCTTCAGGCGAAGTGGTCACCATGAGCGAGCCGCTCGACCGTCCTTCAGAAAAACATAAGTGGATGGCCTGGCCAATCGTTCGCGGAGTCATGACGCTCGGCTACGCCATGTCGCTCGGCTACCGCGCCCTGCGCTTCTCGGCGAACGTAGCCATCGAAGAAGTGATGCAAGGCGACGAAACTGCCACGGACCATGTGGAGACGGCCGCCTCGGCCGTCCCGCTGAAGCGGAGCGAAGCGGAACCTTCCACGAACGCCACCGCAGGGTCCACCAAAGCAAGCTCCCGCGAGAAAGCCGCCACCATCAGCGGATGGCTGGCGGCCGGCAACGTCGTTATTTCTCTCGCGTTCTTCATCTTCATGTACAAGTACCTGCCGCTCCTAGCCGCCACGGAAATTAAAAAGCTTAACCCGGCGCTGGGCGGCCAGATCATATTCAATCTTGTCGATGGCGTCGTGCGCTTGATCCTGTTCCTGCTGTTCATCTGGGGAGTTTCGCTGTTCCCGGATATCCGGCGCGTCTACCAGTATCACGGAGCCGAGCACAAGACAGTCTTCGCTTTCGAAAACGGCGACCCGCTTTCGACCACGGCCGTGCAGAAGTATTCGACGTTCCATCCCCGCTGCGGCACCAGCTTTCTGATGACGGTGATGCTCATATCGATCGGCTTCTATATGCTGATCCCTTACACCACGTTCTGGGCGCGCTTTGCCTCGCGCATTGCGCTGCTGCCCGTGATCGCCGGCGTGTCGTATGAAATCATCCGCTTCGCTGCCAAACACCGCGGCTCACTCTTTGCCCTGATGACGGCTCCCGGCCTCTGGCTGCAGCGCATCACCACGCAGCCGCCGTCTGACGAGATGGCCCAGTGCGCCATCACCGCCCTCGACCAGGCCATGGCCCTCGAAAAAGAACGCGGCGGCGAACTGGTGATTGCCTAGGGGCTCCCCCCCGAAATAGTTCTCAGTTCTCAGTTCTCAGCGAAAACCCATAGAATGAGTTGTCCAATTGAGAAATTCCTCGGGCGTTGAGATCTGGATTCTTGACTGAGAACTGAGAACCGAGAACTGAGTACTGACAGATGTTTGAAAGACTCGACCAAATCGAAGCCCGCTACGAAGAGCTGACCAGCGCTCTTGCCTCGCCCGATATCGTGAACGATTCGGCGAGATACCAGAAGACCGCCAAGGCGCACAGCGAAATCGCGCCCGCCGTCGAAAAGTATCGCGAATACAAAGACCTGACGCGTGGCATCGCCGAGAGTAAAGCCATGCTCGCGGAAGAAAAAGATCCAGAGATGCGCGCCTACGCTCAGGAAGAACTCGGCAAGCTGGAGCCTCGCGTCGCCGCCATCGAAGAAGAACTGAAAGTCCTGCTCCTGCCCAAAGATCCGAACGACGAGAAGAACATCATCCTCGAAATCCGCGCCGGCACCGGCGGAGACGAAGCCACTCTCTTCGCCGCCGAGATCTTCCGCATGTACACCCGCTACGCCGAGACTCAGCGTTGGAAAGTTGAAGTGCTTTCATCTTCGGAATCGTCGGCCGGCGGGTTGAAAGAAGTCATCGCCATCATCGAAGGCCATCGCGTGTTTTCCCAGCTCAAGTACGAAAGCGGAGTGCATCGCGTGCAGCGCGTTCCCGCCACCGAGCAGCAGGGCCGCGTCCACACCTCGGCGGTCACGGTCGCCGTTCTTCCCGAGGCGGAGGATGTCGACATCAAGATCGAAGCCAAGGACCTGCGCATCGATACTTTTTGCTCCTCCGGTCCCGGCGGCCAGTCGGTGAACACTACTTACTCGGCGGTGCGCATCACACATATCCCTACCAACACGGTGGTGAGTTGCCAGGACGAGAAGTCACAAATCAAGAACCGCGAAAAAGGCATGCGCGTTCTGCGCTCCCGCCTTTACGAAATCGAAATGGAGAAGCAGCAGGCAGCGCTGGCCAAAGAGCGCAGGGCCATGGTCGGCTCCGGCGACCGCAGCGAGAAGATCCGCACTTACAACTTCCCGCAAAACCGCCTTACCGACCATCGCATCGGCTTCACCATCCACCAGCTCGAACAAGTGATGGATGGCAAGCTCCAGCCGCTGATCGAAGCGCTCACCACGCATTACCAGGCTGAGAAGCTGAAGCAGGAAGCCAGCATCGCGGTGTAAGAGTCTGATGCAAGATATTCCGCACAAAAGGCAGCATGGAATACGTCAACACTAGCTACCACTCTTATGTTGGCCCTCGCCAGCCGTTTCGCAGCGAACAGCGCTCGCGTTCGAGAGCTAGCCTCTCCTTTGAGTAATGCCCAGTTCTGGCAAAGGCCGTTCTGCTACGGCAACAGCTTCGGGCACCTCGTTTTGCACCTCACCGGCAACTTGAATTACTACATCGGCGCGCAGATCGCGAAGACCGGCTACCTTCGCGACCGCCCGCGCGAATTCAACGACCCGAACCCTCCGTCAAAAGATGAAGCGCTCAAATACTTTGATGATGCTGTGACAATGGTTCTCCAGACCATCCACGCACAATCACCCGAAGATTGGTCCGCCGGAATACTCAGGCGCCGGCGCCGACGCCAGGAATCGGCTGGAAATGGTGCTGCAATGCGCCGCTCACATGCAACACCACATCGGCCAGATGATCTATCTCAGTTACGAGTTAAGGAAGCAGGCAGAGAAAAGTTGACTACCTGCATTCTTGGTTTTCTCTGTGTCTCTGTGACTCTGTGGTGAAATGGTTCAGTGCAGCTAAAACAGACCCTGTCCGGAGCCATTGCCCGCCTCACGGAGGACCACGTTCCCTCCCCGCGCCTGAACGCAGAGCTTCTCCTGATGTTCACTCTCAATCGCGATCGCGCTTTTCTCTACGCGCACCCCGAGCGCGAACTCACCAAGGATGAGACAACCCGTTACGAGGCCGCGCTGGCCGAGCGCGCAAGAGGCGTCCCCGCGCAATACATCACCGGCCATCAGGAATTCTGGGGCATGGACCTCATCGTGACCCCTGCAGTGCTCATCCCGCGCCCCGAAACCGAGCACGTGATCGAAACCGTGATCGAATTGCAAGCTTCGGTACCAGGCGTCCGGCATCCGGCATCCGCAAGCCGGAACCCAAAAGCCGAAAGCCGAATTCTCGACGTAGGCACCGGCTCCGGGTGCATCGCCTTAGCGCTCGCCAAAGAATTGCCGCAAGCGGAAATCCACGCCACCGACATCTCCGCGGCCGCGCTCGATATAGCGCGCGCCAACGCCGCCCGCCATCAACTCGAATCCCGCATTCAATTCCGCGAAGCCGACCTGCTCGCCGGAGTCGAGAACAAATCTTTCGACTTCGTCGTCTCCAATCCGCCCTACGTCGGCGAGTCCGAAGAAGATCAAGTTCAGCTCGAAGTCCGCAAGTTCGAACCGCGGAACGCTGTCTTTGCCGGTCCCACGGGATTGGAGGTAATCACGCGCCTCGTTCCGCAAGCCCATGCGGCCCTCACGCCCGGAGGCTGGCTGGTCATGGAAATCAGTGGGACGATCGCAGAAGCAGTGCGAGAGTTGTTGTGGGATTGGAATGATGTGAAAATTCTGCCGGATCTGCAATCGATCCCGCGCGTCGTGCAAGCACGCAAATAATTAGCGCGGCACACTCGCCGGCAGTATCTCTTCAACATCCACAATGCTCGTAGGATACTTGCCGGTGTAGCAAGCCGAGCAATAAGAAGTCTTTTCGCCTTCGCCGCAGGCCTTCTTGAGTCCTTCTAGCGATAGGTAGGCCAGCGAGTCGGCTCGAATGTACTGTCGAATCTCGTCAATTGATTTATTCGCGGCAATCAGCTGATTCTTCGAAGGCGTGTCTACGCCGTAATAGCAAGGCGAAATCGTGGGTGGGCACGAGACGCGCATATGCACTTCCTTCGCCCCCGCGCTGCGGATCATGCGGACGATTTTGCGGCTCGTCGTGCCGCGCACGATCGAATCGTCGATCAGCACAATGCGCTTCCCTTCCAGCAGCGAACGCACCGTATTCAGCTTCAGCTTCACCCCGAAGTCGCGCACACTCTGGCTGGGTTCAATGAAGGTCCGTCCCACGTAATGATTGCGGATCAGGCCGAAGCGGAACGGGATGCCGCTTTCCGCCGCGTAGCCTACGGCCGCGGTCACGCCTGAATCCGGCACAGGAACCACCAGATCGGCCTCCACCGGCGCTTCGCGCGCCAACTGCCGTCCCAGTTCTTCGCGGCTGGTCTGCACCGCGCGGCCAAACACGATGCTGTCCGGCCGCGAAAAATATACGTGCTCGAAAATGCAACTCGATTGCGGCGCGGCCGTCGAATAAAAGCGCGAGGTCAGGCCTTCCGGCCCCACCACGATCAATTCCCCGGGCTTCACGTCGCGCTCGTAGGTGGCGCCGATCAGATCGAAGGCGCAAGTCTCGGAGGCGAAGACGATCGTGTCGCGCTTCTGGCCTTCGAGCGCCGGAATGCGCCCCATGGCCAGCGGCCGGAAGCCGCGCGGATCGCGCGCCGCGATGATCCGGTCTGGACTCATCACCACCAGCGAAAACGCACCTTCCACACGCCGCAGCGCGTCGGCAATCGCCTCAGGCAGCGTGTGCTCCCGCGAAAGCGCAACCAGGTGGACGATCACTTCGGTATCGCTGTTGGTCTGAAAAATCGAGCCGCTGCGCTCCAGTCGACTTCGCACCTCCGCCGCGTTCGTGAGATTGCCATTATGTGCTACTGCAATCGAGCCTTTATTCGATTGCACGAGAATCGGCTGGGCGTTTAAGAGCGCCGAGTCGCCCGCGGTGGAATAACGCGTATGCCCGATGGCCAGAGTGCCCCGTATCTTCGAGAGCACATCTTCGGTGAAGATGTCAGCAACCGTGCCCATCGCCTTGTGGACGCGGGAAGTCAGGCCGTCGGAGGTAACGATCCCCGCCGATTCCTGCCCGCGATGTTGCAACGCATGCAGGCCCAGGTAAGCGAGCTTCTCCGCCTCAGGATGAGCAAAGATCGCCACCACACCGCACTCGTCGTGAAATTTGTCGAAAGACATTCAGCTCCTAAAAGCTTCTAGCTTCTAGCCCCTGGCTAAACCAAAATCTTTCCGCGATGCAAGCTTCTTCAATCTGCGCCCACCAACTCGGGATCAGTCCGCAAAACTAATTCCAGCGCAGATTCGTAAGCCCGGCTCAATTCTGAAACGGCTGACGATACAACGACCTGCCCATCCAGCGAAATCTCCAGCCGCTCCGGAATCGCTTCCCCGAGCACATCCGCAGCGATGCCATATCTCTTCGCTATCTCTTTGATTCGCGAAACCTGCTCCGGGACGCACGACAGCACAATCCGGCTCGCATCTTCCCCAAACAGCGCAAACTCCGCGGGAAGCCCGTTCGATGTCAGATTCACCCGCGCTCCAATTCCCTTGGCAAACGCTTTCTCCGCCAGCGCCACGGCCAGCCCGCCATCCGAACAGTCATGCACAGATTCCGCCAAGCCCAGCTGAATCAGTTCGATGACTGCCTTCTGCAGCGCCGCTTCTTTCTCCAGATCGAGTTCCGGAGGATAGCCCCACAGCGCGCCCAGAATCTCTTTCGCGTACTCCGACGATCCGAACTCGCTCTCCACATCCGTGATATCGGCTGCTTCGCCGGCCCGCAATAGCACGATCGTGCGTCCCGCGGCAGCGAAATGCGCCTTCGCGGTTTTGTGGACGTCGTCAAGAATCCCCACCACTCCCAGTACGGGCGTGGGATAAATCCCCTCGCCCAGCGTCTCGTTATAGAAACTCACGTTGCCGCCGGTGATGGGAATTTCCAGCTCCTCGCAAGCCTTGGTGATGCCATCGATGGTTTGCGAGAACTGCCACATGATGTGCGGCTTCTCCGGATTGCCAAAATTAAGACAGTTGGTGCCGCCCACCGGCGTTGCGCCCGAACACGCCACCTTGCGCGCGGCCTCGGCCACGGCGTGCATCGCGCCGAGACGCGGATCGAGGTAACACCAGCGGCTGTTGCCATCGAGCGCCATCGCCAGCCCACGCTGCGGCGAATCAGGATCTGGATTCTTGATGCGAATCACGCCCGCACCACCCGCTCCCGGCGCTTCTACAGTGTTGGTCTGCACCATGTGATCGTACTGCTGCCAAACCCAGCGCTTGCCGCAGATGTTCGGGCTGGCGAGAAGCTGCTGCAGATTCTGCGTGAAGTCGCTGCCGCCGTTGAGTTGAATGCCTTCCGGCATCTCGCGCGGCACAGGCGGCTCCCAGCGCGCCAGCGGACGTTTGTACACGGGCGCGTCGTCGGTGAGCGCCTGATTCGGAATCTCGGCGACGACTTCGCCGTGATGAAGCACGCGCAATTTGTTGTCGGTGGTGACCTTGCCGACTTCGACCGCATCGAGTCCCCACTTTTCGAACACGCGGAAGACTTCCTGCTCGCGGCCTTTCTGCGCGACCAGCAGCATTCGCTCCTGCGACTCGCTCAGCATGATTTCGTAAGGACTCATACCGGTTTCGCGCTGCGGCACGCGATCGAGTTCGATTTCAATGCCGACCCCGCCGCGCGCCCCCATCTCGCAGGTGGAACAGGTAAGTCCGGCCGCGCCCATATCCTGAATGCCAATCACGGCGCCCGCTCCGGCCTGCATAACTTCAAGGCAGGCTTCGAGCAGCAACTTCTCCAGAAACGGATCACCCACCTGCACGTTCGGCCGCTTTGCTTCTGAGGCTTCGCTGAATTCTTCGCTCGCCATGGTCGCGCCGTGGATGCCGTCGCGCCCGGTCTTGGCGCCCACATAGATCACCGGATTGCCTTCGCCGGCAGCGCGCGCGTAGGAGATTTCATCTTTGCGAACCAAGCCCATGGCGAAAGCATTCACGAGGGGGTTGCCCGAGTAGCAGGGCTCGAACTTCGTCTCGCCGCCCAGGTTGGGCACGCCAAAGCAGTTGCCGTAAGAAGCGACCCCGCTGACCACGCCTTCGAGAATCGAGTGGTTGCGATGAATCTCA
>Ga0210388_10002426_pt1 | contig 14501 bp, 12 predicted proteins | sample IncBWC19OmetaG_FD_155485 | JGI IMG/M metagenome (GOLD analysis project Ga0210388, IMG submission 155485) | Forest soil microbial communities from Barre Woods Harvard Forest LTER site, Petersham, Massachusetts, United States - Inc-BW-C-19-O ...
AGCCAAGCGCTTACGTTATTTACTACCCCCGTGGTCTATGTGTACCTCGACCGCTTCCGAATGTTTTTGCGGTCTTTGTTCAGCGGTGAAGACCCCTCTATGGCTGAAGGTGGGTCCATTGCTCCCAGGCCGAGCCCGGCGCATTAGAGGGCTCGATTCCCGACTCCCTTAAACTGAGGTATTCTTAGGAGCGACCCGGGAACCCAGGGCAACCCCATGCAACCCCGTTTTATGAGGGTCGCATCGGAATGAGTGCCAGGAGTGGCAGCAAGCAAGCTTCAGTTGGGTTCCAGCAACGCAGCGGCGCGAAAGGCAAACGCCCTTTTTCTGGCCGGTCGCCGTATGATAGAGATGTCCCGCTTCCATGCGGGCTTTTTTACGTGCAGCCCAGTATTATTGGTCTTCGCCTTCAAATTCTCCGAGGAGTCACTGATGCTTCAGAAAGCATTGATCCTGGTTTTCGCCGTCGCAGGGATTGCCGGTTGCGTCGGCTGCAGCACGACCAGCCATTATGTTTATGCCACTCTTCCTGCTGCCAATGAACTGGCAGTTTACCGGGAGGATCCCTTCTCTGGCACGCTCACGGAACTCGCGGGAACCCCGTACACGATCGGGGATGGAGCTCACTCTGTGGTGATTCATCCCTCGGGAAAGTTCCTGTATGTGGCGAATCCGGGTCAAAATGAAAACGATATTTCGCTGTTCGACATCCTCAGTAACGGCTATCTGAATGAGATCCCTCCCCGCACGACGGTTGCACCCAACGGCACGCAACCGGCACTCCTGGCGATGGATCCCGCGGGGAATTATCTTTACGTAATGAACACCGGATCAGATAACATTTCGGTCTTCTCCATCGATAGCACTGGCGGGCTCACGCAGGTTCCTAATTCCCCGTTTTTCATCGGTTTGACGCCGCTTAATATGGTGCTCACGCCCTCCGGCGACTTTCTCTACGTCAGCGTCGCGGGCGGACAAATCGGAACCAGCAATGGGTCAATCTTAGGCTTCAGCGTGAGCTCGGGGGCGCTGCAGCTGCTCAACCCTCCGCTGACCAGCGCCGATGGAGTCAATCCTAATGGACTCGTAATCGACCCAAGCGGCAGCTATATGTACGTTGCGAATACGCAGTCAGACTCCATCTCGATCTTCGCCATCAGTCCGCCAAACACTCCGCCTGGCACATTGCAGCAGGTCATCGGCTCTCCGCTGGATGACATCTACAGTGATCCCTTTGCGCTGCTCCTTGATCCCAAGGGTCAGTTTCTTTACGTGGCGAATCAGGGATCGAGTAACGTTGCTGTATATTCGATCGATTCGACTACTGGATTGCCTACTGCGCTGACCACGTCTACCAGCGCCTTTGCCTTCACCACCGAAGGCAGTCCCAGTTTTCTGGTCGAGGACCCGAACGGAAACTATTTATTTGTAGGGAATCAGGGCTCCTCTGCCGGAATTCAGGCGTTTGGCGTCAACAGCGGGAATTTGAATCCTCTCTTAACGTATGCCGTTGGGAATACTCCAAGTTCGATCGCCGTGGCGCCGTAAGCGAAAACCAGCCGCTGCTTCAGCCTGGGACCGGCTCGATAGAACTTTCCTTAGCGCGCCGCACTGGACGAACCAGCTGGAATAGGTTAGTTTGCTGAGTGCGGCTACACATGAATGTCCGCTACGAGCCGGACCTGGGACAGGCTGGTTCACGAGCCACGGAGTTTCCGTTAATAAGCCGATGACATACAAAAACTTCCAAACTCTGCGACAATAACTAATCCGGCGCGAACCCCCCTGTGTGACCACCACAGGACTGAACATCGAATCGCGGAGAACATCCCGATTCGGTCGGCTTGGGGTTGATTCCGTGCCGAGACTTAATTCAGGACACAGAATCCATGAGGATTGCCAGCGCGGCAAGCGCCTTCCCGGAACATTACTACTCTCAGAAAGTTCTTCTCGAACGCCTGCAGGATTATTGGGGACCCGAACTCAAGAATCCGCTGTTGCTGGCGCGGTTGCACCGCAACGTGACTGTGGATGGCCGCTACCTTGCGATTCCCGCGGAGCAATACGTGGATATCAAGACCTGGGGCCAAGCCAACGACATCTGGATCAGGGTAGCGCAGGAGTTGGGAGAGAAGGCTCTCTGCCTCGCACTGCACAATGCCGGGCTGGAGCCCTCCGACCTGGGTTGCCTGCTCTTCACCACCGTCACCGGAGTCGCCAGCCCTTCCATCGACGCTCTGTTGATCAACCGCATGAAGCTCCCGACCAATATTCGACGTACCCCGATCTTCGGGCTGGGATGCGTAGCCGGCGCTGCGGGAATTGCACGCGCCTCGGATTACGTTCGCGCGTATCCGAAGCAAGCCGCGGCTTTGGTATCGGTCGAGCTCTGTTCACTTACGTTGCAGCGTGAAGATCTGTCGGTAGCGAATCTGATCTCCTCGGGACTATTCGCCGATGGCGCTGCCGCCGTGATTGTGACCGGTGCGGAATTTGAAGCGCCGGAGCGAGAAATTCCAGGACCTAAGATTCTCGCGACAAGGTCGGTGTTCTATCCCAGCACAGAAGACATGATGGGCTGGAACATCTCCGAGAAAGGCTTCCGCATCATACTCTCTACCGAGGTTCCGACCCTGATCCGAGAAAACCTCGGCCGGGATGTAGACGCATTCCTGGCGGACAACGGACACAAGCGAAGCGAGCTGAAGAGCTTCGTTCTCCACACCGGGGGACCGAAGGTGCTCGACGCTTCGGCGGATGCATTGGGCTTGCACAATGGACAGCTCGATGCTTCCTGGGATTGCCTGCGCAAGGTAGGAAATCTTTCTTCAGCGTCTGTGCTGTGTGTTCTGGAAGATGTGATGAAAAACCGGCGCCCTGAACCGGGCTCGTTGGGTCTGCTGGCCGCCATGGGACCCGGGTTTTGTTCCGAGCTTCTGCTTTTGCAATGGTGAGGTCGGGTCGTTGGTGAACTCAACAGACGTTTTTGTAATCGGCGGAGGCCCGGCCGGGCTGGCGGCAGCGATTGCGGCGCGTCAGCAAGGACTACGCGTCGTGGTCGCCGATGGCGCCAAGCCTCCGATCGACAAGGCATGCGGTGAAGCGCTCATGCCGGATGCAATTGCCGCTCTTGAACGCCTGGGAGTTGCCGTGCCTGCCTCCGACGCTTGTCCTCTTCGCGGCGTCCGCTTCCTCAGTTCCGGATTGTCGGCAGAAACCGCTTTCCCTGCTGACACTTCCGGACTCTCCATTCGCCGGACTTCTTTGCATCGCATCATGACTGAACGGGCTGCCGCGCTAGGAGCCGATCTGCTTTGGCAGACTACTGTCACGGGGATTGCCGGCGAATACGTCCACCTGGGTGAACGCTCAATCCGCACACGGTGGGTTGCAGGCGCCGACGGCGCCAACTCGCGCGTACGCCGCTGGGCGAATCTTGAGGCCCACTCGCGAACCGGCCTGCGCTACGCTTTTCGCCGCCATTATCGCATCCAGCCGTGGACTGATCGCATGGAAATATATTGGGGAAAGCACGTCCAAGGCTACGCCACAGCCGTAAGCAACGAACAAGTCTGTGTGGCGGTGGCTTCGCGCGATCCCAGGTTTCGCCTGGAAGAAGCTTTGAGCGAGTTGCCCGAATTAAACGCGCGGCTTCGCGGGGTTGAGACGGTCTCTGCTGAAAAGGGATCTGTAACCGCCAATCGCAAATTGAAGCGTGTTTGTCGAGGAAATGTTGCGCTGATCGGCGATGCTTCGGGAACCGTGGATGCAATCACGGGCGAAGGCCTTGGCCTGTCCTTCAGCCAGGCCGTGGTGCTGGCCAGCTGTTTCAGGTCCGGAAGTCTCGATGGTTATCAAGACGCACATCGCCACCTGGCATTGCGACCGCTGCTAATGGCGCGATTGATGCTTACGCTCGACGGCCATTCCAGCTTTCAACAACGTACTCTCACAGTTTTTCGCAGGCATCCCGAGGTGTTTCGCAGATTGCTGGCTCTGCATGTGGGAAGTCTATCGCCTTTTCACCTCGCGCTCGACGGGCTCACCCTGGGCTGGGGGCTACTCACTGCATAGCCCGATGAAGGACGCCGGCCCGGGATCTTATCGAAGGTATGGGTGCGGTAGGCTCCTGGCTGGCGTCGCATTTCTTGCAGTTGCCGGCGTCGTTTCTGCCGCGCAGGGCGTGGCATTTCAGCTGGATCCTCAGCACACCACTATTAACTACACGTTCGGCGATGCGCTCCACACGGTTCATGGAACGTTCCGGTTGAAGCAAGGCTCTCTGCGTTTTGACCGTTCCTCGCGTGATTCCGCTTCGGGCAAGCTCGCTGGCGAAATCATAGTGGATGCAAAAAGCGGTGAGAGTGGCAGCGGAATGCGTGATCACAAAATGCATCGGGAGGTGCTGGAGAGCGACCGCTATCCGGAAATTACATTTCGTCCTGATCGCGTCGATGGGACTGTGGCGCTACAAGGAAAGTCTTCCGTGCGGGTACACGGAATCTTCGCCATCCACGGATCGGACCATGAACTAACCGTCCCAGCAGAGGTCGAGGTATTTCCAGACCACTGGACCGCGACCCTGCACTTTGCAGTGCCTTACACGAACTGGGGCATGAAGAATCCAAGCACGTTTTTTCTGCGAGTCAGCGAGTCGGTGGACATTGATTTGACCACGAGCGGAACCTTAGTCCGTTGAAAGGCTGGCCTTAAAAGTAACGGCCTTGAAACGACTTCGATGGAAAGCGATCAATACCCATCCTGCGGCGAGATTCCCTTACCCTCGGTGCATTCATAGCATCGTCCGGCGGCTAGATTCGTAAACTCTTCAGTTCTCCCGCTCGGCCAGAGAATGACGACCCGCTCCACACGATCGCGTTTCGCCAATCCAAACGTAACTGGAAGTTCGGACTGCGATAAATAACTGGAACCACTCTTTACCATGCGCGACTGACTCAAGCCGCCGGAGACAATGCGGATCGTCGCACCGATTCCGTCGCGGTTCGATTTGATGCCGACCAGCCGGAAACGAATGCTGCGGTTTCCGGCCAATTGGTCGTTCCGGTAGAGGTAGGCTGGACCGTTGTTGGTAGTCAGCAGCAGGTCGAGGTCGCCGTCGCGATCGAAGTCAGCATAGGCTAGTCCGCGTCCCACCTTCGGCTGCTCGAATCCGCTGCCTACTTCCGCGGCGATGTCGTGAAAACTCCCCTTGCCATCGTTCAGAAAGAGCTGTGGCGGCTGGGCGTAGCCGACATTGCCGCGAATGTTGCGCACCGTCTCGTCGATGTGGCCGTTAGCGACGGCGAGATCTAGCCAGCCATCAAGATTCGCGTCGAGGAAAACGCATCCAAAACCCAGACTGTTCTTGGAAGCTAGTCCAACCCCTGCCTGCGCGGCGATGTCTTCGTATGCTTTACCGCTGAACTCGTACAAGCCGGTCATTTCGTTATCGAAGTTCGTGATAGCCACACCAGAACGGCCGGAGTTGGTGAAATCGCCGACGTCCACACCCATGCCGGCCCGCGCCTTGCCCTCGCTGCTGAAGGCCAGCCCAGCCTCGACTGCGGCGTCTTTGAATGTGCCGTTGCGCTGGTTTCGATACAGCTTGTTGGGCTGAGTGTCGTTCGCGACCAACAGATCGGGCCAGCCACTCTGGTTTTCATCCAGCATGGCAACGCCCAGAGATTTGGAACTGCTGTCGAAAACGCCGCTGGAAGCGGTAACGTCCTCAAAGGTGCCGTTGCCGCGGTTGTGAAACAGCCAGCAGGTTTCGCCGCGATACGCCTCCGGCGTGCAATAGGATTTGTGCTTGCCATCGAGACTGCAGAACACATCGTGCTCAGGCAACCACTTGACGTAGTTGCAAACAAAAAGATCGAGCCGGCCGTCGCGGTCGTAATCAAACCAGAGAGCGGACGTGCTGAACCCCAGGCGCTTTCCCAATCCGCTGGCGCTGGTTACATCTGTGAAAGTGCCGTTGCCGGTATTGTGGAACAACCGGTTCTGCCCCACGCAGGTCACTAGAATGTCCGGGAATCCGTCGTTGTCGTAATCGCCGATCGCCACACCCATGCCGTACATTTCAACATCGAGTCCGGCCCGGGAAGTGACGTCGGTAAAGGTACCGTTCCCGTTGTTGTGGTAGAGGCGCAGCGTGGAGCGCCGCTGCTTGTGGCCAGGCCAATCCATTCCATTGATTAGAAGAATGTCTTGCCAGCCGTCGCGGTCGTAATCGAGAAAGGCGCACCCCGAACCCAGAGTCTCCGGCAAGTATTTCCCGCCGAAGGCGCCGCTGTTGTGCTGGAACTGAATGCCGGCGCTGGAGGTGACATCAACCAGACGAAAGCCGGGCGAAGCCTGTGTTCCAGAAGCCGCACCCAGCGCCCGCAACAGCGGGAACTGTGACAACGAAGCCAGACCCGCCATGCCCTGCAGAAAAGATCTGCGATTCACGGGACGTTTCACGGAACGTCTCACGGAACGTTCACCAGTCCGGAGCGAATCGCATAGACCACCAGCTCGGCAGTCTTGTGAATGCCGAGCGCGTTCATGATATTGGCGCGATGGACTGCAACCGTGTTGGCGCTGAGGTCCAGCACCAAGGCTATCTCCTTGTTCGACTTGCCATCCACGATCATCTGCAGGACTTCGAGCTCTCGCGGCGTCAGCCCGCCGCTGCGTTCGCCTTTGAGCGACGAGGGTTGCCCGACCTGGGGATCGAAGATCGTTTTCCCGCCGGCCACCCGCCTTACGGCCGACCCCAGTTCCAGATTCATCGCGTTCTTCAGAATATATCCCCTAGCGCCGGCTTGGGTCGCTTGCCGCACCCAGGTGTTCTCCGAATGCATGCTGAGCATGAGCACCGCGGTCTCGGGCAGGTCTTCGAGAATCTGCCGCGTTGCATCAAGTCCGTTCATCTTGGGCAAGGCGCAGTCCATGACTACAACTTGCGGCTTCAACTCGCGCGTCAGTTTGACCGCTTCTTCCCCGTCGCCGGCCTCACCGACGACGACCATATCCGGCTCATCCTCCAACATTCGCCGAAAGCCACGCCGGACCAGGCTATGGTCATCCACCAGCAACACACTGATCTTCTTTGTCATATTTGGCTTTTCTGACTTTGATCGTTTCCCCGGCGGTCTTTCCCCCGCAGATCTTTCTCCCTCGGCTCTCCGTCTTGTGACCCAACTTTCTCGCGAGGTACCGTCAGGTGCACTAGCGTACCCCCCGCGGTGGGAGTCGCAAAGACTAATTGTCCATCCATCAATTCCGAACGCTCGCGCATGGCAACGAGTCCGATGCCTTGCTTCGCAGGCCGCTGGTTGAAGCCAACTCCGTGATCCTCTACTTCCAACTCAAGCGTCGCAGGCAGAAAACGTAATCGCACCCAAGCCTGTTTTGCGCCGGAGTGCCGCGCCACATTGTTCAGAGCTTCCTGCAGCACGCGGTAGATTTGCACCGCCGCGCTTCCATTCAGCTCGAACGGCAAGCCCTGCTTCTCATAGGATATGGCAATCCCGGTCTGTCTTTCCACGGTGGGGATGTACCAATCGAGCGTAGTCTCCAGCCCGGCCTCATCGAGCATTACCGGATGCAGCGCCTGCGACAGGGTTCGAACCCGGTCGAGCGTGTCTTGCGCGATCTGGTTAACTTCCTGCAAGTCGCCGCGCAGGGACGAACCTTCGGGAGCGTGAGCTCCGGCACGGCCGAGCATTGATCCCATCGCTGTCAGAATCTGGCCAAATTCATCATGCAGCTCGCGCGAAATATAGCGGAGCATGGATTCCTGCGTGGCAATCAATTTCTGCGCGAGTTCACTGCGCCGCTCCGAAAGCTCAGCCACGCGCGCAAACAGCCGCCGGTTCCACCGGATCATGGAAAACCCAGTCAACAGGATCGCCGCCAGGGTCGCGGCCAGGAAAACATACACCTGGCGCTGCACCCGGTCATAGATCTGGACAATGCGCTGTGCCGCCTGGTCCTCGTTTTCGCTGTTCTGCACCAGCATCCGGGCCACGGCCGTGCTCAGAGCCGCCTGCCGGGCTTGCAAAGAAAGCTGAATCTGCGCTCTCGCGTCTTTTCCATTGCCCGAGGCAGCCAACGCGAACACGCGATCCGCCGCATCCCAGAACTGCGTCAATGAACTGCTGAGCGAAGCGCTTTGCTCGGCTGTCCGACTGGTCGGGGCCAAGCCGGCTTCGAGTCGCATGGCATCATCGAGGTCGGTGCGAATGCGCTGGAACTGCGCTGACCAGGCTGTGAGCGGGTAAGGCTCGTCATTGTCGATCATGTCGCGCATGGCGACCGCAAGCAGGTTCAGGTCGTTCTGGATGCGGAGCAACTGCAGAGAATCCTTGCGGTTACGGTCGATCAGATCGGACTGAAGCTTGCGCAGACCGGCCACTTGCCAGGTGATGTATGCAGAGTAGGCCACGACAGCCGCAAGGGTGATGGCCAGCCCGAGCAACAGGCCCACGGTTGGAGAGCGCTCCGGAGAAGGCGGACGTGTCACGCCCCGAGGATACAACGCCTCGCCCGGACGTGTCACAATGCAGTAATAATGAAGCGAATCGATGTCTGGCGGAGTCCAATTAAAGATTGAGTACAGACCCTAAAACAGCCCAGAAGCCCCCAAAAGTCCAGCGGTTGCGCGCGGTTCTCCCTATCGTTTGGGAGTTGACCCGTCCGCGCATCGGCCTGCTGAGCGTTGGCTTCTTGCTGATGATTGTGAACCGGGTCGCGAGCCTTGTGCTGCCCTACTCCACTAAGTTCTTGTTTGACAATGTCATCCCCAAGCACTCCCTGCATTTGCTGGACCGGCTCGTCCTGGTGGTTCTGGGGGCGACGCTCATCCAGGGAATCACGTCGTTCTCGCTGACTCAGCTGCTGTCGAAGGAGGCGCAGCGCCTGATTACCGAGCTACGCCAGCGGGTGCAGAAGCACATTTCGCGGCTTCCGGTCGCATTCTATGACGCGAACAAAACCGGCATGCTGGTGTCCCGCATCATGAGTGATGTGGAAGGCGTACGCAATTTGCTAGGGACCGGCCTGGTCGACTTTGCGGGTGGACTGCTAACTTCCGCCATCGCGCTTGTCCTGTTGCTTCGCATCAGTGCGGTGATGACGGCCCTTGCCTTGGGATTCTTGCTGTTCTTCGGCATCGCGCTTGCCAAAGCCTTCGGCACGATCCGGCCAATCTTCCGGGAGCGCGGCAAGATAAACGCTGAGGTCACAGGCCGCCTCACGGAATCTCTGGGCGGCGTTCGCGTCATCAAGGGTTATCACGCGGAGGAGCGCGAGGAAGCCGTCTTCGCCCACGGCGTGAAACGCCTGCTGGAAAACATCATGCGCACGCTCACCGCAACGTCGGTGATGAGCCTCTCCGCCAGCGTGCTTTTAGGCGTGGTCGGCGCGGTGGTCACGTATGTGGGCGCACGCCAGATTATGGCGGGGACTATGTCGATTGGCGGTCTCGTCTCTTTCACTGCGATGTTGGCTTTTCTAATCGCACCCATGGCGCAGGCCGTGGGAATTGGAACACAGCTCACCGAAGCTCTGGCGGGGTTGGAGCGGACTCAGGAAATTCTGCACGAGCGTCCCGAGGACGAGGACCCGAAACGCTCCGTGGTGTTGGGCGACATTCGCGGCACCGTGGAGTTTGACGACGTAAGTTTCAGCTACGATGGCGTACACGAAGTTCTGCATGATATTTCTTTCCGCGCAGAACCCGGTACCGTTACGGCGCTTGTGGGATCCTCGGGCTCAGGAAAATCAACGACCATCGGCCTGATCTCCGCCTTTTACGTACCCACGAAAGGCAAAATTCTTGTGGATGGCACGGACCTGAGCAGGGTCCGCCTCGATTCCTACCGCACACGTCTCGGGGTGGTGTTGCAGGAATCGTTTCTGTTTGATGGGACAATTCGCGAGAATGTTATGTTTTCACGTCCGGGCGCGACTGAAGAAGAATTCCTGCGGGCCTGCCGAATCGCCCGCGTGGATGAATTCGCCGAATCTTTCGCTGAGAAATATGACACTGTTGTGGGCGAGCGCGGCGTGAAGCTCTCGGGTGGCCAACGGCAGCGCATTTCGATTGCCCGCGCCATTCTCGCCGAGCCGCGCATCCTGATTCTTGATGAAGCAACTTCCAGCCTCGACTCGGAATCCGAGCAGATGATTCAGCAGGGACTTTCTTATCTCATGCAGGGGCGAACGACATTTGTAATCGCGCACCGGCTTTCAACCATACGCCGCGCTGATCAGATTCTAGTGATGGAGCAAGGGCGAATCATCGAGCGCGGCACGCACGAACAGCTCTATGAAGCGCAGGGCCGCTACTACGATCTCTACACCCGGCAGCATGGACTGGAGCATAACCTCTTTCTCGCGCCGGGCGAGGGCGGCAAGCTTGAGGCGGACGGGAACGGCAGCACCGGTCCGGCACGCAACGGCGATGTCAAAACCGCCGACGCCTTGCGCGTGCTCAAGGGAGAGGTTCGCTAGCCTCATGAGCAGCACAGGCCGAAGCTCGCTGAACGGCGCTCCCGCGATTCACGCGACCCAACTTTGCCGCCATTACCGCATGGGCGAGACTCTCATCCGGGCAGTGGATGGCGTAACGCTTACCGTGGCTGCTGGCGAATTCGTCGCGCTGCTGGGCAGTTCTGGCTCGGGAAAGTCTTCGGTCTTGAATCTGGTTGCTGGCCTGGATCGTCCGACATCGGGTAGCGTGATTGTCCAGGAACGCGATCTCGCGCAACTCTCACGCGAGGAATTGGCTAAGTATCGGCTGCACACCGTTGGGATGGTTTTTCAATCGTTCAACCTGATCGCCAGCATGACGATGGCAGAAAACGTCGAATTGCCCATGCGCTTCGCCGAGGTCGATCGCGAGAAGCGTGATGGCCTCGCACGCGAAGCCCTTGCGAGAGTCGGCCTCGAAGCGCGCATGAACCACCGGCCGAGCGAACTCTCGGGCGGGGAACAACAGCGGGCCGCGCTGGCGCGTGCTCTCATCAACCGTCCTCAGTTGCTGTTAGCCGACGAGCCTACAGGTAATCTCGACAGCCACACCGGAACCGAAATTATGAATATGGTCCGCGAGTTCAACCAGAAGTTGGGAATGACAGTCGTGATGGTGACGCACGAGCGTGCTCTGGCGGAGCGCTACGCTCATCGCCTGATCTTCTTAGCGGATGGCAAACTGGTTGGTCAGGAATCGAATTCGGCCGTCGCTGCCGGTGGTCGAGAGAACGGAGCCCGACCGTGAAGCTTCCTGATCTGACCGAACTCGCCCTGCGCAATTTGCGCGAATCGGTTCTGCGAAATTCGCTGACCACCATCGGTATCTCGGTGGGCGTGGCTTCGCTGGTTGCGATGCTTTCTCTAGGAATCGGTCTGCAGCAGCTCGCTTCGCGGCGTTTGATGAAGTCGGGCTTGTTCGATACGGTCGTGGTCACTTCCCGGCGCGATCTGCGCAACTTCGGCCGCGAAGAAGAACGCAACGGGCCTGCACCAGCCGAGAGCCGAATTCTCGATGAGCCTACGCGCCGGGAGATTGAGCGTTTGCCTAACGTGCTGGAGGCGTATCCTGACATCCGCTTTATCACCGAGCTGCGTTACGAAGACAAGCCGCATTTGACGATGGTGGCGGCGCTGCCTCCATCTGCCCAATCCAACGACGCGTTCGAAGCCGTGCAGGGACATTTCTTCTCGTCTGACACGGCGCCCGAAGCGATTCTCCAGAAAGCCTTTGCTGAAGAACTCCTGGGAAAAACGCCTAAGGCCGGCGTCGACGAAACTAAAGTCGCGGAACTGGCTGCTCCGCTTCTCGGCAAGGAATTGACCATGCGCTATGCCGAGCGGGAGGCAGGTCCCACCGCGCCTTCGAAGTCTGCGAATGACAATTCCAAAGCTCCCGCGGATCAGAGTCTCGCCGGCGCGGCTTACTCCGTGATCTCGCGGGAGCAGAAGTTGAAGATTGTCGGGGTCGCCGATCTTGACCCCGAGAGTATGCGCGGGCCGACCCGGGCGCGGGTTTTTCTTCCGCTCAAGCTGGCCGAGAGTCTGCATGTGATGCAGCCCACGGACCTGCGGGAAATTTCGCGGGCGGCCACCGATGAGCCGGTTTATTCCTCAGTGAGCGTGCGCGTGAAGAATCCCAGCCAGATTCAGACGGTGGAAGACGCGGTCAAGAAAATGGGCTTCAACGCCTTCTCGATTCTTGATGCCAGCAAGAGCATCCAACAATTCTTCAAAGTCTTGGATGTGTTTCTTGGGATCTTTGGCAGCCTGGCTCTGGCGGTCGCTTTCATCGGGATCGTGAACACTCTGGTGATGGCAATCCTCGAGCGCCGCCGCGAGATTGGAATCATGAAGGCCATCGGCGCCAGCGACGGGGATGTGAAGCGGCTTTTCTTCGCCGAGGCTGGCGCCATGGGCATTCTCGGCGGCATCGTAGGAGTCGCGCTGGGTTGGGCGATCGGGCAGGTCATCAATCTGGGTACGAACATTTACCTCAAGAGCCAATCTTTTCCGCCGGAACATTTCTGGTCGGTCCCCTTGTGGCTGGTGGCATTCGCCATCGTGTTTTCTTTTTTCGTGAGTCTCGCAGCGGGTCTTTACCCGGCGGGGCGAGCGGCTCGGCTCGATCCCGTGCAGGCCTTACGCTACGAGTAAACTGAAGCGATGGATCGTTCTCTTCGCATCATCCTGCTGTTCGCCGCATTGGCGGCCTCGCTTCCAGTCCACGCGCAAAGCCGCATCGACTGCAACGCGCTGAACAGCCGGATCCTGAAACATGAGGTCCACTATTGCGTTTATCTTCCGGCCGGCTATGATGCCGGCGCAACCAAGCGTCCTGCCCAAAGCTATCCCGTGCTTTACTTCCTTCATGGCCTGGGCGACAACGAGCAAACTCTCTTCAACAGCGGAGGCTGGACGCTCCTCGACGATCTCCGTCACCAGCACAAAATCGGAGAGTTTCTCATCGTTGCGCCGGAAGGCGGACGAACTTTCTACATCAATTCTGCCGATGGCTCGGTGCGCTACAGCGATTTTTTTCTGCAGGAATTCATCCCTTTGATCGAAACCAAGTACCGCACCAGCAAGGGTCGGAGTTATCGCGCGATCAGCGGCATCTCCATGGGCGGCTATGGCGCGCTGCGTTTTGCTTTCTCGCATCCGGAAATGTTCTCGGCCGTCAGCGCGCAGAGCGCCGCGCTGATCACGGAAACTCCGCAGGAACTCGACACCGCTGCTAAATCCGGCGCTCCGATGGGAAAGTTGCTGGCGACGGTCTTCGGAAGTCCGATAGAGGTCGCACACTGGAAAGAGAATAGCCCGTTCGTTCTTGCGAACCGGAATCAAGCCGCTATGCGACACATGGCCATCTATTTCAACTGCGGTCAGGATGACAATTACGGATTCGAAAAAGGCGCTGCCGCGCTCGATGAGCAACTGCAGAAGGAAAAGATTGAGCACGAGTATCATCCCTACCCCGGCGATCACAGCCTGGGGTATTTTCTGGCTCACTTCACCGAGGTGATGGAGTTTCATTCGCGGGCATTCGGTCTTCGCTAGGTTGGCTTGCGTTTTGCATCCGACTGCCTCCCTGCACAATCCAATTTACCAATTAACAACTTGCATCATTTAGGAGAGACATCGACATGCCATCAAGAACCCCCGTCTCCAACGATTGTATCGACCAGATTTTCCGCGAGGCACGGACCCACAATGTGTGGCTTCCTCAACCGGTTTCCTCCGAGTTGCTACGTCAAGCTTATGAACTTGCCGCTCTGGGTCCGACGAGCGCCAACACTATGCCCGCGCGCTATGTCTTCCTCACTACGGTCAAAGCCAAGGAGCGTCTTCGTCCCGCTCTCGCGCCTGGCAATCTCGAGAAAACCATGGCTGCTCCCGTCACCGTCATCATCGCCTGGGATACGGAATTTCACGAGAAGCTCCCCAAGCTCTTTCCGCAAAGAGATATGCGTTCGATGTTCCATGGGAACCCTGCACTCATTGAAGCCACGGCATTTCGAAATGGCTCCCTCGGAGGTGCTTACTTCATACTGGCTGCCCGCGCTCTTGGCCTCGATTGCGGCCCAATGTCGGGATTCGACGCCGCCAAGGTCAACGCCGAGTTTTTCCCCGATGGCAAGTGGAAAGCGAACTTTCTCTGCAATTTAGGCTACGGAGACGGGACTAAGCTTTACCCACGAAACCCGCGCCTGTCCTTCGAGGAGGCCTGCCTGGTTTTGTAAGGGTTGATTTCTGCAGGTTGACGGGCCGAGTTACGCTGGAGTGACCCCAGACGGCGGAACTGTAGTAAAACTGTAGTAGCCGGAGAGGTGGCCGAGTGGTTGATGGCTCCGGTCTTGAAAACCGGCATACCCGAAAGGGTATCAGGGGTTCGAATCCCTTCCTCTCCGCCATCCTTAACCTGAATCGCGCTGCTCTCAGTACGGAGTCACGACCGCGTCTTCGGGGTAGCCCGGCAT